>Ga0187892_10000359_pt1 | contig 121293 bp, 102 predicted proteins | sample MA1701073metaG_FD_139345 | JGI IMG/M metagenome (GOLD analysis project Ga0187892, IMG submission 139345) | Bio-ooze microbial communities from a basaltic lava cave in the Kipuka Kanohina Cave System on the Island of Hawaii, USA - MA170107-3 metaG ... | reverse complement strand
ATGTGAACTAGCTGTAACGAGTTGAGGGATGGAGAGTTGTAAGAGGTAGGACTCAGGAAGGTTGGTTGCGGGGGCGGGATTTGAACCCGCGACCTTTGGGTTATGAGCCCAACGAGCTACCAGACTGCTCCACCCCGCGTCAATTTGAAACCGAGCGAATTATAGTGACGGGCGCATCTGGCCGTCAAGCCAAATTCCACAAAAGCATTTGGTCAACCTGCCTTGACACGCACACCCAGTGGGCATAACATGCCTTCCGTCCGTTAGAATTCTCTCATAAGATTTTCCAATCATCTTCCGATACTTTCGGTTGGAACTCGGTCGCGCTGGGCGGGTGTAAAAGTCCGGGTGGAGGCTACGTGGAACCGTTGGATGAAAACCTAAAACAACTGATGAAGGAACTCGGAGCTGCCATCAACGATACGCTCTCAAATTCGGAGCGGATCAGCGAGGCGATCGCCAAGATACGAAGTTCCGGGTTCGACGTGTTCCTGGTTCTTGAAGCCACCATTGGCTTTAACAAGCGGCCGGAGGAATCCGCCGAAGAGCCAGCATACTCTAAAGCCTACGACGGCGAGGCACAATTGAACATCACTTCACAGGACGTGAAGTTCCTGAAATCACTCAAAATCAGCATCGATGACCGAGAACTCTAGGCCCGCGTCTCGCGCGGCCCGTTGCCGCTTCTTCGTTTCTTCCCTTTCGTCGAAAAAGTCGGCCCGCATTCCGTTTGGGATCCTGCTCATCTCTTGTCTCTTCTTTACTTATCCTCCTCTCGCAGCCAAATCGAAAAAAGATAAGTTTCACGGGACCGTCGTGGCTGCCGGCCCCAAGGCCATCACCGTGAAGAACCGGGACAACATCTACCAGGTCCGAACATTCAACTACTCCGCTGATCTCGAGAAAAAAGTCCTTCGGAAGAAACCCCAGCCCGGCAGCACTGTCACCGTGCATTACATTCGCGGCACAGACCAAGCTGTGAAGATTGATTAAGCCTTAGATGGCAGGTAGGAACGGCCGCCACGGGCCTTGCCTCAGCTCGGGTAAGATTGCAGCCTGCGTTGACTGTGCCGGCGATGCCGCTTTCGACAGACGACTCTGGTGTCTTCAGTTTCCGGCCGGTCCCGCCTGAGAACGCACACTCCTCGTTCAAAGTCTGCGGCTGCCGCTCGAATCTCTTGACGGTCGTCTCAAGGGGTGAGGGAATCCGGCAGCAGGCCCCGTTTCCTTAACGCTCGCTGGAGAAGTGGCTCGATCTGGCGGCGGAGAGCGTCGTTTGCATAACCGGCCCATGCAACGTTAGACTCGACGTCTAGCGGAGCATCGAGGAGGTTGCCCGCCGCGTTGGTAACAGCCACTCCCAGTTCCCGCGCGATGAGTTCGGTGCACAGATCATAAGGATGACAACAAAGCCCGAGAGGTGTGCCCGAAGGGGTTGTTGGTGCGTCCATCAGCGGACGCAGGTCTGCAATAAAGCGATCATGGCCAGCCATCAGCTCGTAGAGCTGTCCTCCCGTGGAAATGTACTGATCCTCGAAACAGAGCGCTTTGCCAGGCTTGACCTGTCCAAGGGCAGCGTCCACGATTTCGTCATCGATCGCAGCCAGTTCCTGACGGCCCCCAGGGAAGAATCGCGCCAGCATGGCGAACCCGTGTGCAATCGTCGTAGACCGGGACGGATGCATCGGGAGGGCGCATTTCTCTCCGCTTAAGCGGTTCGTTCTGACGGCATTTCCCCCCTCTCCTCGAAAGGCCCAAAGCGTATCGCAGAGGTGTTGTTTAACCAGCGGAATCTCCGTCTGAACGGCCAGCTCAATGTCGTGAAGTCCAGTGTGGGACCCACGATTTCGCGCCACACCAGTGAGAATCCATGCGCTCCGTTTCTGGTACATCAGCCCGCGGGTGCCATCGATCGGATCGACGATGATCCTCCAGCGGACCTCCTCTTCCTTTCGTCCGTAGGGCAAGACAAGCTTGCCTTCCGGAAGCCCTTCAGCAACCAGGAGCAGCGGAGCGCGGGAAGCAACCTCACGTTCGAGAAACTCGACCACGAGTTCCTCGCTCACGCAGTCGATGGCATAGATTGTGTCGCCTGCCACGTCGCGAGCAACCGCTGAGAGTTGCTCCGAGGCTGCCTGCTCACAGGCACTCACCACGCGGCGGCGCACCTCTTCATGCAAGGTTTGGATGGGGTCAAGCAGCGTGCTTAACTCTGTCATGGTGTACGGTGATGCGCGCGAGCCCGGCCGCATCATCACCGTCTGTGCGTGAGCCAGCGAAACGGCGGTCTTCCTAACAACTGCAGTTGCGCGCTGAGGATCAGACTACCACAAAGGGCAGGCTCGACAGGCTGGCCTGAACTGCAGGATCTCCAGCACAGCAAGGGTGCCTGCGGCAGCTGGCGACCTCTACCGCAGGAATCAGGTCAGGAACGCAGTCGTTGCGCACAAAGAATGCGTTGCTACCGAAGCGGTTGGTCCCAACCAGCCGGTATCCCTTTTCATGCGCCAGTTTGACCAAGGCCGGCAGTGCGGCACCGTGATAGTACGGATGACCCGCAGGAATCGTGAAATCCGGGCGGTAAGGCACTACGAGGCTCCGCTCACCTCCCAGCGCGGCGTTGGCTTCCACCACCACAACCCTCGGCTTCACGCAATCGATTGCCTTCCACACCCAGTAGTCCATGCCGTGGATGCCGATGGACAGCAGGTCAATCTCGCCTTGGAAACCGGCCTTGCCGACGACTTCGTTGGTGTTCTCTGCCGTCACTGTCGATGCAACGAACACAGGAGGATAGACTCGGGTATCGGGATGGCGGCTGTAGAGCTGGCGTCCGTCGACAATGGCGGCAGCGTTGCCGTCCACAAACAATCCATGCCAGCCGAAATTGATAGCAAGGTTCGCACCGTTGCACTCTGTTGCGTTTCCCGTGCCGATCTCGACAATTACTCTGCTGGCAGCTCCGGCTACAGCAAACAGGAAGAGCACGATGCCATCCTCGTCGGTTTGCGAATAAACCCGAAACCCTGTCTCCGAGACCTTTGGCAGCGGCAGCCTTTGCGCCGCAAGGTTTCGGTAGTGCATCCATATCTGTACCAGCTCCGCTTTGCTGCTTGGGGTGACTGCCAAGGCTTCCAGCCCAGCAGCCCTGAGGCCCGTTTGCAGGGTCGGCGTACTCAAGCTGCCTGGTGACGGCCGGGAAATAGGGTTCGTCGCAAAGGATACCCCTTGCCGGTTTATTTCTCTCGCTGTCGCATCCCACAACGGGGCGCGCTGTACGGGCTTCGTCTGGAAGGTCTGATTCGAACTCTTACGGTTCTGGGCTTCATACTCCAGGGCCAGCCGGGTTTTCTCCAGCACAGCCCGGGCTTCAGCGTTTGATGGGTTCGCCGCCAGTTCCGTTTCAAGAGCGGTGACAGCCCCTTCCGGTTTGGCCAGCGCCAGAAGACAAAGAGCTCGAGCTTGTTCGACCCCTCCGATCGGCTGTGTCGCCGCTTGCCGCACTCGATTCAGCAACGCCAGGGTTCCGTCCGGATTCCCTTTGATTTCCTCGGGGCCAATGGCCAGATTGCGGCAAACGGCCCCAACGGCCTCGGCGTTGCCTGGAGAGAGAGCGAGTTCATCTAGAGCTGCGTGCACGGCCTGTCTCTTTCGATTCAATCCCTCGTAACACCTGGCACGCAACAGATTCAGTCGCGGCGCTATGGGACTGACGAGCTTCGCTTCGTCCAGCTTCTTTAATGCAGCACTGAACTTGCGTTCCTTCAACAAGGAGGCGCTTTCTTCGAAGAGCGTCTGCAGCGCGGGTGGCGCGGCAGGATTCTCTGCCGCAGGCCGAAGACTGTTGGAAATGTCAAGCTGTCGCAGCAAGTGACGAACCTCCTGATCTTCCGGAAGCAGCGCAGCCGCTCGCTCGAAACTTTCGCGAGCGCTGTCTGCCTGGCCTGCCTCAAACTGCATCGCGCCCAGCCATTTGAGAAGGTGTGCGTTGGAGGATTCAATGTTGCGCACCCGCTGAAGGCAGTTGCTGGCCGCATCCGTTCGTGCGCCATCCAAGAACAGACTCAAGGCCTCGATATCACGCGGGTCCAGGCGAAACAGTCGGTAAAACTGGTCGATGAAGGCTTCAGCCTGGCGGTTTTCCTGCCGCACTTGAGGCGACAGCTCGGCGAGCCATAGCTGGCAGGCGTTGGTCGAGTCCATAGGCCGATTGTCGTAGACCTGATCGGAGGCTACGAGGTTTTTGTACTCTTGTGGCAGGTGATTCATCACCCGCTCAAAGTTATTGTCCGGAACCCCATTGGCGCCAATGTCCCAAAGGAAGTAGCAGAGTTTGGGATGCAGCCGCAGAACGGCGTCCATCTCCAGCCATGCAGCATGGTAGCGCATCCACAACTCTTCGGGCAGCATTCCCTCCAACATCGGCGGCGCACCGCAGGAGGTTACCTTCCGCTTGAACCTTTGCTGAGCCTGAAAGAGTTGAAACTGGGCCTTATGCCGCTTGAGTAGCAATTGCGCCGGCCCCAAGGCAAAGAACCCGCGGTCTGCAATGGCGACATAGTGTCCTTCTCCGATCATTCGAGAACGCCAGAACTCCACGCTTAGCCGGATGGGGGGGATGACGTGGTAAACGCCAACCTCGGGAGTGTAATAGACCTTGAAGCCGGCCTCGCGAACTCTCAGGCACAGACCATAGTCGCCAGGCCCAATGTAGAGCTTGCGGAATGCACGTGCTCCCGTGTTGGTTTCCACCCCGATCGTGTCCGGAGGGAAACCGCCGGCCTTTTGGTATGCAGACCGCCCGATTGCCATCATCGGTCCGCAGGCGGAGGGAACCTCTTGAAAACTGCCGCCGATGATCGAGTAAGTCTCGGAGTTGAACAGCGACCAGCCATTGAAGCTCTTCTGGCAGGCCAGCGTCCAAGCCGGTGGCTGCTCCAGGAACCGCGCCTCAATCCTGCCGGCAATTACGCCGCAGTCCGGGTGTTGCCGGAAGATCTCAACGATCCTGCGAAGCGAGCCAGGAAACAGCAGAACATCGTCGTCCAGATAGAGCAGAATTTCGCCGGTCGCGTTTTCAGCGCCGGTACTTCGGGCGCGCGTGAAGGCCGTTCGCTCCTCGAAGACGTAGCGGACCATGGGGCCGAATGACTGCGCCACTTGCCGGGTGTCGTCCGTGGAGTTGTTGTCGACGACGACAATCTCCAGCGGCGCTTCGCAAGCCAGCAGAACCAGGCTCTCGATAGTTTGCCGCAATGAGGCCGACCGGTTATGAGTCGGAATGATGGCTGAGATTTTCATGAATTAGGCCAAAAGGACGACGGAAGCGTCGGGAGTCAAGTTAGGTGAGATCAACGGAAGCTGGGAAGATCCCTCCAGCATCTCGCGCAGCAGAGTTTCGTTTGCCACGGCCCAGCGGGCCAGATGCTGAACGCCTTGCTGAGGCGAGGTCTTGGGGCGCCAGCCGATGGCACGGTGGATCTTGTCAATGTTTGCCACGAACACTCGTTGATCGCCGGCCCGCCAATCGCCGATTGCTGGTGTGCCGCTCAACAGGCCTTCGTCGGCAAGGAATTGAACCAATTCGAGAAGTGAGAGTGTATTCGCCGGCCCGCCACCAACGTTGAAGATCTCGCCCGCCACTCGATCAGCATTCCTATAAAGTTGCTCGTAAGCGTCCACCAAATCGTCAATCCACAGGACGTCACGCACTTGCTTGCCATCTCCATAGATCGTGATGGGCTTCTTCAGCAGCGAAGCAATGGTGAACCAAGCTACCCAGCCCTGGTCCTCGATGCCGAACTGCCGCGTGCCGTAAATGCAGGACTGGCGCAGCACCACGGTGCGCATCCCGAAGATCCTGTGGTAATCGCGCACATACTGGTCAGCAGCGCCCTTCGAGCAGCCGTAGGGAGAGTGAAAGTCGAGCAGACAATCTTCGCTGACACCTTCAGGCAAACCTGCGTAGGTATACCTTCCGCTGTGTTGAACGATGCCCACTTCCTCCATCCCTCCATAGACCTTGTTCGTGGATGCAAACTCAAAGAATGCTTCGGATGAAAACAGGCGTGTCGCCTCCAGCAGGTTGAAGGTGCCCAGGGCATTGATCTCGAAGTCCTCGCGTGGATTGGCGACGCTTGTGGTGACGGCCACCTGGCCGGCCTCGTGAATCACCAAGTCGAACGGTCCTTCCTGCCGGAAGACTTGGACGACCCTGTCGAAGTTGCGGATGTCTTCCTGATAAAAGTGGAGCCGGCCTCCGGCCTGAGCCTGCAGCCACTGCAAGTTGGCCGCTCCACCTTTCCGGCTGAGATTGTCGATGCCGGTGATGGTGGCATTCTGCTCGAGGAAGCGCCGCGTGAGATGGCAACCGATAAACCCGGCACACCCTGTGATGAGAACCTTTGTCACTAAATCTCCTGAGTCAGAAGAATCGTTGGGACGAAACCGCCCTTTGCGAGACAACACGTCAACTGTCGTCAGCCCGCTTTGCGCTGCGAACAGATGAAGAGCTGGCGGCCCTTCACTGAGTCTGTGATTCTCACCTCTCCAAAATAGAGGGCCAGCTGTCGAAGCCAGTTGTCGGCTGTGTACCAGCCAAAGGCCTGTGGATTTTTGTGATAGGCCGGAAAAAACTCCGGCTCGCCAAGGATCAAGGGATCTTCCTTCGCCACGAACTCCATAACCAGTGCCCTCTTCGAAAGTGCGGCCAGGCGCTGGACAGCTGCCTCCAGAGTAAGTCCGCGCCCGAGCGTCAGATGGTGCACCACGGCCAAGGCCAGCACGAGGTCACAGCTCAAGCGCTTCTCTGCTGACAGCAGCAGAGGCGCCGCGCCGGGCAGCCGGCTGTTGCGGACATGAGGGTCCGACTCGTAACCTGCGAAAGGCGGCACGTCGGGAGTCATCTCGCAGGCATCCAGTACCAGTGGAAGAATGGGTAGATTCTGTTCGCGGGCCAGCTTGTAAAGCACATTCATACTCGCCTCGTCATTGTCGAGGCTGACGACCTGACATCCTAGCTTTGCAGCCAGTATCGAAAACCAGCCCGTGTTGGCGCCAATGTCCAGAACCGTGCGCGGCCTTATCGTTTGGATCGCTTCATACACGCTGCGTTGCTTGGGGAGCCAGGGAGAAGAGGGTTCAAAGTCAAAGTCTTCTTTCTTCAGCTGGTAGTAGTTAGTGTAGTTGCTTTGGTCAATGTTGACGCACAGCGCTTCCACCTCAGAGCGCAACACCCGCAGGAAGCGGGTCCAATCCTCGCGAATCAGCGCCAGTTCTCTTGCCGCGAGGGCGCGCTCCTGAGACTTCCGCAAATCAGGCTCGGCTGAAGCAAAAGTTTCCTTCCAGCTGATGACTTCAAAGCAGGTGTTGAGCGTGGTGGCCAAAATCCTCCGGCGAGTCTCTGCGAGTCGCTTCTGGTGCTGCATGTATAGCGGGTAAAGGCAGTACGGATAGAACATCCGGATGTAGATTTCGTTGAATGTGCTCGCGCGCTGGCTCCAGAGTTGCTGGAAGGGAGACCGAACCTCCCTGGGTTTGAGGAATTCCTGCTGCTCCAGATCTTCTTTGTGAATGATCGAAAGGAAGTCAACGAAAACCGGCTGGCTGCCTTCAAACAAAACGTTGCTGTTTGCCCCACAGTCCTTCAAAACCAATCCGTGCCGATCCAGCTCCAAGCTCAGATCAATCTGGAAGAGAGCTGCAGCCTTGAGCATTTCAGTGGGCCATTCATGGGCATAGGAGATGAATGGCACCTTCCTGTGCTCCAGCACCAGGTCATAGCCCAAAGACTCGGCATCGGGCGCGGCGGACTCCTGTGTCGAGACGACGCCCCTCTCAAACAAATTCTGCTGTTGGCAAATCTGCAGGATCTTTCGTACTGGACTACCCATTCCAGGAAATATGCCGCGCAGGATCCGCCCGCCATCTGTGAAGACTTCTCCTGCGGGGTCGAAGCCCAACAGCTTGGCCAGAGGCGACATCGCTGTTCGATTGCCCTGCCCAGCAGGGAGAGAGACCATAGGCCGGTTCATAGCCGACACAAATAACTTGGAATGAGATGGGTCCATTGACGGGGCAGTCCTTTGCGGCGTGTGGCAGAGTGGATCGATGCCCTTGAGTGATAGCCCACTGACCAGTTTGCCGAATTTCTGAATCCCCGATTCCTGGCAGGAGGAAACGCCGTCCGTTGAGAAAGCGACCGGGGCGTTGCCCGGTCTTGCCTCTGTTTGCTCAGTCACACAAGCGCGCACTTCAGAAGGAGCCCACTTCGCCTCTGTGGAGACCTCGGTGGTCGGCACTCTGTTGAGTGAGGAATGCTTCACGACGAGTGGAGGGATTCGAATCTCAAAGCGGGGCATTCCTGGTCGGGCTGGATCCGGAACCAGTCGAGGAACTGCGCCTGGAGTGTTCAGCTCACGCAGCAACTGAAGAGCATCCGGATGATTGGGCTGGATCCTCAACTCTGTCTGCAACGCTTCAACGGCTTGACCGGATTGCCCGAGATGAATGTGACAGCGGGCCTGCATCAAGTGATGTCCCTGTCGATCGGGGTTCAAGGCACTCAGCTGTTCGAATTTGCTGAGTGCTCCAACCCAGTCTCTAGCTTCAAATCTGCTAAAAGCCTCAAGTTGAAATCGCGTTGAAGATGCGTTGCTATCGCAACCTGCGGGTGGCAGCTGCTTAGCTGACCCTGCGCTCTGCGACGTCGATGTGACGGTGGGCTTGGAGAGTGCCTCCACCCTGGAAGGGCTCAAGATCACGTCCTTTCCATCGAGAATCCGCTTGCACAACATGTCCAACACGGGGTTTTCACCCGGCAAGAGGTCCGGCAACCTGTCCAGCTCTAGCTCGCCAAAATGGCCTTTGCTGAATCTAAGGGGGATCTGGCGTTCGACCAGAAAAGAGTAGGCGTAGCGGCGGGCCAGTTGCTGTTCGGACTCAGACAGAGGCTTGAGATCCTTGCAGGTCTGGAGCAAGGCGAAATAGTGCTGTTGGCTGGTGGCATCGAAACTAAAACCCTTGTGCGAATAGTGCGCCCCTCCAGCCACAACGACTGGCTTACCCAAGACTGCCAGTTCTACACCGATGGTTCCGCAAATGGTGATTCCTGCATCAATCAACTGAAACAGACCGTACGAATTGATCTCAGCATCGGCTCGAAGGAGTTTGATGTGATTGGGGAGCGAAGGAAACAGCTCTGAGATGATATCGCCAACGTTCCCCACTGAACCGAGCGAAGTCTCGGCTGGGTGGACGCGAATAATCCAATTAAGGTCCTTCAGATCGATCATTCTGCGAATCGATTCAATTGCCCAGTCATTCCCGGTCGGAAAGATCATGTCGGCAACTTCAAACAGAGCGTCCCAATTGACATGGGTGAACAAACAGACAATCGGGTTGTCGTTCCGAATCCCAAGCTTCTCCTTGAGCTGTGCTCTCGCCTCTGGCGGAGACTGAAACGCAATGTCGCGAGAGTTCTTTGAGAAGTAGCGGGCATGGAAATACTCATCCAGGCGCTGATCTTCCTCTGTAGTCAGGGGCTTCGCGGCTCTCTTTGACCATGCATCCGGGCTGATTCCTCGCACCAGAGCATCGGGGGTTCGAGGCACATTGAAGTAATGCAGAAAATCTTTGTAGCCTGAGGTCCAAGTGAGGACTCTGCGCTTTTGCAGGGTGGCCAAGGCGGCGGCGGGAGCGTAATCGACATATACCCCGTGGGAGCTGAGCAAACTGCGGGGCTCGAGTTTCTGTAATGCTTTGCTGGCTGCCTCCGTAGTGACGAGCGACGCGTAGAAATAGAGGCGATAGATCTTCTCCATTTCAGGAGGCATCTCGTTCTCTCGGTACGAAAGACCCTTCAAGTACCTGTTGAAGGAGCACCATGCCATCGCACCCACTGCAATATCCAGATACCTGTAAGTTCGTACGTGATCCAGGGGAACTGACCCAGCCAGCAACCCCAGGGCCTCTATTCGGTCAGCGGAAACGTAGTCGCCAAGCAAGGAATACTCCTGCTCGCACTGTTCGGCTGCCGTGCGTGATTTGAGACAGCACCCCTGACATTTCTTTCTCCAATCCTTCAATGCCTCGTTCTGTCCCAGCTCTCTCTGGATGCAGGCCACTGGAGTGCCGTCGCAAATCACCATGTGTGTGCGATGGCCCCGTAGTTTCAGGGCAGTGCCGATCGCGGCATTTTTCTTCAGAATGGCTGGAAACCCTCCGGTCTCCCAGATCAACACCATCGCAGGATCATCAGCGAGCAGTGAGTGATTGGCGAGAAGGTCTTGGATGGCGTTCTTGATCAAAACGGGGTCACCAACCATGTCGAGTCAAGGCCTGCCTCCACGCACAGGAAGTTCTTTTTTGCGGCTCATCGGAACCCATCGGCGGAGGCCTGAGGACTGGCTCTTGCTTGCAGCCAGAGGGTTGTCCAATCGCGGTCAGCTTCGTCAAGAGCTTGACGCCAAGTGACAAGCTTCCCCTCCCAACTTCGAGCCAGTGATCCTCTAAGACATTGTTTATCAAGCTACTGGGACCAACAGCGCTGGAGATAGAAGGCCCGTTCTACAGTGCTGGCCTAAGATAAGGCACACGAAAGACCAAAACTCAGGGATGAGGGCTGCAGGGCAATGAGACGAACAACGCGGAGGCCTGCTTGACGAGCCAGTGTTACCGAATCGCCCGGATCAGCTCGAAGGCTTCAGCGGCTTGGCAGCCAACGACACTGCCCCAGCGGCGAGCGGCATTGCGGATAGCTTCGGGCGAACGCGGGTGCGGGAAGGCGCGCGCTTCGCTTTCGTAAAGCGCCATTGCGTTCACCTTGTGCTCCAGCGTTGCGGCAATATCGACAAATACATTCGGAGCGAACGGCTGCTGGAGGCGGCCAAATGCCCACTCCGTCGAAGAGAGTACTTCATATGCGTAGATCTCTTTGACGGGGCAGCCGATGATGGGGCGCGTTGCGGTCAGCGTGGCGCGATTCAGAACCACGTGATCGATGTTCAAGTCACCGCCATGGTGCGTGTAGATCACCTGTGGCTGCAAACCTTCCACCAGACTCTCGATGGGCTTCACCACGTCAAGCAACGGAACTGTGTCGAAACGGTTGTCAGGCAGGCTGTACATGAATAGTTCTTTGGCGCCAAGCAGCTCTTTGACCTGGTGACTATTGCCGTGAAGCTGGCGAATATCCTCCGGACTGGCCTGTTCGCGCTGAGCAAAGCGTGAAGTAATCCCCTCGCCAAAAATTGCAATGTAGACCAAGTGCCCTTCCCGGGCCAATCGGGCCATCGTAGCGCCGCAGCCAAGCACTTCATCATCCGGATGAGCGGCAATCACAAGAACCTTCATACGGCCACGGGCTCCTGATCATTCCTGAGAATTTGCAGACTCTGTGGGCCACAATTGAAGAGAAGGTCAATTGCCGACAAGTACGGCTCGAACCCAGGGTAGGCTTGCGGGTACTCCGGATGGCGGTAGTCCTGATACTGCACCTTAATCCCGGCTTCATGAAATAGCTCTTCGCGAAGATAGTTCCGTCCCAGAGCACCCGACAAGTAGACAGTAGCTCCGGCAGATCTGCAGAGATTCAAGACAAGTTCATCCTTCGTACCTTCGACGTTCATCTCCGAACTGAAGAGAATTGGTGTTGTGATTCCAGACGCTTTCAAAAAATAGGCCGTTAGTTCGCGCATCAACGGATTCAGCCAAGAATGACGGCTTTGGTAGATTTTCTCAAAGAAGGGTGCATGTTCGGCGAAGTAAGGCGCTCTGGAGTAGTTCATCCTCAGTGTGGCCCAATGTTTCTCTTCCCAAGAGGTGTCTTGAGCGATTTCCAGCTTGTTGATAAAGAGACTGCCGAACTTGCCCTTAGTCTTCAAAGGAACCGTCAGCCAGCAGCTTCCTTCCTTGGTACGCACCTTGTTCCTGTTGGTGAAGCTGTTTTTCTCAAACTGCACGTGATCGAGGACGATGTGCAGATCAGATGCCGCAATCCGCTGAAAGTAGCCAAGCCAAGGCAGATACGCCGGCTGGTTGATTGAGACGATCATCCGGAATGATCCTCCCGGTAGAGATAAATGGTAAAGTCGTGCCCCAGATAGTCGTGTCGCAGCACGACCCGGGAGGTCAACGTACGGCAGAATGCGACGACTTTCAGAGGGTCGGCATAGAACTCTCCAGCATCCTTTGCCGTGGCCCAGTTGCTCAAAGAATTGAAGGCGACTGCGGAATTCGCTAGCGCAAACATGCGTGCGACGAATTCTTCCATCAGCTCAGCAGCGTTGTCGCCCAGGAGGTAGAAGATGCCGTTGGCATTGACCACATCGAAGCTCTCGCTTGGGGGATGGATGAAGATATTCAGGCAGCGCACGTCCAGGTCAGGTTTGAGCAGACGGGCCTCCGAAATCATCCGAGGCGATAGATCTACTCCAACGTAGTCTATAGCGCCCCAGCGCTTTTCCAGGAAACCGGCATAGTCAGCAAAGCCGCATCCTACATCCAGCACACGTTTGCCCGTCATCGGCAAAACTTCAGAAAGCACCCTAAATTTGAGTTGCTGCGATTCGCGTCGGCCGTAGTCGCACGCCCGCGGGTCATAGCCGTAGCGATTCACGAGGCCGTCGTAAAAATTCGCGATCTCCGCGAACGGCGTGCTAGCTGCAAGATCCTGACTAAGCATCTTCCTGACACACCTCTTTGAATGAATGGATGACCCGGTCTTGCTCTTCAAAAGTTAGCGATGGATAGAGCGGCAAAGACAGGACCCACCGGTAGGCCCGATCGGCGACTGGACAAGCGGGCGCTGAGCTGAGTCTCCAATCCCAAACAGGCTGCTCAGCATGGATGCCCCAAACTCTTAGCTGTCTGGAGATGTTGGCTGCCGGCTTGCTCCTCATCTCAACCGCGTAGCGATACCACACTCGGTTATGAGAGATGTCGGGTAGCCGAAACACTTCCGTTCGTTCCGCCAGTCGGGAGAAAGCCTCGTGGTAGCGTTCTGCCAAAGCTCGCCGACAAGCCAGCATTTCTTTTAGCCGTTGCAGCTGGCAGAGGGCCAATGTGGCCTCGATGTCAGTCATCTTGTCGTTGAAGCGTGTCCCGTCGGCTGCCTGATCGCCATAGTTCCGCCAAGACCTTATGAAATCAGCCAGCTTCGATGAGCGAGTCAACACTGCTCCACCTTCGCCCGCAGCGATCAGTTTCGTTGCGTAAAAGGAAAGAATGGCAGCATCCGCCTGCCCGCCTAAAGCCTTGCCATTAACAGCCATGCCGAAGGCGTGGGCGCAGTCTTCGATGACAGGAATCCCCTTTTCGCGTAATGGCTCACTCTCGGCCGGCAGACCAAACGTGTGAACTACGATCGCAGCGTGTATAGCGCTGGTGTTAACGGCCTGCTGTGCCGCGATGCTGTTCAAGGTCCAGTGAGACTCCGTGATGTCGACAGGGATGGGCCGGGCCCCGCAAGCCATGACAGCATTGGCAAGAGCGACACAGGAATAAGCGGGCACGAGGACTTGATCTTCTGGTTGAATTCCCAGCCCTTTCAGGGTGAGTCGCAGAGCAGACAAGCCAGACGCCACGCACACTGCGTATTCCACACCAGCGATTTCTGCGAGCGTCCTCTCCAAGACGGCCACCTGCGGACCCTCGACCCAATAGCCGCTCCTGACGGTGCGCACTACCGCCTCTGCCTCAGCGAGGCCGTGGGTGATTCGATTGTGGGGTACTTCCAAACCGCTCATCGTTTGCAGCATTGCGCAATTACTGGGTCTCGTAAGCCTGCCGTCGGAGTTTGTGTCGCAGGATTCATCTAACAGCTCCACTCCGGCGACTTGGGCGAACTCTTGTTTGATTCGATCGCGCGAGATGTCTGGAGGGCGCCGAAGCGTGAGTTTGATGTGATCCGAGAACGATTCGGGCGATTCGGGAAAAGCATCTTGAAAGCCGGCTTTCTGAAAAGCAGACAAACTGCGACGATTCTCCTTGAGAATCACAGCATCAATTCTGCGGACATCAAGGCGCTCAAATGCGATCGCACAAGCCTTTTTCAATGCGCACGTTCCCAGTCCTCGTCCAGTGAAGGCAGCCAGCAGGTAAATCGACACTTCGCAAGCGTCGTCCTCGTGCTGAATCTGGTCGAACCGCACTTGCCCGATGGGTTGATCATCGAGAAGGATGATCAGCAAAACCCGGCATGGATCGTGAAGGGTATGACGAAACCAAGCTTGATGGTCTTCCCAGCTAACCGCTTTTTGCGTCCGGCCCAGAGCAACAATTTCGGGCATGTTGCGCCATTGAAACATCCTCTCCATATCTTCAGGCATGGCCGCCCGCAGCCTGGCTTGCAAGGTCTCAGAGTTGTTAGAGAACATCGTCATTCAAGAGTCACCTTTGAAGCAATCAACCGCCACTCGGCATGAGTCAAGGGTGAACTGGCGTGCGCCTCAACGGACTCGCAGTGCTGAAGGCTGATCAACTCCCAATTATTTGCGAAGAGGTTTCCAATCTGCGATCTGGAGTAGAAGCAGATCTGCCCAACTCCGGCCAACGATCCGCCGGTGATGTCTAAGGTGAGACCGTCGCTGCCCTTGCATCCATGGTGGGCGCTGCTGTGCCGGTCGCTGTAGGGATTGCACAGAAACTTTCCGTTTTCTGCGAGAACTCGGTGTGCTTCTGCGGTGGCTTTCTGGGCGGCCGAGAGCCCGCAGCAGGTGATGGCGCAACGGTCGATCACTAAGTCAAAACTGTCGGTAGCAAAGGGCAGCTCCGTAAAATCACCCAGCCGGAAGTCTCCCGTGAGTCCTTCCTCGGCAAACCGTTTGCGAGCGTATTCAATTGCCTTGGCACTCCCGTCGATTCCAGCAACCTGAAAGCCTTCGCGGGCTGCGAACCACAAGTTATTGCCTGCGCCGCAGCCCACTTCGAGAATGCGAACATCCTTCCGGTCTTTGCAACGGGGGTAATAACGATAAACAAAACTGACGGCGATATCGAATGGATAGCGGTTCAGGTGCTGTCCCTGGCCGTAGATCGTTTCCTCCCAAATCGGATCAAAGGTGAGAAGCGATGAATTCATAAGAATTCCACCTCAAGCGGTTCTGTCATCGATTACCCGACAAGCCTGCATTTGATCTCTTCTCATGCGAAGTCTTCCAGCTCGAATACTTTGGCTGAGGGCACGTGCCGCTGCAATCGTCGCCCAAGCAACGATTTGAGCGCTTTCGGCGGAAAGCCGGTTCCTGGCCTGCGAAAGGCAACATCGGCTTCCGTCACATCATGGCCCGCCGTCAGATCCCTGCTGGCCACACAAGACAACCTGAAGTCGCGCCGGCCTAAGCTCTCAGAAGCTGTTGGTCCGATTGACCTCCTCTTCAGGCACTGTTCGATGATATGGACCTCGTGCACCAAAGCCCGGAATTCCGCTGGATCTGACGAGAAGCGATGATCCGGACCTGAAAGGTTCTTGTCGAGCGTGAAGTGTTTCTCTACAAAACAAGCTCCCAGAACCACCGCACCGATCGCGGCTGTCGTCCCCCAGGTATGATCACTGAAACCCACCGGACAATCGAAGGCCGCAGCCAGGGCCTGAATCTTGGGGAGATGCACGTCTTCCGGGCGCGTGGGGTATGAGGAAGTGCAGTGCAGCAGAATTAGCTTTTGGCCGCCAGCTCCCCGAAACGCTGTCACTGCGTCATCAATTTCCGCCAGAGTGCCCATGCCAGTAGAAAGGACTGTCGGCAATCCTGTCCGCGCCATGGCGCGTATGAGTGGCAGATGCACCAGATAATCTGAGCCGTTCTTCAGCAAAGGGGCGCCAGCCTGAACCAATTCGGCTACGCCATCTTCGCCCGTTGGCGTGCTGAAGAAGAAAAGGTTGCGCCGGTCGCAGTGTTCCCTCAATTCGAGCAGATGCTGCGGCATCAGTTCACAACGCTTGAACATGTCGTACTGTGACTCAACGACGGCGTTGCCTTGCGACACATATTCATAGGTCAGCGAACGGTCGGAAAGAAAATCTCCCGTCCGATAGTTCTGAAACTTCACCGCATCAGCTCCGGCGTCGGCTGCAGCATCGACCAACCGGTGGGCCAAATCCATGCTGCCATTGTGGTTCAGTCCAACCTCGGCGGCGAGGAAGCAAGGTTCTCCAGGCCCGATTCGGCGATCCCCGATTTGAACCCTCGTCATTTCCGTTGCCTTAACACAGAGACCACTCGGTCTGCTCCGCGACCATCCACTAGTCGGCGCGCGTTGCGGCTCATCTCAGCTTGGCGCGCAGGATCGGCAAGCAGCTCGCTCAAGGCGCGCACGATGAGGACTTCGTCGACGGCGGCATGCCATCCCAGGTTGATTGCGGCGCCTTGTTCAGCCATGCCTTCGGCCAAAGCAGTTTGATTGTCTGCCAAGACAACGAGCAAGCTTGGCAACCCCATGAACGCCAGCTCCCAGCAGGTGCTGCCACCCGCTGCAACAGCAACATCTGCCCAGGCCATGAGATCCGGCATCTTGGAAGAGCTGGTCATCAACTCAAGCGATTCTGGATTGGAATTCGCCTGGCGCAACTCCTTCCAATAAGGGTTTGCGGCACCCACCAACACTTTCGCCCGTAGAGGCAAGCCTGAACAAATCATTGCACTCAACGCTCGAACCACCTTCAAGGTGACATTCTGCGGATCGCTGCCTCCAAGGGTCACGAGTGCCTGCGGAACAGAACCGATGTGTCGTTCGCGATGGGAAAAATCCAGGAACTCGCGGCGGAGCAGCGCATAGTTCGTCCCTAACAACACGTTCGTCCCATGAGTGGAGGCGGGGTACAGACTGTGTCGCGCGTGGATGTTCTGGTTGAGAATCACGTCTGCCTCGCAACAATCTTCCTGCCCGAGGTCGTCAATAAGAAGCACCTGGCATCCGAGACGGCGCAAGATCTTCTGCACGACGGGGCCAAAGTGATATCCATCCAGCACTACCCACGCCGCCCCAACGTTTCTTGCGAGGAGCGCGGTTTGTTCAGCGTCCTCCTGGCTTCCCGCCTGGAATGTACGGTCGAGTACCTGAAACGATTCCTCTTGCAGTCGAGCTGACAACGCCATCGAGTCAGCAGCATGCAGAAAGATTGCCTCTCCTCCAGACGCTCTCCAGGCTTGAGCCAGTGCCAGGCTGCGCATCACGTGTCCCGTTCCGATTCGGGTATTGGCATCAGCACGAATCAACAAGGTCTCTGCCATGAAATCGATCAAATCCTCTTCTGAACTACATGGCGATTGATCTCTGCCAGGTCTGGATGCTCATCTAAGAAACGGATCACCTGCTGCAAAGGAATTGGCTCGCCGGGGACGTAGAGTTGGCCGTAGATCTGGCGAGTCAACTCAAGATCCTCAGAGGTGTCGATGGTGAGACGCAGGTCTGGCCGACGGAGAGGTGCCGGGGCCGGCAGAGCCTCAATGCGAAACCGGTTCGGATGTTCGGGAATAAATTCATCTACATGCTCGCGATGATGGGGTTCCATGCCTTCACGCCAGGATGCCTCTAATGAGGCAAAGGTGAATATTTCGGTTCCGGTTCCTAAGGGCATCTGGCTTCCAAACACAGTCACGTTATGGGTGTAATCCGCTTGAGACGCCAGATGGTGGTGAATCACTCGTCCGGCTTCCTCAAAACAAACAAACGGGCAGTCTGCGGTGATCCTCAACACATGATCTGCCCGCCGTGCTTTGGCTGCCTGATAGAACCGGTCGAGCACATCAACCTCGTTACCTCGGAAGCAATTCCAATCATAATGCTTGCACTCTGAGTAAATGGCATCGTCGGCTGCGACCCGTGTGGTCGCGATCAAAAGCTCGTCAACCCCTCCAATGCGCTCGACGCGCCGGCCTACGTGCGCCAGCAGGGACTCGCCAGCTATTGGCGCAAGCGATTTTCCTGGCAACCGGCTGCTTCCCAGGCGCGCTTGGATGATCGCGATGAGGCGCATGTTTGCTTACCCTTTTTCCATCTTTTCAAGCAGCCACCAATGGCAATTGTCAAATCCATCTTCAGGCCCAAGAAATCCGGACCGAACGAGTCCCAGGTCTGGAAACTCAGTTCGATAGTCCCGCAGAAAATTGCGTTTCCAGAGGTAGCCGTCGTGCCCGCGGTAATTGACAGCCGTGGTCTCCTCAGAGAAATACTCGATCGCCAGCAGATATCGGCGCGTCACGCGGTGGATTTCTCGGAGCGCCACAGGGAGATCTCCCGGGGCAATGTGGATCAATACTCCGGCCGTGAAAGCCAGGTCGAACTGCCCGCCCTCGAACGGTAGATCAAAGGCGTTTCCCTCGACGACCGCAATCCTGGAATCAGCTTGCCGCGCAATGCCACGGGCATGCTGATTGGGCTCGACACCGACGATCTCGGAGCCTGCAGGGAGCAGGCTGGCTAAGGCAACCAGATTGTGGCCGCGATTGCACCCCACCTCTAGGACACGATTCAGGTCCAAACCCTTCAGCAAGCGACTGAAAGTCCCGGCCAGAAGAGCAATGTCTCCGATATTCCGGTCTGTGTAGGCTATCCCGAAGTCCCCTTCCCAGAACTGCAACCTTGCGTTCATCTGCGCTCCTTTCTCAAACACGCGAGCCAGCAGGCTCTGCTACGATGCGCCGCGCGCACGCAACCACCCGTTCCACCTCGGCCTGACTCATGGCTGGGAAGATCGGCAATGACAAGATCTGTTCGTAAGCCGCTTCTGCCACTGGACACTGGCCCGGACGTGTGCCGAACTGGCGCCGGTAGAAGGGATGCAGATGAACCGGAACATAGTGAACATTTGCCAGGATTCCCTGCTCACGCAGTTGGGCGAAAGCCGCAGAACGGCCCATTTCCAGGGTGTAGGTGTTGAGTCGGACAACATACAAGTGATAGGCGTGCGAAACTTGCTGATGCACGCTGAGCGGAGCCATGCCTTCAAGATCCGCCCAAGCGGTATCGTACTGCCGGGCAATAGCCTGGCGACGCTCCACCCACGAGGGCAACTTGCGCAATTGGCTGAGGCCGAGGGCACATTGAATATCGGTGATGCGGTAGTTGTAGCCGAGATCGACCATTTCGTAGAACCACGAGCCCTGCTGTTCGCGCTGGCGATGGTCTGTGGTAATGCCGTGGTTGCGAAACACCCGCAACCGGCGTGCAAGTTCGGGATCGTGCGTGGTGATCATTCCGCCTTCGCCCGTAGTGATCGGCTTCACCGGATGCAAACTGAAGGCACTCATGGAGGCCAGGCTTCCCACCGGGCGTCCCTTGTAGCTGCCTCCCAGCGAATGGCAGGCATCCGCCACGAGAAGAAGATTTCTGTCTTTGGCGATGTGCTGCAGGACGTCGTAGTCGCAGGCATGCCCGGCATAGTCCACGGCGACGATAACCCGGGTCCGCGCGGTGATCTTGGAAACAACACTTTCAGGATCGAGCAGAAGCGTGTCGGGTCTCACGTCAGCAAAGACCGGCGTGCCCCCTTGGTACACGACACAGTTGGCGCTTGCGGCAAAGGTCATCGCTGGAACGATGACTTCGTCGCCAGAACCAATGCCGGCGGCATGCATGATGGCGTGCAGCGCAGCAGTGCCGCTCGACACGGCTACGGCCTCAGCAGACCCGGTGAAGCGTGCAAAGGCTTGTTCGAACTCTGTGACGCGGGGGCCTGTGGTCAGCCAGTCAGAACGCAAGGCTTCCACAACGGCGGCGATGTCTGCCTCATCAATCCATTGGCGCCCATAGGGAATGGAAGTGGAAGTCATAATGTCTAACTACCAGCGGCTGCCACCCTTGACATCACGGTTGGAAGGCGACCGCCGTCGCGCGTTCAAGAAACGTGTACGGAAGCGCCTCATCCACGCAAAAACCTGAACGGGATTCTTGTCTCGCTGCCCAAGACGGTCTAGCTGGCCTTGACCTCCAACAACTTCGGTTCAGCTTCTTCCGCGATTCCTGCCATCTTGCGCAGTTCGGGCAAAGTGAGCAGCTGGCTGTCATCGTCGCTTGCGTAGCGGAAATGCTCACCGACTCGTTCACCGCCGTTCAGGTTCTTGTTCTTCCAGTGGGGCAGAACCGACCCTGGCTGGACAACGAAGAGGTCTTTGTAGCGTACGGTACGCCGAGCCTCATCCTCTGTGACCAGCACCTCGTGAAGCTTCTCGCCTGGACGAATTCCTACAACATCGTGGCGCGCATTCGGAGCGATGGCACGGGCCAGGTCGCTGATTCGCATGGTTGGCATGCGCGGGACGAAAATCTCTCCACCCTCCATGAGCTCCAGACATCGCGCTACAAAGACGGTCGCCTGCTCGAGGGTGATCCAGAAACGGGTCATGCGCGGATCGGTAATCGGCAAGACGCCGCTGTGGCGCTTTTCGAGAAACAGGGGAATGACGCTGCCTCGACTGCCGACGACATTGCCGTAACGCACCACACTAAACCGCGTGTCGCGGCCATAGACTCCTGCCGCAATGAAGAGCTTGTCTGAGCATAGCTTCGTGGCGCCGTAAAGATTCACAGGATTAACGGCTTTGTCAGTGCTTAGAGCAATCACCTTCTTGACGCCGCAATCAATGGCGGCATCGATCACGTTGGAAGCGCCCAAGACGTTCGTCTTGATGACTTCCAACGGATTGTATTCTCCCGTGGGGACCTGCTTGAGGGCGGCGGCATGCACCACCACGTCGACTCCTCGTAAGGCGCGATAGAGCCGTTCGCGATCTCGCACATCGCCAATGAAGAAACGAAGGGGAGAGGAACGGCGCTCCCGAATGGTCTGGCGCATTTCCATCTGTTTCAGTTCGTCACGGCTGAAGACAATCAGCCTGCGAGGCCTAAACTTCGAAAGCATCAGCTCGGCGAACTTCCGGCCAAAAGAACCAGTGCCTCCAGTAATCAATACGCTCGCGCTTTTCCATTCCATGAGTTTCTCTCGCTTTGATCCCGTGGGCCTGTGGGATTCCGGGCCGACGGCAGGCTCAATACACCGACACCGGTGGCTGCAGGGCAAATGGACTGCCAGAGCCGCGAGTTGCCAGGGAATAGCTTCTCAAACCCCGCTGCGGAGCGAGAGGTTTCAAAAGGGCGAAATTGCCGCCTTGTCGTTCTAGAAGAAGGAGTTGAGTGGATATCGGAACGATGTGCGAAAACACGAATACCGCTGCTGGGGGAAGGAAGCAGGGCAGTGGGTCCAGGCGAGGTCCTCCATATCAACCTGTGCTCATCGTGTTGGTTTATTGACCCCTCCGTCAAGAAACTCTGGGAACGGGTCGAGCTGCCACCTCTTGGGACGCTGCTGGCTCAGGCCAAGGAGACACATAAGAGGGTACCCGGCGGGAACTGGGCGCTCGGTCCTCTTGCCTATTGGGCCGCGCCGAACCCGAACGAACTTCTGCTGACATTTTGGGGCTGGTATCGCAAGTCGCTGCGCCAGGCAGCCGACAGACCGGTGAGCCAGCGGTGCTTGAAAGCGGGAAGTCGCGCGAGAGGCTTAGTCTTCTCCTTGAAAATCGCCGAGCCCTTGCCCATAATCTGCTGCACCGTTTCTTTGGCGCCGAGGAGGCAATTTCCATGGATACGCCATACTACCGGCCGCGCCGGTTGCGCCGGACCGAGGCGCTTCGTTCGATGGTCCGTGAGACACGTCTGTCTCCAGTGGATTTCATCTACCCGTTGTTTGTTTGCCCTGGCAAGAACGTCCGGAAGGAAATTGGCTCCATGCCGGGAAACTTCAACCTTTCCGTGGATCTTCTCGTGGAGGAGTGCCGTGCCGTTCAGGCGTTGGGTATCCCGGCTGTCCTGTTGTTCGGACTTCCTCCAGAGAAAGACGAAGTGGGGAGTGACGCCTACGCTGAACATGGAATTGTCCAGCAGGCCGTTCGGGCCATCAAGGCTGCCTTGCCCAGCCTCCTTGTAATTACGGACCTTTGCCTCTGCGAATACACATCGCACGGGCATTGTGGCCAGCTGCGCGATGGCGATGTCGCCAACGATGAAACTCTGAAGCTGCTGGCGAAGGCGGCGGTGGCGCAGGCCAAAGCCGGGGCCGATATCATTGCGCCGTCGGACATGATGGACGGCCGCGTTCGAGCCATCCGCCAGGCGCTTGATGCAGTCCATTTCGAAAACATTTCCATCCTTTCCTATGCTGCCAAGTATGCCTCAGGCTTCTACGGGCCATTCCGCGAAGCCGCCGATTCGGCGCCCAAGTTCGGCGACCGTCGCTCGTATCAGATGGACCCGGCTAACCAGAGGGAAGCCATCCGCGAGGTGACTCTGGATATCGAGGAAGGCGCCGACATCATTATGGTCAAGCCAGCAATGCCTTATCTGGATGTCGTGTACCGCGTGAAGACGGAGTTTGATCTTCCAGTGGCAGCTTATCAGGTGAGTGGCGAATACTCGGCCCTGGTTGCCGCACACCGAAACGGCTGGCTGGAAAGGGACCGAACAATTCTCGAGTCTCTGACATGCATCAAACGCGCCGGCGCTGATATGATCATCACCTACTTCGCGAAGGATGCCGCGGTACTGCTGCGCTGAAACGAACCACCAGAACACGAAGAACACTAAGCTGGGCAAAGCTGACAGTTCGCTTGAACAGGAGGGACTTTGTTTGAAAGATCCAAAGAGCTTTTTGCGAAAGCCAAGGACATTATCCCCGGCGGCGTGAACTCGCCGGTAAGGGCCTTCAAAGCCGTGGGCGGCAACCCACTCTTCATCGCCAAGGGCGCCGGAGCCAGGCTTTACGATGTTGACGGCAACGAGTACATCGACTACGTGGGATCGTGGGGGCCGCTGATTCTGGGCCATTGCCACCCTGAAGTCATGGAAGCGCTTCGAAAGGTGCTCGAAACCGGCACCAGCTATGGTGCGCCGACCGAGCGCGAAACCGAGTTGGCCGAGCTCATTTGCGAAGCCTTTCCTTCCATTGAAAAGGTGAGGTTGACCAACTCGGGCACTGAGAGCACGATGGCCGCGCTGCGTCTGGCGCGTGGCTTTACCGGCCGGCCAATGATCTTGAAGTTTGAAGGCTGCTACCACGGACACGGCGACAGCCTGCTGGTGAAAGCAGGTTCGGGCGTGGTTACACTTGGACTGCCCGACAGTCCTGGGGTGCCGGCGGACCTGGCGAAGCTTACTCTGACGTGTCCGTTTAACAATCTTGAGAGTGTGGAAGCTATCTTTGCCGAGCACGGAAAGAACCTGGCAGCGGTGATCCTCGAGCCTGTAGTTGGCAACATGGGTTGCGTCCCGCCGAAACCCGGGTTTCTCGAAGGTCTGCGCAAGGTCTCGACTGCCCATGGAAGCCTGCTGATTTTCGATGAGGTGATGACCGGCTTCCGCGTTGCCTATGGCGGCGCCCAGCAGCGCTATGGCGTCAAGCCGGACCTGACTACGCTAGGCAAGGTTATCGGCGGCGGGTTGCCTGTGGGTGCCTATGGCGGCCGAAAGGAGATCATGGATCATATTGCGCCGGTAGGACCGGTTTACCAGGCAGGCACGCTCTCTGGCAATCCCCTGGCCGTGACTGCGGGCATCACCACTCTGAAAATCCTGAAGCGGCCGGGGACCTACGAGTTTCTAGAGGAGAATTCGCACCGACTCAGCAACGGTCTGTTGGCAGCAGCTCGGACAGAGGGCGTCGCTGTTCGGGGGAATCGTGTCGGATCGATGCTCACGCTTTTTTTCACCGATCAATCCGTGGTTGACTGGCCTACGGCCAAGAGCTCCAGCACAGCAACGTTTGCAGCGTTCTTCCAGGCCATGCTGGAAAACGGAGTTTACCTGGCTCCCAGCCAATTTGAAGCGGGGTTCGTCTCCACTGCCCACACCCATGCTGAGATCGAAGAGACGCTGGCAGCCGCCAGAAAGGCCTTCGCCCACCTGGCGAAGCGAAGCGCCTGATGGCGGAAATGCTTGAAGTCCGAAAGGGGATTCTGCACTGTGAAGGCTGCTCGCTGAAACAGCTCGCCAAAGAGGTTGGCACGCCGCTTTATGTCTACAGCCGCAATGCGCTGGTTGAAAACTTTAAGAAGTTCGACACCGCCTTTGCGAAGGTTCCGCATCTAGTCTGTTTTGCTGTCAAAGCGAATTCCAATCTCAGTCTGTTGAAGCTGTTCCGCGACCTCGGTTCCGGATTCGACATTGTTTCCGGCGGCGAATTGTTCCGGGCGCGACAGGTCGCCGTCGATCCGCAAAAAGTCGTCTTCTCCGGAGTGGGCAAGAAAAACGCAGAGATCGACTACGCGCTGAACAGCAATATTCTCTTGTTCAATGTGGAGTCGATGGCCGAACTGGATGCCATCGCAGCGCGTTGCAAGTTTCTCAACATTAAGGCGCGCGTTGCCTTTCGGATAAACCCGGACATCGACCCCGGAACGCACCCGCACATCTCCACTGGACAGCAACAGCATAAGTTCGGCATTGCCATCGAAGAGGCGCTGCCGATTTATCAGCACGCGGTTTCGCTCGACCTGGTGGAACCCGTGGGCATCAGCTGCCACATTGGCTCCCAGGTAACGAATCTCAAGCCGTTTTGCGACGCGGCGGAGCGAGTGCTGAAGCTGGTGAATGTCTTGAGTAGTGCCGGCATAGCCCTGAAGTATATCAACCTCGGCGGCGGGCTAGGCATTCGCTACGATCAGGAAACTCCTCCAACCGTCAGCGAGTATGCCCGCGCCCTGGGCCCGTTCTTGGCGGGGCGTTACGAGACACTGATTCTGGAGCCCGGTCGAATTCTCGCTGCGAACGCCGGCTTGCTCTTAACTGAAGTGCTCTATTTGAAGCAGAGCCAGGGCCGCCAGTTCGTGGTCGTCGATGCAGGCATGAATGACCTTCTCCGGCCGGGGCTCTACGGCGCTCATCACGACATTTTTCCCGTGGAAGTGGCCGAGCGTGAACGTTTCATAGCAGACGTGGTTGGCCCGGTTTGCGAGACGACAGACTACCTTGCCCGCGACCGGGAACTGCCACAGGTGCAGCGAAGTGACATTCTGGCGATAAAGGATACTGGCGCCTACGGGTTTACTTTGTCTTCAAATTACAACTCACGCCCCAGACCTGCCGAAGTCCTCGTCGACGGCCAGACTTATAAAATCGTGCGCAAGCGGGAGAGCTACGAAGAGCTCGTGCGGGGGGAGAAGGGATTTTGATTCGTCGCGCGAGCTAAAGCGCTGGAAAGAATCACTGGGTGAGTGGTGAGACGGGTGATACCCCGCGACTGCTAGCGCCTCACTTCTTCACTGCTTGCCCCTCCACTTGCCTGTTCACCTGAAGAGAGGTTGTCTTCGTCGGAGACCCTTGTGGGATTCGCGGCCATCGACTACGCCATCGTCGGGATCTACCTCATCGGTGTTACCGTCATCGGTGTGCGCATTGCCGGAAAGCAGAAGTCGTCCCGCGACTACTTTCTCGGCGGCAAAGAAATGTCCTGGTGGTCTGTCGGGTTCTCGATTGTCGCCAGTGAAACCAGCACTCTCACCTTCATCAGCATTCCGGGACTGGCTTACAAAACCAACATGCACTTCCTGCAGCTGGCTTTCGGTTACTTTGTCGGACGGCTGCTGGTGAGCGTCATCTTTATCCCGGCCTACTACAAAGGCGACCTGGAAACGGCTTACGACTTTTTGGGCAAGCGGTTTGGCATGCCTTTGCGCAGGTTCACATCGTCGGTCTTCATCATTACGCGGGTTCTGGCTTCGGGTGTGCGCTTATTTGCCACTGCCATCCCGGTCCATCTCATCACAGGGCTCGAATACGCTCCCTGCATCCTGCTGATTGGCTTTTTCACGTTGATCTACACCTACCTGGGCGGGCTCAAGGCAGTAGTGGCCATGGATGTGGTCCAGATGTTCATCTATCTGGGCGGGGCTTTGGCCTCAATGATTCTGATTCTGCATCACCTGCCGAACGGCTGGACGGATGTTGTCCATTATTCCACACAGAACGGAGCCGGCAAGTTCGAAATTCTTAACCCCTATTGGGGCAGGAACGCGATGGAATTCTTGTCGGCTCCTTACACTCTCGTCGGAGGTCTGCTGGGCGGAATGTTTCTCACAATGGCTTCTCACGGCACCGATCAACTTCTAGTGCAGCGGCTGCTCGGTTGCAAGACTCGCTGGGACAGCCAGCGTGCGCTGATGCTTGATGCTGCGTTCATTGTCATCCAGTTTGCATTTTTCCTGGTGCTGGGCCTTTGTCTGTTCGCCTTCTACGGAGGAGTTCCGTTTCAACAGTTGGGACTGAAGTCTTCAGATGAGGTCTTTCCCAAGTTTATCGTGGAGAACCTGCCTCCGGGAGTCGCGGGGCTCGTGGTGGCGGGAGTTCTGGCTTCTGCTATGGGGACGCTGTCTTCATCGATCAGTTCGCTGGCATCCTCAACTTACTTAGACCTTTTCAGAATGACCCCCAAAGGAAAATCTCTCAATGAGAGACAGGAAGTGCTCTGGTCGAAGCTGTTCACGCTTTTTTGGGGAATTGTTTTGATCGGTGGTGCCATGATCTTTACCGATACCAAGAATCCAGTAGTAGAACTGGGACTCAAGATTGCCTCATTCACCTACGGCGGGCTGCTTGGGACGTTCTTCTTGGGGCTGTTGTTTCGACGCACGCAGCAGTCCGATGCCGTTGCAGGCTTCGTTGCTGGATTGCTGGCAATGATCGCGGTTCTGTCGCTGACGAAGATCGACTTTACCTGGCATACCCTGATTGGCTCTTTGGCCACCATTGTGGTTGGGAATCTGACCGCGCTGCGACGTTGGCGCACGGTGTAGGAGAGCGCGGGCTTCATGCCTGCAACAAGAAAGAGAAAAGCGTTACTCTGGTTTGGGAAAAGGGTTCGCTGGGACACCGCATCAGTCTGTCAACGGGCTGGAAGACGCGCTGGCAGGGCCCGAAAGACTAAACCGAACGACTTGGTCCTGATTGACGAAGAAGAATCGGACTCCTGAAGCTGCGAATCCTGAAGACACGGCTGGGGCCCCCACGGCGGTAAACTCTGAGGCAGTGTTAGAGCCGGCAGCAGAATCAAAGGTGTACCCACTTTTCGTGCCTGATGCCAGCACGTCGTCGATGATCTTCTCCGTTCCCAGAGCCGACAAACTGATGTAGTTTCCCTGGGTTTGACGATAAGCCAGCTGACCGCTGGCAATGGATCGAAGCGATGCTACAGAGGAGGCTTCGTTGGCTATGCGTCTGGCCCGCATGAAGTTTGGAATAGCCACGGAGGCGAGGATCAACACAATAGCCACCACAACCAGCAGCTCGATGAGCGAAAATCCTCTGAGTCGGGCAGATCTGGGCATATTCGACCCGTTCCTGAAGCTTCTTTCCGGCAGCGAGCCGGCTGCTGCCATCTTTCCTCATCGTCGTGATAGAGCGGCAGGATTAGGCTGATGTAAGGACAGAAGCTGGAAGGCTTTGAAAACATTGACGATTCTGCTGCTCGCGGAAGGTCTCGCCTGCGACAGGGGGGGCCTGCCCTTTCAACCGCAATCCAATGAATGTCGACACCACAGTGCTTTTGACTTTGCACAGCCCGAGAGAAAAGGTCTGGGGGCGGTTGCTGGATTTGACTGCGGCGGGAGTTACGGTCAGAGGAATCGATCTGAATGGGTTTGAAGACTGGCTGAAGCAGTGGGGTTCAGAAGATCAGGGCGGCCTGACAACCCTATTTTTTCCTTTGCACCGCGTTGAAAAGATGGAACTTGACGAAAGTTCGGGAGGAATTCCGTCGCTGGAAGAACGCTTCACGCAACGCATTGGAATGACTCTGAAAGAATACTTGCAGCGCCCCTGAAGAGTGAAGTACGGAACCTCGCAGTCCTCATTCGGTGCTTCGCTGCAGGCGCACGAGTGTGGCTCCCCATCCTCCTGCTTCCGGTGGTGCATCTCCAAATTCTGCAACCAACGAATGGCGAGCAAGCAGAGATCTGACGATCTGCCGCTGTGTGCCTGTTCCCCGTCCGTGGATCAGACGAACCTCCAGAAAACCCCGTTGGTGGCACTGAAGCAGATATTCCTCAACCAAAGGCCTGATGTCCTTCGGAGAGAAGGAGTGAAGATCGAGAACATCCTCGATGGGCAGCGCTACGGGTGCAGTTTCGCTAGGTGAAAAAGGATCTTCTTCCATGGTTCCCTCAGTCTAGGTCGGGAAGCCGATCACATTCGAGCCGCAAACTGAGTTCGCGGCACCAGAAGCAGGCAAATGGAACAGCCTCAACCTCGACCGTATTGATCTTCCAGCCGAACAATGTCGTTCTCGTCGAAATGGCCGAAGGAGATTTCAAGCCACCGGGCCGGCTGCACCCCGACACCGGCCATGCGATGATGCGCTCCGTGCGGAATGAAGATTTCCTCGTATGGCACAGGTTCCCAGACGCGATCGTCCAGGGTAACCCGCAGGCCGGAATCCAATGCGACCCACAGTTCGTCGCGCTGGTGGTGGTACTGCAACGACAGCACTTCTCCCGGGCCCACTGTAATGATCTTGACGGTGCTCACCTCGTTGTGAGTATAGCGGCGAAAGCCGCCCCAGGGCCGCTGCTCTTGATAAATTCGTGTACGAGGATCTTGTGTCGGGTTGCTCCGCATGAACGCTCCTTGGAAGTGGTTTGTTGCCCTGACTTCATCCAGCGGCGCGAGAGGCAGGATCCGAGGTTTCAGCCTGTTTTGGATCCAACCTCCTGCCTCATGCCGCAAGAAATGTGGTTAGATCCAGCAGTTAGTTGATGAGCTCTCGCAACAGTGCATCGCCCCTTTGAGACGGCTTCCTTGCTCCAAACTTCGGAGATCTAACCGACTCCTTTTATCGTCTTGTAGCGCAATCGGGCTTCTTTCACGAGCGCATAAGCTCGCTGGATCTGCCCTTCTCCAACAGGCTTGCCGCCAAAGCGCACCAGGTTGTAAATTCCAGTGATCTCTTGAGCGAGCCGGCGCAGCTCTTCTGACTTGAAACTGGCAGCATACTCCAAAGGGGTAAGGTCTGGGGTCTTGGCCTTTCCATGAGCTCCAGCCACCGCCAGAAAGTCAGAATAGAATCGGCAGGCGATCTCTGCCTGGCGATTGCGCCGCAACGCGCGTGTCACACGGTACCGCCACAGTGCTTTGGGGGCCACATACCAGGCGAGCATCGCCACTGCGGTCAGTGCCGCCAGGCAAGTGAGCAGAGTCTGCTGTGAATGGCTCAGGAGATTTCCAGCGATGGTTGCCGAAGTGCGCAGCCACGATCGCAGCTCAACGGCTATACGGTATAAGCCATGCTCGCCGGAAGCAGCCAGACGGCTGGTCCTTTGCTGCAGATCGGAAAACATTGAAACCTGGATCACGTCGTCGTAGCCGACTACCCATTCAGCCCAGAAAAGTTCGAATGCATCCAGATAATTCCCCAGCGCACTTGCCAGCCCATTCCCGGCGCGGGCTTCAGGCGCTGCGGGTGTTGGGTCGAACGCCTTCCACCCTTGTCCGGGGACCCACGCCTCCACCCAGCTGTGAGCGTCCCGTCCGCGGATGACGTAGTGCTCCCCCACGGAGTTGTACTCTCCGGCCTGAAAGCCGTTCACGATGCGCGCCGGCACTCGCAAGATTCGCAGCAGGGTGACCATGGAAGAGGCGAAATACTCGCAATGTCCTCGGCGATTCCTGAGCAGGAACGCCTCCAGGGGCTGAGGGTTTTCGATCTCGCCCTGCTCGAGAGAGTAGCGGTAGTTTCGCTGGAGAAAATTTTCAATTCGAAGAGCCTGCCCCTCGGCATCGCCAGCTCCGGCAGCAATCTGGACTGCCAGATTGAAAATCTGGGAATTCAGGCTTGGCAACTGCAAGCAGGCCTGCTCGTCGCTCGCGGACATTTCCTGCCAGCTGCCCGACGCCTCATGCCGCAGCAACGACTCGCCTTCGTAGGTCAGCCGGCGCGACGAATGTGTTCGCGCGGTGACGGAGCCATCAAATGGGTCGCGCGAAAGAGGATAGAGGTTTCCCTGCAAACGCAGTGCCTGGTCGGCCACGAAAAGATAGGGCGAAGCGCTGGGCTCCAGCCAAACCTGATAGCCGAGGAGAATGCCGGTTCCATTTGGCTCGGCCAAGTGAAAGTTTCTTCCCGGCGGGTGCAGACGAGAAGCACGCTCCGCGCGCTTCGACCAGCTTTTTCCGTCGAAGTAATCCAAGGTCACGCCTTTCCACCGGACGCGCCTCAAGAGCTCTGGGTTCCCTTTGGCGCGGACCCGCATAACAACGGACGGATCTAACTGGATCGCGCCAATGCCTCCCAGCCGCACATGATCTGAGAATCCGCTCAAGCTGGAAGAAGCGGCAACTCTGTGAAAATAGCCCGTGCCAAACCGGGGAATCACAAAAAAAAGCGCCGTCCCCAATAGCAGGATAACTCCGAGACAGATGAAGGAGACCAGTCCAATGCAGCGGATGGCTCTTGCGCCATCCGCTGCAGAAGCGAATTCTGCCACGGGGTTTGCCTGAGGGTCGCCGATTGGGGACGCCGAAAATCGGTCTTCCTTGTCAAAGGGAGGTGCAACTGGGAGGTCCTTTGCCCCGGCGCGTTTAATTTCGAAGGTAATGAGCGCGCAGAGGCCAACAAAAACGTAGGCCACAAAGAGTGCCAGGAACGAAGCATCGATTGTCAGGGAAGAGGCAGCCAGCACTTGCAGGAAAGACAGAAGCAGCAGGTAGAAGTAGTCACGGTCCTGTTTGGCTTGGTGGATCTTGACCAACTGCACAAAGAAAATCAGGTGAAGCGTGGCAGGAACAAACGAACTGGAAAAAACGAAGGTGTCCAGCAGGAAAACCGGAAGGTAGAGCCAAGTCAGGAGGTTGCCCGTTCGGTGGCTTAACCGCATCCTGCTTGCAATCTTGGGATGAAATGCCGGGAGGTATGCAAGCAAGAAGAGAACGAGGAGCGGCAAAGAAATCTGCGCGGCCGCAGCCAGCATGGCAAACCCAAGGCCAGCCAGCGTGTAAACAAGGACTTCAAAAAAGCGTTCGACGATTTGCGGCTGGAAACGTTTCGCAATCATCTCAGGCAGACCACTCGCGGATGAATACCACGTGCGAGTCGCTCCACACTGTGGCGGGGACCTCTCCCCTCCGGCTTGCAGTGAACACGATCTTGAACGAGCTGCCTGCAGCCAGAACAGGCAAGGCATTGGCCGCGTCTTCATCCGGCTGGATCACGGCCAGGAGCTTGAGACTCTCTGTCAGGCCTTCCTCACTCTTGCTATAAGGGGTAGAGCCCTGCGGTGTCACCAATCGTGTTTCACTGCCCGTTTCGCGGAAGTGGCGCAGGAGGTTCGCACAAGCCTTCACTGCCCGCTCGAATGCCAGGCGGTCGCTCGTCCCGAAACCGGGAAACGCATTATCGAAAACAAAGCAACATTTCCGGTCGTCTTCCTTCAAGAACTCTCGCATCACCAGCCGCCCAGTTCTGGCAGACGCCTTCCAGTCGAGGAAGCGCGCATTGTCGCGCGTCGAGTAGTCACGCAGCGAATGCAGGTCTGTTCCCCAGCCCTTGCGGAAACTCTCGAGCGTGCCGCTCAGGAGTGGCAATGCCTCAAATGACTCCGCCAACGCCTCGATTTCAGGCAGCACAATGACGTGGCATTCTGCCGCGGCCTTTTTGGTCTTTCTGACAAATCCAAACGGGAAGTGGGTGTTGATTTCGAGATGGTCCAGGATGTAGAGACCGCGGTGGGGCAGCCAAAGAGGCACGGTGTGGCGGCGCAGGCAGCCTCCTTTCAGAAAAGGAAAATAGACACGCATGCCTGATTGCGATGGGGCCTGGTCCGAGGACGCTGCGGTTTCCCGGATGGAAGAGCGAATGGCCACCTGTATCCTGCAGGAGAAGGCCGGCAACAGCCGCCGGCCATTCCGCAAGGTAAGGACTGAAACAAAGCGTTGGCCGGCGGCCACGCACTCAGGAAGGTCGACCGCGCAATCGAGCCGGCGCAAGTTGAAACCAGACAGGCATTCCGAGACGATGCCAAGGGCGAGCGCCGCAGAAAGAACAATGAAGATGAGGTTGTTGCCGGTGTTAAAGGCCGCGGCGGCCACCACCAGCACGGCAAACAGATAGATCCATCCGTCGCGCGTGACTGTAAACGGCAGCCAGAGCCACTCAGCGCGGGCCCGCCGAAACAGGCGAGGCACAACGGTCAATGCAATCACCAGCGCGAGAACGAGAGAAAAGACAGCCAGCGCCACCGCGACGGCAACATTCCCCTCGCGGGCAGCAAATGACGAGGCCAGAGCTGATCCCAGCGCAAGGCCCAAGGCCAGCGTGGCCAGCAGGCTGTTGACGAGTTCGTGCCAGCTGAACTGCCACACTTTGGGGAGATGCAGAAGCGGCATGAGAGAGCCTTTCAGAGGTCAGTCAGGCATCTTGCCTGCCCGGACTGCCATCTACAGCGGCACCTCAACTGACGCGGCGATTTCTTGAAGGATCAGTTCAGCTTCTTCCAGACGGCGCCTGCTTGAGGAAACTCGGTTATTCACAACGACGCGGTGTGCCAGGACAGGAGCGATGAGGTACTTCACATCATCGGGTAGACAAAAGTCGCGGCCTTCGACCAATGCCCGAGATTGGCAGGCACGTAGCAGTGCCAACGAACCCCTCGGACTGACACCCAGGCTAAGAAACTCAGAGTTCCGAGTCCGCTCCACGATCTGCAAGGCGAAGTGAACGATGGATTCGTCGACGACCACTGCGCGCACAGCGTCTTGAATATGGAGCACTTCCTCTGCACTCAGAACCGGCTGCAAACACTCCAACGGATGAGCGTGAGACTGGCTGCGAAAGATCTCTTTCTCATCTTCCAAAGAGGGATAGCCCATTCGGATGCGCATGAGAAACCGGTCCAGTTGAGACTCCGGCAGCGGATAGGTGCCGTGATGCTCGATCGGATTCTGGGTAGCCAAAACAAGAAATGGCTTTGGCAGATCGAACGTCCGATTGTCCGCTGTGACTTGCCCTTCGCTCATCGCCTCCAGCAAGGCACTCTGAGTCTTCGGCGTCGTCCGGTTGATTTCGTCCGCGAGAACAACATTCGCGAAGATCGGTCCGGGTTTGAACTCAAACGCTTGGAGCGGCTGATTGTAGATAGAGATGCCAATGATGTCAGAGGGCAGAAGGTCGCTTGTAAACTGGATGCGATGAAAGCGACATCGCAGAATCAACGCCAAAGCGTGCGCCAGCGTGGTTTTGCCCACACCCGGCACATCTTCAACCAGCAAGTGTCCGCCAGCAAACAATGCCACGAAAGCTTGCTTGATGACTTCACGCTTGCCTTTGATTACCGTTTCGATGGAATCGACCAGCAGATCGATTTTCTGTTGAGCGACCAGAAACAAAAGCAACCCTCTTGTGAGTAATCCAGTAGGTGGGGAGTCGGCAGGTTAGCTTTCAGCGCCGCACGGAGCAGGCTGGAAGGGCGGCTGGGCAGTTCCGGCGCGCGTCCTCACTTGCCATTTTTGGCTTGTCAATCGAACATCCTGCATGTTACAAAATGCGCCTTGATTCTACCACGACGGGCGTTTAACTCAGCGGTAGAGTGCCACCTTCACACGGTGGAAGTCACAGGTTCAAATCCTGTAGCGCCCACCATCTTCTCCCACAGCATTTCAGACTGCAAAAGCACAGAGGTGTTAGCGAAGGGATCTGCTTGCTTGGTCCGCTTCCCATGAGGGCTTAAACTGGAACGGGAGGCAGGTTGCAAAACGAGTATCTTCCACTTCTCCTTTCTCTTTACGGAAGGGGAGGGACCAAACTTTGAAGCGCGCCTCAGGGAAGGCCTCGATAAACTCATCGCATCCGGTGTTTCCAATTTTCCACTGCATGACCGTGAAGTTCCAATCGATCCCCAGGCCGGCGGTTGCGTCTGCGTAAGTCGCTTGCATTGTTTCAGCGAGCTCTAGAATCGATGTTGTCTCAATCAGCTGTTCGATCCGGTCCATCGCTTGTGGAGGACTGCAAGCCTCAAGCATTCGCAGCTCATGAATTGTCTGTCTGGCAACGGGACTCATTGACCCAACTCTCAGGGTTGATGCCAGACTTATCGTTGTTGAGGTGCTGAGGCCTTAGCAAAACATTGCAACCGTGGGAAGGCCGGCCATGCCGCGCTTGCTGTCCGCGGATCATGAGATTGCGGGCAGCGCCTGCTGAGCGGGCAACACCCCCGGTTGACAAAGGTTCACGAGAGTAGGGAAGGCTCCTGACCTTGACCTAAAGCGAGTTCTTTGTCTTCGGAGCAGAGAATCTTTCGATGAGAGTTTGAAGGTACTGGGCTGACGAGTGTAGAGACTCGCTGGAGAGAACGGCCTTTAGCTGCTCCTCAGCTCTTTCGTAGGCCTGGATGAAGAAATAGTTATAGCCAAGCAGAAAGCGGGCATTCAAATTCGCAGGGTGACTACTGACATAGTTTTCCAGATGCCTTAGCTGTCGGTCAAAATCAGAGGGGTTGCTGTAAAACTCGCGCCGATTAATGGGAGTCTCGGCGTACTTCGGGTAGATCTCTAGTCCTTTGAGAATGGCCTCGGTGGCTTCGTCGAACCTGCCCAGCGCAAACAGGGAGTCCCCATAGGCGATGTGGACTACCGGCAGTCTCTGGTCGAGATCAATCGCGCGCTTGAACAACTTGGCAGCCATCGAATAGTCAGAACTTTTGAAGAATGAGGATCCATAATCGATCAGCTCATCCGGCGGAAGCTTTTCAGGGTCCAATGACTTGAACTGCTCAAGTTTTGACGACTCACTCTTTTTTTGGGCCAGCGGAATCTGCCGGGTGAAGTAGCTGGCCATAAAGCTATTCTTCTCCGCGTTGAGCGCTTCGGAGAACGAGCGCGAAGCATAGCGAAAATTCTCGCTGAAAAACTGAATGTAACCGTGAACAAGCCACAGATCCGCGACAGAAGAACTCTTGAGGCGGGTCTCCAAATCGCTGACAACCGGGCCGGTGAAGATGGGGTCCTGAAAAAAAAGTAAGGGTGCGTGATTGGTTGCCCAATCAGGATAGATCCTGAGTCCCTCTTCGAGGGCGGCACGAGCCTCTGGATAGCGGTGCAAATAGATTAGGCTGTGCCCAAGACCGAACGGAGCCAGAATGAGATCTTCCTCAACCTCAATCTGCTGCTGGCTTTCGCTGGCGGGGAGCTCGGAAAGCCGGCGTTTGAGCCGGACGCTGAGCTCACGATAGTACTTCTCTGCTGCAAGGAAGTTCCGCATGAGGAAGGACCGCTCAGCCCGTGCCCGAAGTTCCTCATCGTTGAATTGGGAAAGGACGGGCTGTCCTTTGGCTGAGGCAGCGATGACCCAGAAGAACAGGCAAACAGTCATCAGAGATAAACTTCTTCCAGCGTGCATAAAAGAACCGCGATTGCTCTCTACTTTTTCTCAGCCACTTCCAACGAAAACAGCAATGGGTCAACCGAGCGGCTGCAGTACTTGTCCCGCTCGGAGCAATAGAAGTATGTCAGCTTGCCTTCGAGCGAGTGCTTGCCTGTTTTGGCTGTCCTCGCTGGGGTGATCTTTACTTCCAGTGGCTTGAATACCCCGAAGTAATCGGGGTCCTTCCCTGAAGCACTTTCGGCGAACCCAGCGAATCTTACTTCAAATGAGGAATCTGCTTCCAGTTGCAGCTTGGGAGCAGGCCTCTTGGCTACTTTGAAACCCGGCTTCACGGTAAGGTCTACGCGGACAATCCCTTCTTCGCCCAGAGTCAGCGATTGGGGCCCGGCTTTCATCTCAAGAATCTTGGTAGTGGCGGATTGGCTGTGCAGCGGCGACGGGAGGAAGAAGGTGGTAAACAGCAAAAGAATGGCAAAAAGCACTGCGCGTACTCCCCTCGGCTTGGCACCCACCATCGGTGTCTTTGCCGACGTGAAGATTTGAACCCAGCTTCCCAGATTTCACAGGCAAAGTCAACGTAGGCAAACCAAAAGCGTTGACACCGTTTTCGGGGCTTCGTTATGATCTAAGGCTTTTTAGGTGATCTATCTTCTGCTATGTCTTTGCAAGTTCTTACCCCAGCCAATCAACTCACTATTCTTCGAATGATCTTCATTCCGATCTTCGTCATCCTCCTGGTATACGACAACCTGGGTTGGGCTTTCGCCTTGTTCATTCTCGCAGGCGTAACGGACGGACTGGACGGTTTGATTGCACGTTGGTTCAGGCAGAAAACCTCTCTGGGTGCCTACCTCGATCCGATTGCCGACAAGCTGCTGCTGACAACATCCTTTGTCGTACTTTCCATTAAGAGCATGGGCTTTCCCAATTTGGTTCCCCTCTGGCTCACGATTCTTGTGATCAGCCGTGATGTGATCATGATTTCCAGCGTGTTGATCATTGTCATTACGACTGGGCATCGAACCTTCCCACCATCGGTATACGGTAAGGCAACAACCTGTTTGCAAATCCTGACGATCGTCGCGGTGCTTTTCTTAAACTACCGAAACATCACCTTAACGGAACTGCGCTGGTTGTTTGTGCTTACGGCTGCAGTCACGGTGTATTCCGGACTCGACTATGTCTACCGCGCGAAGAAGTTGGTTTCGGAGACCACAGCAGTCGGACACTGATTTCAGGAAGCGTGGGCAGACTCTTGCGGGGGAGTCACTCATGATCGTTCAGGCGCCGGGAGGCGCTCTTGTTCAGCGGATCGAGCCGGGTTCCATCGCTGAGGAGGTTGGCCTCAAGCCTGGCGATCGGCTCTTAGCCATCAACGAGCGCGCCGTCGACGATGTGCTTGACTACCACTACATAAGCTCCCTCAATGATAGTGAGCTGACATTGAGAGTGGCCAAGGCTTCTGGCGAGCTCTGGGAGATTGAAATCGAAAGGGACGAAGATGAGGATCTAGGGCTGGAATTGGAAGGCATTCAGACCCAAATCTGCAAGAACAATTGCATCTTCTGCTTCGTTCACCAACTGCCGCGTGGAAGGCATATTCGCCGCACGTTGAGGGTGAAGGATGAAGACTTCCGGCTTTCCTTTCTCTTCGGGCATTACCTCACCCTCACCAACCTGTCGGAGAGTGACTTTCAGCGCATTTTCGAGCAGAGCTTGTCGCCGCTCTATGTCTCTGTGCACGCTACGGAGCCGGGGCTGCGACAATATCTGCTGCAGAATCGTAAGCCCGATGACTTGCTGGGAAACATGGGCCGGCTCATTAAAGGAGGAATCAAACTTCACACCCAAATTGTATTGATGCCTGGAATCAACGACGGAGAACACTTGGAACGAAGCCTCAGTGACCTGCTGCAGTTCTACCCGAATGTCATGAGCGTTTCGATTGTTCCTGTTGGCCTCACTGACCATCGACAGGGCCTTCCGCAGCTAAAGCCAGTCGATGCCGACTACGCCCGCCAAGCCATTGAGCAGGTGTCGCGCCTGCAGGAGAAGCACAGAGAAAAGGTCGGCGTCCCATTCTCTTTCCTGGGAGATGAGTTCTACATTCTGGCAGAAGAACCCATTCCGCCGAGGTCTCACTATGGCGACTTTCCACTGGTGGAAAATGGGGTGGGTATGGTGCGAAATTTTCTCGATGAGTTTGCTGCCGCAATGCGCAAGCGTCGTAAGGGCACTTCCGGCGATGCTATTCGGGGTACCGTGGTCACCGGGAAGATCTTTTATCCGATCCTCAAGGAGGCCATCGAGAAAATGAATGTCCGATTCCGCACTGACTTGAAATGTCTCCCGGCGGCCAATCTCTTCTTGGGAAAGGGCATCACGGTGGCCGGACTCCTCTCGGGCAGCGACATCTTCGAAGCCGTCCGACACCAGATGCACGGGGAATTCCTGGTCATTCCTTCGGAGGCCATGACGGGGGAAAACGGGTGGTTTCTGGACGACTGGGTTCGCGAAGACCTGGAAACCCGGCTCAGAGTAAAGGTCTTCGGAGGCGGTTATCACGCGGCCGACTTCTTTGATCTCATCTTTTCAAGCAAGCCAGCCCTTGGGGCAAACTCGGCTCTGCCGGTGCTCCCATCCTGAGAAGGCGGGCCGTGTGTGGTGGGTAGGTCAAGGCGTTGGTTCCAGCAAGGCTGGAAAAGCTGCTGTTCTCGTGGATGGGGCTAGCTTAGCTAAGGCTGCCTGCCTCCTCCCCTTCTCCACTGCTGGCAAACAGAAATGCCTGCGTACTTCACGGTCTGGTAAGGTAGTAACGAAAGACTCAGCGAGCTGCTACAGTGCTTTGTGTGGCGAGCCGAATCAGAGTTTCAGCTTTGTCGGTCTTTTCCCAGCTGAAAGCACCGTCGGCGGACGACTGACGTCCGAAGTGGCCGTAGGCGGCTGTAGCCTGATAGATCGGGCGCTTCAGGTTGAGCATGTCGATGATCCCTTTTGGACGGAGATCAAAGACTGTGCGCACCAGTCGGACCAGTTCCTGCGAACTGATTTTGCCAGTTCCGAAAGTATCAACGAGCACCGAAACAGGTTGAGCAATCCCGATGGCATAAGCCAGCTGAACTTCGCACTTACTGGCCAGTTGAGCGGCCACAATATTCTTTGCCACGTACCGAGCGGCGTAGGCGGCGCTCCGGTCTACCTTAGAAGGGTCCTTCCCAGAAAACGCTCCGCCACCGTGCCGAGCCCAGCCTCCATAGCTATCCACGATAATCTTGCGGCCAGTGAGCCCAGTGTCGCCGTTGGGACCGCCCATCACGAACTTTCCAGTCGGATTGACGAAGAACTTGGTCTGTGAATCCAGCAGGTTGGGTGGAATGACTTGACGAATCACCTTGTCGATCATGTCTCGCTCGATCTGTGCGTGCGCAACAGATTCCTGATGCTGAGTGGAGATGACGACCGCATCAACGCGGTTGGGAACACCGTTGACGTATTCAACTGTAACCTGGCTCTTGCTATCTGGGCGGACGTAGGTCAGGGCTCTGCTTTTTCGCAACTCTGCCAGGTGCTGGACCAGCTTGTGCGCCAGAATGATGGGAGTGGGCATGAGTTCCGGAGTCTCGTCGCAGGCGTAGCCAAACATTAACCCCTGATCACCGGCTCCCTGCTCCTTATGAAGTCCGGCGCCTTCATCAACTCCCTGTGAGATGTCGGGAGACTGCGGGTGGATTTTCACATCCAACTGGCAGCTGGCATGGTCAAACCCGATGCCAGGCTCGGTATACCCGATCTGCTGAATCGCGCCGCGCACTGCCCGCTCGATGTCCACTCTTGCCTTCGAAGTGACTTCACCGGCAACCACACAGTAATCCGTCGTTACCAGCGTCTCACAAGCCACTCGGGAGTTCGGATCTCCGGCCAGATAAGCGTCCAGAACGGTGTCAGAGATTTGGTCAGCCACCTTGTCCGGATGCCCTTCAGAAACGGACTCGCTCGTGAATAACATTCTTTCGGGACTCATAGCAAACAAGGCTCCTTCTTCAAGATTTCCTAAAGATCTATCGACGGCTGGTACGGGATGATTAGGATCGGTCTGGACGACGATGCCGGGAAAACCGGTGGGACCAAACGGCACCTTGGTTCGTCAGAGTACTCCGTTGAAATGCCAGCCAGAGCGTGGTAGCTTCAGCGCGTAGACCGCTGAAAGATAGTTTGGGAGGAACGCTTTGTCAAGCGAATTGGGCGTCTGAAGGGGCTTTTGGGGTAGTGCGATTCTCGCGACAGGGATGAGGAGCATTAAGTTTCTCCGGATTTACCAGCTCTCGAGGAAAACATGTTCGACATCCAGGAAGTTCAAGATCAGCTGCGCAAAGCACATTTGGATGGTTGGCTTCTGTACGATTTTCAAGGACTCAATCCAATTGCCAGAAAACTCGTTGGTATCCAAGCCGGCCTGCTGACAAGGCGTTGGTATTATTGGGTTCCGAAAAATGGGGAGCCCACCGTCGTTTGTCAACAGATCGAGAAACAGAGTTTCGCAGCCCTCAACACACGCATCCAGGCTTTCAAGAGTTGGACCGAGATGCTGAGCGTGCTTAGCCAAATGCTCCAGGGGCACCAGACTATCGCAATGGAGTATTCTCCCCTCTGTTCAATCCCTTATGTCTCCAGAGTGGATAAGGGAACGGTAGAAGCCATTGAGGCTCTTGGGAAGAAGGTTGTTTCTTCCGGAGATTTGGTCCAGTACTTTCAGTCGCGATGGAACTCACAGCAGCTTGCGATGCACCAGGAGGCCAGCCGGCATCTCATGGAAATCCTGTTTGCTACCTTGGGTGAGGTGGGAGAAGCGGTCCGGGGGAAGAAGCGTTTGACCGAATATGCAATTCAGCAGGCAATGCTGGAGAAGTTCAAGCAGGCACACTTGACGAGCACGATTCCACCGATCATCGCTGTCAATGAGAACAGCGGCAATCCCCACCACGAGCCCGCTGCCGAACCCTCGACCGAGATCCGCGAGGGTGATTTCCTGCTGGTTGATTTCTGGGCGAAGATGGACCGTGCAGAATCAGTTTATGCCGACTACACATGGGTGGCATTCCTGGGAGACTCCACTCCTTGGAAGTTCCAAAGAGTGTGGGACATCGTCAGGGGTGCCCGTGATGCTGCCGTGGGAATGGTGCGGGCCAATTACCCGATGCGACGCATTCAAGGCTGGGAAGTCGACTCTGTGGCACGAAGCTTCATTACAGAGAGGGGATTCGGCGATTATTTTATCCATCGAACCGGTCACAATATAGGTGAAGACGACCATGGAACCGGAGCCAACATGGACAGCCTGGAGACGAAGGACGAACGAACTCTTATTGCGAACACCTGTTTTTCAATCGAGCCGGGAATTTACCTGCCGGAATTCGGGATTCGCTCAGAAGTGAACGTTTATCTCGACGAGGCTAGCGTTCTAGTGACAGGCGATCCGGTGCAGAACGACATTTTCAGGATCAGTTGCGGATAGCACTGAAGCGGCCAAGCCGGCCCTTCAGCCGCCCATGGACGGAATGCCATTATGGAACTCTGTCGGCTTCACGCAACTCTTCGTCGAGCCGCCTCAAGCAGCGAATCAGCTTCCTGCGGACCTGAGCTGCATGGTGGTTGAAATTTTGGAGATCCCGAAAGAGTTGCAGCGAGTCGTTCTGCACATCCTCGAAGTCTCGAAAGAGTTTGGCTGGCCCTGGCGTGGACAGCCGTCCAATTTGGATACCTGTCTGTGCCACTCCCCGTGCAAGAAAGTGGAAGAGAGCCTGGGTCTGCGCCATCTCGCGGTCGTGCTGCTCAGCCGACGTAAGGATCACTTCCAGACCCTTGTTCTGAAGATATTGCTTCACCTTGCGAACACGACGGCAGCGAACGGGACAAAGGACCATTTTCAAACCCTTGATCCCACTCCTAGCGCTATCAGGGCCAAACAAAGGATGTGTGCCCAGGATTTCTACGAACCTTGGCAGTGAACGGACCATGTCGCTGACAGGTTTCTGTTTCACCGAACAGGTGTCCAGAACCAGCTGGCCTGGGATAAGGAATGGTCTGATAGTCTGGCAGGTTTTCCGGATCTCAGAGATGGGGACGCACAACACGATAATTGGCTTTGCCGCCACTTCACTTACAGGGCCCGAACGGATTCCCTTGGGGCAGCGCAACTTCCGTGTGTCGCAAACAACGACTCGAAAATCCTTCCGGAGTACTCCTGCGGCAAAACGCCCGAAACGGCCGAAGCCTATGATCCCGATCTCTTTCACTCAATCCGCCCCTTGGCAATCTAGCGAAGCAGGCTGAGTGTATTGAAATCGGGCGCAGCTTTCAACACGGCGGCCGCTCATTTCATTTCAGCGGCGGCCGCTCGCGTCACGCGGTCAATCCCTTCAAGGGAGCCGTTGTTCAGGCCTTTGTATAGGGCCTCCAGCTGCGCGCGTGCGGTCTTCGAGTAGGGCTTGTTCAATAGAGCGGCTTTCGCCAGGTTCTTCATCGCGCTGGTCGTATCTTGTGCCGCCCAGTAGCTCATTCCTAGATAATAGAACGCTTCGTCGTTCTGGGAAAAATACTTGAGGCTGTTATGGTAGGCGCCCACTGCTCCTGCGTATTGCTTGCGATCATACGCATTCCTGCCCACGATCGCATAGGATCTTCCTTTCTCCTGAGACCATTGCGATGCTGAATAACCAGGTGGAGTTTCTCCTTCCGGATAGGCTGCCAACATCTTCTGGCAGTTCGCCGCGGCTTTGCCGATGTTCTTCTGGTTAGCGTAAAAATAGGACAACTTCGCAGAATAAAAGAAAGCGTCTTTGGGCGACATTTCAGGCACGCATTTCTCAGCATAATTGACAAACTTTGCCTCGCTTTTCAACTGGTCAAAGGAGTGAGCAAGTAGCTGAGCGACCTCCTTGCTCGGTTTGCTCTGGTAGAAGGGCTCACCATACTTCGTGGCTTTTGCGTAATCCTTATTGGAGTAAAACGCCTCAGTAGCCAAACCCAGGGCCGCTATGTCCCCGGGCTTCAATTCGAGAAACATTTCGGCGGCTGGGCCGAGGCTCGCCATATCTTTCTGTTGATAGAGTTGGTTGAGAAGAGCTGAATACGCAGCCACTGCGTGCTCGTTCAGTTTGGAATTTGGATGGGTCTTGATGAATTGGCCCAACCCCTCAGCGCGGGCCTTAAGGTCAGGCAGATCAAAAGCCTTCTGAAATTCATCGTATTCCTCCTTGGTGTACCCAACGTCGGGCACCTTCTCCTTGGCCTGCTTTTCAGCTTCCTCCAGATCGACGGCATCTGGCTCTTTTGCCTCATCCTTCTTCGGTTCCTCTTTTTTCTCCTGCGGCAACGCACAGAGCCCGTCAGCAGTCCAAGAAACCGCGAGAATCAGAAGCATACTTGCCAGAAGAATTCGTTTCATGTTGTCCTCCTGCTCTGCGTCTCCAAGCATGCCCCCGACTCAGGGACAGCAACAAGTTCGACACCTTCCATTGTGAAATGAAGTGGGGAGATTATGGGAGTTCGAGCAGCTAGGTGTCAACAGAAAAGCCCCTCTCTCAACTGTAGCTAGCAGCAGGGACTGTTTTTCTTGGCACGCTCAGGGGAGAACATCCGAAGTGAGGAAAGAGACCACTTTTACATGCCAAAGAGAAAATTTTTCAGACATCAGAGGAACCCCGGCAACCCGCCGAATCATTCGGGAATCCGCTCAGGAAGCGCTGTTCCAGCGCAAAAGCGACGTTTCTCGACGCCTGGTCATAAATGTGCGAGGGAGGCATCGAAAACAGAATGCGGGCCCAGCGAAATCAGGCTGCCGTTTCCGATTTGATGCTTGAAGAAACTTTGGACTCAAAGCACCACAGAGCTCATCGGAGCTTTCCGCTTCGATGGGGCCCCCCCCCAAACCATCGCGGCTTCGCAAGAGGTCGCGATGGTCCTCACACAGTTTTATTCCTGTCAGTTTCAACCGCATTGCCTGAAGATGCCCGAAAAATCTGGGGTTCTCAGGGAGAAATCCGGGTGAAACCCCATTGACAAGGGAAAACCCCTATTGTATAACCCGTCTGCGCTGTGAGACGGCGTTCCTAGAGACTTCATTGCACAACAAGGAGAGGACAAAGTGAACAAAGCAGACCTCATCGAAAGAATCGCAAAGGATGCCGGCATCAACAAGACTCAAGCTGACTCCGCCATTAATTCGGTTTTATCGGGAATCGAAGGCGAGTTGAAGAAAGGCGGCCGGGTCACGTTAGTAGGATTCGGGACCTTTTCGGTCGGTTCCCGCAAGGCGAGAACCGGGCGGAATCCGCAGACGGGCAAACCCATCAAGATCGCCGCAAAGAAGGTCGCAAAGTTCAGCCCCGGAGCAGAATTGAAATCTGCAGTCAACAAGAAGAAGTAGGGTTTCCTTCTCGGCTCAGGGGACAGTTCCCGTTGCCCTTTCGAAGCCCAACGACGCTTCTTAATTCCTTAAGGCGCAGTATCGTCATCCCGTGGTTAACGCTGCGGCCTCATGGCAAGTTTCACTTGTTGTCACGACACAGGTGACAATTTTGTCAGGTCTCAGCCAGAAACGTGCGTGTAGCTGTGCACTTCGGCCCCTGCAGATTTCTCGAGCGTTGAAAACACACCTATTGGGGCGTGAGAATCGGAATCCAGTGGTTTGGCCTACTGTTTGCAAATAGTTCAGGCAACTGTGCTAGGGCTTAGTGCCCGAGACCTTTTTCAGGGTAAGCGGGTTTAGTCCCGCATCATTGTCCTTTCCCAAAGGGCCGAAGCCTCAGGTTTCGGCCCCTCTCCTTTTTTAGTCCACTATCGCTAACCGATGATCGTTTTTGGTCACGATCCGTTGGGGCGATTCCGATGCGTCTGCAGACCGCAACAAGTGCTGCGTGATAGAATCCTCCCACAGGAGCCTGCCATGAGCTGGGAGCTTTCTGAGACCGAGGTCCGTATTGTGGGATCTCTATTGGAAAAAGAAGTGACCACGCCGGAATACTATCCTCTGTCCTTGAACGCGTTGGCGCTGGCTTGTAATCAGAAAACTAACCGGGACCCGGTCCTGTCGCTTGCTGATGACCTGGTACTTCAGGCACTGGAACTTCTTCGCGAAAGAGGATTGGTATGCTTCGTGCGAGAAGCTGGCAGCCGCGTTGAGAAGTACCGTCAGAGGATCACGGAGGTCTTGAATCTGGACTGTCGTGAACTGGCCGTGCTCTGCGTTCTTATGCTGCGCGGCGCCCAGACTGTGGGTGAGCTAAGAGAAAGAACGCACCGGCTCTATGCGTTCGATGACCTGCAATCTGTGGAACTCTGCCTGAAGAGAATGATGGAGCGAAACCCCGTTCACCTTGTGGCAAGGATCGATCGCGCAACGGGAATTCGCGAACCGCGCTATGTTCAACTTCTTGCAGGAACGCCGCCAGTTCCTGGGGATAGTCGGAGGCTTGAGACAGTTGTGACCAATTCCGATGGCTCTCTGCAAGATCGGCTCGGAGTTCTGGAAGCCGAAGTGATGCTTCTAAAGCGAGAAATTTCCGCGCTGCGTGATGATCTATCGCGGTTCCGAAGTCAGTTTGAATAGGGACTGGACCATGATCTCTGCATGGAGGTGAAACCCGCCAAGGGATCGCAGGGAGCGCGGTCCGGGAAAGCCCAACGTCCAAAGATTTCACTAGGTCATTTCTTTCAGAGTTATACTTGAAGCGGGCAGCTTTTCTGGTGGCGGAGCCGCTCTCTCGCAGGCGTACCTTGCGCTTAACGGGTCGCTTTTGCGAGAGCCGCTGGGTTGGTTAGATTGCGAGGGCCTATGAAGACGCGAGCTTTGATTCTGGTTTCTGTACTAGTTTGGAATCTCCCACTCGCGGCGGGACGTGAAAAGGATTCAGCCCCTCCGCCCGAAAAACTGGCCGAGGCCGCCCAGCTTACCAAGCGAGCGGACTCGCTGTTAGCCCGCAAGTTTTTTGAAGACGCGGTGCTTGAATACCAGAAGGTCCTAACGATCAATCCCCGAGACCACGTCGTGAATAATAAACTAGGCATCGCGTACCACCAGTTGCAGAACCTGCAGATGGCCAAGAAACAGTACGATCGGGCTAGAAAACTCAATCCTCAGTATCATGAAGCTTGGAACAACCTGGGGACGGTGAACTACAGCCTGAAGAAATACAAAAGGGCAGTGAAGGATTACAGCAAGGCGTTAGCAATCAACCCTGAGTCGGCGACAACTCACCATAATCTGGGCGCCGCCTACTTTGCGATGAAAAAGTATCAGGAGGGTTTCCTGGCGTATCAGGAAGCCTTCCGTCTGGATCCTTCAATTCTGGAGCGTGTCTCCTCGCGTGGAACTATCATCAAGACGGCGGAAGTCAATCAGGGGATGCAGAACTTCTATTTTGCCAAGCTCTTTGTCACGAATGGTCAGCCTGAGAAAGCACTTGCCTACCTTCTGAAAGCCCTGGAGACCGGATTCAACGACTATGAGAAGATCACCAAAGACCCGGACTTCAAGGTTCTCGCCAAGGACGAGCGCTTGACCCGCTTGATCTCGCAAAAAAACGAGCCGATTCAGTAAGACCGAGACGGAGTGCCGATTGGCGGAGTCCTGTTCTCCAACTGCCGGCTTTCTGTTTCCTCCGGTCTTTCCTTTGGCAGGTTCGAGAAGACTTCGTCTTCAGGAAGGTGCTGCTGTGCCTCAGTCATCTAGTAGTCAGTGAGGTTCAGCTGCCTAACACGAATACTTGCACCTATTCGATCTGCCTTAAGATCGATGTGGCTGCTTTTTTCACTTCTGCAGTCTGCAGAGCATGCTGGCCGAGGGAACCGGCAGAGCAACCTCCAAGATTGAGATTCGACGTTGATATTGAGCTGACGTAGCAGGCTACTAGACCGGTGACCAACACCAGAGTTCGTTCACTGCGCAGAGCCAGGCTGCGACGGCGATAGCAGTGCCCTCGTCTCAATCAATGCCTCGAGTGGCGCATGCCAGACCGCGATGAAGAGCGTCCCAGTAGTTGTGCACGAATTGGAGAAATCAACACAGTTCCTTGACGCAGTCAGCCCGCGACGTAGAATACCGACGTTTCCGAGGCTTTCGAGCATTGCGGCTTGTGGGGATAGATTTGGATGACTACCAGTCGCAGATGACCCACATCAGCCAGCGGGTGGTGCCGCTGCCCGTCTGCGGGCGGGTGTCGCTGGAGTCATTATGGAGGCTCGGTACTTTCGAAACCATGAGACCATAGCCTCACAACGCCGCTGGCAGGCTGAACTTGGAGATTCGTGATGCTTAAGTATCCTAACTCCGTCGAGATTCTGCGCAACAACAGATGTTTCATTCCTGGCGGAGTGGTATCGGTAAACCGGGCGACGCATCCAGAGATTGTCTTTGTCAAAGGGCAGGGAGCCTATCTTTGGGATGCAGACGGGAACCGATACATTGACTATCACGCGGCGTTCGCGCCGCATTTTCTGGGACACAACGATCCGTACGTGACGGAAGCTGTACAGCGCGTTCTGCGCGACGGGGCCAGTCTTTACGGCTCGGGAACCACCAGGTTGGAAGGCCAACTTGCCGAGATGGTGTGCCGCAACGTGCCGGCCGTCGAGGCGGTCCAGTTTCTCAATACGGGCAGCGAAGCATCCTACCAGGCGATTCGCCTGGCACGAGCGATTACCGGACGCGACCATATCATCGTCATGCAGGGCGGATACAACGGCTGGCACAACGACGTCTCGTGCAACCTGATGACCCCGCTAGAGCAGCTCGGGCCGCGCTTGTCGCCGGGCGAGTATCCGTACAAACCCATCAGCGCGGGTGTTCCGCTGGACCACCAGCGGTTGGTTCACAGCGTCAATTTCAACGACTTAAGTTCCGTCGAGCATGTCTGCCGGAAGGTGCCAGTCGCCGCGCTCATCACCGAACCTATCTTGCAGAACATTGGAATCGTGAAACCGAAAGCAGGCTATCTTCAAGGGCTGCGGCAACTGGCAGACCGCTTTGAATTCCTTCTCATTTTTGATGAGGTCAAGACCGGCTTCCGTCATGGCCTGCCCGGCTACGCAGGCATCGCTGGCGTGATGCCTGACCTCGCGGTCTATGGGAAAGCGGTGGCCAATGGCTATCCGATAGCCTTGCTGGGCGGGAAGCGCGGCTGGATGGAGTGGACGGTTCATCCCGAAGCATCAAAGCGCGTGCTGATAGCGGGTACCTACAACGCGCACCCGGTGCCGACAGCTGCCGCGATCGCTACCATTGAGCGGCTGCAGATGAACCATGGAGAGGTTTACAGGCACGTGGAAGCACTGGGTGGGTTGATGCAGGAAGGACTCGAAGCGCTGGTGAAGCGGCTAGGAATTAAGGCTACCGTCGCCCGGCAAGGCTCGGCCTTCTGTCTGTACTTTATGGACCACTGTCCCGAGGATTGGCACGACCTAGCCGCGAACCATGATTTTGCCCAGGATGAACGGATGCGCCGCGAGCTCATCGGGCGTGGTGTCTACTGCTTCCCACTCGCCACGAAACAATGTTCCATTTCAGTTGCACACACGCGTGAGGACATTGAAATCACACTTGACGAGGTTGCCGGTGCGCTACAGCGGCTACAGTAAGGTTGTTTCGTTGGAGCTGCGAAGGTGCCTTTCCTCAGGATCCGTGACTTCCAGGAGACTATCGACATGGAACCGTTTCGCTCGTCAGCTTGCAGGGCAGTTGTCCTGCTGGCCCTGATCCTAAGCTGCTCTTCTCTCGTGTTTCCCGCGGAGCCAGAACGCTACGTTGCAGTGGACAATGTTTGCGCCTGGCCCAACCTGACGGTCTTGAGAGACGGCACGGTAATTGCCTCGATCTTCAATCATCCTTCCCACGGCCTGTCGGAAGGCGATGTGGAGTGCTGGGCCAGCAGCGATGGAGGGCGGCTTTGGAAGCTGCGTGGCGTAGCTGCTCCTCACGAACCCGCGACGAACCGGATGAACGTCGCAGCGGGAACAGCGCATGACGGTTCGTTGATCGTCCTGGCTTCGGGCTGGGGCGGACCGAAGTTTCGGGGCAGAATCTTGAAGCCCTGGGTCAACCGCTCCAAGGATGGCGGCCGGAGCTGGAGCCGCTCCGAATCGGTCACCTTGCCACAGGGGTTTGACTATCTCATTCCATTTGGCAATGTCATCACCATTTCTGGAAGGACTCTGGCGGCACCTTTCTATCACGAGCAGATCAATTTGAGCGTTCCGCAAGAGCCTGGGCGGAAACGCACTGGTACTTCCTACCTGCTCTTCAGCCATGACGACGGGCTTACCTGCGGTGATGCTGTCGTTGTCGCGGCTGAGGACTGCAATGAAACAGCGGTGCTTCGGCTGGCGTCTGACCGCTGGCTGGCTGCTGTGCGCACCTTTCAGGATGCACATCTCGATCAGTACATATCCACAGATGAGGGGCGCACGTGGTCAAGATCCGGCCCTCTCACCTTGCCCAGCCACCATCCTGCTCATCTCCTCAAACTAGCCGACGACCAGGTCCTCCTGACCTACGGCATTCGTGAGCGCCACCATCAGGGGATTGGCATTCGTGTCAGCGAGGATCGAGGTCAAACCTGGAAAGCGCCAACGCGGCTGGTCAATCTCGAGGGAACCACTGACGGGGGCTATCCGGCAACTGTCCAGCTGGCGGACGGAAGCCTGCTGACAGCGTACTACAGCAACGGTATACCGCAGCATCGGCGCTACCATATGGGAGTCATGCGCTGGAAGCTCGAAGACCTGCAGTAGTGTGACCCAGCCTCGTCGGCTACAAAGCCGGGAGCCATGCTGATTTTCCTCGTCGTTTGAATTCTTACAAAATCGAAGTTCCTTACCTTGCCGCAGGATTGAACGGACCGGCGCTTCGTGTCCCCGTGGTTGTGGAGCCGCAGGGACGGGGAGGTGGAGAGGTTCAGGCGACCAAGCGGTGGCAGCTCGTTTTTGCGGGTGTGCTCAGACTCGTGAGACGTGGAGTTCCAAAACTATGCTTTCGCAAAACCTCAAGTTCCAGCGGCACTTGTTAGGGCCGAAAGCGGTAATGAAAGGGTGTCCCATCGTCGATATCCACAAGGGGGACCAGCGGACAGATGCCGTGCCTTATGTGGAATTCGACTGTGAGAAAGACGACTCGTTGTGGGCTGGTCTTCTGTTTTTTGTTGACTGCGGAACTACTCGCCTTCGCCCTCAATCCTGAGAGGCCAATTTCTCATTACGAGCATCAAGCCCGGACTGTGGGGCTGCCACAGAACTCCGTTCCAGGTGTTGCCCAGGCACCTTGGTTCATCCTGCTCATTCTTGGAGGCCTGGGTCTGAGCGGGGTTGGAGTCCTTTGGCTGCGCACCCGTCATCTGAAGGAGAGAGAAGGGGAACTCCTAAGGCAGGTCGATGCACGAGCCTGCCAACTCCAGTTGGAGGTGACGGAGCGTCAGAGAGTCGAGAAAACATTGCGACAAAAAGAGGCGGAGTTTCGTGAACTCTATGATGATGCGCCGGTGGCCTATCACGAACTGGACACCCAAGGACGATTTGTCCGGGTGAACAACAAGGAGAGAGCCTTGCTGGGATACACACTGGACGAGATGCTAGGCCGGTCTGTGTTGGATTTTGTTGTCAACCCCGGGCTCGCCAGGAGTTCGCTGACAGCCAAGCTGTGCGGTGAGGTGCCGCTCCGTCCGTTTGAGCGTCTGTACCGGAAGAAGGATGGAACACTGCTGCCAGTTCTGATTGAAGACCGCCTGGTGCGTGACAGCGAGGGAAGAGTCATCGGGATTCGCTCCGCTTTGCACGATATAACGGAACGCAAACAGGCCGAAGAGGCTTTGCGGCGGTCCGAGCAGAAGCTTTCCCTCCACGTGCAGCAGATGCAACTTGGAGTCATTGAGTGGAATCTCTCCTTCCAAGTTACCGAATGGAACCCGGCAGCCGAGCGCATCTTCGGGTACAGCCGAAGCGAGGCCCTGGGCAAGCACGCTACCTTCATTCTGCCTGAATCAGAGAGGCACCTTGTGGACCGCTCGTGGAGCGAGCTGCTCGCGCAGACAGGTGGAACACAAAGCATCAACGAGAACTCCACCAAGGATGGCCACGTAATCACCTGCCAGTGGCACAGCACGCCGCTGATTGACAAAGAGGGGCACACGATCGGTGCAGCCTCTCTGGTGGCTGACATTACCAAAAGCAAAAAGGCTGAAGCGGAGTTACTCAAAGCCAAGGAAGCGGCCGAAAGCGCCAATCGCTCGAAGAGTGAGTTCCTTGCGAACATGTCCCACGAGATCCGGACGCCCATGAATGGCATCATGGGCATGACAGAACTGGCTCTGGACACCAATCTTTCTGGCGAGCAACGCGAGTACCTGGAGATTGTCAAAAGCTCGGCAGACTCGCTGTTAACGGTGATCGACGATATTCTGGACTTTTCCAAGATCGAAGCGGGCCGTCTGGCGCTGGATCCTATCGACTTTAGCTTGCGTGAGAGTCTGGGAGAGACTCTGAAGACGCTTGCATTTCGGGCGCACCAGAAAGGGTTGGAGCTCGTGGGGCATGTCCTACCGGAAGTGCCGGACGCCTTGGTGGGTGACCCTGGGCGTCTGCGCCAAATTGTTGTGAACTTGGTCGGCAATGCCATCAAGTTCACCGAGCGAGGGGAAGTGGTCGTCGAAGTGGCGGTGGCCGAGCCGCGGGCCGTGCCAGCTGACCGGACCGTCAGCGTTTCCGGCGAGATTTTGTCCCATGAGAAGGCACGCATCCCTCTGGAGTTTTCAGTGGCTGACACTGGCATCGGCATCGCTGAAGAAAAGCAGCGTGTGATCTTCGATGCTTTTTCGCAGGCGGATGGATCGACAACACGCAGGTACGGGGGGACCGGTCTGGGGTTGACGATCTCAAACCGGCTGGCCCAGATGATGGGGGGACGTCTCTGGGTTGAGAGTCAAGCAGGGGTTGGCAGCACTTTTCGTTTCACTGCCCAGCTTGGCGTGCAGGCCGTTCCGGTTCCGCCACCGGCTTGGTTATCGGCGAATATCGAAAACCTCCGGGTCCTCGTCGTGGACGACAATGCGACCAACCGGCGTATCCTGGTAGAGATGCTGTCGCACTGGCGCATGCGACCGGTCGCCGTGGAAAACGCAGCCCGCGCACTAGCTGCCCTTGCGGATGCACAAAGGAAAGGTGAGCCGTTCCCTCTGCTTCTGACCGACGTCAACATGCCTGAGATGGACGGGTTTATGCTCGCAGAAGAGATCTGCCGCACACGGTCTTCGCTTGAGACCGCAGCCGAGCTTCCCAAGATCATTATGCTCACTTCAGCAGGAATACATGGGGACAGTGAACGCAGCAGGCGGTTGGGAGTTGCGGCGTACTTGACGAAACCCGTCAGGCAATCGGAGCTGCTGAACGCCCTGATGATGGTAGTCGGCGCTCGAGTGGAATCCCCGGCGCCCTTGAAGTCTGAAAAGGTCGAGACTGCCCCGCCGGATAGGGTGTTGTCCGTGAACCGGACTGCTCTTCGCATTCTCCTAGCCGAAGATAACGCAGTGAACCAGCGTCTGGCAGTTCGGCTGCTGGAAAAGCAGGGACATGCCGTGGCTGTAGCCGGGACAGGACGAGCAGCGCTGTTTCTCCTGGAAAAGGAGCATTTCGATCTGGTACTGATGGACGTCCAAATGCCTGAGATGGACGGTATGGAGGCCACGCAAGCTATCAGAAGCATCGAAGCTGAAATTGCCAATGGAACGAAGCTCTCCAGTTCTCATTCCACGTTCGGCCGTCATCGGGCCGCTGGGACCCGCATCCCCATTGTCGCTATGACTGCTCACGCGATGGTGGGCGATCGGGAGCGCTGCCTGGCGGCCGGGATGGACAGCTACATTTCCAAGCCCGTTCAACCCCGCCAGCTCTTCGGCGTGATCGCCGAAATGATACCCCAGACCGAAGCCTCTCCCGTTAGCCTCGCGTAACGCTTTTGGGAGCCACTTGGAGATTCGTCACATGATGATGGCGACATCTGCTCCGGCCCGCGACGGGGCAGTCAATCCGCCACACAACCATGGGTCGGCGTCCAGAGGCTTGGGCATCCTTGGGCAAGTCTGATGCCCGACCTGACGCTCAACTTTTGGGAACTCTTCCCGGCGCAGACACTCGTTATTTAGAAAGACGATGGAGCGGCGTCACAGCTCCTCGAGTGCTCCGGGTCATTGATGGTTCATAATCGAACGTTGTACAGATAGGAAAACTGCAGCGTAATCGAATCGCCTTTGAAGGCCGGAGGGAAGTGAGGAAAAGGTTCAGAGAGTTTGAGAGAAGAAACGGCAGCGCGGTCGTAGGGAGAAAGACCAGAGCTCTTGACAACCTGCAGGTTTTCGATGCGGCCGTCGTTGCGAACATCGAAGATGACGACTACTTTGCCTTTGGTACCGCTGCGGATGAACTCGGGGATCACCGAGTACCAGTTGTCGCGGACGCGATAGTAGACCAAGCGCAACCATCCTCCGAAATCGACGCCCAGAGTATCGCTCAGGATTGTGGGCTCTTCGACCGAGAAATTCGCATGACGGTTGTCGAAATTCTGAAGGGAGTCGCCACCGGGTCCACCTTGGCCGTAGTTTCCCGCGAGTTTAGCCTGTTCAATGGACTGTTTAATGGAGAAGCCAGGTGCCTCCAACCCTTCACTGATATCGCGCAAGCTTTTCTTGGAAGTGGCGTCGGCAAGGCTGGGCTCCTGGGGCAGTTGCAACTTGGCGATCTGATTGCTTTCAGGCAAAGCCGTTGGTGTAGCTAGTCCTCCTAGAGGTGCCGGCGGCAGTGGCTCTCCGCGCGGGGCTGATCGTTCAGGCATCTTCGTGTTCCCCTCAGAGTAGGGCGCGCGCAGCCCTTCAGGGTCGATCTGGGGCGCCTTGCCCTGCGCGATGCGGTCCTTCTCAGACAACACTGGCGTCTTCGGCTTTTGCAGCAGCTTCTGGTAGTCGTTTGGAAGCGCCACAAACCCGAGCTGCTTTGAACTGTCCAGGCGGGTCAGATCGTCAGTCTGCAACTCTCCCTTCTTGGAAAACAATTTTGGACTGACCAGAATAAAAATGATGAGTAGCAGGTGCAGGACGACAGACGTCAGAAAAGCCTCACGCCGCCGGTTGGCGGCCCTTTCATCTGCAAACTGAGTCTGAAGAATTTCACTCTCGTCTTTCATTGTTGGACTCTCAGCCCTCAGCGATCAGTGGCCCACACGCCAGATCAGAAACGAGGGTTAGCTCGCATCCACCGGAATCGGCAGGGAACTCGCGTGCTGCCGGATCTGCTGCACAACTTGGTGCGCCAACTCCAGGGCCTGCTTGCTGCTTTCCGGCGTAACTACAGGCTGTGTCCCGGTTCTCACTGCCTTCAAGAATGATTCAATCTCAGCCTTGAGCGGCTCCACGCGCTCAGTAGCAATCTTTCTTGGGACAATGAGGGGTGCATCCGGACCTCCGCCTGGCTTGACACTGAGCACGACGATATCCTGCCGCGTATAGTCCAGCGACACGTACTCACTTGGCTGAAAGAAGCGCAGCTTACGAACTTTTTCTGTGCTAACACGGCTGGCGGTCAGGTTTGCAACACAACCCCCAACAAACTCGATGCGCGCATTGGCTATGTCGATTTTGCGGCTGAGGATCGGCAGCCCGACGGCGCTCACTGCCTTGACCGGAGCTTGGACCAAGTCCAGAACAATGTCCAAATCGTGGATCATCAAGTCAAAAACGACATCGATGTCCAAGCTGCGGGATGAGAAGATTCCCAGCCGGTGGACTTCAAAGAACAACGGGTGACGAGCAATCTGTCTGGCTGCGACCACGGCTGGATTGAATCGCTCCAGATGCCCGACCTGAAGGATACGTCCGTGAGCGCGGGCCGTCTGGATCAGTGCCTCGGCTTCCGCGAGGGAAGAAGCGATGGGCTTTTCTACAAGCACATCAACCCCGTGACGAAGCAATTCACACCCAATGGCCGCATGCTCCGTCGTGGGCACAGCGAGACTCACGACAGAGGCTTTAGGCAGGGCTTCGCGAAAATCGGTATAGGCAATCGTGTGAAACTCCTGAGCGATTCGAGCTGCCGTCTCAGGATTCTTATCGACCACGCCGGTGAGTTCGACAGAGTCAAGCTGCGAATAGATACGGGCATGCTGGCGGCCCAGATATCCAACACCAACGATAGCAACTTTGGTCTTGATCATGAAGAGATCGCACCGGAAGCGCGAATGTCCTGTCCACTCACGGCCTGCAAGCGATGGCCGTTGTGGAAAGCGTCCGTGGTCCCAGAACTAGTCGGGATCCCAGGCGCTGATGCTGATGTTGTGGGCGTTGGCGAATGCAATCAGCTTGTCACGATCAATCAGCAAAGTTTTCCGTGCGTCGATTGCCAGTGCCGTTGCATTGACTGCGGCCATCAATTCCACGGTCGGCAGGCCAATAACCGGGACATCGAAGCGCATGTCCTGGCTCGGCTTGCTGACCTTGACCACCGTGATTGGCTGGTTGCCGGCAATCGAGGCAGCTCGGCGAATGACCGCATCGGTGCCTTCCATCGCCTCAACCGCGACGCAGGCTTGGTCGCGCACGACAATCGACTGGCCGATGTCCATCCGCGCGATCTCACGGGCAATCCCGCGTCCGTACCGGATGTCTCGAGATTCCGACTCATTGGGGGCCCGCTGCGTCAGAACCCCTGGCTCAGGCAGCAGAGGCCGCAGGAAGGCTGTGGACTCCAACAGCGTAATGCCTTCCTCCTCCAGCACGCGGGCAACGGCACCGATCAAAGAGTCGGTATTCCTCGTTGTGAGGCTGGCCAGCACTTTGAGAAGTTTCAGGTCAGGAACAATCGTGCTGAAGATCTGCTTGTGTCTTACCTGGCCTGCCATGATGGCACGCGTGACGTTCTCCTGCTTAAACAGCTGGATCAGCTTGCCAAGCTGGCCCAGACCCACCCAGTGCACGATCTTGGCAGCCGAGTTGATTTCCTCAAATGCTTCTTCCCTGATAGCGGCTACCACCATGTCGATTCCCTGGCTGCGTGCGGCATCCAGGACGAGAAAAGGGAACTTGCCATTGCCTGCAATGAGACCGTACCGCATGGATGGATTCATCGATTCATTCAGCCCTCAAAGCCTGCGCGAGCATCGTCAATGATTCAATCATTCAATGGCTGAATGACCCAATCACTTGATGATTCCCCTCTCGCTGCTCTCGATAAACTCGATGATGGGCCGCACATCAGGATCTTCAACGAATTGGTCCTTCAGAGCCTTTAGCGCCTGCGAGGTATTGAGCTTGGAGCGGAGGATCACACGGAAGGCTGCTCGGATGTTCTGGATGGATTCCGGAGAGAATCCCTTGCGTTCCAAGCCGATCGTATTGACGCCATAATTGCCAGCCTCGCGTGCGCTGACAGTCTTTGAATAGGGCAGCACATCCTTGGTGATTACCGAATAGCCGCCAACGAATCCGTAAGCTCCCACTTTGCAAAACTGATGCACGCCCGAAAATGCCCCAATGGTGGCGTGGTCTGCGATCGTGACATGACCGGCCAACGTGGCCGCATTGGCGAGGAGGACGTGGTTGCCCAAGACGCAGTCGTGTGCGATGTGACTGTATGCCATGACAAAGTTGTGGTTCCCAATTACCGTGCGCCCGCCACCTTGCGCAGTGCCACGGTGCACCGTGACATACTCACGAAATACATTGTGGTCCCCAACTATCAGCTCGGTGGGCTCCCCTTTGTACTTCAAGTCCTGTGGAGGAAATCCAATTGATCCGAACGGGAAGAAGCGGCAGGCTCGGCCGATGTAGGTCGGACCTTGGATCACGACGTGTTCGTCCACTCGGCAGCCGGCTGCGAGGGTAACGCCCTCTCCGATGATCGAGTAGGCGCCCACGTGGACGTCGCTGGCTAGGGACGCTTCTGGGCTGATAATCGCCGTAGGGTGAATGCCCATCCTACTCACTCCGGTCCACGATGGTGGAGAAGATCTCAGCTTCAGCGACCAGCCTCTCTTTCACGAAGGCCTCGCCCCTGAGTTTGCCGTGACGGGGGCGCATCCTGATAGTTTCGATGACCATATGGAGCTGATCTCCCGGGACGACGGGCTGACGGAAGCGTGCCTGGTCAATGCCACTGAAGTAGACAAGCTTCTTTTCGCGGTCGGGAAGTTCGTTCAGCACCATGACCGCCGCCACTTGAGCCATAGCCTCCACGATCAAGACTCCCGGCATGACTGGGGTCCCTGGGAAGTGTCCTTGAAAGAAAGGCTCGTTGATGGTGACGTTCTTGATGCCGACGATCCTCTTGCCTGGGTCGAGCTCCAGGATTGCGTCCACCAGCAGGAACGGAAAGCGGTGTGGAATGATCTTCTGAATGGCATTAACGTCCATGAGCATGGGTTTGTCCCTTGGCTTTCAAGTATGGTATCGACTAGGTTTCGACAGAGAACAACTTGCCGCCGGCAATCGACTCTCCGCGGGGAGCGGCCTCATGCCGCCAAGCCCCCTTTAGCTGACCCTGGGCATCCCCCAGACGGATCCGTGAATTACTACACTCCGACGACCTGATTCTCTCACGCGTCCACCTGAGAGGGCCCATTCTTCTGTCCAAAAAAGAAACGGGAAGGTCAACTCCTGATGGGTACAAGAGCCAATCTCCCCGCTTAGCTGCATTCCTTCCAACGGACACCGACACCGCAACCTGTCGGGCTACTTCTTGGGTGCCGTCGCCGGAGGTCTTGCTGCCGGTGCTGGCGCTTTGGGAGTGGCTGTCGCCGGCGGCTTGGCTGCCGGAGTTGAACTGCCTCCAGAAACCTGTGCTCGATCGAAACGCTTGATCACCTCTTGCGTGATGTCAACCGCAGGGTCGATGTAAGACAATTGTGTGGCCTGGCTAGAGGAATCGATGATCAGCGTGAAGTTGTTCTCTTTAGCGTACTGCTGCACCAGTGGAGCCATCTTGGATCCGATCCGACCAAAAATTTGGTTGCGCAGATCATTAAAATCCTTTTCTGCGTCTTCCTGGGCCCGTTGCAGTTCCGTAGTCTTCACCTCAACGCTTCTTACCAACGCAGCTCTGGAATCGTCGCTGAGCGTACTCGACTGGGAGCGCAGCTGCTGCTGCAAGGCCTCCAATTCCTTCTGCCTTTGCGACAGCTCTTCCCTCTTGGCTTCATACTTCTTTTGGAATTCGTCGTTTGCGTGTTTCCCTTCACTGCATTCCACGATGGCCTGCAACACGTTCATGACGCCGATCTTTGAGTCGCTCTGAGCAGTGGCCAACGTCGAGAGAAATAATAACGCTACCACCACAATGCCTGATGCTTTCTTCATAATTAGTATTCCAACTCCTTTCCTCAGATTTCCTTCCTAAGATGTGTCCTCCAGACGCTCGTTAGAGCATAACGTGTCCGCTGCCCGCGCGCTCTACTGAAGGGGCACCGCCTCCAGGAAGCCGCCAGTGTGGCTGGCGCTGCCGATCAACGTGACACCGATCATTGGCATCAGGTTGGGCGATTCAATTTCCAACGGCCCGAAGTTGCTTTCAATCCCCAGTTCTCCAAAGACGTCCTCGCTAATGAAGAACCCGTTGAGTTCAATGAAGATGCCATCTTTCGTGGCCAGCACCTCACCGGTCTCGTTGTTCCTTGCCGTCAACTTCACGACTGCGCGCGTATTTCCCACGTTGAGCAGCACCAGCCGCGAACGGAAAGATCCAGTGTTGGTGGCAGAGTTAATCAGAAGTCGCGGAAAGCCACCATTCCTTCCAACCTGCAGCCCAGGATCGTTGGTGGTGTTATCGATGACTGAGATGAAGCTTGAAAAGGGCTGGTCAGAAGTGATCCGCAGGGCGCCCGTGGTGTTGCTCACCGTTTCGCGATTCAGAAGAAAACGGTTTACGTTGTTGATCTGCCTCAGTGCTCCAGCTGGCACTTTCGTTGCTCCGCTGGCGATCTGATTGCCATCTTTGTCGCGCAGTTCGATCTGCACGTTTGCTTCGACAGCGCTGATGTTGGCAATTCCCAGGTTCGAACGGAATGCATCGGTATCGAGCGCAAATGGCAGGTAGTTAATGAATCCCAACTGAGCGATGTAGATCGTGTCGTTTGTCGGGCTGGCGACCAGAACCGTGTTAGCCGCCTGATTGAGTGCGATGTGGGTAGGTGTATCGCCCACGCTGGAAATCACGGTTGTAATCTTGGTGTTGTCGTTCAGATTAATCAGCGAGATGCTCTTGTTCCCATTCGAGAGTACTGCTGCGATGTTGGTGCTGGGGTTGATGACTGCTCCGAAAGGCCGAATTCCGACTCCAACGGTTGTCTCCACAGGGTTTGCTGCGAGGTTGGAGATGGAGTCCATATTGAGGATCGTGACGTCATTCGTATCCGAGTTCACGACCATCGCCTTCTTGGTTTTCAGATTCAGAGCAATATCTACCGGCTTCAGTCCTGCCAACAGATCGCGGATGCGCCCTTTGTTCTGCATGTCGATGACTGTCACGCTGTCACTTCCATAATTCGCCACCAGCGTCACATTCTTGTCTGGGTAGTACGCGACGCTGATCGGACTCGAGCCTACCTGAATCGGTTCGGTCAGTACGAGGCTGTTGCTGTTCAAATCGATGAGAGAAACGCTATTGCCGTTCAGGTTGGCGACGATAGCGATGTTCTTGGATGTGTCGATCGCGACGTCTCGGGGGCTGTACCGAAAATTTGCATTCGTGGGATCGGCCTTTCCGACCGCAATGGTCGCCACGACTGTTTCACCAGCCAGATCAATGACCGAGATGTTATCACTGCCGAAGTTGGTGACAACTGCCTGGTTGGTTGTCGGATTGATTGCGGCGCTGGTTGGGAACGTCCCGACCGTGATCGTCTTTCTGATCGCGTTATCGGCCAGGTCGACGAGGGACACCGAGTTGGAATTCCTGTTTACGATAAGAGCCCGAGTTTCGTCCTGGTACAATTCGACGGCGAAGGGTCCGCTGCCGATGGGCACCAGAATCTGGGCTTGGATTGCTGGAGCTGGCAACAGGCAGATGTAAAAGGTCCAAAGTAGCTTCTTCATACTTCAATAACTCCTCTGAAAATCCCCGGGGAGGCGCCCTAGAATGTCCTGCCCACGGTGAATTTGATTTCCCGCCTGTTCGCGTCGCGGTAGAAGAACGGGAAACCCCCTTCAGGTCGCTCGATAATACCGTCGTAGCGGAGCGGGTTATAGCCGAAAATCAGGCGAAAGGGGGCATTGATGACCGGCAGAACCACCTGCAATTCGAGACCAGTCGTCGCTCGCGCTTTGCTGGTGCCTGGCACCAGGTCGATCTGCTCACCAGGCTTGTAGGGCCGGAACGAGCCATTTTCAAACTTGTAGAGATTGGTCACTGCCGACTCCGCAATGCGCAACTGTGACTTCCTCCAGACCCAAGCCCTCCCGATGTCGAAGAATGGCGCCAACGTGACAGGTCCCACGATGGGGATACGGTATTCAATGTTGTAGATTGCTTGGGTGTCGCCGCCTACGGGAGTGATGAACGAGGAGAAGCGCGGAATGTTGGTAGTGATGGTTCCGCCGGTTGTCGGATCGATCACGGGCGCACCCGCGGAGTCGCGCTCTGTCTCCTGCGAGAAGGTTCGCTGAACGACCATCGCAATCGGGCTCAAAGCGCGGATGTCAAACCCTCGGATCGAATCTTCGCCACCGATGAAGGCGCGATCGAAGATCGGCGCCGACAGTCCACCGAAGCCCGAAACGAAGGAAAACAGCCCTCTCATTCCAAGTGTGTTGCGCCGCCTGTTCATCGGCTTGAACCACTTGGCCTCCAGATAGGGCTGGTAGAACTTCACGTCGCCGCCCAGCGGACCTCCCGTAAACTGGACTAGCGCGGTGAAGCTCCTACCACTAGTCGGCTGGAAGGGATTGTCCACGGTGTTGTAGGTAATGCTCGGAATGACCTTGCTGCGCAACAATCCTGTGTAGCTGCCGAAGCCGGTGAACGTGTCGGTAAACTGAAACGCGCTGAAAAATGCCCGATTCTCTGCCGAGGCGAACTCCGTCGAGGAGCTGTCGAACGAGTAGGTTACGCCGAAACGCGTGAAGGGCTTGATCGGGTAGCTGGCAAAAACACTGAATCCGGTGCTGCCCTGGCCGAACAGCTCGTTGCCAAGAGGGACCACGCCATAGAAGCCAAAGAAGGTATCTCCTTCGCGAAAGCTGAAGCGGCGATGGAAAACCGAAAACCCGGTGGTGAGGGGTCTGTCCCGGAAGTAGGGCTCCGTGAAGCTAAAAACGTAGGCAGATTGGCGGGTACCGCCCTGCAAGGTGAAATCCAGGGTTTCGCCGTAGCCCATGAAATTGTTTGTGGAATAGTTCAGCCCCAGGAAGCTGCCACCGTAGCCGCTGACGCCGCCGGTGAAGCCGATCGAGTTCTTACCTTTCTCCTTGACCTTGAGTGTCACGTCGACCCAATGTTTTTCAGTTCCGTCGGGTTGAGGGTCCCCCTTCGGATCGGGTTTCTGTTCGGCGTCTTCGTTCTTGAGCTGGTCGAAAAAGCCGAGCTGATTGAGTCGGAGCAGGCTGATATCCATCAACTGAGTGCTGAAAATCTCGCCTTCGTTCACCAGAACCTCTCTCCGAATGACTTTGTCCCGCGTCGTGGTATTACCAACGAAGTCCAACCGCCGCAGGTAGTATCGGTTCCCTTCCTCAAAATCAAAGACGATGCTCACGAGCTTGGTCTCGTCGTCTATGTCCTGTCGGGGGATCGGGGTCCAGTTGATATAGCCTTGAGAACCGTAAATCTTCTTCAAGTTCTCAAATCCCTTCCGAATCAGCTCTCCGTTGAAGATCTCACCTTGTTGCATGCCGAAAACACGCAGTAGTTGCTCCTTGGTGAACAACGTGTTTCCCGTAAAATTCACTTCACCGACGCGGTACTGATGTCCCTCCTCGATTTCCACATCGATGAACACACGCTTCCCCTTCCAAGGTTTCAGCGGGATAGGAAAAAGGGAGATGCCGGTCACGTCCCGTACATCGATTGTGGGCTCCTTAATAAGCATCTTCACATGTCCTTGTTCCTGGTACTTGGCACGGACACCCAGTTCGAGAGAGCCCTCAAGCTTGTTTCTGTCGAAAGTCGACTTGCCGGTAAAAGTTGAGATCAGCCCGGTCTGCTTGATGTACTTCATGGACTTGCGCAGTTCGCGGTCCGAAAACAGCGTGTTGCCGTGGAAATCAATCTTCTTGACCTTTACTTTCGGGCCCTCATTGATGATGAAAGTAATGAGCCTGGAGTTCGGAGGAACATCCGTAGCTTCATACTTGACCTCAGCATACTGGCGTCCCTTCTCGGCCAGGAGCTCGGTCAGCACCGTAATGGCTCGGTGGATCTTGTTGGGATCAAACGGTGTTTCGATGCCGAGGCCGACTTTCTTTTCTTTGAACTTATCGAGAACTTCCGTGTTGGTAGCTGACTTCAGGCCTTTGTACTCAATGTTCCGGATTAGCGGCTTCTCCTTTACCGTAAAGATCACAATCTTGCCGGTCTTGCCGTCCTCGGTGGTGATACGCACGTCGTCAAAAAAACCTGTCGCCCAGACAGTCTTGAAATCCCGGCGAAGCAGGTTGGGATCGAACCGGGTGTTCTTCTGAGAGATGATGTTGAATTTCACCGTATCCTGTGGGACGCGGCGAGTGCCACGAATCTCAATATTCTCGATGATTTCGTCGTTTTGAGCCTGGAGGGAGCTGGGGCGATCAGGAAGTGCCACAAGAAACAGGGCAAGACTCAACGCAAGGGTACGACCCTTCAACATTCATTCCTCCACAAAATCGTTTCCCCAAAACACAAAAATCCAAGCTTCCACAAGCTGTCGAAAGCTGGATAGATGCAACAAATGGAAAACTATTTGTATAAGAGAGAGGTTTCGATGATCGATCTATTCAGGTTACGATAGTAAAGTCCCTTATCCACTTCATAAACCTCGATTTCTGATCCAGGCTCGATATCGCCCTGGATCAGCGCCTCGGATAAAGGATCCTCAACATATCGCTGCAGGGCCCGCCGCAAAGGCCGGGCGCCATAGGAGCGGTCTTGGCAGGTCTTTTCCAGGATCCAGCGTTTGGCATCGGGAGTGAGTGAGATCTTTACGTTTTTAGCCACCATTGTTTCATTGATCTGGTTCACCAGCAGTTCAATGACCCGTCCCAGATCCTCGTCATTCAGGGAGTTGAACACGATTGTCTCGTCCAGCCGGTTGATAAACTCCGGGTTGAACACTTTCTTCACTTCTGCCATGACCAATTCTTCCATCTTGTGAGCAGTGGCTTCTTCGCCGGCCCCGTGAAAACCTAGCTGGTGCTTCTTTTCCAGGAAGCGGGCGCCGATATTTGAGGTCATGATGATGATGGTGTTCTTGAAATCGACGGTGTTGCCCAAGCCGTCGGTCAGCTGCCCATCCTCAAAAACCTGGAGCAAGATGTTAAATACATCGTGATGCGATTTTTCGATTTCATCCAAGAGAATGACCGAGTAAGGCGCGCGCTTCACCTTCTCTGTCAGCTGCCCGCCTTCCTCATAGCCCACATAACCCGGCGGCGAGCCAATGAACTTGGAAACGGAGTGCTTCTCCATGTACTCCGACATGTCAAACCGGATTAGCGATTTTTCCGAGCCGAAAAGAAAGTGCGCCAAGCAGCGCGCCACTTCCGTTTTTCCGACACCCGTGGGTCCGAGGAAGAGAAAGGAGCCTACAGGACGATTTGGGCTTTTCAGGCCAGCCCTGGAACGGCGGATGGCACGCGCCAGGGCGCTGATCGCCTTATCCTGGCTGATAATTCGCTTATGCAAGTGCTCCTCAATGCGGAGCAACTTTGCCATCTCTTCTTCTTTGATCGAAGTGACCGGGATACCGGTCCACTTAGACACGACGCTTTCGATATCTTCCTTGAGAACCACACCGATCGAGGTATCGCTCAAGTTGAACTTCTCCTTGACCGAGCGCAGGTTCTCCAGCTGAACCCGTTCTTCGTTGCGATAGATTTCGGCTTTTTCGAACTCATGGTTAGAAATGGCCGACTCCATGTGGGCAACGATGATCTTGATCTTTTTCTGAATCTCAGTCATCTCCTTCGGGAGGCTATCTTGACGCAGTTTCACCCGCGCCCCGGCCTCGTCGATCAAGTCAATGGCCTTGTCGGGCAGGAAGCGATCCGGAATGTAGCGATTGGCTTGGTAGACTGCTGTTTCAATGGCCGCCGGATCGTAGCTAACCATATGAAACTTTTCGTAACGATCCCTGACACCGTTGAGTATTTGGATCGACTCTTTCTCGGAGGGAGGCGGAACCTTGACCGCCTGGAAGCGCCGCTCGAGCGAACGGTCACGCTCGATCGATTTGCGGTACTCCGCAGGTGTCGTTGCGCCGATGCACTGGATCTCGCCACGGCTGAGCGCCGGCTTCAGGATGTTGGCAGCATCGAGGGAGCCTTCCGCAGAACCCGCGCCCACCAGCGTGTGCAGTTCGTCGATAAAGACAGTCGCGTTGGGGTTTTCGATCAGCTCTTTCATGATCGTCTTCAGACGCTCTTCAAACTGGCCACGGTATTTGGTCCCCGCTACGATCAGCGAAAGGTCCAGCGCCAGGATACGCTTGTCGGCGAGGTAACTCGGGACGTCGCCCTCTACGATGCGCTGAGCAAGGCCCTCGACAATCGCTGTCTTGCCGACTCCGGACTCTCCAATGAGGACCGGATTGTTCTTGGTGCGCCGGCACAGGATCTGGATGCAGCGCTCCAACTCGTTTTCACGGCCGACCAAGGGATCGAGTCCACCGTCGGCAGCGAGCTGGGTCAGGTCTCGGCTGAACTCGGAAAGCAGCGGGGTTTCTTTGGACCGGCTCGAGGAAGGTTTGTCTGTTTGCGTCTTGCTTAACTCTTCACGGATCACACCCAGACGCAAACCGCGCTCGTGGAGGATTTCAGCAGCCAGGCACTTATCCTCGCGGAGGATGCCCAACAGGAGATGCTCCGTGCCGATGTGGCGATGTCTCAGTCGTTCAGCTTCGTCTGCCGAATACGCGAGTATGCGTTTGCACTCTGCACTCAAAGGCAGGTCAATGGAGGTTGATACTTTCTCGCGAATAATCGTGCGACCCTCAATCTCCTTCTTTATCGACTCGATCGATGAATGCGAGCGGAGAAACCGATTGGTGAGGCCCTTATCCTCGCGCATCAATCCCAAAAGAAGATGCTCCGTCTCAATCGACGGGCTACCGAACTGACTAGCCTCGTAGCGGGCAAAAAAGATGACCCTTCGCGCTTTCTCCGTGTATCGTTCAAACATAACGTTGATTGATTTCCTGCAATCGGCCGTTTTCGAGACGGAGTAACCTGTTACATCTGCACGCTATGTTAGCATTGTGGGTCGCCAGGATGGAAGTAAGATTTTTCTCCCGTTGTATCCTCTCAAACAGCTGAAAGACAAGCTCTCCACTCTGATTGTCGAGAGCTCCAGTCGGCTCGTCTGCCAATACCAGGAGCGGATTGTTTACCAGTGCCCGCGCGATAGCAACTCTCTGCTGCTCGCCTCCTGACAGTTCGCCAGGCCGATGCTTGAGCCGGTGTCCCAGCCCCACTAGCTGAAGCAACTCAACACCCAATCGGTCGTCTGAGTGGTTTCCTGAGACTAGCCTTGGCATCATGACGTTCTCAAGGGCCGTAAACTCTGGCAGGAGGTTATGAAACTGAAACACGAATCCCACCGAACGCTGCCGGAAACGGGCCAGTTGGTCTGCGTCCAAAGCAAACGGATTCTGGTTTCCAAAGCAAACAGTGCCTCCCGTCGGTCGGTCAATTGTTCCCAAAATGTGTAATAGAGTGCTCTTGCCCGACCCGGATTGACCCATGATTGCCACCATGTCACCCTTGTAAATGGCAAGGTCGATTCCCTTCAGAATCTCGAGAGGTTCTCCGACGCCTGGAAACACCTTCGTGAGGTTCTCGATTCTGATCACGACTTCCGTGTCTGACATCGCTACTCATACCTCAAAGCAACCGCTGGATCCAGTTCTGCAGCCTTCTTCGAGGGATACAGCGTTGCGACGAAGCTAATGGCAATCGCAGCAGCAGAAACCAGCAGGCTGTCCCAAGGGCTGCTGCGAAAGGGCACATGAGAGATGGAGTAAACGTCTGTCTCCAGCCGGATCAGCTGGTATTTGTCACACAGCCAACAGACGGTGTGTCCAGTAATTGACCCCAGCAACGCTCCAACCACTCCTATGATGAGGCCTTGTAGCATGAAAATTCTACGGACGTTTCGCTGCGTTGCCCCCATGGACATCAGCACCGCAATGTCACGGTTCTTTTCCATCACCATCATGATCAACACAATAATGATGTTCAGCGCCGCCACGAGGACGATCAGCCCGATAGTGATAATCATCACTGTCCTCTCCAGTTGAAGGGCATGGAAGATCGCCTGGTATTGCTCCTGCCAGTCCTTTGTGACAAAGTCGCTGCCGAGAGCCCTCGTTATCAGCTGTGAGATCGGCTTGACCTGGTAGATGTCGTCGACGTGGCATTCGATCAGTGACACGAGCTCGCCTGTTCCGAACAGCCGCTGGGCGGATGCCAGCGAGGTGAAACCCCAAGCAGAGTCGAAGTTGGCAAGTCCTGAGGCAAAAATCGCCACGACCTTGAAGCTGCGTCGAACGGGCACATTCCCAACTGGGGTCAAAGCGCCTTCGTCGCTGAGAATGTAGACAAAGTCTCCCACAAAAGTCCCCAAGCGTTTGGCCAGATCGGTCCCCAAAGCGATGCGATGAGGGATAGGATCCTCCTTCGCCGCTGCCAAGTCCATTACACTGCCTTGTTGAAGCTCAAAGAAACCTGCCAGGAACGCAGGATCATCCACGGCCATGCCCTTGAGCATGACTCCTTCCTGCCGTGCTCCCGAACTAATCAACACCGCTTGATACAGCGCCGGAGTCGCACTGCGGATGCCCTTGACAGTTTTGATCTTCGCGACGAGAGCGGGGTAGTTGGAGATGCCCTCTTTGACATCTACCGGGAAAACGTTGATGTGCGAAGTACCGCGGAGCAGTTTGCCCTGCAGATCTTCGCGGAATCCGCGGCTAATGGCCAGCGCGACGATCAAAGCGGTAACACCGGCGGACACGCCGAGAATGGAAATGACTGTGATCACCGAAATCGCGGCTTGCTTTCGCTTGGCCTTGAGGTAGCGGAGAGCGACAAACAGCTCGAACATCATGAGGAATCCCGTTTTTCAGGCCGCATGTGAGGAAAAAGAATGACATCTCGAATCGAACGCGAATTGGTGAAGAGCATAGTTAACCGGTCGATGCCGATTCCCTCGCCGGCTGTCGGTGGCATGCCGTAGCGAAGAGCTCGAACGTAGTCTTCGTCCATGGCGTGCGCCTCTTCGTCACCCTTTTCACGCTCGGCGGCTTGAGCTTCGAATCGCCGCTCCTGTTCCTCGGGATCGTTCAGCTCGCTGTAGGCATTGGCAATCTCCATGCCGCCCATGTAAACCTCGAAACGCTCGACCGTCGATGGATCATCGGCCCGAGTCTTGCTCAAAGGCGAGAGTTCGATCGGGTAGTCGTAGATGGTTGTCGGTTGAATAAGGTGGCGCTCCGCAACAGCTTCGAAAAGCATTCCCATCAAAACCCCTTGTGAGATGTCCTGATCTGCAGAAACGATGTCCAACGACTTCCGCTCGGCATGACTATTCCAGCGCGAAGTCAGTGCTTTCAAGGACTCAGAATTCTCCAGTTCGCTCATCTCTGGTGCCGGCAGACATTCCCCCGGCCAGAAACTGATAATAGCTTCCTTGAGCGAGTAGCGGCGCCATTTTTCCAGTGAAATCATTTGCCCATCAAACTCAAACTCGCTCCTTCCCAACACACTCTGCGCCAGCTCGCGGATCAGTTGCTCTGTCAGCTCCATGAGATCCCGATAGTCGCTGTAGGACTGATAGAACTCCAGCATCGTGAACTCAGGATTGTGATGCGCCGAGATGCCCTCGTTGCGGAAGTTTCGGTTGATCTCGTACACGCGTTCGAGCTGGCCGACAATCAGGCGTTTCAGGTAAAGCTCCGGCGCGATGCGCAGGTAAAGGTCAATATCGAGAGCGTTGTGGTGTGTCTTAAAAGGGCGCGCCGTGGCGCCGCCTGCCAACGGCTGCATCATCGGCGTTTCCACTTCGATGTAGCCGCGCGCGTCGAGAAAGTTTCTGACACCCTGGATGATCTTGCTGCGTGTGACGAAAACCTCCCGCGATTCTCGGTTCGCAATCAAGTCGAGGTAACGCTGACGGTAACGAATTTCCACGTCCGAAAGCCCATGCCACTTCTCAGGCAGCGGCAGGAAGGCCTTTGCGAGAAACTCAATCTTCTTTGCGTGAACCGAAAGCTCATTTGTTTTGGTGCGAAACAAGTAACCTTCAACACCCACGAAATCGCCGATGTCCAGCAGGTTGTATAGTGCGAAATTGCTTTCGCCGACTTCGTCGAGACGTGTGTACACCTGCAGCCGATGACTGCCGCTGGAAATATTCGAAAAGCTTGCCTTGCCCTGACCGCGCATTGCCACCAAGCGGCCACAGACGCGGATGTCAATCCGTGGCTCCGCCAGTTGTTCTTTGGTGCTGCTTTGATACTGGTCGAGTATCTGCGCAAGAGTATGAGTGAAGGAGTAACGATGTGGGTAGGCAACATGGCCAAGCTCTGTGATTGCCTCGAGCTTCGAATAGCGCAGAGCCACCAAGTCGGGTTTTTGCGTGGTTTCAGACAAAGGTTCTGGTCTCCTTAGGAATAGCGGTTGCTAGGGTCGGCCTGGCAGACTCTTTGAGACTGGAGCCGGAGCACCCTGGTTCGCCAAAACCGCGGCACTGGCAGCCCGTGCAGGGCGACTCCCTGAGTCCTTCGTGTATTCGTGGGTCGGAACCTTTGACCGTTCAGAATCGGCCGCGTCAAGCCCTGGCTCAGCAGATTGCAACCTCAAAGAAGATCATGCGGCGTTAGGCGGCCGCACCGCTTCAGGGTTGCTACTGCTTCTGTCCCTCGCTCTCTTTGCGGATGCTGTCGAGGATGCCGTTGATAAACTGGATCGACTCGGACGTGCTAAACTTGCGGGCAATCTCCAGAGCTTCGTTGATGACGACTGGAGCAGGTGTCTGGGTCTCGTGAAGCAGTTCATAGGTCGCGACCCGAAGAATGTTTCGGTCGACTGCCGCCATGCGCGACACGCGCCAGTGCTCGGCGTGTCTAGCGAGCAAAACGTCGATGGATTCAATGTTGTCGACCGTTCCTTCAACCAAATGGTCTGCGAACACCCGAACATCCTCTTCTGACTCATGGTGCAGCGTCCAGAAGGTCTTTCTAACGCTGGGAAACGGTTCTTTGGACAAGTCCCATTGGAAGAGCATCTGCAGAGCCAGCTCCCGCCCTTTTCTTCGTCCGCCCATGGCTTTCAGATCTGCTTGATGAGGTTTGCCATCTCCACGGCGGACATGGCTGCCTCGAAACCTTTGTTGCCTGACTTTAGGCCGGCCCGGTCGATGGCTTGCTCGACCGAGTCGGCCGTCACTACGCCAAAGGCAACCGGCACTCCCGACTCCAGCGAAACCAAGCCTATCCCCTTGGTGACCTCGCTGCTGATGTATTCAAAATGAGGCGTCTCTCCGCGAATCAACGTCCCCAGGCAGATCACGGCATCATACTTCTTGGTTTGAACCAGCTTCTTCGCGGCAAGCGGAATTTCAAACGATCCCGGTACTCTGACGACCGTGATGTCTGTTTCGGCTGTTCCGGTCCGCTCCAAAGCATCTATGGCTCCACTCAAAAGCCGGCTTGTGACAAAATCATTGAAACGGCCAGCTACAATGGCAATCCGCATTCCGCTGGAGTTGAGATTTCCCTGAATCGTTTTTGGAGCCATGCCGAATCCTTTGCAGGGGTTGTGGTCTTGCTGCTGCGACAGTTGCCGTGCCCGAAGACCCTGTCGCAACGCCGGAAGTGGATGATATCAGGTTTTGGAGGTGAGTCTAGTGCAATCTGGCCGGCACCGAACACCTCACATTGCAAGGCACGAAGCCAAGTGGAACGGCTGTTTCGCGCACGTTCGCCGGGAGAAAAGACTGGCCGACAGCATGACGCGAAGTATCGATCAAGAGGCACGCGATGAACTGCGCCGCCTTGACAGCCGTCTGATAGGATCAGTCGCATATTTCCCGGAGGGCTATGGCGAGGAATTCATCCTTTTTGCGCCCTCCATCTTGCAGAAGAAACCCGCGCGTTCAGCCGTTTTCGCCAGGCATCAAACAGTTACGCAGAAGAATGTCGGATTGCTCTTGTGGACTAAGGATGTGAGCGCCAAGCAGGATGCTACGCCCTCAGGCAGTAAGACCTTCAGAAAAGCCAAAGCCGTTACAATCCACGAATGCTCTCTGATTCATTGGCCATGAACCGAGCTTAACGACTGCCTCGATTCCATCCAGCCTGCCCCTGGCCGATTGCGTGTGCGGATTGCCGACGGCTGATCTCTGTTAAGATGGCGCAGGATTGGCGAGACACTGCTCAGACTCAATCATGAATAAACAGCAAATTCAGTGGAAACTCAACCGGCTCGCTCGCCAAGTACAGGAACGGCTGGATTCATTTCAGAACCTGTGGCGTGGCGCACAATCAAAAACGCGCATGTGTCCCAATTGTCGGGCGCTGATTGGCGTCAGTGAGAAGGACTGCCCGATGTGTGGCGTCAGACTGCGCCGCCGCCCCAGTGGAATAGGGAAGCTCCTTCAGAACGTGCTGCCCAACTATGCCCCAGTCTCTCTGGTCCTGGTGACCATAAACTTCGTTGTTTTCCTGCTGATATTTGCCGCAGAACGCGATCTTTCGTCAGGAGACCTGAGGCGGCTGGTTTGGGGCGTGAGTTCTACCTCTCTCGCGCGCTGGGGCGCCGATGTCGCGCTGCTGGTTTATCAAGGGCAGTGGTGGCGGCTGGTTTCTGCGGTCTTCGTCCACATTGGCATCATCCATCTACTCTTTAACACCTACGCGCTTCTGTTCATCGGGCCGCTGCTGGAGGAAGGACTGCGGAAAGAACGATTCCTGGTGATTTATATCTTCTCTGGCGTCTTTGGCTTTCTGCTCAGCAACTGGTACTACGATCCGCGCCTAACAACAGCTGGCGCATCCGGCGCGATCTTTGGGTTGATCGGCGCGGCGCTGGTGTTGTCCAAGCGCTGGTCGTCATGGGGCAGTCTCGTGCACCAGCAGTTGGTCCATTGGGCGATTTACGGATTTGTGTATGGCCTGTTCATAGGCAACACAGCAGCCCATTTCGGCGGCCTTGTCGCCGGTGCTGCCGTCGCATTCTTGATCCCAAGTCCAAACCGGGGGGAGTCCTCGCGAGCCGGGGAAGCTGCGTGGAGTGTCCTTTACTGGGGATGTCTTGCCTTAGTGGGGCTCTCGCTGTTTCTCGCTGTGCAGTTCCGGCTTAGCCTCTGAAAAAATCTGCGCGTCACCCTTGCCAAGAAATTTGGAGCGAGCCTACTGCAGCAGGTCTTCGATGCGGTAGATCATTTCCTTGCGGCTGTAAGCGGCAATCTCGACGATGCCGGTGTCCATGCGGATGGCGTCTTCAGGGCAGGCTTCTACGCAGAATCCGCAGAAAACACAGACACCAAGGTCGATGTCAAAGCGCTGCGGGTATTTCTCAATGTGGGGATCTGGGTGTTCACCTGCAACAATATAGATGCAGCGTGCCGGGCAAGCCGTTTCACACATCATGCAAGCTACACAGCGCGGGGAGCCATCCTCTCGCTTTGTCAAGCGATGCCGGCTGCGGTAGCGCGGGGAGAACGGACGGCGCTCTTCAGGATACTGGAAAGTGACAGCGCCTTTCTCAATGCGCGTGAATCCCAGCTGCCGGGCCAGGTGCTTCCTCATGTTGCCGAAGAAGTGCCGGCTGGTGAGCCAAAGACCCTTGAAGACTTCAAAAAGGTAGAGCCGTTCTTTGAACGTCAGTTCGCTTTGGTTCATAGGATCCAAGACCCAAGTCCAGAAGGTCGTTTTGACCTTGGACCTCAGACTCAAACGAGCAAGATCACGACCGCTGTAGCCAGTAGATTGAGAATCGACAAAGGAAAAATCATCTGCCAGCCGAGCCGCATTAGCTGATCGTAGCGGAACCGCGGCAACGTCCAGCGCACGAGCAGCAGGAACCAGCAGAAGAAAAAGACCTTGATGCCGTAAGAGAGCACCTGCAGGATCGCCACTGCAAGCGGGGGCACAGCAATGAACAGCCGCGCCGGGAAATGGAAGCCGTCCTGGAGAAGAAATGGCACCTGCCAGCCACCAAAAAACAGTGTTGCGACAAGGGCCGAGATCAACACTGTCTCGACGAAGTCGGTGAGCATGAACAACCCGAACTTCATGCTGCTGTACTCAACGAAGAAGCCAATGATTTCGGATTCGCCCTCCGGCAGATCAAAAGGCACTCGCTTGGTTTCGGCAATTCCTGCGACCAGAAAGAGAATACAACCCAGAGGCTGGAGGACAAACCCCCACTTCCACGGCAACGCGCCCTGGGCTCTGACGATCTCTTGCAGACTCATTGACTCGTAGATCATCAGAACGCCCAAAATCGTCGCGCCGATCGTTACTTCGTAGGAAAACATTTGCGAGCTACCGCGCATGCCTCCCAGAAACGCGTAATTATTGTTTGACGACCAGCCGGCCAGCACGACGCCGTAAATGCCCAACGACATAACGGCGAAGATGTAAAGGATGCCAACATTGAGATCAATCACCTGAAGCGGGATGTCTCGTCCGAAAAGCGTTACCGTGTTCCCGAAGGGGATAGCCGCAAAGCCGACCAGCGCAAAGAATGCTGCGACACAAGGGGCCAGGGTGTGCAAGAACCGGTTGCCTTGGACCGGAACGAAGTCTTCCTTGACGAACATCTTGATGCCATCAGCCAGGATCTGGAAGAGTCCGAACAGGCGAAAGCCGAAAATCGAAGCACGGTTGGCGCCAATACGGTCCTGCATGACAGCACTCTGCTTGCGCTCCATCCAGGTAAGAATGGCCGCAAGATTCAGAACGCTGATGAGGACGGCCAGCACCTTGGCCAGTTCAATTCCGATGTTGATGAACATCGCGGTATAAACAGCGACCTTGGAATGCGGCAGTCATTCCGTCGCACCCCAATCACGCTTGCACTGGCGCGACCTCTGATAGCCTTGCGCCCTGATCTCCGATCTTCTCGTAGCTCAGTCCTTCAAACTCCGTGACGGTCTGGGTCAGATCCACAAATACCTCTTCCACAGCCTCGTAGGAGTATCCCATGCCTCCTGCTTTCGCCAGCTTGCAAACAATCTGCCACGCAGGCAGCGATTCTCCCATGGGTTCGATGGCAGCGTTCATCCTCTGCACCCGGCCTTCGAAGTTCGTGAACGTGCCATCAACCTCGGCGTACGTGGCTGCGGGCAAGACCAGATCGGCAAGCAAACTGGTTCTATTCTCGTTGCTGCCTTGATACACGACATACTCAAACTGGCTGAGGAATTTTTTGGCCAGTTCTGCTCCGAGCTTGCCGACAAGATCCTGCTCACAAATGTAGAGCAACCTAAGACGCTGGGGGCCGGCTGACTTCAGAATGTCTGAAAGGCTGAAGCCACCCGCCTCGAGGATAATCGCTTCCGCACCCCGGGTATTCGGGTTGCGGTCGGCGCGTAACAGGAAGTTGTCTCCTTCTGACGATTTGAGCTCTGGCACGCGAAAATCGATTTGCGTAATACCCAATTCCGCTCGAAAGAACTTGCGTGTCAGAAACAGATCTTCATTGGTCAGCTGTGGAGATGTGATAACGATGATTGAATCTGGCCCAGCCGATTGCCTGGCCTCGGAAATCTTACGGCTGGCATGTGCGGTTGCCTCGGTCCAGGAAGTGGCCTCGAAGCCCTCACTCTCCCTCACCAACGGCTGGACGAACCGGGACGAATCGTCAATGAACTTGTAGCTATAGCGTCCCTCGTCGCAGATCCACCATTGGTTGACGTCCTTGTTAAAGCGAGGCTTGAGGCGCATCACGCGCCGGCCTTCCCCGTGATGGGGACGCTGGCGGTTAGCTTCCACGGTGATGTTGCAGCCACGGCTGCAGCCATTGCAAACGGAATTGGCTGTGCTGAGATACCAAACCCGGCACTGGAAACGGAAGTCTCTGTCGGTCAAGGCGCCCACGGGACAGATATCGACCACATTGCCGGAATAGTTGTTGTTCAGTATCTGGCCAGGCAGTAGCCGGATCTCCGACTGGCCGCCGCGATTGAAAATACCGATCTCATTGCTGTGCGAGACTTCGCGGACGAAGCGAACACAGCGGGAACAAAGAACACAGCGCTCGGTATCGAGAATGACATGCGGGCCGATAACTTCAGCTTTGTGCCGCTTGATCTTGTTTTCGTTCATGCGGCTGTCATACAGGCCGAACTTCATGTAGTAGTCCTGCAGGAAGCACTCCCCTGCCTGATCGCAGACCGGACAATCGAGCGGGTGGTTGATGAGAAGGAATTCGAGAACGCCGCTGACCGCCTCTTTGACTTTGTCTGAGTTGGTGGTCACGACCATGCCATCCGTCACCCGCGTATTGCAGGCGGGTTGGAGCTTCGGCATCTTCTCGATTTCCACAAGACACATGCGGCAGGAGCCCGCGATGCTCAGTCCAGGGTGATAGCAGTAACGGGGAATCTCTATGTGTGCCTGCTCGGCGGCCTGAATGATGGTGGTGCCGTCAGGAACAATCATCGATTTCTGATTAATAACGACGGTGGGCATAGGTGATCAGGTACTCCCCAAAGAGCCTGGCGTCCCAATATCCAGGGTCTCACATGGAGTCTGCAGCCTTGGATCTGCGATTTATGCGCCTACGGCTGATTCCACGTCGCAGCACCTGTGCTTGACGTGATACTCAAATTCTTGCCGGAATTTCTGGATGTAACTGCGCACGGGCATGGCCGCGGCGTCCGACAGAGCACAGATCGTCGTGCCCATCATGTTAAACGCGATACCAAGCAGGTGGTCGAGATCCTCCCGCCTGGCGTTGCCATCGTGCACCCGCTGCAGTGTCTTCTTCAGCCAGGTTGTGCCTTCCCTGCACGGAGTGCACTGGCCGCATGATTCATGGGCATAGAACTTCGAGATGCGCAGCAACGCCTTGACCATGCAGGTATCTTCGTTCATGACAACGACACCGCCAGAACCTAGCAGGGAGCCGATGGCAGCCACCGAATCAAAGTCCATCTTCACGTCGATTTCATCGGCCGTGAGAATGGGCACAGAGCTGCCACCCGGAATAACAGCTTTTAGTTTCCGGTCATCCTTGATGCCACCAGCGCAGTCGTAGATGATGCTGCGCAAGGGTGTGCCCATTGGCAGCTCGTAGGTGCCAGGCTTCTTCACGTGGCCGCTCACGCAGAAGAGGCGGGTGCCTCCATTCTTCGGAGTTCCCAGCGACGCATACCAGTCGCCGCCTTTCTGAATGATTGGCACCACCGCTGCCAGAGTTTCTACGTTGTTGACGCAGGTGGGACAGCCATAGAGACCATGCGTTGCAGGGAAGGGGGGCTTTAATCGCGGCCAACCTTTTTTGCCTTCGAGCGATTCGAGCAAGCCGGTCTCTTCACCGCAGATGTAAGCGCCCGCACCGCGATGAAGATAGACATCGAGGTTGTAGCCCGAGCCCAGGATATTCTGGCCGAAATAGCCGGCCGCGTAGGTGTCTTCTATGGCCTTCCTGAGGATCATTGCCTGGTCGTAGTACTCACCACGGATGTAGAGATAACCGGTGCTAGAGCCAATGGCATAACTAGAGATAGCGATGCCTTCCATTAGTAGAAACGGATTCCGCTCTATGATCACGCGGTCCTTGCAGGTGCCAGGTTCGCTTTCATCGGAGTTCACCACCATGTACCGGGGCTTGTCGATGTTCTTTGGAATAAAGCTCCATTTCATTCCAGTCGGGAATCCAGCACCACCGCGACCACGCAAACCCGATTTTTTGACCTCTTCGATGACCTGCTCCGGCTTCATCTCGAGGAGAGCCTTCCGGAGGGCTTCATAGCCGCCCACTCCCCGATAGTCCTCCACGGTCATCAACGTCCGGGTTTGCACATCTTTTAACAGAACAAGTTCTGGCATGTGTCGAACTTCAGAGTGCGCAGTTAGGTTTGAGGTACGAAGTCCGAAACTCGAAGCTCAGAACATAAGAGCATTCGCCCTTCGAACTTCTCATCGATCCAGTTCTCCGGCGATCATGTTGATGGAGCCGAAGGTCGGCACGATGTCAGCCATCATGAAGCCTTCCAGCATCTTATGGACACCTGACATCAGAGCAAAGCAAGGCGGACGGACACGCACACGGTAGGGCTGGCCAGTGCCGTCACTCACCACATAGAATCCAAGTTCGCCATTGGCACCTTCCACACAGGCATAGGCTTCGCCCTTGGGAGGACAGATGCCATGCCCTTGCATGATCAGCATGAAGTGATTCATCAACCCTTCAATGTTTCCGTACGTGCTGCTCTTTGCCGGGAGTACGGCCAGTTTCTCTGGTGCTACCACCTGCTGATACATCGAATCTTTCAAGCCGTCCAGGTTTGGGGAAAGCTGCACCAGCGTTTCTTTGATACCTCGCGTTTGGCCCATCTTGGCCCTGTCCACCATTTCGCGGGCCTCGATGGCTTTTCCCTCTGCATCCACGTTCAGCGCCCCCTGTGGCATCTGGGCCAGCGCCTGCTCAGCGATTCTCAACGCTTGCTCCATTTCCTGCATGCGAACGTAGTAACGGTCGAGGTTGTCACCTTTGGAACCCAGTGGAACTTCAAACTTGAAGCGGTCGTAAGCGCTGTAGGGCTGGTCTCGGCGAACGTCGTAGTCAACTCCTGCGGACCGAGCCACAGGTCCGGTAAACCCATAGGCAATGGCATCCTGTCGGGTGATGACTCCCACGCCTTTCAGCCGATCGACAAAAATCCTGTTTCGGGTAAGCAGCTTGTCGACTTCCGCCAACACATCACGAACTTTCTTGAAAGTGGCAAAGGCCTTTTCCTTGAATCCTTCGGGCAGGTCACCACTCACTCCACCGACTCGTCCATACGAGATCGTCAGCCTTGCCCCTGTGACGTCCTCCACGAGTTCCCACAGGTATTCCCGCGCCTTGATCATGTAAAGGAACACGGTCATCGCGCCCAGTTCCATCGCTGAGGCCGCCACACATGTCAGGTGGTCGGTGATGCGCGAAATTTCGCTCATTACCACGCGGACATATTCGCAGCGCTCGGTGACTTTGATGTCCATGAGCTTCTCGACTGCCATGGCGTAGCCAAAGTTGTTGATGAGCGGTGAGACGTAGTTAAGGCGGTCTGTGTAGGGGATGGCCTGATTGTAGCCACCCTCTTCGCAGCTCTTCTCGAAGCCGCGATGCAGATAGCCAATCTCGACGTCACATTTGACCACCATCTCGCCTTCGAGTTCGGTAACGATTCGGATGACTCCGTGCATGGCCGGATGCGATGGCCCGATGTTCAACAGCATCGCCCGGGAGTTGAGCTCGTTCTTCTCTTCAGTGACTTCAATAGCCATGGTGGCGGCTCGCCTCAGTCGATGAGGGTCTCACCCCTGGTGGACTGGTTTCCGGTCAACTCCAGAACTCTCCGGATGAGACGCCGGATCAGAGCTTTCTTCTGGGCAGGTGTCTTGTCCTTGACGTTGATCTTGGCGCCCGCCATCATCTCATGGCCTCCAGCAGCGCCCAAATCGCCAACAGCGGTTCGCATTAGAGTGCCAGCATCTTTGGAACGGTCCGTCCCGCGGGCCGAAATGACAATGTCTCCGTTATAGGCCCCGAAGCTAAACCCCCAGCTGATCTTGTCCAGCCGCATCAACAAGTCCGCTACTTCCGCAACGATATCGGGACTGCTCACGCTCTGCAGGTCGGCAATGACAACGTCATCGTAGATCCGACAATGCTCCAGCGCGGAGTGGATCACCTTGAAATACTCACGGCTCACGCGGGCATTCTCGATGTTTGCCAGCAGTTTCTGATCGACGCGAGGGTATAGAAAATGCCGCAGATGCGCTTCAACTTTTCCCACCTCTCGCGACAACCCTTCTGTTTCGCTCTTGATCGCGTAGAACAGTGCCGTCGCAAGATTGGTATCAAATTCCAGCTTCGACGCGATCAGATATTCAGTAATGATCGAGGCAGTCACATTGTACTTGGGTTTGATCTCGCGGTGGGGCACCTTGCGGCTGGCGGGTCGCAAAGGGTGGTGGTCGAACACAATATCGGGCGATTTCCCGGCAGGCAGTGCATTGTTCCCTGTCAGCGGCTGAGTGTCGACCAGAGCCACGCAGGGATAGTCCTGAAGTGAGATTCGCGACATGGAGTACATCTTGATGCCGAGATACTTCACCATGGCCCGATTCTCAGCGCGGCCCACAATGCCGGAGTATCCAATTAGAGAAGGCTTCTTAGCCAAGCTCTCAAGGAGGTGCTGCAATCCAACGGCGCTGGCAATGGCATCGGGATCCGGATTGTCATGCATCAGGATGAGCACCTTCTCCTCATCCTTAACTACGTCTACCAGGGAAGTCAGCTTGCGTTGTGTTTCCAAAATTGTCATAAGGCGAGGACCGCAGTATCAAACTTCGAGACTACTCCCATTGAAATGCGCCCTTTCTCCAGGCATAGACATAACCTGCTCCCAGAACCAGAATGAAAATCAGAATGCTCACAAAGCCATGCCAGCCCAATGTCTTGAACACTACTGCCCAGGGAAAGAGAAAGACCACCTCGATATCGAAGAGGATGAACAACATAGCGATCAGGTAGAAGCGGATAAAAAAGCGGTCGGTGGGCAGCTGAAAGGGCTGAAAACCACATTCGAACGGCGAATCCTTCACTGGGCTGCGCTTTCTGGGTCCAACCAGCGTGCTCAGGAAGACTATGGCTCCTACGATTCCCCCGACGACTAGGAACATCAGAAGCAGAGGAAAATAGTTTCTCATCGCAATCTAACCAGAAGCCTCTCTAAGAACGAAAAGTCTTCCAGCCAAGCGCCTTGAGGATGTCTTCGATGGATGCTTTGGAAATTGATCAAAGGGGGTGGCAAAGACAGAAAAACCACCATCATGCCGTGAGGCAGCACGATGGTGGCGAAATCATCGGCAAACCGCTTGTCTCAAGGACATTGCCTTGTTAGTTCGTCCGAAGGGAGCCTCTTGCGCACAAGTTTGAGTGCCAGTGTCCGGTAAGGTCAGCTCAGGATCTTCATGCGGGAAATCCGCCGACCCTTGGCCGTCAGGGAGACGTCGTATCCCACTCGAAGTCCCTTGCGAATGTCATCTGTTCGGCAGCCCATCGTGTCGACCTCGGGAAGAAAGAAAAAAATCTTCTCACCCTTGTCGTTGGTGATGAATCCGTACCCCTTATCAGGAAAATAGTTGGTGATTTCTCCTTCGGGATACCGCAGCTTCATGTCCTTAAGAGCTTTGACAAATTCGGAGTCTTTCATCGGTACTACTCCTTGTCGAAAGCCCCCCATGTCCGAGAGTTCGGCCATGGAATTGGGAGCTATGGCTAGCTAGACTTTTTGTTAAAGAACGACTCTAAGAACGTTGTTGCTCAAACACCAAGCAAGTCCAAAAAATCACTATTCTTAGATACAACAACTTACACTACAATTTACAGGATAAAACCTACTTGAAAGCCCATACTTCGTCAAGGGGTATTTCCCGTTGGCTAGTGAGGAGCTGTTGGAGTCCCAGGTGCCACTCAGAATCAGAGGAAAAATGGCGGGCAGTTCGCATCCCGTTGAGATCGTCGTCGACTCGGGCAGGATTCAGACCATTGGCAGCCCTTCTTTCCCTGGACCAGGGATTGGCGGAGAGAACTCCTGGGTCGCTCCCGCATTCTTCGACGTCCAGGTAAACGGTTTCGCCGGTGTCGATTTCAATTCACCCGGACTGACCGACGAATTGATGAACCGGGTGATTGAAAGACTGCGTGAAAAGGGGGTTGTCTTCTTTTGTCCGACCGTTATCACCCACTCTTTCGACCATCTCGCCATGTGCCTTCGCGCCTTAAGCGAAGCTTGCAAGGCAGCGGTTGTTGCCAATGCAATAGCGGCTATCCACCTCGAGGGGCCCTATCTCTCGCACGAAGACGGGCCGAGAGGGGCACATCCCTTGGAGCACATTAGGGAAGCAAGCTGGGATGAGTTTCAGCGGCTCCAGGACTGCGCTGAGGGCAGGATAGGCATGGTGACGCTGGCCCCGGAGGTCCCGGGAGCGCTTGGGCTGACTCAAAGGCTGGTGGAATCTGGAGTAGTGGTTGCCATCGGACACACGGCCGCAGCCCCAGAGACCATCCGCCAGGCCGTTCAAGCTGGAGCGAAAATATCAACGCACCTCGGGAACGGCTCCCACACGCGGATTCCTCGTCACCGCAACTACATTTGGGAACAGCTGGCCTGCGACGAACTGTGGGCCAGTTTCATTGTAGACGGCCATCACCTGCCGCCGTCGGTTGTCAAGTGCATGATACGCGCCAAGGGCTGCCATCACAGCATCCTGACAAGCGATGCGATTTCGGCAGCTGGCATGCCGCCTGGCCTTTACCAGCTGGGAAGCGCCAGAGTGGTCGTTCACCCGAATCTCTATGTTGAAAGGGCAGACAGTGTCGGAAGCGGGATTCTGGCCGGTTCGGCGCTGGATCTGCTTCGTGGTGTCGAGAACGTAATACGCTTTGCAGGAGTCTCACAGGAGGAGGCCATCTTAATGGCCTCCGAAAATCCGGCCCGGCTGATGGGGTTGGAGCAGCGTTTGGGCACAATCGAGCCAGGACGGGAGGCAAACCTGATCCTTTTTCGCGTGGAGGGATCGTCGATCCACCTCGAATGCACCGTCCAGGGAGGCGACGTGGTCTACAAGAATCCGGATTGCTGAAGGGTTCCCTTTTTGTTCTGGGAAGTCCTTGCCCATGCGCCCCCTCGCCTTCTCAGAGTTTCCTTCTTCGTTGCTTCCTGATCCCCCAGATTGCCTTACCTGAAGAGGTTGTGTTAGCTTCAGCTGGCTGCGGGCAGTCTCTCTCCAGAATCTCGACCCAAGGCCACTCCACACCAAACTCTAAACATCCTTCATGTCTCAACCAGCTACCGCCTTTGAGCGGCTGAGGGGCTTGCAGTACTTGGTCTTCTTGACCTATCTCTTTTTGGTCTTCAGGACTTTTTTCTCTCTGGTCTCCTTCCTGCCGTCGGCCGCCCTCGGCACTTTAGACCTGACGCAATACTATCTGTTGCGCTACCTGCGGATCTTCCTGGTGACGGCGACTCTGCTGGTTACGAACTCCGAGGTGCTGGACGCTTTCATCGCACTGGGAATCGTCTTGGTCGCTTACGGCTTGGGGCGAGCAGGAATGCGCCGCTTCTCCTTTGGATTCGATTCGTTAGCTGAAGAAATTGTCTTTGGCACCGGTCTCGGACTCGTACTGCTGGCCGGGGTAGGATTCTTGCTGGGTATCCTTGGGTCGCTCAATCCCTCTTCTTTCTACTGGACCCTAGGGATTGCACTTCTGGCCGGTTTCCGGGAGATTCTCAGCCTGATTCGCGGCGTGTGGCACCGCTGCTGGCTGACTCCCTTTCAAAAAGGTGAGAATTCCTGGGGCGCCCATTTGACGCAGCTTTTCCTCATGGGTTACCTGTTCGTATTCCTCTCGATAGCATTTGTCGCCTGCCTTCTGCCCGAAATCGAATTCGACCCGCTCATTTACCATCTCACTGTTCCGAAGCTGTATCTTGAGCAGCAGAAGATTGTAGACATTCCCGAAATTCTAGAGGCTGTCTTCCCCAAAAATATCGGGATGATCTATCTTTACGGGCTTGCTTTGCATTCTCAGATCACAGTGAAGTTTCTGAACTTCTGGATGGGGCTCCTGCTTTTGCTGGGCATGTATAGCTTTGGAAGGCGGCATTGGGGCAAGCAGGTTGGCTTGATCGCAGTAGTCCTTCTGGCCTCAACGCCACTTGTCTTTTTCGAGTTGCGGGCCATTTACATTGACCTGCCCATTGCGCTGTTCTGCTTTCTAAACCTGCTGGCGCTGGAGCGCTGGATGGCCGACGGCGGGCGCAGCTGGCTAGTGCTGTCGGCGTTCTTCCTGGGAATGGCTGCTGGTTCGAAATACAACGCGCTGTTCAATGTGCTGGCTGCTTCTAGTTTAGTGGGCTATCACTTCCTGGCCAGTCGGCGTCTCTCGCTGACTCAGGTTGCTGTCAAGCTGGCACTCTACATTCTGCTTAGCTTGTCGAGTTTGTTGGCATGGGGCTATCTGACGTACCGCTTTACGGGCGACCCGGTGTTCCCCTACCTCTCCGGCGATCCACTGTTCCCATTTCTGAAGGGTTTGTTTCGCTCCGACCGCTGGGAGATTTACAACCTCCCAGTCGTTCGCTCGGGAGCACACCGCTGGGGCCTGCCGCTCAGTTTCACAAACGTTTTCAAGACGCTTTGGCAAATGCATTTTGACGAGAAGACATTCTGCGGCAGCCTGGGGCCGTTCTTCGTGTTGCTTTTGCCGCTGCTGGCCATTGTCTTCAAGCTACACCCGGCCCTGCGGCGGATGCTGGCTTACTGCGCGATCTACTTCGGACTCTGGCTGGTAACGACTCAGGCGAATCGCTACCTAATCCCGGTGTTGCCCGCCCTCAGTCTTATTTCAGCCGGCTTATTGACTGGGTTCCTGCGCGCCGCCGGCACACTCGAAAAAAGCCTGCGTTCGATCACAATCGCCGGCCTTCTATTGATGGCCACCTACAGCCTGCCATTTCTCTTCTACCTTTGGTGGGTGCCTGGGAAGCGATACTTCACACCAGTTCTGGGCGCATTCCCAGAATCGGTTTTTTCCGACAACTACAGTCCGGAGCGCTATCTTACAACTTACATGGGAAGCCTTCCGGCCATTAACTTTCTGAACTCCCAGGAAAATGTCCGCCGCGTCCTCTATGTCGGGTTTCGTGACGGCCCGCCCTTGTTCTACGCCAACTTCCCGCTCGTGTATAACGAGTTGAATGTTTATAACCGCTTCATTGAGGAAAGAGACCTTGGCCGGCTTCTGGAGCTCGTCCATCAACACGACATTTCCCACATTTTGGTGGAGCAGAAGTTCGGCGTCGAGAAGCTGGTGTCATCGCCTGAATCGGTATTTGCCAACCGACACCTGCGACAGATCTGGAACAGGAATGCGGTATCGGTGTTCGAAGTCCATCAGAATCCGTTGCAGCCTAAGGAATATGAAGTGGCCAACTACCTTATCGATCGGATCATGCAAAGCAAAGTTCTGTCCCATGCAGGACAGGCTGTTTACCATCCCAACAATTACAGAGATGTTCATCGTCTCTTTCCTGAGACACGCTTTTGCATCCTCACTTTCGACCAGTTCGAGATTCGTTTCCCGGCCAGAATTCCAGCAAATGCCTGTCTCCGTTTCGGTCTAGGATTCAAGCAGAACACAACCCCATTCCCCTATCTTGCTGAGATCTACATCCAGGATGAATCAGGCTTCGAGCACCCGATTTACTCGCGGCGTTTGAAGTTGACCGAGCGGTTCGAAGATCAGCACTGGACAAGCGAAGAAGTGGACCTAAGCAGATTTGCCGGACAGGCAGTTGAGATCGTGCTGACCTGCAGGGCCGAAGGTGAAGTCCAGCATCAGAATTATCCATTGGCTGTCCCGGACGGAATTGTGCTCTGGTCGGAGCCGCAGATCTTAGTCCGGAATTCGGGATCTTTGGACTTGATTGAAAACTTCGACAAGTTCAAAATACTGGCCGTTCCCCGCAAACTGGAAAGACCGGTCAAGTCTCATGCCTTCGTGGCGCAGTCCGAGGACGCATCAGCAAAAAAAGGGTTGGTCATCCTTCCGGGGGGAGAGGTCCGCTACGACATGCTGATTCCGGAGAATTCGCGCTTGAATTTCCAGCTGGAATGGCCGAGCTGCCCCGACGCCGGAAGTTCGACGGAGATTCTGTTCGAAGTGGGAGGAACACCAAAGCGAGTCTTGCTGAAAGCGCCACCCGACTGCCAGGGACTGCCTAGGCCGCGGGCACAAGAAAGTGTTAGTTTAGCTGCGTTTTCCGGTTTCAGCGGCACACTCATCTTGCGTGTGGACGCTGCAGAGGGGAAGGAAGGCAGTCAAGGCGTAGTTTTTCGAGACCTGATCCTTGGCCACTGAAATTCTCGGCAAGGAGAAGGCTCGACCGCTAGGCACCCAGCTTGGGTTGTTTTCTTCTGATGCAGCCATACGCTTGTTAGCGCACTCTCTGCTTTGAAGGTTAACGACTAGGTTCTTTTTCGAAGGAGAGCCCCCAAGGCCAGCGGCAGGACGGCTCAAGCCGTAGGGCAGAACAGCTATGTCCTCGCGATCCAGCATTTCGGTCTTCTTTCCAGCGTACAACGATGCCGGAACCATCCCCAGTATGGTGTTGACGGCTTTACTGACCCTGAGGAGAGTGGCTGACGATTACGAAGTGATTGTTGTCAACGATGGCAGCAAGGATCACACGCCCCAACTGTTGGAGGAGCTCGCAAAGCGCTGCCCTGAGGTGCGCGTCGTCCATCATCTCAAGAATGTAGGATATGGCGGCGCGCTGCGGACCGGCATTGCGCAAAGTCGCAAGGATCTCATCTTTTACACTGACGGTGATGCCCAGTATGATGTTCGGGAGTTGGAGAAGCTGCTGCCGCTGATGACCGATGATGTAGACATGGTGAATGGCTACAAGATTTCCCGTTCCGATCCGTTCTATCGCGGGCTGCTGGGAACGACGTATCGGCTGCTGACCAAGTTTTTTTTCGGCATTCGGCTGAAAGACATCGACTGCGATTTTCGTCTCATGCGCCGAACCATCTTCGACCAGATCTCACTCAATTCTAATAGCGGAACCATCTGCGTTGAGATGGTCAAAAAGATCGAGGCCGGCGGCTTTCGGATTCGTGAAGTCCCTGTCCACCATTTCTACCGCTCGTACGGCAAGTCTCAATACTTCACTTTCAAGCGCCTTATGCGCACAGTGATTGACCTCTCCAGGCTTTGGATCGAGCTTTTTGTCCACCAGCCTTCCCGTCCCGCGGCTGTCGAACCCCCGGCTGCACCAAAAGTAATCCGAGTGGTAAAGCGCAACAACACCCTCTGATTCCATTCGCAATCAGTGATGCATTCTGCGGCCGGGCCGGCCTTGCCGCAAAAGTGGCGGGAAGGTCCAACTCTGAACCCAATGCGGAATAGGCTCTCAGATATCCCGCCGTCCCTCCAAGGCCCTGGAGACGGTGATCTGATCGGCGTAGTCGAGATCGCTCCCAACGGGCATCCCGGTGGCGATGCGTGTGACCTTAATGCCGAGAGGCTTGATAAGTCGGGAAAGGTAAAGCGCAGTGGCTTCGCCCTCGATGTTGGGGTTCGTAGCGATGATGACTTCTTTCACTTCACCACCTCTCAGCCGCTCGATGAGCCCCGGGATGCGCAATTGTTCAGGACCGATGCCTTGAAGCGGTGAGATCACGCCGAGCAGAACGTGGTACAGGCCCTGATACTCGCGAGTTTTCTCAATGGCAATCAGGTTGTGAGGCTCTTCCAGGACACAGATGATGCTCCGATCGCGCGAGGAATCAGAGCAATAACGACAGGGATCGAGGTCAGTAATGTTATTGCAGATGGAACAGTAGCGGATGGATTCCTTGATTTGGAGAATGGCATGGGCCAGCTTCTCCGCCTCCGGCTTCGGCGTGCGAATTATGAAGAACGCCAACCGCTGTGCCGACTTGGAACCAATGCCGGGAAGCTTGCGAAACTCTTCGATGAGGGCCTCAACGGGGCCGGCATAGTCTCGCATTTAGAACAAACCTGGAATCTTCAGTCCGCCAGTGAGGCTGCCGATCTGGCCGGAAAGCTCGTCGTCTACCTTGCGCGCAGCCTCATTGAACGCAGCCACAATTAGATCCTGCAGCATCTCCATGTCTCCCGAAGACGCGGCGTCTGGCTCTATTTTCACTCCCAGCACCTGCTTCAGCCCATTCATTTTCACGCTAACCATGCCCCCACCCGAGCTACCTTCGACCGACATGTCGGCCATCTGCTTTTGAAGCTGCTCTTGCATCTTCTGAGCCTGCTTCATGATCTGTTGCATGTTCTTCATGGGCCGCCTTCTTTCTGAGGTTGAGATTGATTCTTAAAATAGCTCAAAATCATGGGATTGGGAAGCAGGCCGGTGGGCCGGCCGGACGGGAGCAAATCTCTGATCGCCTGGCGACGCTTTGTCGAACACCTTCCATTGCCTATTTTCTTGACGGCGGCTGAGGAGAATGAAGGCAGCCGAGCGGTGACATTGACTTCGCCGGGGGACGTTCATCTGGGCGCTTGGTTCGTCCCCTCCAAGAGCGGATCCAATCGGCTATCACTACTCCAAGCCCTTCACGTCGGCAATCTCACCGTGGAAGGTATCCAGGAAGGCCTTTACTGCGGAGTCTTTTCTGACGCGTTCGATCAGCTGCTCCTTCGGACTCTCCGATAGGGCAACTTCTTCTGAACTGCCCAATTCAACTTTGTGGTCATCATCATCAAGAAGTATCTTGATGGTCAGAGGCTCGCCGGCTATAGACGCCAAGATTTCTTTGATTGGCCCGAGGTTCTCAGCTGATTGGAGCATCTCAAACGAAAACCGGTCTTGCCGGGCGAACTCGATGACAACGCAGGAGTCGACATGACGAATGCACAGGGCATGTTCGAGCAGCGAGGAAACCATCGGCCACTGTTGGGCGAGGGTGCTCTTGAGATTCTCCACCAACCCTCGATGTCTGCCCTCCGAAGCGACCGATGCGTCTGCGGGGTCTTTTGTCGGCACAAGGGCAGGAGAGGCGGCAGCCGCCGTTCGCCCAGGGACTGCCGCGGTAAAGCGACTCGTTGCTGGAGTTTGAGGCAACTGCGTAGAGGCCTTGGCGGGGGCTTGATGGCTCGCGGGCGATCCTCCGAGCTTCTCCAGTACCTCTTCAAGGGGTACCAGCCTCTTGGACTGGAGGATTTTGGCCAGTGCCATTTCTAGATGAAAGCGCGGCTGCGAGGACCACCGCATCTCACCCTCTGCGGCTACCAGAATAGCGAAGAACCGCGTCAGGTCCTCTTCCGAGAAATGATCTGAAAGATCCCTGGCTCGCACGAGTTCGTCGGAAGTTAGTGGAACAAGCTCGGGAAGTTTCGAGTGTTCACCCACAATCTTCACGACTAGCAGGTTGCGGAGATGGGCCAGCATCTCACGGACGAAGTACTGCAAGTTAAGCCCGCTGGCTGCGAGCTTGTCCACGAGCAGGAGCATTTGCCGGACATCGATCTGCGCGATAGCGGTAGTGAACTCCTCTAACAGTTGCTGTGGGATGATGCCGAGCAAGTCGCGCACTTGGTCGTCCTGAATCTCGCTGGCACAGAAAGCGTGGATTTGTTCCAGCAGCGACTGTGCGTCCCGCATGCTGCCTTCCGATGCCCGGGCGATGGCATTGAGGGCTTCATCGCTAATGCGAATTTGCTCCTCAGCGGCAATTTTTTTCAGCTGACCTAGCACATCCAAATAGCTAATGGCCCGAAAATTGAATTGCTGACAGCGGGACAGGATCGTTGAGGGAACTCTATGGATCTCAGTGGTCGCCAGGATGAACACGACCTGACTGGGAGGTTCTTCAAGTGTTTTCAGCAACGCATTGAAGGCCTCTGTGGTGAGCATGTGAACTTCATCAATAATAAAGACCTTGTAGCGATCACGAGCCGCAGCGTACTTTACGTTTTCCCGTAACTCACGGATTTCATCGATGCCGCGGTTCGAGGCCGCGTCGATTTCGAGGACGTCTATCGAGTTCCCCGCAGCAATCTCCTGGCAGGAGGGGCAGGAATTGCATGGCGTCACCGTGGGTCCCTGAATGCAGTTGAGTGCTTTGGCTAGAATGCGTGCCGTGGAGGTCTTGCCGACGCCGCGCGCGCCAGCAAAGAGATACGCATGGGCGATACGGTTCTGCAGGATTGCGTTGCAGAGCGTTTGGGCGGCGGCCGTCTGACCCACAATTTCTTCAAACGTTTTGGGACGCCACTTGCGGGCAATTACCTGATAACTCATGGCCTTATCCGGGGACCGATGGACTTGAGTGGGGGCGAATTGCTGGGGCTCTGGAAACCGGAGGTGAGAGAAACCAGAACGGGCGCCAGCCGACGAAACACCCGCTAGATCTGTCTGGTCAGGCCCCGGGTTGTTCCGCGGCACATCTGAGGTTCCACTACCGTTGCTTTCTTCCGAACCTGGCGGGGTTTGCGGATTCAGATTGCACGGAGCCCGAGACCTGAAAGCTTGCTTTCGAAGAAGCAGGCAAAATCTTATAATGAAAAAACTCCTGAGTGTCTAGGAAAAAGGCCCCAGGTTTGGGATAGAACAAACTCGGGTTTGTGGCTGGGGATTTCTATCTTCCCTTTGGTTGCAGAGAACACGGCGAACGCAGGCTTGGGAGGTAAAGTGTCTCAGTCTGATGTGCACAGGGCATACCTTGCGGAGACGCACCGTTCGTCCGGTAGTATGCAGATTCAGGGCAACTTCAAGCTGCTACATTGCATCCAGATTTTCATTCGTAACTTCCGGGGGGGCGCCGTCATGATCAAGAAACTGCGGATCGTCGTGCCGCTGGGTTTTCTCGCGGGCGCGCTTGGGCTTCTCCCTGCCAGCGCACAATCCCCAACAGCCGGTAACAATTCCACGGCATCTGCGGTGCCCGCCTCGGCTCAGGGCACCCTTTCCATTGGGGCTGGTGAAAAGCTGGTGCTGCAGTTGGAAACTCCCCTGCACACGCGTTCAAGCCGTGAAGGAGATCGGGTCTACTTCCGGACGGCTGATGAAGTGATGTCAGGGGGTGATGTTGCCATTCCGCGCGGCAGTGAGGTTCGGGCAACGGTGACGAAGGCGCGCCGGGCGGGCCGTCTTGCGGGGCGGGCCGAACTCTGCTTGCGGTTCGACGAGGTGCGATTGGCCGATGGCACGGCACTGGCTCTAAGCGCCAGCCTTTTGCGGGCCGGGTTCACACGGATCAAGGACTCCAAGGATGGGGAACAAACTCTCAAAGGAGAAGGCGGCACTGGCGGCAGCCTCACTGTGGTGGGTCAGGGTGGGCTGCAGGGCGCTATCCTGGGGGCTAGCCTGGGAGGCGGCAGAGGGGCCATGTATGGAGGTGCTGCCGGGGCAGCCATCGGACTGGCCAGCGTCCTCTTTCAGCGCGGACCCGACCTCGATCTGCCGCGCGACATGTTGTTCGAACTGAAGTTCGACCAGTCGCTGAGTGTCCCCAGAGCCGCCGCGCAGATGGCGATGCAGGTAGCCCATTCAATTCCACCTCCAGTGTCACAGCCAAGTTTGACTTCGTCTCCAATGGATCCTCAGCCTCCGCTTAACCCGACTGAGTCTGTTCCAGACTTCAGCAAGGACAGGGAGACCGAGACACAAGATGGCGAGACCACAACGGCGACGGTGGCGACAAATGCTGAAACTACGCCTCCGGTTGCCCTGCCGAACGCCGACGGCTCTGTTCCAACCTTTGAAGGCGGTGACGATACGGGCTTCAAGCTCAAAGTAGACGTCCAGTTGGTCATGGTCGATGCTCTGGTGCGGGACCGAACTGGTCGGCCGATGGAGACGCTGCGAAGAGAGGATTTCCGAGTGTTCGAGAACGGTGTGGAACAGGGCATTCAGTCGTTTTCTCGCGATGAGTACCCGCTGGCGGTAGCGCTGGTTGTCGACCGCAGCGGCAGCGTGGCGCCCTACATGGACGAAATCCGGCGTGCTGCGTACAGAACACTCCATCAGCTCAAGCGTGGAGACCAAGTCTGCCTCTTCACCTTCGCCGGGGAGGTCGATCGGTTGGAGGACTTGACCACCGACCGGCAGCGCATTGCCGATCGGATCGGTACGATTCGCGCGGGCGGAGGGACCAACATCGTCGACGGGATATTCGATGCCGTGTACTACTTGAGCCTAGTGGCACGCGACCGCCGCCGCGTGGTGATTCTGATCTCCGACAACGTCAATTCCACCAGGGCAAGGTCCAGCGAGGGCCAGGTGAGCCGAATGGCCATGGAGTCGGAAACAGTAGTTTACAGTGTCAAGACTGCGGGCGAAGAAACACCACTGACGATGCGCGTACCCGTCTGGGTTGGCAGACTGGGCAGGGAAGACGTGGTCGAAAAGATAACCAAAGAGACTGGTGGCGAGATCATCGACGTGGGTACAGCCGGCTCCTTAGATTCAGCGCTAGCCACTGTGATTTCACGCCTCAAGCTGCGCTATACGATCGGATATAACTCGGCCAACACCACCAAAGACGGCACGTTCCGGAAGATTGACGTCCGGCTAAACGACCGCTACGGGCGTCCCGAGAGCGACTACTCTGTAAGTGCCCGCCGAGGCTACTATTCGGCGGTGGAGCGCGTGGCAGCCCAAGGCAGGCCGTAGTGTTCGCGAGCCTGGCTGGCCACGACGCATTGGCCAGCTGAATTGGTTGCTGACACGCCTTGCGAGTCTTAACCTAGCCTGTCCAGTGCGACTCTCCCAGGGGCGTCGATTGTGGGACCGGAAAGCTCGGAGCCTGCTGAGGCTATTCCACAAACACTTTTCCTCACGGGCCGCTGCTGCACCTCTCCGCTTTTGCCTTGACTTCCACCAGCCCGATCCTTGTAAGCTTACGGCGTTCGTTTCCAAAAGACTGAAAACCATCGGAGCCTAGCGCTCCCACGTGCCGCTGCCCTAGCTGTCAACGATGACGATCTGTCACCTTGGCTGACACGTGCAGCGGTCGCTTCAGTGGAGAGGCCCAGGAACGGTTACCAACGGAGGTATTTCTTATGTTGCGCTTGTCCAGACGAGGAGCATTCGCTGCGATGGCCACTCTGTTCGTTTTTGTAGCTTCACATCATGCCCAGACCGAACTCGGCAACATTACCGGCATCGTCGTTGATCCCAGTGGTGGCGTCCTCGCCGGAGCAGAGGTTTTGATTGTCAACACGGCCACCAATATCAAGAAAACGACGAACACTACCTCCGGCGGTGAATACAACGTTCCACTTGCGCCTGGGGCTTACCAGATCCAGGTAACGATGCCCGGTTTCAAGCGGCATGTGCGCGACAACGTTGTCGTCACGGCGGCTACCACGATTCGTCTGGACGCGACGCTCGAGGTTGGCGAGGTGACTGAGAGTATCGAAGTCAGCACCGACGTGGCGCAAGTGCAGACAGAAAACGCCAAGATTTCTACTTCGGTGCAGAACCGCCTCGTCGACGAATTGCCGCTAGTCGTTGGCGGCGCGCTCCGCAGTCCATTTGACTTGGTGAGGATCACGGCTGAGTCCCGCGGAACTGGCAGTGAGCTTGCTCTGGGAGGCGGACAATCCAGGTCCTGGGACGCAACACTGGACGGGGTTTCCGTCACAACGAACCGTTCAGCCGACGCCGTTGAAATTGCCTATAACGCACCGTCGCTAGAGGCCATCACCGAATTCACCGTAGACACAAATGGCTTCAAGGCGGAGTACGGCCAGGCGGGCGGGGGCGTTATGACGTTTGTTTCAAAATCGGGAACTAACGAAATCCATGGTACTGCTTTCAACTTCTTGCGCAACGATGCGCTGGACGCAGCCAGATTCTTCACCAACGCAAACAGACAAAAGAAAGCCGTGTACAGGCAGAACGACTTCGGCGCCAGCGTGGGCGGACCCATATGGGTCCCCAAGATTTACAATGGAAAGAACAAGAGCTTTTTCTTTTTCGCTTTTGAAGGATTTCGCAATCGTGAAGGCGCCACAGACGTTATCCGCAGTGTTCCGACACCAGAGATGTATCAAGGTGATTTTTCGAGGTGGTTGGATGCGCAAGGCAGGCTGATTACCATTTACGATCCAGCCACCACTCGGCCCAACCCCAGCGGCGCCGGATTTGTCCGCGATCCCTTCCCGGGCAATGTCATTCCCCAGAACCGCTTCAGTGAATTCAGCAGGAAAGTGATGGCGTTTGGCGCCAAGGTCACTCCAAACCGGCCAGGTTTAATTCCTGGGACCTCGAATTGGGTCCGGAACAACTTCGTCGCGACTAGCGGCACGATCCTGAATCCGCAAACGAAGTGGAGCGTCAAGATTGATCATGTGTTCAATGACAAACACAGGCTGGGCTTTTTCACCAACCGAACGAAGTTCAACCAGGCAGTGGGTTCCGATGGTCCTCCAGGACTGCCGCTTCCCTTGTGGGATGGGCAGGTCCAGGAATTCAATACCGAGGCGTATCGGGCTACGTACGATTGGACGCTCTCACCGCGCATGTTGAACCACTTTTCCATCGGCGCCAACCGGTTCGACAAGATTAGTTTGTCGCCCAACGTAGGCGGGAATTTCGGCCTCTGCTTCAAAAACGCAGTCGATTGCACCGTGAATTTTCCGGCTGTGGAGTTCACCGAATTTAACACCTGGGGCGGGGCAGCCGAAAACGGCACGCAACAACCCTTGTGGGCCATCAAGGATGACTTCAACTACACGACCGGCAAGCACAACTTCAAAGTGGGATACGCTTTTGAAAGTCAGCGGGCCAATGGCTTTGGGCAGCAGGATATCGCGGGGCGTGCCACGTTTAATTTTCAGCGCACCAGCGTTCCTGGCGCTACCAGTGTCACGAGCGGCAGTTCTTTCGCTTCATTTCTGCTGGGAGAAGCTAGCCGCGGCCGCACCGAAACTATACGCAAGGTGCTGCAGCTCTACCGTTACCACGGATTCTATTTGCAGGACGATTGGCGCGTGAACCGAAAGCTCACCATCAATCTGGGATTGCGTTACGAGTTCACACAGCCGCCGGTGGATCTGAACGATCAGTATTCAGACTTCACTCCGGATCGGCCGAATCCAAGAGTCAACAACTATCCAGGAGCCCTGCGCTTTGCCGGATTTGGCCCGGGCCGCGAGAATCGTCGCAGCCTCGTGCCTGGTTACTATGGATCCTTTGGCCCTCGGATCGGCTTGGCGTTCTCGCCTACCGTCAAGACGGTCTTTCGATCGGCTTTTGGGCGCTCTTACAGCAAAGTTACGGTCGTGAGTGGCAGCGGCCATTTCGCCGGCTTCATCGGCCAGTACGAGTTTCTTCCAGCGGACAACGGAGTGAATTCTTTGTATAACTGGGACAACGGGCTGCCATCCTATCCGCTCCCACCCCGAATCGATCCGAGTTTTTCGAATAACAACAACGTTGACCACTGGCAGTTGGCGGATGCGGCACGTGCGCCTGAGTCCTACTATTGGACCTTTTCTGCTCAACGCCAGATGTCAACCAATACCGTGTTTGAAGTCGCGTACAACGCCAACGTTGGGGCACATCTGCAGACGGGACTGGTGAATCTGAACCAGGTGCCCACAGCCGTTTGGCAAAGCTACGTCAGCAGACTTGGCGTGACGGGGGCTACGGCATTATTCACTGCTCAGGCGACTTCTCAGCTCGCCAGGGACAATGGTATCGCGCTGCCCTATCCACAGTTTGCCGATCCAGCCATCCAAACCACTCAGCGGACAGTCAGCCAGGCAGTGCGGCCCTATCCTCAGTACCTCAATATAGTGACGGGCTCGCAGGGTGGCGACAAGAGCGGCCACTCCAGTTATCACGCGATGACGATCCGGATGGATCGGCGCTTCTCTCAAGGATTGACCTTTCAGTGGAACTACACATTCTCCAAGCTCTTGACGGATTCTGACACTTATGCCGCCGGCAACGGCACCTCGCAGGATCATTACAACCGCGGCACCGAGAAGTCGATTGGTCAGTTCGATCAGACCCATGCCGTGAAGCTAAGCACGGTCTACGAACTTCCCTGGGGCCGGGGTCGGCGCTGGATGAACAGTGGTGGTGTTACTTCACACATATTCGGTGGCTGGCGTGTTAGCGGGATTCAGACATACCTGAGCGGCTTCCCGGTCGCGTTGACTCGCAACAATCCATTTACGTTCCTGTTTAACGGTACGACTCGTCCGACCGTCGCCAGCTATGACAACTGGCGTCCGTCAATTAAGGGAGATCAGTTTGATCCCGCAGTAGACCTGTTCTTGGACCGGTCTGCTTTCCCGACTCAGCCGACCGCGTTTGGCAACGTCACTCGCTACAATCCCAAGGTGCGGGCGTTCCCGGTGTTCAACGAGAACGTAAGTTTTGCCAAGAGCTTCAACTTTACCGAAGACTTCAGGCTGGATTTCCGCTGGGAAATGTTCAACATGTTCAACCGCCACGTCTTTGCAATTCCCAGCACCAATCTCAACAGCAACACATTCGGAGTTGTGACTTCCACAGTTGGCGAAGCCCGGCAGATGCAGATTGGACTGAAGCTTTATTGGTGAGGCGACTCGGTTTGGCAGCAGCACTTCCGATTGCTGCAGCGCGGTCGATTGCCGCACGGCGGCAGGAGAGGCTCCTTTGTAAGCCTGCGGTCTCCTCGGCTGTGACCGAATTCTGCTGCCTGCAGGCAGATCTTCCATTTTGACTCAAGAAACCCTAACTCCAAGGTCCGGCTATGGACCGCTGCCAGGCTCCGCGGCGACTCTATTCCTATGACCCAGCCTCCCAAGCTCGCGATGCTGGAGCACATCAGCTCCAAAGATAAGAACTATGTCAACCAGATATTTGCCGCCATTGCGCCTCGGTATGATCTGGTTACGAAGCTGCTTTCTTTCGGCCAGGATCAGCGCTGGAAGAGAAAATTGGTTGGGATGGCCGCTCTTGAGCCTCAGCATCAAGTGCTCGATCTGGCCTGTGGCACAGGGGACATCACCTTCCTGATGGCAGATAGAGTCCGGAATGGTCGAGTCATCGGCGTGGACATCACTCCAGGCATGATTGAGCTTGCCCGCAGCAAGGCTCGATCCATTGCAGCCAGAGTCCAGTTTGAAGTGGGTGACATCATGCGTCTAGACCATCCGGATTGTTCTTTCGACCGCATCACTGTAGGTTATGGCGTGAGAAATGTTCCCCACATCCCTCAGCTCCTTAACGAGGCAATTCGCTTGCTCAAGCCCGGCGGGCTATTCCTTTCCTTAGACTTCGGCAAGCCCGCGCAGCCTTCCTACTGCCGCATCTATCTTCGCTTTCTTGGAGTGGTTGGCTCGACACTAGGCTGGCTGTTGCATCGGGACCCAGACGTCTATGGCTACATCGCTGAGTCGATCAAGCTCTATCCGGGTCAGGACGGAGTGAAGAGACTGATGGGAGAGGCCGGATTTGTTGACACGGGAATCGTGCAGGTTTTTCGGGGAGCCATGGCCATCAATTTCGGTTGCAAACCTGGTAGGGAGGGACAGCCTCACTAAAGTGGTGGCGCTTGTTTCGACGATCCGTTCTAGCGAATATCACTGAAACCAGACCGTGCTCACAGCCTCGCAAAGAGCGGATTTCAGTTTCTGCCAAAACCAGGCAAACTCCTATAACACTGCCGACCACTTCTCGCGAAGAGGCCGCACGTGAGATGAGGAGTGCCATGTGTGTGAAGGGGCTCGCATGCCTCACGAACGGCCTAATGAATCCGCCGCCCTCAGAGGCTTTCGCGTGCGCGAGCCCGGTGTGCAAACCACGTTAAAGTGCGCTCTCAGCCATCATGTGAGATGCGTCTGGAAGACTCGAAATGTCCGTTGTGCCGTGCTTTTTCGGGTGCTAGACTTACCTGTTTTCTAATTGCTGCCTCAAGGAGATCGGGCGTGCAGACCCCCCTAAATGCAATCTTCGCCGGGCTGACGATTCTGTTTCTAGCCTCCTGCCAGTCAGGCCCAAAACCAGGGCCTGGTAGTGCGGCCATTGTCAACCAGACGGAAATCAAGAACGCCGAGTTAGAAAAAGTTTATCAAAATCGCCTGAAGCAGGCCGCTGAGAGCCCTTCTCCGGAAGAAGCATCTACGCTGAAGCTCAATGTTTTGAGCCAGCTCATCAACGACGAGATGTTGATGCAGCGAGCGGCCGGCGACAAGCTGACTGCCAGTGACGAAGAGGTGAACGTCAAGTTCACTGATTTCAGAAAGGATTATACTGAAGAAAAATTTCAGCAGTTTCTCAAAGACCAGGGAGTGACCGCCGACGACATCAAGAAGGAGTTGCGCAAGAGCGCAACCATCGAGAAGCTTTACAACAAGGAGATCACGTCCAAGATTTCTGTTTCTGAAAACGAAATCAAGGAATTCTTCGCCAAGAACAGAGCCAACTACAACCTGCCCGAGAGCTGGCATGTGCTGCACATCTTGGTGACTCCCTTTGCCGACTCGCAGATTGGCAATGCCAAGAACGATGACGCCAAGACTGACGAGGCAGCGCGGCAAAAGGTTCAGAGTTTGCTTAAGCGGATACTTAGTGGTGAAGACTTTGCCATTGTGGCACGCGACTATTCGGAAGACAGTTCCTCCGCCCAGGCGGGTGGTGATCTGCGGCTGCTGACGCTGCAGCAGCTGGAGGCTGTTGACCCCAGGTTCCGGCAGGCCGTGCAAAGCCTTAAGGTTGGTGAAACTTTTGCCAGCCCAGTGCCGACGAAGTATGGTTATCATTTGGTAAAACTCATCGAGAAGGAGGCTGGCGGCCAGCACGAGTTGACCGATCCGAAAGTCCAGGCCGATATCCGCCAGGCAATTTTCAACCGCAAGGAAACCCTGCTCAAGACGGCTTACCTCGAAACTGTTCGCAGTCAGACGGCGGTGAAGAACCTTCTCGCGCAAAGGATCTTAGCCGAGGCGGCCGGCAGCGGAGCGAAGTAACCACCGAAGCTGCCGAATGTTGTCCCCAGTCGCGTGATGCAGCTGTCACTCTCGCATTCACGGGCCGGGCGAGCCACGGCCAGCCAGCACCAACAGAGCCCTCGCTTCACCTAACCCGAAGACCAACTTTCATGGCCGCCCAGTTCATGTGCGGCGCGGAGTCATGGGAACAAAAACTTTCAACGTGATCAATTTTGGTTGCCGGGCAACGCAGGCGGATGGCGCTGCACTTGAGCAGGCGTTTCTCGATCGCAACCTCGAGAAGTCTTGTGAGTGGGAAGATTCCGACGTCGTGGTTATCAACACCTGCACTGTCACCAACACGGCCGACGTCGAGGCGCGCCAGATGATCCGGCGCGTCCATCGTGAGAATCCGAAGGCGAAGATTGTCGTCACGGGCTGCTATGCGCAACGGGCGCCGCAGGACATCGCCCGAATCGAAGGAGTAAGCTGCGTTGTGGGCAATTCTCACAAGGATCAGCTTGTGCCCATCGTGATGGGACGCTACCTTGAGAGTTCACCCTTTCCGATTCTGCCCGAAGAAGCCCACGAATCCGCAAACGCCGCCGACGTCTTTTGCAGTAGCATTTTTGAGTCTCGCGAATTACGAAGCATCGCCGAACCTTCTGGCGGCGGGCGCACACGCGCCGTACTCAAAGTGCAAGATGGCTGCAGCTATCGTTGTTCTTATTGCATCATTCCTTCTGTGCGCGGCGATTCGAGAAGCCTGCCTGCTGAAGAGGTCCTGCGGCAAGCCAGAAGCCTCCTCGGGCATGGCTTCAAAGAGATCACCCTGACCGGCATCCATCTGGGAGGTTATGGCCGTGATCTCCGAGCGCGGCGCAGCCTGGCGCAGGTCGTCAAACAATTGTTACAGGAAGAACGCCTGGAGCGGTTGCGACTCAGTTCCATTGAGCCCCTGGAGTTCACCGACGAGCTCATAGGCTTGGTCGCCGAGTCTCCCAAGATCGCCCGGCATTTTCACGCGCCTCTGCAGAGCGGTTCGGATCGCATTCTGCGACTGATGCGGAGACCGTATCTAGCGGAATACTACGCTGGTTTGGTGGCAAAGATGCGCCGTTGGGTTCCCGACGCGGCAATCGGAGCCGACGTGATGGCAGGCTTCCCGACGGAAACCGAAGGGGATCATGCAGCGACCCGAGGCCTGCTGGAAAGCGCCCCGATGACATACTTGCATGTGTTCCCCTACTCGCGCCGGCCAGGTACCGATTCATCCCGCCTGAAGCCGGAGGTGCGGGGTGACGTCGTCCAGCAGCGCGCTCAGGAACTGCGGGACGTGGCTGCCCGCAAGAACCGGGAGTTCCGGAGCCGCTTTGTCGGGAAATCTCTTTCGGTGATTACGCTGAACCGGGCCGATGAGAACGGGGCGCTCCAAGCGGTCAGCTCCAACTATTTGAAAGTGGAGATTACGGCGGGTTCCACCAGTCCCAATCAGCTGATGGATGTCAGGGTCACGGAACTTACATCGGAAGGTTTGGCTGCGAGAGTTGTAGCTGCGCAGTGAAAAAAGACTTGCAGTTTCAAACTTTCTATCCTTCGAGCACCACCTGCGCCACGGCGTAAGCATCAGTGTGAGACAGGCTCAGCCAGAAGCAACGGGCACCCAGGCGCTGGGCGATTTCCAGTGCGCGGCCGCTGAGAATCAGGCTGGGTTTCCCGCTTAGCTCGTTTTTCACCTCCGCGTCGTGCCAGCCGATACCGTCGTGCCAGCCAGTACCGATTGCCTTGAAGGCCGCTTCCTTGGCGGCGAAGCGCGCAGCGTAATGTTGATACGAATTGGCCCGTTCTTCGCAGTAGGCGATTTCTGCCGCTGTAAAGGCGCGGTCACGAAGGCGCTCTCCCTGCCGCGTCATAGCTAGCCTCAGTTTGTCGATCTCAACAATGTCAACGCCAATTCCGATGATCACAGTTGTTTGGTTCCAGCTACCAGGCGGTCATGTGCCAGAGTTCAGCGAATGCCTGTCCTGCTCGGGTCTGATAGTCATATGAACGCCGCGTTTGTGGTTTCGTCAGACGGCTTGTTCTTATACCACCAACGTCTTGTGGCTCACAAGTGGCTACGGCATGGTTTCAGCCTCCGACGAGGCACGAGCGGCGAAGAGGTAAGCTGTGGACTGAACGAATATCAGCCCCGCGAAACCGTTCTCCAGAACCGCCAGAATCTGGTTCGCACGATTTGCGGCGCTGACTATCCGCTAGCTGTTCTGAGACAAATCCACTCCGATACAGTGATTACGGCCCCGCCTGAGGTACACGCCTCTCCACCAGAGGGCGATGGCTGGGTGACAAGTCAGGCCGGGATTCTCCTTTCCGTTCAGAGCGCCGATTGTCTGCCGGTGTTACTAGTTGATTCTCAGCAGCGAGTCGTGGCGGCTGTCCATGCTGGCTGGCGTGGCACGGTCCAACGGATTGGCCAGAAGGCGGTGCGCTTGATGCAGACCGCATTCTCTTGCAAGCCTTCCGACTGCGTCGCTGTAGTCGGACCAGCGATTCGGGGCTGCTGCTATGAGGTTGGCAGTGAGGTCGTGGAGGCTTTTCGGCGAGCGTTCAGCGATGCCTCCTGCTTCATCGCGAAGACGCCTGCCGGGAAGGCTAGCCGGCCTGGGACAAAAATGCTCGATCTGGCCGAAGCTTGTCGAAGGCAGCTTGTGGAAATTGGATTGGCGCCAGAGAACGTGCATGCGGATGGGCCGTGTACCTCCTGCGACACGAGCCGTTTCTTTTCCCACCGTGCGGAGGCGGGCAGAACGGGGCGGATGATAGCTGTGATTGGGATCACGAAACCATCGGAATCGCATGGTTCTGAGTGAGGACCGGATCTCACTTAAACTGACAAGTCAGTCACCGTATAATCGGCAAAAGTGAGGAAGTGGGTCACTGGAGCTGAGGTCAACATCCAAAGTCACACTTGTAGATCGCTCCAATGAAACTTTTTCCGGACTTCCGGGCCGGCAACTACTTACTAGTCCTGACTAGCGATTGCGAACAACGCCGCAACCGCAAGTCTTGGGGCCAAGCAGGTTGGAATTCGTCCGCGAGTGCTGAAGGTCAATCGCCGCAAACCCGGTCCCGTGGATCTCCGTGTGCTGCGCCGCTTTACATGGACCGAATCAGACCCTTTTGCCCAGTATGAAAAGCTGCTTTCGGCCTACTCGGTTGCTGACTGGTCGGAAGAGCACTTCAACAACAGGGCTCTTTTTTCGGATTACTACTTAAAGGAGCGGCTGAAGGGGCTTCCTGAGTGGAACGAAGACCCCAAGCCCACGTACCGGCAACTTCGAGATCTCTACCTTGGAGCTGGAGGATTTTGCGTACCACCTCCGTCAAAACTGGTGGTTTGCCCTGCCAGCCTCCGGGAGATGTGGGAACGGGAGTTGAAGACGCGGTTGGGCTATTTTCGGGTGACCTTCAGCATTCCGCCTTGGGGAACTTCTTCAGTGAGGGAAACGCTTTCTTGGAAGAGCTTAGTATGTGAGTAGATGACTTCAAGTCGAGAGTCCAAGGCATCAATCTGATAGTTGCCAGCCTCCATCCCGTCCAGAGTCAGGTACACGCTGTCGTGCTCGGTGCAGTTGGCCAGATAGACGGCCGACAAGCCGCTTCCCACTGGGATATTGGCAGTCTTCCCGGATCGCAAATAGACGAAGACCTCACTATCGGATTCGATCTTCTGGTCCGGCTCGACAAAATCACCAATTGGCTGGAAGGTTCCCCGCGTCAGCGCCTGTTGATGTTGGTGATAGAACGACAGCCAGGCTCGGGTGATATCAGCGTGAGATCGGGGTCCGTTGACGAAGTCTGCCCCGATGGCAGGCACACCGCTGAAGACAGTGGTCGCCACGTACTTTGCTGCTGTGGTGTCATCTGTTTCAACGGGCCAGTACATCTCATCTGTACCCATCACAACTCCTCGGCTGAAAGCCCTCATCATCATGCTGCAGAGCCGCATCGCATCGAAATCTCCAGGGAAGTCGACGCTTTGCCAGAGGTTGGTGAAGCGCTTGTTGTTCAGGTTGGCGCTTGGATAGCGCATTTCTACGGTAGGATTAGTTCCCAGCCCAATAATGGCTTCCTTTATAGCTGACTGAGAGCGATTGAATCCGCCGCCGAAGGGAGCAATGTGCTTGTGTGCTGCCTCGCAGAGGAAAGGAACCATTTCCTGGAAATCCAGCCAGTAGCCATCCGGCCTGTAGTCACTGCCGACCCGCTCGAAGAGCGATCTGAGATACTTGGGTGTCGCATCCACCCGCGGGCAGAGGTTAACGTTCTCCCGATACTGTTCGTCTATCTCAAGCGTTGAAGGCCAGCTGTCGTCTCCTCCGCGATACCATTGTTGCTCTGAATTGAAGTTGACGTGTGCTTCCTTCATGGCGTCGTAGTGCACCGATTCTCTTCCCATCGCGTAAGGAGAGAGCCAGAGAATCACGTTCATGCCGAGGTGTTCTTTCGCCGCTCGGAATAGCCCGGCGAATCCCGGCAGCTTGTCTTCAGGTGCTGAGTAGTTTCCCAGGCTGCCTTCCAGCCAGCGCCCGAGCTCGCCCGAAGCGGACTCCCAACCGGAGTCGAACAGATAGGAACGAAACCCGAGCTCCTTTGCCAGGTTCAACGTTGTCCAGTAGAGATCGATACTAGTATCGTCGGAAGCCCAGTACCAGACATCATAGAGCGGGTGGTAGCAGGCGGGTGAGACCGGGAAGGGGCTGTATTTCAGTCGCTCGTCTATCCAGTCTGCATAGGCTTGAGCTGTCGAGAACCAACCTTGTCCTCCTGTGTCGGTGTAGAGGGTCTCTGAGAAGTATCGTGTCTGGATTGGCGTGCGTGTGTCGAAATGGAGCTGGTATTCGCCACTCTCTTGAGGCCAGCCTCGCAGGTTCATGACTCGAGTCTGGCTCAGCAAACCAGCCGCGAGGCGGTTCTGCCCCTCGCGACTGACACCCATGGCAAAGGGGATGCCAGAGTTCGGGGCAGTGAGGTCTCCGAAAGAGTTGCTGGCCAAGGCGCGATAATTCTTGTGCCTGGCCGCGTCCTGGCCGTAGGTCCAGATGGCAAAGATTTTCGAATCGTTCAGTCGGATATTCCACAGGATATCGTAGAGAGTAAATACCTGCTGGTCTGAGCGAGTCAGTTCGACCCTGAGTTCACTCCGAGACGCCGAAGCAGTTTCTTCGAAAATCAGATTGTACCCGGCTCCGACATAAAAGTTCTCTCCAGCGGCTCTCCAACCTCCGACTTCTGGTGTGGTCTGAATCGAGACCTCCACCGTCGCGCCGTTCTTTAGCCTAAAAGGAAAGACAGCCGCCTCTAAAGGCAAACAAAACGCCCCGGCTGTGATTAAGCCCAGCAGGAGACTTTGGAATCGACAAAAGAAGAACACAGTAAAGACCTCGGGAAGCAAGAGACTTAAGGAACCCGGGGGGATGTCAAAAAAGATGCCGTAAAAGTGCAGAGGAACTTTCAAATTGTGCGGACGCGGCATCTGCGACTGCGCTGAATCCTTATCGGTAGCCGTTCTGGATTCCTTAGCGAAAACCCCCTGCAGGCTCTCGACCCTTCTCACAGTCTTGCGAGGCACGATTGCCCCGCAGCATCAAAGCTGATTGAGAAGCAAAGACTTGGCAAAAGAGTTGTATCCAGGATGTGCCTTAGAGGGAGAAGTTGTGTCGAGACGGCCCCAGGGAAGCGAAAGGACTGCCTTTTTTTGGGATTGCACTTAGGAGGAGCTGTTGAACAGACGCGAGACAATCGACTGATATATGGACCGAATCTGGTGGGCAATATTGGCGTAGGCTTCCTCAAAGTTACCAGCAACCTGCAGGTCACTGACACTTGAGTATCCAAGCAGACGGGCAATCCTAGCCAGAGACTTGGGAGCGCGCGACAGGGATGCGGCTCCGTAGGTCGAGGAGATCCTCAAGCGATTTTCCACAAATCTCAAGAACTCGTAGCCCAGGTAAAGCCCAAAGTAGTCGGAATGGCGCAGCAGGCCTCGCTTGACCAAGGCGTACATGGCAGCAAGGGTACCCGGCGACCGCAGCTCTGGATTCTGCGAGCCGTAACGCATCTGAAGGAGCTGCACAGCAAATTCAATGTCGGTAAGTCCACCGTGGCCCGCCTTGATGTGAAAGTGCTGGGCCTCTTCCTTTCCGATTTCACTCTCCATCCTCTGTCGCACGTGGACGATTTCCTGAAGGGCCTGCGGAGCTAATTCACGTTCGTAGATAAAGCGTCGCAAGATCTGCCCTAGCTGGGCGCGATTTTGAATGCTGCCAAGAACGAAACGATGGCGCACAAGCGCCAATCGCTCCCAGCTTTGTGCGCGGTTGTTGAGGTACTCCTCATACCGGTGAATGGCGGCGACCATCCCTCCCTTTTTGCCTTCCGGCCTGAGACGTGTATCGATGTGATAGATTGCCCCCTCGCCTCGCGAAACGCTCAGGATCTCATTCATGGTCTCCACCACACCAGACATGCCAGTTTGAACATCAGCTGCAGACTCGCCCGGGTCAACCGAGTAGAAATAGACCAGATCGAGGTCTGAGTTGTAACTCAGGTCAGACCCGCCGAGCTTGCCCAGGGCCAGAATGACCAGATGGTCTTGCGCCCATTGACTGAATCCAGAGTGGCCGTTCCGTCCCAGTTGGCGGCAAGCCATCTGAAAGGCTGCCAGCAGACAAGCTTCAGCGAGAGAGGCCAGTTGGGCGCCGGTTGAGTGTCGATGATTGCCAACCAGAACGTCCTTCACCTGAATGCGAAACAGCTCTACCTGCTGCTGGTTTCTTAAAACTGCAATCTGTTCCTCCCAGCCATCTACCTGACCAACGCAGGCTTGAAGCTCTGCCAAATACTCGGCCCTCGGCTTGACACCTTCGATGAACTCATCGCGGAGCAGGAAGTCGAGGAATTCCGGTTTGCGGCAGAGAAAATCCGCTAAAAAATGGCTGCACGAGAGTACCTGCACCAGCCGATGCAGAGCCACAGGCGACTCGTTCAAGAGCGTGTAAAGCGCGTCACGCGCGCCCAGGACGGTGGCAAATCGCTCGAAGTAACTCAACCCTGTGTCGGGATCTGGGCTTGACTGCAGCGCACCCAGCAGCTGCGGCAACAGATTTGCCAGCAGGTTTCGCATCTTCGAGGGAGAGTGGGCAAACGACGGGGCGTCACGAAGTAGCACGACCTGGTGCAGCGCAGATCGTGAATCGTCGAAGCCTGGCTTGGCAAGGATCTCTAAGCCTTCGGCTTCGCTCAAGTTTTTGTTGAGCACCAGCGAGGCCTCTCGCAGTTTCGTGCCAGCGCTGCCGGCGTGGCGGAACGTGATGAGGTTCTGAAAATTCCGCTGGACAGCGCCGCGGTGGGCTTCAAAGGCCCCCAGGAACTGGCCGATGGTAGACTCGGGGGTTTTCCCCTGAAACCCCATGCGGCGGGAGCATTTGTAAAGCTCGCCGGGATCGCTGGGCAACTCGTGGGTTTGAAAGTGGTACACCATCTGCAATTTATGCTCGACATCCCGCAGAAAGACGTAGGCATCACGCAGCTCGTCGTGCTCCTGCCGCGAGAAAAGTTCATGCCCCAGCAGCCGGTCCAGGGCTCTCAGGGTGCTCCGCTCTTGCAATTGGGGGTGCTGGCCTCCATAGATGAGCTGCAGCGCCTGGACGAAGAACTCAATCTCGCGAATGCCCCCTGCGCCCAGCTTGACGTGCTGGCTCTGCATCTTTCGGGATGCCAGCTTCGCCTCAATGCGACCCTTGATTTCTTGGATCTCTTCCAGCGCCGCAAAGTCCAGAAACTTGCGGTAGACAAAGGGTCGAAAGGACTCACAAAACTCGTTTCCGAGCTCGATCGACCCTGCGGCCGTACGCGCTTTGATGAGTGCAAGACGCTCGAAAGTCTCGCCCCACGACCCGTAGTAATTCCGGCAGGCTGACAAAGAGCTGGCGACCGGCCCAGCGCTGCCTTCAGGCCGAAGGCGCAAATCCACGCGATAGAAGTAGCCTTCCTCAGTCACTGTGGAAAGTTCGTGGGTGATGGACTGCGCAAGCTTTGTGAAAAACTCCGGGTTAGAGATCGATCTTTGGAGTGGCCGGACTGTCTCTGTGTGTCCATGCTCGCCGTCATAGACATAAATGAGATCGATGTCAGAACTGTAGTTCAGCTCTTGGCCTCCGAGCTTGCCCATGGCTAAAATTGTGAAGCGGGAGTCCTGCGGGGAGCCAGGATCGCCGTGCCGTGGCTTGCCATGCTGCTCCACTAGCGCCCGCAAACAGACCTCGTAGACCGCTTGCAGGACGGCATCGGCAAGATTTGAGAGCTCTGCAATCGTGCCGGCAACCCCTGCTACTTTCAAGATGTCGCGGGCACCAATCCGCAGCATCTCCCGGCGCTTGAAACGCGCCAAAGTGTGGATCTGTTCCGGGCCGCCCTCGAATTTACCCATCGCCTGACGAGCTTCCTGCAGGTAGAGATCTCCTGACTTCGCCCAGGGGGATCCAATCTGGTCCAAAAGCCAGTAGAAGTACTCGGGATTACGAATGAGTATTTCAGCGCTGAAAGGAGAACTGCCACAGATGACGATGAGCGCCTCCAGAGCCTCCGGCGTCTCTCCCAGGAAGCCAAGGAAGTTGGCCCGATGCGTGACTTTGGCGAACAAGCGCTCGAAGTGATTCAGGGCCGCGTCCGGATCGGGACATTGCCGGGCGGCCTCCAGCAGCTTCTTGATGATCCGGGCCAGGATGAGCCGCATGGACAGTTCTTCGGCAATCAGCTGGAGGTTGCGGTCGGCAGACTCGGGGTCTTTGAAGCCGTAGCGTTTCAGAAACTGGCTGATTTTTTCGGGACTCAGTTGGTTGGCCAGCAGAAGGTCTTCAGGTCTCATGAGAAAGATATTGGACAGGAGCGCCCAGCACAGCGACGCCCGCTAACTTACCACAGCGCAGCAGGACTTCGGAATGTGTAGTGACCCAAGTTGGGGGCAGGATCGCGGTGGAGATCCAGGGCAGCCACAAGGACAAACCCAACGTGCCCGCATGAGGGTGTTCCAGCGGGCTGAGGACTTCCGGTGGCTTTCTTGACATGGCTCTTCTATGTGCTAGTATCTTGCGGGTTTTGAATCGAGCCAACATGCCAGCGGCTCATCACCCGAAAGCCCTCCCGAGTTGCCAATCCGACTGAAATGACCATTCGCGAGAAAGCGCAGATCATGACGGCCACCGAGATGGAACGAGCCATCGTGCGGCTAGCTCACGAGATTGTCGAGCGCAATCTCGGCACCAAGAACTTGGCCTTGATCGGCATCCGCCGGAGGGGCGTGCCACTGGCCGAGCGTTTGGCAAAGGCGATTCTCGAGTTCGAAAAAGTTGCGGTTCCGGTTGGCTACCTTGACATCAACCTGTACCGGGACGACCTCTCCACTGTTTCCACGCAGCCCGTGATCCAGAGCACTGAGATTCGGTTCTCAGTTGTAGATTTGTCGGTCGTGCTGGTTGACGATGTGCTCTACACTGGAAGAACAGTCCGCGCGGCAATGGATGCTCTCCTCGACTATGGTCGGCCCAAGGCTATTCAGCTTTGCGTGCTGATCGACCGGGGCCATAGGGAGTTGCCGATTGAGGCTAACTACATCGGAAAGTTTGTTCAGACGACAGACAACGAAATCATCGAAGTAAAGCTAACCGAGGTCGACCAGCAGGAGTGTGTCCTACTGGTTGAGAAAGTCTAGCCTCCAGCTTTGCTTGGTCTGCATGGATCGCTAGGCCCACGGTCAGCCTCTCCTGCGGGAGAAGGCTGGAAAATCAAAAGACTTTCACCAAAGCTCGAACGGAACTCGATTTTCGGTGCCTCTGAAAGCCAAACACCTTCTTGGAATCCGGGAACTCTCGGCAGAGCAGATCCAGCTCATTCTGGAGACAGCCGGATCGTTCCGCGAGGTTTCCACCCGCCCAATCAAAAAAGTTCCAACTCTGCGCGGCAAGACTGTCATCAACTTGTTTTTTGAAGCCTCGACGCGGACACGCACCTCTTTTGAAATTGCAGCCAAGAGGTTGAGCGCCGATGCCATCAACATTTCTGCCTCCACCAGCAGCGTCGCAAAAGGAGAAACCCTGAACGACACGGCTCAGAACCTGGAGGCGATGGCGCCGGATGTTATCGTCATCCGCCATTCCTCATCCGGCGCCCCGCATCAACTGGCCCGCATCTGCAGCGCTGCAATCGTCAATGCCGGCGACGGCGCTCACGAGCATCCTACGCAGGCGCTGCTTGATGCCCTGACGATTCTGGACCGCAAGAAGCGCTTGGAGGATTTGAAGGTGGCCATCATCGGCGACATTGCCCACAGCCGCGTGGCCCGGTCGAACTGCTTGCTGCTGGGCAAAATGGGGGCACGCATCACCGTGTGCGGTCCGCCCACACTGTTGCCGGTGGATTTCGACAAGACCCTCAAGCTGGCGGATCCCGCAGACAGCCCGTCATTCCGCGGAAGTCTGACGGTGACGCACGACATGGCGGAAGCACTCTGTGATGCCGATGTAGTGATGATGTTGCGCATTCAGCTGGAGAGGCAGCAGGAGGCCTTTTTCCCTTCCGTGCGTGAGTATTTTCGTTTCTATGGACTCAGCAGTGAACGCATGAAGGCGGCCAGGCCGGATGCCATCATCATGCATCCAGGCCCGATCAACCGGGGTGTAGAGATTGCTTCGGACGTGGCGGACGGCCCTTATTCAGTCATTCTCAACCAGGTGACTAGCGGCGTTGCGGTGCGCATGGCGGTGCTGTTCCTGCTGACGGGCGGAAGCAGGGAGGAAGTCTAGTATTCCTCTGTTAAGTCTCGCGCCGATTTTTTGAGTGGCGAACCCATGGCGTAGTGGTTCATGTGTGCGAACAAGTCCGCATACATCGCAAAAAGTCACGATGTATGCGCACCCAGAGAACGACTTAACAAAGCAGTGCCAGGTGTCCGGTCCAGGAGCAGGCGGCAGGTATTAGACAGGAGCTTCGACCGAGCTTGTCACCTGTTCCCACAGGAGGCTTCAGTGAGTTCGCTGCTTATCAAGAACGGACGGATCGTCGATCCTTCTTCAAGAATTGACCGGACCGGCGATTTGCTCATCGAAGACGGCAAAGTGAGTCGACTCGATCGCAACATTCAGGCGCCGGGTGTCCCGCTCCTTGACGCCTCTGGGTTGGTCGTCGCTCCGGGGTTCATTGACATTCACGTTCACCTGCGTGAACCAGGGCGTGAGGACGAAGAGACCATCGAGACCGGCTCGCTGGCGGCGGCTGCCGGCGGGTTTACCACCATCTGCTGCATGCCCAACACAGATCCAGTCAACGACAGCCCGACTGTCACCCATTACATCGTCAAAGAAGCCGAGCGGCGGGCTGTGACCCGAGTGTTTCCCATCGGCGCCATCAGCCTGGGAAGTGCGGGCCAAAAACTGGCTGAAATCGGAGAGATGGTCGAGGCTGGAGCCGTAGGCGTCAGCGATGACGGGAAGGGAGTCATGAACGGCCAGCTCATGCGGCGTGCCATGGAGTATTCGCTGCCGTTCAAGATCCCCGTAATCGAACACTGCGAAGACGTGCACCTGGCTGCTTGCGGCTCGATGAACGAGGGTTATCATTCCACTGCGTTGGGTCTGAAGGGAATCAGCCGCACGGCGGAAGACACAATGGCCGCGCGCGACATCATCCTGGCAGAACTTACGGGTGCGCACCTTCACATTGCCCACCTTTCCACACGTGGAGCGCTGGAGCTGGTGCGCAGTGCCAAGAAGCAGGGAATCCATGCGACCTGCGAGGTCACTCCGCATCACTTTACTCTCACTGACGCCGCTTGCTGTGGCTACGACACCAACACTAAGATGAACCCGCCGCTGCGAACCGACGACGACGTCGAAGCCCTTGTCGAAGGGCTTGCCGACGGCACCATCGACTGCATCGCTACCGACCATGCGCCGCACAACCCCAACGAGAAGATGCTTGAGTTCGACCGCGCGCCGTTTGGCATCATGGGCCTGGAGACCGCGCTGGGTCTTGCTCTCACCCGCCTTTACCACACCGGAAAGATAAGTCTGAATCGGCTGGTCGAACTGTTCACAGTCAATGCCGCCCGGATCATCAACAAGCCTCTGGGCACCCTCCAGGCCGGAGCCGAAGGTGATGTGACACTGTTTGACACGGATTCAGAGTGGATGTACGACGTCAATCAGACAAGATCAAAAAGCCGCAACTGCCCATTCCACGGTATGAAGTTGAAGGGACAGGTGGCTGCAACCATCGTGGGCGGGAAACTCGTGTATCAAGGTCAGCTGCTCAAGGCTGTCTAGATGCGCGAGAGGGCAGCGTGTCAAGGTCTGCTGGCGGATTGGCTCGAGGTGCCTCGCAGCTTTCAAACAGGTATGTTTCTTCACTTCGGTAGTGCTGCCATTTTTTGCGGCGAGCCTGCCTGGCTCGTGACAGCTCAGCCACGTGATGGTTGTCTTGGCAGCCGTTTCAGGACTTTACTTCCACTGTTTTCCAACACTCTCGTAAGGGGTGTCGGGAAGAAGCGCAAGAATCTTGTCCACGTACTGGCTTGCTTCTTCATTCCGTCCTGTGCGCTGGGCTGCTTCCACATTACCTTGTAAGCATCGTAAGACTTCTCCCAAGCGGCCGCACGAGGCGTCTCGGGCAGCCGATCCGCCAGGACGGCGTAGGTGCCTCCTGTAACGGCTGCAACACCGATGTTATCCGGAGCAAGCCGGTTGGCCTCCGAAAGCAGTTCCAAGCCTTGCTGGTATTTCTGCTGGAACTCTTCAGAGCGACCATTTTCCTGGGCGCGCGCGGCCCGGTAAACCGAGGCGGCGGCCTGCCATGCCAGAAGTTCGGCCTTCTCCGCAGGGCGCTGCTGGAGCGAGAGCTGGATGTTTCTTTCGCCACGGGCGAAACGCTCCATATCATCAGACAGCAACCCCGCAAAAATATCCTCCCGAACAAGAGTATGAATGGTCAAACGAGAATCGGAAAGCGGCGGCTCGGAGGTCTGAGCCATGGCTCCAGCAACGAACAGAAACAAAAGCAAAGCTCTTCGGATAGCGTCCATGATTCTGTCCCTTCTGTTGATCATAACAGCAGCAGAGTCTCTAGTGCTCGGATCGGTTTGAGTCAATGCTATGCAGGCTCCAAGCATGCTCCCCTAGCAGCCAGATGCGTTGCCAGGCTGGGCTCAGAACGCGGTGTCGAAGTGGCTCTGTTTGACAAAACTTTACGTTTGGCTGCTGATTTGAGACAGCCTGGGTCTCAGCGGCAGCATCTCAGGTCTGTAGCGAATGTCTGATGTGAAGTCACTCAGACATTCCCACATCTCCCAATGAAGGAACGATCCTATGAAATGGCGAGCTTCACTCCTCTGTTTGCTGGTGCTTGTTGGTCAAAGTCCCATGTGGCTACTCCACGCTGGGCCGAAGAACTCCAATGTGGATGAGATTGGAGAGCGCGATATCAACAAAGGCAGCTGGAACTTAACATCTCTCGAGAAAGAGATCGCATTGGGCCGATCCCTGGCCGCCGAGGTCGAGAAACAGGTGAAGCTTGTCAGCGATCCTGAGATTACTGAGTACGTGAGTCGCGTGGGGCAAAACATCGTCCGAAATTCCGACGCCAAGGTTCCTTTTACCATTAAGGTTATCGATTCCGAGGAAATCAACGCGTTCGCACTTCCGGGAGGTTTTCTTTATGTGAACTCCGGACTCGTCACGACGGCGGACGAGGAATCCGAGTTGGCTGGTGTACTGGCTCACGAGATCGCCCATGTGGCTGCTCGCCATGGTACTGAGCAACAGACCAAGGCAACGATTGCAGACTTTGCAAGGATTCCCTTGATCATTTTCAGTGGTGGCCTTGCTCAACTTGTCTACAACGTCTATGGGCTGGTAGTGCCACTCCAATTCCTGCAGTTCAGCCGGCGAGCCGAGGCAGAAGCTGACTATCTGGGTGTGCAGTACATGGACAAGACTGGGTACGACCCGACCGCGTTCATTTCCTATTTCGAGAAGGTCCAGGCGCAGGAGAAGAAGAAGCCGGGAAAATTGTCCAAGATCTTTTCGACGCACCCACCGACCGCAGATCGCATCGAGAAGTCTCAGAAGAATATCGCCACGATCTTGCCCGAACGCGATCAATATGTTGTGACGACCTCCGAATTCGACAAGATCAAGGCGAAGTTGATTGCCCTGGACAATCAGAGGAAACCAGTGGCGGGAGAAGATTCGAAGCGCCCAACCTTGAAACGGCGAACCCCGACGAATCCGGGAGACAGCTCCGACGAGCCCCAGTCGGACGATGAAGATCGTCCGACTCTAAAAAGGCGCAGCCCGCTGACAATTTCCTGAGAGGCTGGATGTCATAGATTTTGCTGGTGGGGTTTCTGCACGGTCTTGAGACAATATTGACCCCCGTGTAAAGGACGGAAAACGGACATGAAAGTCAGACAGGGGCAACTCAACCTTGCCGCAGCATTGCTGTGCGTGGCGATCGGGTATTCAGCGGAAACAAAGCCTAATTTTTCGGGTACTTGGACGCTGGACAAGGACAAGAGTGACCTGGGTCGTATGAACGGCGAGAGGGCTGGTCGGCAGCGAATGGGCGAGGAAGGAGGCGCTCGCACTGGAGGAGGCCCCAGAGAACCCGGGAGTGGAGGAGGCCCCGAGGGACCGGGCGTGGGTGGACAACCACGGAGCGGCGGCGGATCAGGCAGACCTGGCATGGGCCTTTTGGCTTCCTCGATCACGATCGAGCATGAAGACCCTCAGTTGGTGATCAAACGAAAGATGAGCTTCAATGGTGAGGAACGGGTGCAGGAGATGAACTACACGACTGATGGCAGGGAAAACAACAATCAGGGACAAGGAAAAGCGAAGTCTGTCTGCCGACGGCCAGGAGATGACCTTGGAAATCGTGACCAGAGGCGGCCCAATGGACCGGACCCAAAAGCGGTCTACAAGAAGGAATAACAGACATTTCTTGCCTCCGCCTTAATGCCTACTGAGCATTGCAAATTATAGTGACACTTCTACGAGCTGTCCTGAGACACCTACAAGTCGCGATCATCGGCTCCCCTCGCCCCAACGTGGGAGAGGGGCTGGGGGGTGAGGGGGATACCTCTGTGCTGAATCAACTCCCGAAACTCGGCTCTGGATGAGGATCTCAGAACGCTTGCGAGACCTCCAGCTGTGTGTTTGCCCCCTCACCCCTAACCCCTCTCCCGCGCTGGGGCGAGGGGGACCGAGGTCCATCGAGTGTTTCGAGTCACGAAGAGTGTCGTCACTATATTCCCTATATTCCGTAATTCTCAATAGAGGTCGCCTTTGACTCTGTTCTGAAGCTCGTCAACGAGAGCAGGAACCTGCCTATCAATGCTGCGGTCAACTTGCCCCTTTAGCCAATGAGCGAAAAGTTCTGGCTATATCTCCAGACCCGCTGCCGAAACGACAGCGCGGGCATCCCGTGCAGTAGTCGGCAAGCTGTTTACACCGATTGGCTCTAAGGAGTTCCGGGCAGAGTTGGGTGGGTTGAGAGCAGTGCATCCAATTGAACGGGCTTGGACACCATAGCCGTCCATTTCAGCCGCCAGACGGCGTTCTTTGTCTCTCTTAAAATGGCATGAGCCGCCATGATGAATTGAGGATGATCCAATTCTCACCGGCGATGCCTTCTCCCTGTTCAGTGAATTTCGGACTAATGAAGAAGCCTTGGGAAAGGCTTCAGGGGGTGAGGGGGGGACTGATCTTGCAGGGCTCCAGAACCCTCATCCAGCGCGCTGTTTTGGGTGCTGATTCAGCCCATTGGAATCCCCCTCACCGCCGATCCGACTTCTGGGTTGGGTGAGGGGAGCCGAATCCATCCTGCATCGGACGAAGCACGCAGTGGAGGTGTCACCGTAGTTTGCAATGCTCACTGGAAGGCGACAGCACTAAAGAAGGAACTGCTTTGACCAGACCCGTTCGAGGTCGTGACCGTGGCGTAAACTCGCGATACGGCCACCACGGGAACAGGAATAGAGTTCTTGGACCTCAGCTCGATCGGTCCAAACGTTCCTGATACTCCCAGAAAGTCATGGATGTCTTCAGTGTGGAAGAACCCATAAGGTGCGATGGTGACGTCCTTGGCTATTGTGACGCTGCCATTGGCAGATTTGAGTTTGATTTCGATATTGTTGAGGGAGGAGCTGTCGTTGATGATCGTCATAGTTGTCCTGAAGACACCCACCGACGCCGAGGTCGGCAACAACAGATGGGTTGCAGTGCCGCGCATACCCTGAATGACCGAAGAGTCCTGGGTGACGTTGTCGATCGGTGTTGATGCCGCCGTGATGCTTTGGTCAGACTCCAGGATCAGATAACCCTGCTTGTTCGTGGGAGACACCTGGTTCAGCAAATCAGGGATGATGCCATTCTGCTGGAACAGTCCGTTGCCGGGCACCGAGTACGTTTTGGAAGCCACAATCGTGCCACTTGAATCGATCAACTGCACGGTTACATTCGCCGTGCTGCCTGTCTGGTTACTCATGATCAGATTATTTCGAAATGCCGCAGTGTCGACCGCAAACGGAATGAAGATGGCGCTCGTGGTCGGGGCTGGGATGCTGGTGAACGAGGTGTAGGTGAACCCGTTTGACAGAGTGGCAGATTGATTTCCCGGATTCGATATGACCACATTGCCGGCGCCGGGCGTGGAAACAGCGCCCGTGACTGCCGTGATTTGCGTGGCGCTCACAACGGTGACCCTGGTGGCCGCAACACCTCCGATGGAAACAGTGGCCGCACTTTCAAAGTTTGTTCCCGTGATCACAACGGGAGTTCCCCCGTTCACAGAGCCGGAAGAAGGGTTGATGCTGCTGATGGTTGGCGTTGCCTGTTGAACCGGAGGCAAGCTGGTTGTCTCGTGCGTGTAGATGAAGTCTCCTGAGTTCGAGGCGTCGTTGTTTGCAGCGTTACCCGCCACGCTGAAGACCACTTCGCCGACGTCTGACGAGGGTGCCGTCCAGCGAACCTGGAAGCTAACCGGTCCATCGGCCTTGCCGGCGCGGGTCCCAGCAGCGTTGTGAGCGATATATTGAACGCCACCCAGGGACTGGAGCTGGCTGAAGCCGTCAGCCCCTGCCTGTAGAGTCCCCGCTGTTTGCCCACTTGAGCGGGCACGTGCCGATAGCTGAAAACCCCAGCGACGTTGGCCCGTCTGCTGGAGTGTCACTGTGAACGCGTACGCCTGGCCCAAGGTGTAGTTAGCTGGAACCCCGCTCAGAGTCAAGGTTCCACTGCCCGTGTTGGCCGTGCCGGCATGGCAGGATGCCTGAGCGCAGCTGGACTGGTTGAAGATGGCCGATCCAGTGGCCCCTTGAGGCGGGCCGCCGGCAGAAGCAAACAAGATCCCTACAATCCAGAGTACGCTTAACAGAATTACGGTGATGACGATGACTGGCCTTCGCTTTTGCATTAGGAAGACTCCTTACTTTAATGATGTCGAGATCAAAAAAATGTCCGTACCACACCTGCGGTAGTGCGGGAATTCACTGGTCAGACCCGCCGGTACTCCAACTTGGCTGCCGCTGGCTCGCACTTCAAGCCTCCGTCCCACTTTCCGCTCCACTGCCTTGCGGAAACGGTGAGTGACTCAAGCCGCCGACGGTTTGAGCTGCAGCCGGAGCGTGACCAATCATGGCCAGCTCCGGCCCCGCGGGCGATTGTCATGAGCTCAACACAAACGCCCCATCGCCGCTGCGTTCACCGGGTTGTCCCCCGTCGTTAATCACCGCATAAGCAATGAAGGGATTGTTCCCGCTCGTTCTCTTCACCTGGACGTAACCTTGGCTCACCCCGGAAGCATGCAGGGCCAGAATGCTGTTGATCTGAAGCCAACGCCTGGCTCCCACCGAGATCCCCTCGACTGTTGTTACTTTAATCCCGGTGGTTCCGTTGTAGATGTCGATGCTGAAAACATCTGCGCTGGCATCCGTTTCACCGGTATTCACCAGCGCCAGATTGGTGCGGGTCTCGGCCGTTTGTTGTAACCCGTGCAGCCAGGCGCTGCTTGTGGAAGCCGCTCCAGACGGCACGGCATTGTAAAAGAGACCATACTGTCCACCACCACCGGGCGCCAGAGTTCTCGCCCCTATCACGATCCCGCTCATGTCGCCGGTAGACACTGTGGCGAACAGTGCGCCAGCGAAAACAGGGCCAGAGACGCCAATCCCCGTCACGGCCTGCTGCCGAAGCGTGTTCACGATACTGGCAATGATCTTTTGCTCCCCGGCTTGGAGCGTGATTTGGAAGTTGGCGGTGTTGTTGCTGGTCTCAACCGCATCGGCTACAAAGCTGAAGTTGAGGGTCTTGGCGGAGGACGAGAAATTGGTCAAAGTCAGCTCGCTGCTGTAGAGGGGCGTTTCTACGATGACCGGCAGGGATTGTCCTGTGCGTCCCGAGAGCGAAGTTTCAACCACCGGGAAGACGAAGGAACCATCGGAGTTCACCTGGTCGTTGATCACTCCATAAGCATAGTAGGGAGCGCTGCCGCTGATCCGTTCCACCCGCACGTAGCCATTCGAAAACCCGGCCGTTTCCAGCACGCCCGAATACTGGAAGAATCCGCCGGGAGCCAGGGTAACGTCCGGCAGTGCCACGGAAGCTGCGGCTGACGCATCTCCTGAAAACACGGTGGCCCGGATGACGATGTTGCCCTCCGTGCTGCCCCCCAAATTCTGAAACGCCACATTGGACCGATCGGTCGCATTCTGCCGCAAGCCGCAAAGATACGCCGCCGTCGTCAAAGCATTTTGGGAAGACACTGCCGAGTAGGCCAACCCCGCCCTTCCTTCGGGCACGACCGTAGTAGTCCGAGCGATCACGGAGCTCTCGGCAACGGCCGAGATGCCGGAGAACCGAACTGCCAGTACCCCGACTCGGGCGCCTGAGCTGGGAATCGAAATGCCCGCCGTCCGGAGATATTCAATGGCGTTGGAAACGATTTGCTGCTGGCCGGCGGGCAACACCAATGCGCTCGAAACTGACCCACTACCCCCACCCGAGGCGGCCGTATAGCTGAATCCGACCGTGGCTGCAGTCGCCGCCCGATTCGTGATCGCCAGCTCTGAGGTGTAGACCGAGCCCGCTAGCCCAGACGACGAAAGCACGACCGGGACCCAGGATACAAACTCCGTGGCTGCATTGGCGGCAATGCTGATGGTGAGGGAAGCCAGGTAGCCACTGCCATCCTGCTGAACTTGCATTAGAAGTTGGTCACCTCCCCCACTGTAAACCATATCCGTTGCATTGGCCGTGTCCTTCGCCCCTCTCGTGCTGTAAGGGGAAACGGTGGTGTAGATGGTGTTGCTGAGAGTCTCGGGAAAATAGAGTTGCGCTGTCACCAGCGTCTGATTCTCAAAGTGGACTTTGAAATGAATGTGGGCGGTACGACCCCGATACCAGCCGGGATAAATCGTCTGAAACTCGACCATTCCATTCGCGTCGCTCAACTGGATGCCGCGCAGGAAGGTTTGCCCGGCCGTCCCTTGCGCCGCGTATCCCGAGTAGATCCCTGCCGCATCCGCATGCCAAATCTCGGCGACGGCGTTGGGAATGGGAAGGCAGGTGCTGGCACTGACGACTCGCAGCACCACGCGCAGGGAAACGCCCGCCTTCCCTTCCGTGATGTCGCGCCTCACCTGATTGGCGTTGAACCAATAGGGGCCTTCGGTTTGTTGGGGAGTCAGGGTGCAAGTGGCCTGTGCGAACAAGGGTCGGGTTCTCCCTCCGTATGAGCCTGCCAAAGCTAGAATGCCCGAAGACCCCAAACTCACAAGTAGATCCCGCCGATTAAGTTTCTGCATCGATCTTTACCTCCATGGTTCAATGTGTAGTCTGTCGAGAGCCGGGGCTTCATGAATCCGCCTACTCTAGAGTCGGTCCCAGGTGCATAGGGTCCGCACGGCTCTTCCGTCGTTAGGCATCTGATGCGAGTTTTTGTAAAGAGCTTCACCGAAAACAGCGCCGATTTGTTAACTCTTGTTAACAGGCATGCCGTCCATTGCCCGCAGGGAGCCGGCATTGTAAAGATTTGTGAACCACCGAGTTTTTGTGGGCGGTTTTACCCGCGGGTGCTCTAACATCGCCTGGCGGCGATCCGGCGCCGCCTTCCGAGGTGCGACGAGAAAAGGGTGAAGGGTCAAGAAGCCGTCACCAGAGCACCGGCGGTCGGGAAGCGCCAGTGGTTGTGCGCCTTTTTCGAGCTCGCCACGACGGATGGAAACAATCGTCCCCCCTTGGACAAGGGGAGCTGTGAAAAAATTCAAGATCGGCTCCTTCCGGCAAGAAGCGTGCGCAGGAGCGCCCGCTCCACCCAGGTGGAACGCGCGCTCCGCGCGCGTTTTCGGCAGTGGATTCAGAACCGTGATCGGTCAGAATCGTCCCGATTCAATTTTCTCACAGCTCCAGGGAGGACTTCAGGGGGCTGGGGCGATCGCAGCCTCAGCCTGAGCCTCTCCTTGTGCAAGGAGGAGGAATGTTATTTTCAGAGGAATACTCATGAAGCCAAAGTCCGAGGGCGGTTCAGCCGAGTCCAGCCATACCCTCTTGCTCGTCGACGACGATGCCGAACTCTGTGGGCTGATGCTCGACTTTTTCTCGCAGCACGGGTTTCGCGTCGAATCCGCCTATGACGGGCGGCGCGGCCTGGCGCGGGCGTTGGAGGGGGGCTTTGATCTGGTCTTGCTGGATGTCATGCTGCCCGGGCTTGACGGCTTCGAAGTGCTGCATCAGCTGCGCCGGCAGAGCAGCGTGCCCGTCATCATGCTTACGGCGCGGACCGCGCAGGCCGACCGCATTAGCGGACTGAATGCCGGTGCGGATGATTATCTGCCCAAGCCTTTTGGCCCGGAGGAATTGCTGGCCCGGATCCGCGCGGTTTTGCGGCGCTCTTCTCAAGCGAGGTTGCGGCCGCCAAGAGCGCTGGAAGCAGGCAGTCTGCGGCTGGACTCCACTACGCGCCAGGTGTGGCGGGACAGCGCCCTCCTGGACCTCACATCGATCGAGTTTGAGATCCTAAGTCTGCTGATGCGTTCTGCAGGCCGCTCCGTGTCGCGGGATGAGATTGCGGGGATTCTTTACCACCGGGAAGCCATGCCGTATGAGCGGGCCATCGATGTGCATGTCAGTCACTTGAGAAAGAAACTCGAATATCAGGGACACTCGATGATCCGAACCGTGCGCGGTGTGGGGTATTTGTTCTGCGCCGAGCGGGAACCTGATTCATGAGATCGATATTCACCAAGATCCTGCTCTGGTTGTTTGGAACCCTGGTGGTTTCCCTGATCGCTTTCGTAGGGATCTCCAGGTTTCTCTCAGACCGCGCTTTCCGCCGAGGCGAGCCATTACGCAACCCACTGTCGATGCAGGCGGAGCATGCCTGGCAAGCATTCGAAAGCGGAGGCCCCGAGCAGCTTGCACTCTATCTGCAACAGCTCTACTCATTCTTTCCCGACGACCATCATCTCACCGACGCCACCGGAAAAGACGTATTGACCGGTGAAGACCGATCGAGCCTGCTCGCACAGGCAAGAACCAGACCGGGCATGCCCGGCTTTGGCCGTGGCCGAATGGTCATGGCCACAACAACGGCTGATGGGCGCTACCTCTTCATTGCCGTGGTGCAGCGCCGGCCGCTGGACCTCTGGACTTTCGTTCCTTATTACCTGCTGGTTCTCATGGCCGTGGCACTGCTGTGCTACATGCTGGCGATCAATCTGGCCTCTCCTTTGCGCGTCCTCGGAAAGGCCGTCGAAGGATTTGGCAAAGGAAACCTGTCGGCACGCGTAAACTCCCGGCGGCAAGATGAGATTGGCGAGCTTTCGCGAGCCTTCGACCAGATGGCCGATCGCATTCAAACGCTGCTGACAGCCGAGCGGCGGCTACTACAAGACATTTCCCACGAACTGCGTTCGCCGCTGGCGCGGCTGAGCTTCGCGGTCGAACTGGTGCGCACGGCAGACGATCGAGAGGCCGCTGTGACTCGCTTGAGGAAGGAAATCGACCGGCTGACCCATCTCGTCGGTGGCTTGCTGCAGGTAACGCGCGTGGAAGGAGATCCGGCTTCCTTGAACCATGAAGTGTTCTCACTGAACCAGCTAGTGCAAGAAGTGGCTGCCGACTGCTCGATCGAAGCCGATGTTCGAGGCTGCCGCCTAGTCGTGAAGGGAGAAGATCCAATTTTGGTGCGCGCGGACCATGAACTCCTTCGACGGGCTGTCGAGAACATTCTCAGAAATGCTATCCGTCACGCACCCGAAGGCACGGCCATTGAGATCACACTGGATTGCCAGCCCTCGAAGGTTTCAGTCTCCATTCGCGACTACGGGCCGGGCGTGCCCGAGGGGATGCTGTCGAGTATCTTTAAACCGTTCTTTCGCGTAGACAGCGCCAGAAACAGTGCCAGTGGAGGAGCAGGATTGGGGCTTGCGATTGCGCAAAGCGCGATTGCGCTGCATGGTGGCCAGTTGTCTGCCACGAACATGCACCCAGGTCTGCTGGTACGCATCGAGCTGCCCGGCGACTTGAAAGTTCCAGCCGAGGACAACGCCGTAGTTAACATTTCTTAACAATCCGCATCACAACTCTCTCAGCCCTCCTCTCATCTCAATGGCCCACAAGACGGAGCGCCTGTCTTGTCAATCCAAGGGACAATCTCTTACTAGGTGTAGACCCTACACCAAAAAAAACGAGGTGAAATGATGAGAAAGACCACGGCAAAACTACTCACCGTCGCGCTTTTGTTGAGCGCAACTGCGGCACTGGCTCAGCGAGGAGGGCATGGCCCAGGGGGTCCAAGAGGGAATCGGATCGATTTTCTGGCCACAGTCCTAAGCCTGACAGACGCTCAGAAAACGCAGGCAACAGCAATCTTCGAGGCGGCGGAGACGGCAAGTACCACTTTGCGCGAGACTCAGGCACTGCAGCGCCAGGCACTGATTGATGCCGCGAAGTCAAACGCTGCGGATGCAGCCATCGATCAGCTGGCTGCGACGCTGGGGAGCACATCGGGGCAACTCGCAGCCATTCAAACGAAGGCTCTCGCGAAGTTCTATGCGCTGCTGACCACTGAGCAAAAAGCGAAGTTCGATGAACTCGGGACGCATGAAAGGGGCGCCAAGCCGTTGGGTATTGAGTAACTAGTTTAGGCAGAGTGCGGCAGACATCCACAGACGAAAAGTAATCCCCTCCTCGGTGGAGGAGGGGATTGGGCCATGGCAGGACGTGACCGGCCCAGCTCTTCGTGTTCTAAGACAGTCCAGACTCCCATCAATTCTCCTTCTCGTCGGTGCTCCGACTTCGCAAAACTTTACACAGCCTTAACAAAACTTCTTACAGCCTTTCTTCGAGTTCCTTGCATCTTGTTGTCCTAGGTCGGAGGAGCCAGCAGGGGCCGACCCCGCCGAAGATGAGTTTCACTACTACCCAATGATGAAAACATTCTCCATCTGCCTTTGTTGGATCCTACTTCTTCCTTGGACAATCTTCTCAGCCTCCTCAGTCCGGAAACGGATTGAAACAACAGGACAAGCACTCTGCGGCACTTATCCTGGCCGTACGCAGGAAGAGCTGAGAAAGTCTAGAGAACTCCGACCCTTGATCGCGGCGCGCAAGAAGAAAGTTGGTCTGACGCAAAGGCTAGGGGCCACGCGCGATGTCGGTCAGATTGCCGTGATCGAAGACGACGGAAGCATCATCCTTCCAAACAATCCCTTCGACCTGACCAACTCTGTGGTACGTCTCACTCCTTCAGGGGCAGGATCGTACACGTTGACACGACAATCTGGCTCCTTAAACACAAGTTTTGGGACTAGCCTGTCACTAACCGACGATGCGTCTCACCAGGCATCTTTCCAAGGTGGATTTCAGTTTCCGTTTTTTGGCAGCACGTACTCGAGCGTCTTTGTCAATTCCGATGGCAACATCACGTTTACCCAAGGAGACTCTTCGAGCACCGACCGCGGCATCACCCGCTTCAATAGCGGACCTCCCCGAATCGGCGGATTCTTTGCCGATTTCAACCCTGAAACCAGTCCTGGAGTGGTTTACTTCAATCAACTCAGCGATCGTGTTGTCATCACTTGGAACCGGACTCGAGAATATGGAAGCAGTCGAGAAGGTTCTTTTCAAATCACGTTGTTCTCTGACGGCTCCTTCGAACTGACTTACGGAACTGTCAACATCAGCTCAGGCATTGTGGGATGGAGCGCTGGAGGAACCGCGAACCCTATCAGCATCGTGGACCTCAGTGCGGTAAGCGGAACGTTGTCGGGCCCACAGGCGGAAAGGTTTGCCCGGCTGAATCAGAATGAGGTGGATGTCACCGTAGTGGCGCAGAAGTTCTACGAGACACACGGTGATGACTACCAACAGCTGGTTGTATTTACGAATTTCCCCTACAACCTTGATGGCGCATTTGCTTTCGAACTGAATATCAAGAATGGCATCGAGGGTATTAACCTGGACATCTTCGATGACAGCGCGGAGTTCGGCAGCCGGGGCGCGCTGGAAAGCTTTTTGGCTATGAACGAGCTGGCAGAGTTTCCCGATGATCTGGATGCGACTGCTTTGCGAACCTATTCTCCGATCCAGGTCCTGGCTCATGAAACGGCCCACCGTTGGCTGGCTTACCCTTTCTTCAGGAGCGGGGCGGCCAACAGCTCAGCCTTGCTCGGGTATCAACAGGCGCACTGGAGCTTCTTCTTCAATGCCGACGCCTCCTTGATGGAAGGTCATCTCATTCAAGATAATGGAAACGGCACTTTCACTATTACAGCTGGTTATGTTGTGCTCAACATAACCAAGACTATGTTGACTGTCGGATTATGTTGTCAACACACGCGGGAACGTTGGGGCGCGGGTTACGCGCCCCTGGCTGTTAACATAGTTCAGAGAGAATCCAAGAACGCCATCAGCCGGTCAT
>Ga0187892_10000358_pt1 | contig 121296 bp, 104 predicted proteins | sample MA1701073metaG_FD_139345 | JGI IMG/M metagenome (GOLD analysis project Ga0187892, IMG submission 139345) | Bio-ooze microbial communities from a basaltic lava cave in the Kipuka Kanohina Cave System on the Island of Hawaii, USA - MA170107-3 metaG ... | reverse complement strand
GGCTGACCTCCGGTCGAAACGGACGGCTGACGCTGCCGTGGGCGGCTCTGGTCCTGCACGGACCAACCCGCGAATTGTGCCGGAGGTCAGTCGTTCACGAACCCGAAGTCATACTGTCTAGCCCGAGCTAGGGTTCCGAACGACTACAGGACTACATGGACAGGTCGTCATGGGGGTTCGAGGCAGCCGCCAGTCGCACTTCTGGATGTCGCTCGCGCTGGTGATTGTCCCCGCGGCGGTCTCAGTCCAACAGCCGCCTCTGACCGCCCCATACGTGACGACCCGTGCCGAGGCCGAGACGTTTCTGTCGAAGGCCACCGTCGTCACCGATGCACCTGCCGACGGAAGAAAGAACTGGCGGGCCACGCTGGACAGCGGCAGTCGCACGCATGACGCGTCAATCGAGACCGCGGACGGGAGTGATCCGACGCGCAGGAATTACCGATTCAATGTGGCGGCCTACGAGCTGGACAAACTACTCGACCTCAATCTGCTGGTACCAACGGTCGAGCGCGTAATCGGAGGACGCGCAGCCTCCGTCGCGTGGTGGCTGGATGCCTTTGCCATGACCGAGCTCGATCGACGGAGGCGGGGACTGGAGCCACCGGAGCCAGAGAGCTGGGCCAGGCAGATGCACGCCGTTCGAGTGTTTGACGAGTTGATCTCGAATACGTACCGAGACACGAGCCCGCCGCTCTATCTCAACTCCGTCTGGGACAATCTTCTGATCACGAAGGACTGGACGATCTGGCTCACGGACCATACCGGCGCGTTCCGGATCCGCCGCGCGTTACAGGATCCAGAAGGCCTGACCCGGTGCCCTCGCGGCGTACTTGGCAAGTTACGGGCGTTGAACCGAGGCCTGCTGCAGCGGACGCTGGGCAGGTATCTATCGGCGGAGCAAATAGAGGCTATGGACGTTCGGCGGGTGCTGCTGGTGAGACACGTCGACGAGCAGATCACGCGCGACGGCGAGGCGGCAGTGTTGTACGACCTCGCGTCAAGGCGGTAGCCTGGCCGGTTCTGGCGTCGGCCGAAAGCCAGAGCGCATTGCCCACAGGGTCTTCCGAGTTGGCCATGGGGTATGACGCCCAGGTTCGGTACGAAGGTCGCCTGGTCGCGGCGTCAACATCGCCAGGCGCGGACGCGCTCGCCCTGGAATACGTAACCGAAATGCAGCCGTGCTACGAATGGGAGGGCGGCTCCGACTGTCCCGAACGCGAGGCCACCTTCGCCGCCAGGTACCTCAGGAGCCATCCCGGTGGGCCGTTCAGCCAGTACCTACCGCTTCTCGAAGCACATCGCTGGTTGTGCGCGGCGGAGGCTTACGAGTCAGAAAAGGCGCCGGCCGAGGCCACTCGGACCCGACAGGCGTACGACCGGGCGCTCTCCACCGCGCGACAGTCCTCATCGCTGCTCGTGCGGACGGCTGCCGGTGAACTCGGAGCACGTGCACGATGCCGTGCGGAGCGGTAGCCGGCGGAACATCAGACGGAACATGGTGATAGAACAGGCTCAGGGCCGTCTTAGGGCCGTTTGCGAATACCAAAGGGGTCCGGCGCGCCGAGCTCCTTGACCCTCTCCGCCAGCCACTTCTCGAACTCCTGGGCGGTCTGGACGGTGACGAATCCGCGCATCCGGTAATGGCCCAGACCGCAGAGCTGCGCGCAGGCAATCTCGTACTGGAAGTCGGGGTTCCCGGTCCGGGTCCGCATGTCCTCGGTCGTGACGTTCGGGATGAACCAGACGGGTATCGTCAGGCCGGGGATGGCGTCCTGCTTCACGCGGAACTCGGGCACGCCGAAGCTGTGAATGACGTCCTTGCTCCTCAGCCTCACGATCACCGGCCTGTTCACCGGCAGATAGAGCTGATTGAGCGTCGTGACATCGTCCTTCGCCGCCGGATCTGACCGATCGATGCCAAGCGGGTTTTCCTGGAGGTCGATCAGCTTGATATCGGTCTTGCCGAAAATGCGATCGGGGCCAGGATAGCGGATGTTCCAGGCGAACTGCTCGCCGGTGACATGCACCACCAGCGCGTCGCTCTCCGGGGGAAGGTGGTCGACCCTCGCGGCCCAGAGCGGGATGGAGAAGGCGAACAGGAAGATCAGTTCCACGACGAGCACGGCGCCCTCGAGGTAGCTGTTCGCGCGTGACTGCACGCCCGTATAGCTCGCCACCGGGTTTCGCGATCGCCGGAAACGCATCAGGACGTAGACGAGGAATGCCGACCACCCGACGAACAGCACAAACATGAAAATGTGCATCCAGCCGATCATGCTGTCGATCTGCCCGCCGTGAGTCGTGGCGAGCGGCGGGAGTCCGAGCCACTCGGTCATGGTCTGTTCGACGCTCCTCGTTGGAGTTCCGACCATTCGGTATCGAGGTCGGCGTCAGCGATGCGCTTCGCGCGCGTGCGGAGATAGAAGAAGAAGCCTGCGAACGAGCCCTGCACCGCGAGCGTGATGGCCAGCAGCACCCAGATGCCGAGCTTGGTCGCCTCGATCGTCGAGCCTTCCTCGGCCCCGAAGCAGACCGGGCAGGCCAGGACTTTCGTGCTGCCACCCACGAGCAACGCGACCGACGTCAGGAGGACGAGGCGTGTCATCCTCATCGCAGCGCCCTCGTCCTGCGCAGGAACCATGAGTCATAGACCACCAGGCCGACTGACACGGCGAACGAGGTGATGCCGGCGAGCAGGCTGCCGATCTCATGCTCTCGCCCATAGCGCGTCAGGCACCACACCCCGAACAGCGCCGCGAGCGCCGCGGAGAGGAGGATCAACAGCGCATGGAACCACCTGAGGTTCATAGGTCAATCCAGAAGCCGTTGTTGTGGGTGACGGCGGGAAGCGCCAGCAGCGCGCCGAAGAACGCGGCGGTCAGGATGAGCACCGCGTAGATCAGCTTCCTCTCGGAGACCAGGTGCATGAAGTAGCCCGCCACCAGGGCTCCCTTGACGGTCGCGACGAACAGCGCCACGGTGACGGCAATCGGAATGGAAAGATGGAGGCGGGAAATCGCCACCGTGACGACGGTCAGGACCATGAGCGCAACAAAGACGGTGATATAGACCCGCACGTGCCGGTCGATGTCGGCGGCGTGGTCGTGTTCGCTCGTCGGGGATGGGGCGGTCCGATCGCTCATGGACGTCCTACAGAAGATACAGTGTGGGAAACAGGAAGATCCAGACCAGATCCACGAAATGCCAGAAGAGGCCGGCGTGCTCGACCCGGTTCGTGAACCACGCCGGGTTCCTCTTCCAGAGCTTCGCGCCGGGGCCCCAGAAGTAGGCGTTCACCACCATCCCGCCCAGCACGTGGAGACCGTGCAGGCCGGTCAGCGTGAAATAGATGGCGAGGAAGTTGCTGGTGCTGGGGAAGAGCCCGTGATGGAACTTGCTGGTGTACTCGAAGTACTTCACCACGAGGAAGACCAGCCCGAACAGGATCGTCGCCCCCATGTAGAACCGATAGGTCCCGAAGCGGTTGCGCTTCAGCGACGCCCAGGCCATGACCATCGTGACGGAGGAGGCGATCAGGACGATCGTGTTGAGCGTGGCCAGCGGGACGTTCAGGATGGTGTCTCCCCTCGGCCAGCTCGGCGCGCCCGTCCGGATCAGAATGTAGCTCGCGAACAGGGCCCCGAACAGCATGACCTCCGAGGCCAGGAAGAGCCAGATGCCGATCTTGCCGTTGTTCAGACCGGTGTCGCGGCGCAGCTCGACGGTGTAGGGAATCTCCATTGGCTCTCAGCCCTCGTACTGCGGCGTGAAGTCCTTCGGCGCGCCCGGCACGCTGTACTCGTAGGGCCCACGGTGCGCTTCCGGCGGGGCCTGGAAATTCCCGTGCGGCGGCGGCGAGGGCGCCGACCACTCGATCGTCGTGGCGTGCCACGGGTTGTCCCCGACCTTCTTCCCCTTCCAGATGCTCCAGAAGAAATTGACGATGAAGGGCAGCTGGAAGAGCGCCAGGGTCCACGCGCCCCACGAGGAGACGACGTTCCAGTGCAGCGTCGGCTGCGCGAAATCGTAGCTCGCCCCGCCATCGTAGAGGCGCCGCGAGACGCCGGCCATCCCCGTGATGAACATCGGCATGAAGACCACGTTCATGCAGACGAACGAGCCCCAGAAGTGAATCTTCCCCCACAACTCGTTCATCCTTCGTCCGGTCGCTTTCGGAAACCAGTAGTAGATCCCCGCGAACAGGCCGAAGATCGTCCCCGGCGCGACGACGTAGTGAAAGTGGGCGATGACGTAGTTCGTGTCGTGCAGCGGGATGTCCGTGACGTTCAACCCGAGCGGCAGCCCGGTCAGGCCGCCGATGCCGAACATCGGGAGAAAGCCGAGCGCAAAGAGCATGGGCGTATTGAAGCGGATCGATCCGCCCCAGAGCGAGAGGACCAGGGCCGTCAGGATCACCACCGACGGGATCGAGATGATCATCGTGGTCGTCTGGAAGAAGGCCGCCATGGCCGTCCCCATGCCCGTCATGAACATGTGGTGCGCCCAGACGATGAACGACATGAAGCCGAGGAAGATCAGCGAGTAGACCATCGGCCGGTAACCCCACAGCGGCTTCCGCGTGTTGTTCGCGATGATCTCGGCGACGATGCCCATGGCGGGAAGGATCAGCACGTACACTTCCGGGTGCGCCAGGAACCAGAACAAGTGCTGCCAGAGGAGCGCGTTGCCACCGCCAGCCGCGTCGAGGACCTGGCCGCTGACGACCAGGCCGCTCGGGAGGAAGAAGCTCGTGCCGGCCACCCGATCCATCAGCTGCATGAACCCGGCCGCCTCGAGGGGTGGGAACGCCAGCAGCAGGAGGAACGCCGTCACGAACTGCGCCCACACGAAGAAGGGGAATCGGAAGAACGTGAGCCCCCTCGCGCGGAGCTGGATCGTCGTCGTGATGAAGTTGATCGCGCCGAGGAGCGACGACGTGATGAGGAAGATCATCCCGACGAGCCACCACGTCTGGCCCGTGGGGGCGATGTTGGCCAGGGGCGAGTAGGAGGTCCATCCGGACTGGGCGGCCCCGCCGGGGACGAAGAAGCTGGCGAACATCGTGACGCCGCCGAGGAAGAAGGCCTGATAGCTCGCCATGTTCACCTTCGGGAACGCCATGTCCGGGGCTCCAATCTGGAGCGGGAGCACGAAGTTTCCGAATCCGCCGACGGCGAGCGGGACGACGCCCATGAAGACCATGATGGTGCCGTGCATCGCCCCGAGCTGGTTGTAGAAGTCGGGGAGCATGGTCCCGTCCGGCATCCGCGCCTCGCCGAGGAAGCTCAGGAACGGCAGCGCGCTGCCCGGGTAGGCAAGCTGCCAGCGCGCGAGCATCATCAGGGAGAAGCCGAACAGGAGGAACAGGAGGCCGGTGATCGCGTACTGGATGCCGATGACCTTGTGGTCCGTGGCGAACACGTACTTGCGCCAGAAGCCGAGCTCCTCGTGATGGGCTTCGTGCGCCGCGTGCGGCTTGGGCGTCGCGACAGCGTCCGGATGGCTCATACGGCGGTCCTCCGGATCGCTACTTCACAGCAAACTTGAAGTTCTGGGTCTTCGTATCGCTGGCGCCGACCGTGACCGACGCCGTCTGCGTCCCCAGCCTCTCGTGCCAGGCGGTGATCTCGTACGTGCCCGCGTCGAGGCCCGCGATCGCAAACTTCCCGTCCGCGCCCGTCGCGGCGAAGAACGGATGGGTGAAGACACCGATGTAGGCGATCATCCACGGGTGCACGTCGCACTTGATCTGGAAGATCGGCTCAGGCTTGGCGAACGTCGTGGTCGTTTCCTTCATCGTCGCCGGCATGGGCTTGTTGAACGACGGATTGATCTTGGGCAGCGAGTGGACGTTGTGCAGGATGCCGTCCGAGTTGAGGATCCGGTAGGGCTGACCGACCATGATCCCCTGCACGTGCGGCTTGTACTGACAGCCCATCTGATCGAGCGTCACCGGCGTCTTGGGCGCGGGCCACGTCTTTCCGGCCGGGAGCCCCTTGGAGACGTAGACCACGACGTGCGCCATGGTGTTGCCGCTGCCAAGGACCAGCAGCTCGCTCGGCACGGGCGCCGAGTGCTTCTTGGCACACGCGGGGTCGGCGTCCATGGCGAGCGGCTTCAGCGCGGGGGGCTTCCCGTCGAAGGTGACGGTTCCGGAGATGGACGCGGCGTCGACGGCGACGCCGGGCCGGACCGCCACCGCGACCAGCCCGGCCGCGAGCCCAGCCACCAGCCCCACCCTGTACTTCCAGCTCATCTTCAACTCCTTCTCACGCGGGGGGCTTCGCCCCTCCGCACCCCCCTACACGCTCGCGCGTCGTACTCGGTCGCTTGCTCGATGCCGTCGACTCGGCCCGACTGTACACCGCGCCCCGCCGTGTGTGCAACCGTAGCGCGCCGGCACCTCAGACGTTCTCGAACGCGAGCGATTCGGCGAGCCTCGGGTCGCGGAGCGGCACGAGCGCCTGCCGTCGCATGAGCCAGCTTGCCGCCGTCACGAAGCAGCCGCCCACGGCGACGAACGCGGCCGCGTCCAGGGCCGACGGACGAATCCCCTCCGGGTGCAGCGTCGGCATGACCTGCCAGTAGAGGTCCACGAAGTGCATGGCGAGCAGCCACGCGCCCCCGATGGCCAGGGTCGCGCCCTTCCGCTTGACGCTCCGCCCCATCAGGTAGAAGAACGGCGCCACGAAATGTCCCGCCAGGAGCAGGAGCGACACCGGCATCCACGACCCCTCGAGGCGTGCCTTGTACCAGATCGTTTCCTCCGGGAGGTTGGCGTACCAGATGAGGAAAAACTGGGAGAAGGCGATATAGGCCCAGAACGCCGTGAACGCGAAGAGGAACTTGCCGATGTCGTGCAGGTGCTCAGCGCTGATGACCGTGTCCAGCAGCCCCGCCCGCCGCATCGCCACCGCGACGACCGAGAGCAGCGCGATGAACCCCACGAAGGAGCCCGCGAAGAAGTAGACGCCGAACATGGTCGAGTACCAGTGCGGCGTGAGCGACATGATCCAGTCGATCGAGGCGAGCGTCTGGGTCAGCGCGAGGACGATGATGGCGGGCCCGGCGAGGCGGCGCAGCCGGGCCGACACCCCGGGATCCCCCGTCACGTCCTGACCGCGCGAGCCGCGGTAATAGAGGAGCGCGATCGCGGACCAGAGGCCGAAGTAGAACGCGGCCCGGATCAGGAAGAACGGCACGTTGAGGTAGGGGGCCTTCCAGCGCAGCAGCGCATCCTCGGCGACGGCCTCGGCGTGCGACCACTCGTAGAGATCGTGCAGGCCGAGCACCACTGGAAGGAAGAGGGCGGCGATGACGGGAATCGTGGCGAAGGTCGTCTCCCCGATCCGCCGCACGACGATGCCCCACCCGCCCTGGGCCGCGTACTGGATGAGCACGAAGAAGAGCGCGCCGACGGCGAGGCTCAGAAAGAACAGGAACGACACGAGCCACGAGAAGAAGAACTGCTTCGGATCCGCCGCCCCCAGGATCGCGCAGGCGAGCGCTCCGAGCAGCGCGGAGACCGCCGCAATGGCCGGAATGCGGGTCCACGGGTGCCCCGGCGGGATGGCGGCCTGCTCGGGCCGAAGGGCGACGCGATCGCGTGCGTGAAGCATTCAGGACTCCAGCAGCTCGACGCTGCGCGCGCCCAGGGATTCCAGGAGCTTCCGCGTGGTCGCGGGATCGAACCGGGGATCCCACGACTCGATCGAGATGAAGAAGGCGTCGTCGGTCACGCGCTCGAAGACCTTGGATCGGAAGAGCGGATGGTGGTGCATGGGGAGCTTGTTCAAGCCGAGCATGCCGACGATGGCGCCGAGCGCGCCGAAGAGGACGGCGACCTCGAAGATGATCGGCACCATGGCGGGCCAGGCGAAATACGGCTTGCCGCTGATCACCAGGGGGTACGCGCTCGCGTGGACCCACCACTGCAGCAGGAACGCGAGCGCCGCGCCCGTGAGGCCCATCCCGAGGACGATCCACGGCAGCGGGGAGCGCTTGAGCCCCATGGCGCCCGCGAGGCCATGGACGGGGAACGGGGTGTGGGCGTCCCACCGGGTGAAGCCCGCGTCACGGACCCGCTCGCACGCGTGATAGAGCGCCGCGGGCGTCGCAAACTCGGCCAGGATGCCGTAGTGGGGCCCCTTCGGGAGCTTCGGGAGGAGCAGCGGCATCAGCGGTCCTTGATCTCGCGTGCGGGGCCTGGCTGCCAATGCGGATCGGCCTGGGGCAGGACGGTCTTGATCTCGGCGGTGGCCACCAGCGGGAAAAAGCGCACGAACAGGCAGAACATCGTGAAGAAGAGCCCGAAGCTCCCAACGAGGCACGCCACGTCCCAGACCGTCGGAGTGAAGTAGCCCCAGGCCGAGGGCAGGAAGTCCCGGTGCAGGGACGTCACGATGATCACGAACCGTTCGAACCACATGCCGATGTTGATGACGATCGACATGACGAACAGAATCAGGATGCTCGTGCGCGCCTTCTTGAACCAGAAGACCTGGGGGCTGAGGACGTTGCAGGAGACCATGATCCAGTAGGCCCAGGCGTACGGCCCGAACGCGCGGTTCCGGAACGTGAAGACCTCGTAGGGGTTCCCGCTGTACCAGGAGGTGAAGAACTCCGTGGCATAGGCGAAGCCGACCATCGACCCGGTCACGAGCATGATCTTCGCCATGTAGTCGAAGTGCCGGAGGGTGATGATGTGCTCGAGCCGGAACGCCGTTCGGCAGATCACCATGAGCGTCACGACCATGGCGAACCCGGAGAAGATCGCGCCCGCGACGAAGTAGGGCGGGAACACCGTCGTGTGCCATCCAGGAAGGAGGGAGACCGCGAAATCCATCGAGACGATCGAATGCACCGAGAGGACCAGCGGCGTCGCGAGGGCGGCGAGGACGAGATAGGCGGACTCGTAGTGATGCCATTGCCGCATCGAGCCGCGCCACCCGAGCGCGAGGAAGCCGTACACGAACTTCCGGGCGCGGGTCTTCGCCCGATCGCGAATCGTCGCCAGATCCGGAATCAAGCCGAGGTACCAGAAGAGGACCGACACCGTCCCGTAGATGCTGACCGCGAAGACGTCCCAGAGCAGCGGGCTCCTGAAGTTGGGCCACACGCTCATCTGGTTCGGGATCGGCAGCATCCAGTAGGCGACCCAGACGCGTCCCACGTGGATCGTCGGGAACACCAGGGCGCACATGACCGCGAAGATGGTCATTGCCTCGGCCGAACGGTTGATCGACGTGCGCCATTTCTGGCGGAAGAGGAAGAGGATCGCCGAGATGAGCGTGCCCGCGTGCCCGATCCCGATCCAGAAGACGAAGTTCGTGATGTCAAACGCCCAGCCGACGGGGACGTTGAGGCCCCAGATGCCGATCCCCTCCCAGAACAGCCACGAGACCGCCACGCCCAGCAGGACCAGCAGGGCGAAGGACGGGATGAAGAACAGCCACCAGCCGGTCGGCGTGCGTCGTTCGACGGGCTCCGCGACGACCTCGGTGATCGCGTGGAAGTCCGGCGATCGGAGGATGAGCGTAGGTTGCCCCGCGACGGGGTTGTCTAGCAGGTCTGCTTCCGACTGGGCCAAACGCGTTCCCCGCCTCGAGTGTGATGAGCGGCGCGTTTGTACCATCGCGCATCGCGGGAGTCAAGCGTTTGCCCGCGCGCGTGGCGCGTCGGCGAGGCTGCGTATCGCGACATCAGACGCGCGTCGATCGGTGCGTCGCCCGCGCGCGCACGGTTTCCGACATCTGCAGCAGGCCCTTGTACTTGCGCCGGAATTCCGCCGGGTCCTGCTGAATGGTCTCGGCGGTGAATCTCGGGAGCAGGGCGGTGAGCCGCTCCTTCATCTCCTCCACGGTCATCCAGCCGTGCTCGAGGTACGTCAGGACGAGATGATAGTCGGGTTCGTCGCCTCGGGCGATGAACCGGAACGCGATGCTGTAGGGATCGAAGTGGTAGAGCGCGAGATGCTGCAGCGTCGCGCCAGCCGCGCCGCGCGCGCGCCCCTCGTGGCCCTCCGGCAGCGGAATCACGTCCCCGGGCCATTCCTCGATCGTGGACACCCCGAACTCGGCCGCCAGTCCCTCCGCCACCCGTGAGAAGGCGGTGCGGTCCTCGGAAGCGATGTCGGCGGTGAATTCGATGTGCGCGGTCCAGGGGCGCCAGCCCTCGAACACCTGGGTGGTCTCGCCGATGAGATACAGGCGCCCGGGCCGACCGAATTCACGATCGAGTCGCGCGATGAAGTTCGCCAGGATGGCCCGGGTCACATACGCGCTGGTCATCGGTCACTGGTCACTCTCTGTCATTGCGGCGTCGTTGCCCCTGGGGCGATCTTCCCGTGCCCCTCGTTCACGGTGTGGTCGCTCCGCCGGCCGGGGTAGCGTCGCTTCGGGGTCTTGTTCTTGACGTTGTAGACCCAGAAACAGTACGAGTACGGGTACATCGTCTGAACCACGTGAAACGGCTCGTACTCGAAGAGCCGGCGCATCGCCCAGGCAAAACGGTACCGCGGATCCTCCGGCGTGATGACCTCGACCACGCAGTCCACCTGAAAACTGACGAAGACCGGAGAGTTTCCCGTCCACAGCACGGACGCGAACGGGTTCTCGGTCAGGTTGCGCAGGGTCGATCCCTCGAAGATCTCGAGCAGGCCCACGCGCCGCCAGTCGATGTGCTCGGGGTGCGCGTAAAATTCGCGCGCCGCGGCGATGCGGAGGTGACGGGTTTCGTTGACGGCATGCGGCGGCAGCTTCTCGATCTCGGCCACCGCCGACTCGACGATGTCCAGGTAGCGCCCCAGGTATTCGTCCTTGGGCGTGAATCCCACGCCCTTGTTCGCCAGATTCGGCACCAGGGACTCGCGGCTCCAGGTGGCCACGACCGGCAGGTGGCCGGCATTGAACGCGATGTACTCGTCGCGCTCGATCGCGTCGTAGATGCTGTGCTTGTAGTCCAGCTGCCAGCGCACGAACTCTTCCGGAAGCTCGCCGATCTTGAACGCGCGGGTGCCGCCGGGTTCCTGCAGCTGCGCCACGCCGCCCAACACCTGAAGTCGCTGCGTGAGTGCGCTCGTCTCGACCTCTCTCGTGTGCATCTTCTCTCCTGCTCCGTCTGGAACGGAACGGAGCATAGGGAGAAAGACCGAGACCTGTCAAGAGTGGGTCCTTCGCCGGGGCTCCGCCCCCGGTCGCCGATTTTCAGAATCCGCATCCTCTTTGATATCGTCGATTCCGTTTGACGTGAGAGCGAGGCGCAGAACGCCCATACGCTCAAGGAGCGTCTATGTCTGAGTCGTTGGTTCGCGTGCGCGACGTCCACAAACACTTCACGCGCGGCAGCGAGCGCATTGACGTGCTGAAAGGCGTGCACGTGGACATTCCCAGGGGCGACTTTCTCGCCCTCATGGGGCCGTCCGGGTCGGGCAAGACCACGCTGCTCAACCTCATCGGCGGGCTGGACGCGCCGACGGGCGGCTCGGTCGAGGTCGACGGCGTGACGATCAACGGCCTCGGGAGCGGCCCGCTCGCCCGGTGGCGATCGCGCAACATCGGCTTCGTCTTCCAGCTCTACAACCTGCTGCCGGTGCTGACGGCCGAGCGCAACGTCGAGCTGCCGCTGCTCCTGACGCCGCTCGCCAAGGCCGAGCGGAAGAAGCGGGTCGGCATCGCGCTGAAGGTCGTCGGCCTCACCGACCGCGCGCGGCACTATCCGCGCCAGCTCTCGGGCGGGCAGGAGCAGCGCGTCGGCATCGCGCGCGCCATCGTGACCGACCCCACCCTCCTCCTCTGCGACGAGCCGACGGGCGACCTCGACCGCAAGGCCGGCGACGAAGTGCTCCAGCTCCTCCAGACGCTCAACCGCGAGCACGACAAGACCATCGTCATGGTCACGCACGACCCGCACGCGGCCGAGCGGGCGCGGCGCGTGCTCTACCTCGAGAAAGGCGTGCTGACGGAGCACCGGCCATGAGGTACCTGCCGCTCATCTGGAAGAACGTCTGGCGGCGGAAGTTCCGCACCGTCTTCACGATGCTGGTCGTGATGGTCGCCTTCCTGCTCTTCGGCGTCCTCATGGCCGTGCGGATGGCCTTCACCTTCGGCGTCGACATCGCGGGCATCGATCGGCTGATGATGCTGCACAAGGTCGGCTTCCTCATGCTCCTGCCGGAGGCCTACAAGACGCGCCTCGAGGCCGTCCCGGGCGTCCAGATTGCGACCCACCAGACCTGGTTCGGCGGGATCTACCAGGACCCGTCCAACTTCTTCGCGCAGATGGTGGTCGAGCCCGAGCCGTTTCTCCGCGCCTACCCGGAGTACGAAATCTCGCCCGAGCATCTGAAAGCCTGGCTCGACGACCGCCAGGGCGCGCTCGTCGGCGTCGATCTCCTCAAGCGGTTCGGCTGGAAGGTGGGCGACCGCATCCCCATCAACGGCACTTTCTGGCGACCGAAGGGCGGCGGGCTCACCTGGGAATTCAACATCTCGGGCACGTATACCGGCGGCGACGCCGTCGACAAGACGCAGTTCTTGTTTCGCTACGACTATTTCAACGAGAACCGCTTCGCCGGCCAGGGCGCCGTCGGCTGGTACGTCATCAAGATTGACGACGGGTCGAGGGCGGCGGAGATGAGCCGGACGATCGACGACATGTTCGCCAACTCGTCGTACGAGACGAAGACGGCGACCGAGAAGGTGTTCGTGCAGGGCTTCGCCAAGCAGGTCGGCGACATCGGCGCGATCATGATTGCGATTGCGACGGCCGTGCTCTTCAACATGCTGCTCGTCGCCGCGAGCACGATGTCCAGGTCCGTGCGCGAGCGGACGTCGGAGCTGGCCGTCCTGAAGACGCTCGGCTTCACGAACGCCGCCATCCTCGGGCTGGTCCTTGTCGAGTCGCTGTTCGTCGTGCTCGTCGGCGGCGGGATCGGCCTGGGCCTGGCCTGGCTCTTCGTCCAGGGCGGCGACCCGACGGGCGGCTTCCTGCCCATCTTCGCGCTGCCGCCCCAGAACGTGGTGGCCGGCGTCGGCCTGATGCTCGGGCTCGGCCTGCTGGCGGGTCTCCTGCCCGCGATGGGCGCCATGCGCCTCCGGATCACGGACGCTCTCCGAAGGAGCTGACGCCATGCGCTGGATCACCCAAACGCTCGCCGTCATGGCGCTGAACATCCGGACGATTCCCGCCCGGCTCGGCTCCTCGTCCGTTGCCGTCATCGGCATCGCCGGCGTCGTCGTCGTATTCGTGTCGGTGCTGTCGATTGCCGCCGGATTCGAGGCGGCCCTGCGCGGGTCCGGATCGCCCGGCCGCGCGCTGGTCATGCGAAGCGGCGCCGACAGCGAGATGACGAGCGGCCTGCAAGGCCCCGAAGTGGACGTCATCAAACAGGCGCCGGGCATCATGCGCGACGGGCAGACGGCGCTCGCCTCGGCCGAGCTGTACGTCATCCTCGACCTCCCGCGCAAGAACCAGCCGGACACGTCGTCGAACGTGCCGCTCAGGGGCATCGAGCCGACGGCCATGCGCCTGCGCGACGAGGTCTCGCTCGTCGCGGGCCGCATGTTCGAGTTCGGCACGAGCGAGGTCATCGCCGGCCGGGGCGCGAGCGCCCAGTTCGAGGACCTCGAGGTGGGCGACACGGTCCGGTCCGGCAGGAACGCCTGGCAGGTCGTCGGCGTCTTCGAGGCGGACGGCGGCGTGGCCGAGAGCGAGGTCTGGACCGACGCGCGGACGCTGCAGGGCGCCTACCAGCGCGGCAATTCCTACCAGACGGTGCTGGCGCGGCTCGACACGGCCGCGTCGTTCGACGCGTTCAAGGACTGGCTCACGTCGAACCCGCAGGTGAACGTGCAGGTGCGGCCGGAGAACGAATACTACGCCGGCCAGTCGCAGGCGATGTCGGCGCTCGTCAACACGATCGGGTACGGGATTGCGGCGCTCATGGGCATTGGCGCCATTTTCGGCGCGGTGCTCACCATGTACACGGCCGTCGCCTCCCGCGCGCGCGAGATTGCGACCCTCCGCGCGCTCGGCTTCAACGCCGCGTCCGTGGTCGTATCCGTTCTGGGGGAGTCACTGGCGCTCGGCGGGCTCGGCGGCGCCATGGGCGGCGGCGCCGCCTACGTCGCTTTCAACGGCTACCAGGCGGCGACGATGAACTGGCAGACGTTCAGCCAGGTGGCGTTTGCGTTCCGGGTCACGCCGGAATTGCTCATCACGGGTCTGGTGTACTCGCTCGTGATGGGGCTGGTTGGCGGGCTCCTGCCGGCGGTTCGGGCGGCGCGGCTGCCCATCTCGAGCGCGCTTCGGGAACTCTGAGGCGAACCTTGCCATTGAGTGATTGAGTTATCGGCGAAATCACAGAATCCGGCGAACCCGGCATGCGCCACCCCGTCTGGAATCGATCTCCGCGCACCTGCCAACGCACGCCCGCACGAGTCGGCGAACGACCGCCGATATCGACGTCTCTTCCTGCTTTGCAAAGGCGCGCAGACGTTCGTAGTCCACGTGGCTGATCCGGAGGTGAAGCTGCCGCTGCTCTGGCACGGCGTGAATCCCTGGAGCGCCTGCAATCATCGCCGAGGCAATCTGTCGGGTCAAGGGCTGGGACCGGATTCGATGGGGCATCAAGAGAGAGTTCTTGATCTTGGTCACTCTTTGGAACTCTTTGGAACTCTTTGGAATCCATTCGGAACCACCAGGGGCATCTCGCAAGCCAGGTCCAGTGCAACGGTGCGTCCTTCTTGTCGGGTCAACAGCGAGCTTGAGCGAAGATTCTGTGTACCGAGTGTGTACCAATCGTTCGTTTTCCGTGAACGGCCGTGTAAGCATAGCCGCGTCAATTTTCTGCTTGCTCGAAGAGGTTCAACGGAGGCGGTCCGTCGCCGCAGCGTAACGCCGCGGCGAAACCCGGCAGATCAGGAGACACGTTTGAACAAGAGGAACGGGCAAACGATAGCAGGAGCGTGAGCCATGAAGTACCTCGACACAGCCGCATCGGTTGCAATGCTCGTCGCGTCATTGGCGGTGATTTGGTCCGTGGCTATCGCCCCAGGGAACGCAAGGCCGATCTCACGAGTTCAGGACTACACCATCGGAGAAATGTGGGCTGCCGGACCAGGTCTGGATTTGGCTCTGGCACCAATGACCCTCGTGATGTACCTGAACACGCGCTGCAAGTACTGCGACGAAAGCATGCCGTTTTACCGCTCGCTGGGCCAGCAAGCCCCGCAGATCCGACTTGTAGCGGTCGGGATGGAGTCGACTGAGGAGCTGGAAAGGTATGTTCTTGAACACGGGTTTCGACCCGCACAGGTCCTTTCTATCCGGCCGGGAACGACGAGGCTCCGTGGCACGCCTACTCTTCTACTGATCGACGCGAGCGCACGAATCACGGGAGTGTGGCTAGGCAAGCTAGATCCACAGCGGGAATTGGAAGTTGCCAAAGCTCTCAGTACCATGATTGATCCGCAAAGGAGGGGCTCATGAGGTTAAAGTACATCGCCTTCTTGCTGCTTGTGGTAAGTGTTCTGTTTGCGAGTTCAACGCGGGCCAGAGCGGAAGGGGAGGACTGGTATCAGATCTTCAACTTCACGGCCTACGACTGGTGTTCCAACTGCGACTATTGGTCGGATGAGTGCGACTACCAGTGTTACGTGGTCTACCATGGCAACGTCAACCTGTTCCGTTGCATGGGGCCAGACCAGTACGGGGCCTGCTACTACGCCTGCGATTGCCATATCCCTGGTTAGGCGTGCTCGTCGGTTACTTTGACCGTCAGACTGACCGCGCCTGAGCGCCGATCGGCCGTAGAATCAGACACGAGGATTACGTGGCAGGTTTGGTGCGCCGCCGGCAATCGACAGCCTGGAACTTGGCTTTCGTGCTGTTAGGGCTCTGGATCGCAGGCTCGGTCAGTGTGATCGCTCTGCACACCGCGGCTATCACCGTCGGGCTCCAGTCCACATCTCGTGATGTGCTGGGATTGCTGGATCGGTATGAACGCGGGGACTCGTCCGAGGTCCTGAGGGAGCTTGCCCGCGTCCGTGACTTCGATGGGTTCAGAAAGGCTCTGGCTCAGGTCGCGGTCTCGTGGACTGCAGCTGATTCGACAGACATGTCGCGACGCAGACTTGTTGTGGCGACGCTCGCTCTCGAGGCGGTGCGAGCGGGTCTCGAGGAGCGCTGGACGTCCGTCAGGGTACTTCTGGAGTGGGCCTGCGAATGGTTGCGGCAGGCCCCGCAAGGTGGACCGCTCGAACGTCAGTGGTTCCTGGCGTCTGTAGCACTCGCCCATCGGGCACGCGACGTTCGTCTCCTGCTGAAGTTCGACTTGGCCGCTGACAATCCGGCGCTGGCCGGACCTCTGCTCCTGCCACCGAACCCGGTACAGCCCTACGGCCTGAAGAACTTTGATCACCTGTCCCATGCAGAACAGCGCTTCCCGGACGAGGTCAGGTTCCGCCTGGCCCGCGTCATCGCCGCCGAACGACCCCTCGAAAGCGTGCCGCCCCGGGATTCCGCGTGGCTGGACACCGACGCCCTGGCCGCGCTGGCTGGCAGGAGCGGCCGGGCGCGGGCCGAACTGGATATCCGGGCCGAGTGGGTCCAATCGATAAACGCGTACCGGCCGTTCCTCATGGACACGGCGGTAGCGGCGGAGGCAAACGTCCGGGTAGGTTCTCTTCTGCTTCGCCTGCGCGAGTATCCTCGGGCGCTGCAGCACCTGACCCAGGTGTCGACCTCGACCACGGATCCGTTCCTTCTCTACCTCGCACGGTTCTTTTCAGGGCAAGCCTACGAAGCCACCACCGGGGTCAACGAAGCGCTCGAGGCGTATCGCGCCGCGCTGGACGTCGTGCCCGACGCACAGTCAGGCGTCGTACGCACGGCGGTCATCTTGTACCGGCAGGGCAACCGGAGCGAAGCGAGCACACTTGTCGCCGCTGCCCTTCGACGCAGTCCACCTCCGGACGATCCATGGCGCGAGTACTCCTATGGAACGTTCCATGCCTGGCCTGGGCTAATCGCCCGCCTGAGAGCCCAGTTGCGACAAGGTACGCAATGAAGCTCGCACGTCATAGCCAGATCTTGTTTCTGGCGGGTGCTGCTGGAACGCTGGCGGCCAGGGAACCGCAAGTCGTCTTCCGGGTCACAGCAGAGACGGTGGTAGTGGACGTCTCGGTTACGCGCGGCAGCACGCCTGTCACCGGTCTCAAGGCATCGGACTTCAGGGTGTGGGACAGCGGCGTTCAACAGCGGATCGACGCGCTTTCCATGCAGGGCATCCCGGTCGACGTTTCACTGGCCCTCGAAACCACTCGCCTCGCTCCGGCGTCGCTGCAGAACCTGTCCGCACGTCTCGAAGCGATCGCAGGACTCCTGCGGACCGAGGATCGGCTACGGGTGCTGACCATCGGCACGTACGTGAGCGAGGTTCTGCCCATGCAGCCGGCCGCCAGGGCCTCACGCATCCGCATCACCTCTCCAGGCGGCAGGGCGGCATCGCTCTACGACGCGCTCGTAATGAGCCTCCTACACGAGGTCGAGCCGACACGCAGGCACCTCATTGTCGCCTTGACGAGGGAGCACGACCTGCGGAGTGCGGTGGACTCGACAAGCCTACGAGAGGTTGTCTCGCGGAGCGATGCTGTCGTGCACATCGTGGAAATCGCGAGTCAGCTTGACCCATGGCCCGACGCGGCCGTTGAGGTGCAGTTCCGCGCCGACGAATACGGGCGCAGGACGCTGACGGAGATAGCCGAGCTGACAGGAGGTCAGTTTCATGGCATCAATCTCTTTCGCGACCGTGTGGTCGAAGGTTTTGGTCGCGCCTTCGATCAGTTCCGTCAGAGCTATGTGCTGAGCTATTCCCCTGAAGGCGTTCCCCGGGAGGGTTGGCACCAGATTCGGGTCGAGCTAGCCACGCCGGGCGGCTACACGGTTCGCGCACGCAGAGGGTACTTCCGGGCGAGTCCCATCCGCTCGGGTTGACGGGTACCCGTCACTGGCTCACATGAGAACCGCATGAAGACGCCAATCGAGATTGCCGGCGAGCTGCCCGAGCGGGCGACGCGCTTCCGGCGCCCGGCGTCCCCGCCGGGCTCGATCAGCCGAGCGTCCGTGCCGCGCGCACCAGCCGATCGTCGGCAGATGAGAACCGGACGTCGGGATCGTCGGATCGCGCGACGAGCGTCTCGAACGACGCCAGGTGAATGGCGTCGAAGCCGCGCACGCCGAGGCGGTCGGCCAGGCGGCCGGCCGCGCGGCCCAGCTCGTCGCCCAGCGCGATCGCGAGCAGTCGCGGCCAGTCCGCATCGAGCTGGCGTACGGCCGACCGGGCCGGCTGCGACGCAAGCCTCCCCTCGCGGCGCAGCCGTGCCAGCGCCGCGCGCGCCTCGGCGTAGGCCACCACCGACGTCGCCACGAGATCCGCGTCGCGAACAAGGGCCGCAATCCGGTCCGATTCCGGCTCATCGACGTACAGTTTGAGAAGGTCGCCGGTGTCGAGGTAGAGAATCACCGGCGGTCTTCGATGACGAGCCGCGAGGCCGTTCGGCCGCGCGCCGTGACCCGCCTGGCGAGGCCTCGCGGCTTGCCGCCGCCCCACCGCCCGTCGCCCGCCGCCGCCATCCGGTGCACCCACTCGAGCGAGCGGGGCTCATCCACCGGCGCAAGGGTCGCAATCGGCCTGCCACGGTCCGTCACCGTCAGCCGCTCGCCCCGCCGCACGCGCCGCAGGCAGGAGCTGAGGCGCGCCTTGAGGTGCCGAATCCCGACGATCCGGGCCGGTTCGCTCATGTGACTACAATAATAGTCACATGTAGTCACGATGACAAGGCCGGCGCGACGCGCCGGGCGCCGCGGGCGCGCCGTCCGACCCGGCCCGGCTCCGGCGCCGCGCCGCTTCGTGGTAAAACCGGGCATGCCTCGACCGATCCTCGTGGCGGCGGCCCTCGCCGCCCTGTCCGTCGCGGCCCCGCCCGTCGAACCCGTCGAGATCATCCCCGTCACCGGCGAGGGCGCCCGGTACTGGACGCGCTGGCGCGGGCCGTCCGGACAGGGCCTCGTCTCCGGCACCTACGTGGACGCCTGGTCGGACACGGTGAACGTGAAGTGGAAGGTCGCCGTGCCCGGCATCGGCCACTCGTCGCCCATCATCTGGGGCGACCACCTGTTCCTGACCACGGCGCGCGACGCCGGCGCCAGGCTCTCCATGCTGGCCTTCAGCCGATCGACCGGCAAGTCCTTGTGGGAGACGGCGGTTCCCTCGTCGGGCGTCGAGCACATCTACTGGAAGAACAGCCACGCGTCGGCCACGCCCGTCACGGACGGCCGGCGCGTCTACGCCTCGTTCGGCACGCACGGCCTGGCGGCCTTCGACTTTGCCGGCAAGCTCCTCTGGCACACGAAGCTCGGCGGACTCAGCAACTACCACGGCAGCGCCGGCTCGCCCGTCCTGTACAAGGACACCGTCATCATCTACCAGGACCACGACGGCACGGCCACGCTCGGCCCGTTCATCGCGGCGTTCGACGCCGCCACGGGTCAGGTGCGCTGGAAGACCGACCGCACGGCGTCGGTCGGCTGGGGCACGCCCGTCGTGATCCGGGCGGGCGATCGCGACGAGATCGTCGTGAACAGCCAGACGCGCGTCCAGGCCTACGACCCGGCCACGGGCAACGAGCTCTGGAGCGTCCGCGGCACGGGCCGCGAGGTGATTCCGACGCCCGTCGTCGGCCACGGCCTGGTGTTCTGCTCGTCGGGCCGCGAGGGCCCGACGCTCGCCATCGTGCCGGGCGGCTCGGGCGACGTGACCGCCACGCACCTCACGTGGTCCATCCGCCGTGGCTCCCCGTTTGTCCCCTCGGGCCTGCTCCACGGCGAGTACCTGTACCTCGTCAACGACATGCAGAGCATCCTGACGGTGCTCGAAGCCAAGACCGGCAAGACGGTCTATCAGGACCGGCTGGGGCAGCCGGTGCGCGAGGGGTTCTCGGTGTCACCCGTCGCGGTCGGCAACACGCTCTTCTTCACGAACGACGAGGGCCAGACGTTCGTCGTGGAGGCCGGCCCGGTGTTCAAGCTCCTGCGTGTCAACGAGCTCAAGGCGCGCGTCCTCGCCTCGCCCGCGCTCGTCGACGGCACCTGGTACTGGCGGACGGACAGCCAGCTCGTGGCGATCGGGAAGTGACAACAAGAGCAGTCACCATGAAGAACATGGCGAACATGAAGGGTCACGGGTGGAAACCAGACGTCTTCATGTTCGTCATGCTCCTCATGGTGAGAGCTCTTTGAGCACTCGCACAAGCGACTCCAGGTCCGGCTGCTCCGGGATCTCGTACCGCTTCGTCCACGCGACCCGGCCGCGCGTGTCCACCACCACGATCGCGCGCTCCGAGATGCCGTCCCCGCGCATGACGCCGTAGGCCGCCGCGACACCGCCGTGCGGGTGGAAGTCCGAGAGGAGCGGAAAGGAGATCCCGCCGAGCGATTCGGCCCACGCGCGCTTGGAGGGCCCGGCGTCGACGCTGATGCCCAGCACGACGGCGCCCGCGGCGTCGAGCCGATCGCGGGCCTCCTCGTAGGTCCGCATCTGCGCCGCGCACACCGGCGTGAAGGCCAGCGGATGGAACGCGAGCACGACCACCTTCCGGCCACGGTAGTCCGACAGCCGGACCTTGCCGCCGGCGTGGCTCGGCAGTTCGAAGTCCGGAGCGTCGGCGCCGACGGCAATCACGACGGCTTCCTGTCCAGAATCAAGTGGTGGTACACGAGCGCGGCCAGGACCGCGCCGACGATGGGCGCCACCCAGTAGACGCCGTGCCAGTCCCAGTGGCCCTGAATGAGCGCCGGGCCGAACGATCGGGCCGGATTCATGGACGCGCCCGTAACCGGCCCGCCCGCCAGGATGTCAAACGTCACCGTGAGGCCGATTGCGAAGCCGCCGATCTTGACCGCCTGGCCGCGCGGATCGACCGCGGCGCCGAAGATGGCCGTCATGAGCAGGAACGTCAGGATGATCTCGACGCCGATGACCGTGCCGGACGAGGCCCAGGCCGCCGGCAGCGGGATGCCGAGGTTGGCCTCCGCGACCGCCGCGGCCGGAAAGATCATCGCGCAAGCCTCGGCGGCCGCCGTCGCGCCGGCGAGCTGGCTGACCACATAGGCGACGGCGCTCCCGGCGCCGATACGGCCGGTCGCCAGCATGCCGACGGTCACCGCCGGATTGAAGTGCGCGCCCGACACGCCGCCAAAGGCGCTCACGGCCACCGACAGCGCCAGTCCGTGCGCCAGCGCAATCGCCACGAGCCCTCCGCCTCCGCCGACGACGCTCGTCGTGTTCAGGATGGCGGCGATGCCCGCAAAGCACAGGAAGAATGTCCCGATGAACTCGGCGATCAGCGCGCTCGTGCCCTTCATGGTGAGTCCTCCGTCCCGGAAAGCAGATAGAGCCTACAGCAACAAGAGCCGTCGAGTTCCTCACGGTGACGGCTCTTTCCAGCATCGGCTCCTTCGAGGCACACGGGCTCCTCGCGGGAGACGCGTGATACTGTTGTCGCGTACGGATCCCCGTCATGCTGACTCGACTGCTGGCAGGTTCGCTGCTGATTGCCGCCGCGCTGGCTGGCGCCGCCCAGGCGCCCGCCCCAGGCTCGCCCTTCACGGGCCCGTTCGTGGATCTGGCCGCGCCGCCGCCGGCCAGAGCAACCGTGCCCAACCTGGCCGTCGACGCCCGCGGCCGCGTGTGGCTCGGCTGGCTCGAGCCCCGCGAGGGCGGCGGCCACCGCTTCCGCCTGTCGTCGCTTGACGCCGGCACGCGGGGCGCCGCGCCGGCCTGGTCGGCGCCCGTCACGCTCGCCGAGGGCCCGAACCTCCTGGCCAACTGGGCGGACTTTCCGTCCGTGTTCGTGGCCGCTGACGGCACGATGGCCGCGCACTGGCTGGAGCGCGGCCAGACGCGCGGCGAGTACGGCATCCGCCTGCGTACGTCGGCCGACGGCGGCCGGACGTGGACCGCGCCCGTCACGCCGCACCGCGACCCGCCCGCCGCCGCCGAGCACGGCTTCGTGTCGTTCTTCGACGCACCCGGCGCCGGCCTGGGCCTCATCTGGCTCGACGGACGCGACATGGCCGGCGGACATGGATCGCCTCAGGGCCACGGCAGCATGGCGCTGCGCTCGGCTCTCGTGTCGAACGGCGTGGCTGGCCCGGAGATGCTCGTCGATCCCAAGGTGTGCGAGTGCTGCCAGACCTCGGCCGCCCGCACGGCCGACGGCGTCATCGTCGCCTACCGCGACCGGTCCGACGGCGAGATTCGGGATATCGCCGTCTCGCGCTTCAAGAACGGCGCCTGGTTCGCGCCCGCCATCGTGCATGCGGACGACTGGCAGATCAACGGCTGTCCGGTGAACGGCCCGTCGGTGGCGGCCGTCGGCAAGGACGTGGCCGTGGCCTGGTACGCCGCCAAGGGCGGCGAGCCGAAGCTCCAGGTGGCGTTCTCGCGGAACGGGGCGCCCTTCTCGGCGCCCGTGCGTGCCAACTCGGCGGTGACGTACGGGCGGCTGGCGCTCGTCCTGGCCGCCGCCGACCGAGCAATAGTCTCGTCCATCGAGCGCGGCGAGTCGGGGGCCGAGCTGGTCGTGCGCGAGGTCCGGCGCGACGGGCGTCTCAGCGCGCCGGTCGTCGTGGGCCCGATGACCGCGGATCGGTCGAGCGGCTTCGCCCGGATGGTGCTGGCGGGCCGGCGGCTCGTCATCGCCTGGACCCACGTCCGCGCCGGGGCGCCGCCGGCGATCCAGGTGCGCGCGGTGGAGGTGCGATGAGACAGCGCAGTCTCACGTGGCTCGTCTTCCTCGCGGCGGCCATCCTCCTGCTCGTGCCGTCGGCGGTCGTGTTCTATACCGACTGGCTCTGGTTCCAGGAGGTGGGCTACGAAGGCATCTTCCTGCGCAAGTTGAACGCGCAGTCGATTCTCTTTCTGGCGACGTTCGTGCTCGTGTTCCTGATCGTGTCCCTCAACCTGCGGTTCGCCCGGCGGACGCTGAACCGGCCGCAGATCGTGCTGGCCACGGGTCCGGACGGCCGGTCGATTGCGATCGATCGCTCGCGGCTCACCGGACTCGCGCTGACCGGCGCCGTCGTCGTCGCGCTCCTCGTCGCGGTGGGGGCCACGGGCAACTGGCTCGTGTGGCTGAGCTACCTCAACGCGCAGCCGTTCGGGACGGCGGACCCGCTCTTCGGCCGCGACGTGTCGTTCTACGTCTTCGCGCTGCCGGCGCTCCGCGCCGCGCGCCAGCTCCTGCTCGTCACGGTCGCGCTGTCGCTCGTCGGCGCCGGCCTCTACTACGTGCTGTCGGGCAGCTTCATCATCGAGGCGCGCCCGGGTGGTCTCTGGCCGAGCGTGCGGCTCATTCCGGCGGCGCGGCGGCACGTCGGCCTGCTCGTCGCGGTGCTCTTTCTGCTGGTCGCCTGGGGCGCCTGGCTGGAGGTGTACGGCACGCTCCTCACGCGCGCGACCGAGGCCGTGCCCTACGGCGCGTCGTACGCGGACGCGCACGCCCGCATTCCGTTTCTCTGGGTGCAGCTCGCCGTGCTGATCCTCGGCGCGGTGGCGGCCGTGGTCTACGGCTACACGCGGCGGGGCTGGCTCCTGCCGGCGGCCGTCGGCGCCTACCTCCTGGTCGCCGTCGCGGGCGGCATCTACGCGGCCTTCATCCAGCGCGTCGTCGTCTCGCCGAACGAGCTGGACCGGGAGCATCCGTACATCGTTCACAACATCGAGGCGACGCGAACGGCGTACGGACTCGACCGCGTCGAGGAGCGCCAGCTCTCGGGCGACGCCGAGCTGTCAGCGCAGGACATCGTCAGCAACGCCGCCACCGTGGAGAACGTCCGGCTCTGGGACCACCAGCCGCTCCTTCAGACGTTCGGCCAGATTCAGGAGATCCGGACGTACTACGACTTCAATTCCGTCGACAACGACCGGTACCTGATCAACGGGAAGCTCCGGCAGGTCATGCTGTCGGCGCGCGAGCTCAACACGGACAGCCTCCAGACGCGGACGTGGATCAGCGAGCGGCTGACCTACACGCACGGCTACGGCGTGACGCTCGGTCCGGTGAATCAGGTCACGACCGAGGGGCTGCCGGTGCTCTTCATCAAGGACCTGCCGCCCGTGTCGTCGGTCGACCTGCGCGTCGATCAGCCCAGCCTGTACTTCGGCGAGCTGCCGAACGACTACGTCATCGTCCAGACGCGCCAGCGCGAGTTCCACTATCCGCGCGAGGGCGACGACAACGAGATGACGACCTACGACGGGTCGGGCGGCGTGGCCATCGGCGGCCTCCTCCGACGGCTGATGTTCGCCATCCGCTTTGCCAGCACCGACATCCTTTTCACGGATCGGCTCACGCCGGAGAGCCGCATCATCTACCACCGCCGCATCGGAGCGCGGGTCGCGACGCTGGCGCCGTTCCTGACGTTCGACCGCGACCCGTACCTCGTCATCGCCGACGGCCGCCTCTTCTGGATCCAGGACGCCTACACGACATCGGCGAACTATCCGTACGCGACGCCGATCGTCCGGCAGGCGGGCGTGTTCAACTACATCCGCAATTCCGTGAAGATCGTCATCGACGCCTACCACGGCACGACGTCGCTCTACCTGGCGGAGCCCGCCGATCCGCTGGCCCTGACAATCGAGCGGATCTTCCCGGGCACGTTCCGGCCGATCGACGAGATGCCGGCCGGGCTCCGCCGGCACGTGCGCTATCCCGAAGACATCTTCAACTACCAGGCGGCCGTGTTTCAGAGCTACCACATGACGAATCCGCAGGTCTTCTACACCAAGGAAGACCAGTGGCAGATCCCCATGCTCGAGGTGGAGCGGACGTCGGTGCCGATGCAGCCGTACTACACGATCATGCGGCTGCCCCGGGAGCGTCAGGCCGAGTTCATCCAGATGCTGCCGTTCACGCCGCGGCTCAAGGACAACCTGTCGGCGTGGATGGTCGCGCGGAGCGACGGCGAGCACTACGGCAAGCTCGTGGTGTTCCAGTTCCCGAAGCAGAAGATCATCTTCGGGCCGAAGCAGATCGTCGGCCGCATCAACCAGGACGAGCTGATCTCGCCGCAGGTCACGCTCTGGGACCAGCAGGGCTCGCAGGTCATCTGGGGCACGCTGCTCGTGATTCCGGTCAACGAGTCGCTCCTGTACGTGCGCCCGCTGTACCTGCGCGCGGCCGAGGGCCGCATCCCCGAGCTGAAGCGCGTCATCGTCGCCTACCAGAACCGCATCGTCATGGCGGACACGCTCACGCAGGGCCTCGCCCAGATCTTCGGCTCCGCGGTGACGGCCGCCCTCGCCCCGGATCGCCTGGCGAGCGGCACGACGCAGGCCACGCCGCTCTCGGCGGCCGGCACGGCCACGGCGGGGCCCACCGCCGAGCCGACCATGGCCGCGCTCATCGCGGAAATGCGCGCGTCCTGGAACCGCGCGTCCGAGGCGCTCCGGCAGGGCAACCTGGTGCTCTACGCGGAGGAGATGAAGAAAGCCGAGGCGGTCCTGACGCGGATGGAGCGCATCAGGAAGTGACGCCGGTCCGAGAATGACGGCCGCGGCCGCGGTGTCTACCGATCGATCGGGACGATTCGGACCCAGACGGCGCCGGCAACCGCGCTGACGTCCACCCACACGCGCTGCCAGGCGTCGCTCGGCGCAATCTCAGCAACGGTCCGCCACTCGACGCCGTCGTCACTCACCTGAAGGACATACGCCAGGCCGGGACGGAGCCAGTAGGCCAGTCGCGTTGAATCGGCGCCGGCAGAGCGGTCGGCGGTCGAGCGCGGCATGCCGGCGTCGAGGTACGACCCCGAGGGCCCGCGACCCGGCGATCCGTCGCGCACGACGCGTGGCGCGCCCGTGGCCCGAGGCGACGCGATCGCCAAACCACCCGGTGTCGAGGCCTGAGGCGGCCACGGCGCGGGCGCCGCGCCGGGCTCCAGGCACTCCGTTCCAACAATGGACGCCGCCGGCGTGCGCTGGAGGACGACGTTGTCCAGACGTATCCACTGCTCCGCGCCGACCGTGGCCGGGTACACGGAGAACGTCGCGTTGGCCCAGGCCTTGGTCGTGAACGTCCGGATCGTAAAGGTCTGCAGCGGCGTGGACGCGGGCAGCCAGAACGTGCACGCGACGAGGTCGCTGAAGTCGCCTTCGTGGATGATGACGGTCACGCGCTTCCGCACGACGCTGCTGTTGCCCAGCTCGAAGGACGCCGTGAGGATCTCGCCCGCGACCATCGCCTGGCCGGTGCCCTGCAGGACCACGCCCGCCGGCGTGCCGGGCGAACGGTAGAACTCGAACACGCCCCCCGCCACCTGCGCCACGATCTGTCCGAACAGGCCCCAGGAGGCCATGCCGGCGCCGAACGTGCCGTTGGCGATCAGGTTCGCGCTCGCGGCGCCGCCGGGCGGCACGGGCGCCGTCGGATCGACGCAGTCGGTGCGATCGCCGGCTTCGGCCGGCGCGTACATGAGCGACACGTTGTCCACGCGGTAGAAGCCGCCGTCGCTTCCCGCCGTTGCCGCGTAGAACGAGATGGTCGCATCGGCCCAGGCGCGCGTCGTGTGGGTGCGCATGGTGTACGTCCGCATCGGCGCCCCCGCGTCAAGCCACAGCGTGCACACGTGCAGGTCGCTGAAGTTCGCGTCGTGGACGAGCACGCTCACGCGCTTGCGCGCGCTGCTGCTGTTCCCCAGGTCGAACGTGGCGACGATGGGCGCGCCGGGCAGGAGCTGGGCGGTCGTGTTCTGGAACACCACGGCCTGGCCCGGAGTCCCCGGCGGCGGCGGCACGCGGTAGTACTGGTACACGCCGCCCGTGACGTTCGACACGATGTGCGTCATGTCCGGGGTCGCAAACTCGAGCCAGCGAGACAGGCCGCCGGCAAACGTGCCGTTCCGCATGAGATTCACGTTCGGCGGCGCCGACACCAGCCGCCACTCCGCGATGAACACGTCGTCGGCGTAGTTGTCGTCGCCGGGAACGAGTGTCGAGGCAAACGACGAGTAGGTCACGACCGTGCCGTCGGCGGAGAGGTCGACGAACGCCGAATGGAAGTCGCCCTGCAGCCCGTTGAACGACGTGGACACGCGGCGGGTGATGCCGGTCGTGCGATCGTGAATGAAGACGTCGTTCCAGCCGTTGTTGTCGCCCAGGACCAGGTCCTCCGCGCCGCTCGTGAACGCCACGTACCGGCCGTCGCCGCTGATCGAGGGCGCCACGGACTGCGCCCAGGCAAACGCCTCCGGCTGGCCGCCCTGGTTGATGAGGGACACGCGTGTGGTGGTGCCGGCCGCCATGTCGCGCACGAACACGTCGTAGTTGAAGTTCGTGTCGTCCGGCACGAGGTTCGTCGCAAACGAGTCGAAGGCGATGTACCGCCCGTCGGCCGAGATCGCCGGGCTCGTCGAGTCCTGCGAGGTCGGCGTCTGATCGCCGGCCGTCGACACCGACACCCGCACGGTCGTGCCGGTCTGACGGTCGCGGCGGAAGATGTCGCGCGCCACGTTGGTGTCGCCGGCCACGAGATTGGTCATGGTCGACGCGAACGCGACGTACCGGCCGTCGGCCGAGATGGCCGGCTTGTCGTACTGCGAGTCGCCGTCAATCCCCTGCGTCCCGCCGGTCGCGACCGACACGCGTTCGGTGACGTTGTTCACGAGGTCGCGCACGAACACGTCCGCCGTGCCGTTCGTGTCGCCGGCGACGAGGTTCGTCGCAAACGACAGGAACGCCACGAACTGGCCGTTGCCCGACATGTCCGGGCGCACGCTGCCCAGCGCGCCCGCGGCCTGCGCGCCGGCGCTCGTCACCGACGCCCGGACGGTCGAGTTGGTCTGCCGGTCGCGCACGAAGATGTCCGGCGCGCTGTTCGTGTCGTTCGCGACCAGGTTGGTCGCCGTGGACATGAACGCCACGTAGCGGCCGGTGTCGCTGATCGACGGAAACGACGAGGTGTTGTTGCCCTGCACGCCGGCCGTGCTGACCGACACGCGCTCGATCGCGCACGTCAGCCGATCGACGACGAAGACGTCCTCGCGATTGTTCGTGTCGCCCGGGACCAGGTCGTTGGCCGCCGACCAGAACGCCGTGTGCCGCCCATCGGCGGAGGTGGACGGATCGAAGCTCGTGTTGTTGCCCTGGGGCGACGTGACGATGCCCGGCGCGCAGGCCGCGGCCAGACGCGACGTCCGCATGGCGAAGACTGAAATGGCGATGACAAGAATCGCCAGCGACCGGCCGACCAGTGAGCGCATCCGGGGAGCCCGACCGGCTTATCGGACCAACCGTGCCGGCGGTTCACAAGCCGAACCACTGCGGCTCCGGACGCAAAGAGTCGGGTCCCAGCAGGGGTGCGAACCGCCAGCGGGGCTACGACCGGCCGATCACCCGCACGTACATCACGCGGCCGGCAAGGTCGCTGAGATCGACGGTGATCAGCCGCCAGTCGTCGCTCGGCTCGACGACCGAGACCGTGTGCCACGTGTCGCCATCCGGACTGACCTGGATGTCGAACGGCGTCTCGCTCGGCGGGAACCAGTACCGGAGACGCGCGCCGGCCTGCCTGACTGAACGGAGCTCGCTGCTAGCGCCGCGCCCGGCAGAGTTCCCGACGGTCTGGACGCGACCAGCGCCTCGGCTCGGGACTATTGCGACGCCACCCGAACGCGCGAGCGGTCTCGGCCCGAACGCCAGCGCGCCCGGCTCGTAGCACTCCGTGCCGACAATCGCCGTCGCCGGCGTGCGCCGCAGGACGACGTTGTCGAGCCGAATCCACGGCTCGGTGCCGACCGTCGCCGGATAGATCGAGAGCGTCGCGTACAGCCACCCCGTCCGCGCGAAGCCCCTCAGCACATGCGTCTGCAGCGGCGTGTTGGCCGGAATCCAGAACGTGCACGCCATCAGGTCGCTGAAGTCGTACTCGTGCACGATGACCGTGACGCGCTTGCGCACGGCGCTGCTGTTGCCGAGATCCAGCGCGACCTCCAGGATCTGCCCGGCCGTCATGGCCTCGCCCGTCGACTGCAGCACCACGCCGGCCGGCGTGCCAGGCGGCCGGTAGAACTCGAACACACCGCCCGCAAGCTGGGCCACGATCTGCCCGAACAGTCCCCACGGCGCCAGCCCCGCCTCGAAGTCGCCGTTGGTCAGCAGGTTGCCACTCGGCGGGCCTCCGGGCGGCGCCGGCGCCGTCGGATCGACGCACTCGGTGCGGTCGGCCGGCCCGCCCGGCGTGTACTGCAACGACACGTTCGTCACACGGTAAAAACCGCCGTCGCTGCCCGCCGTCGCCGCGTAGAACGAGATGGTCGCGTTGGCCCACGCCTTCGTCGTGTGCGTCCGCATCGTGTAGGCCTGCACCGGCGCCTTCGCCGCCAGCCAGAACGTGCATACGTGCAGGTCGCCGAAGTCCGCGTCGTGCACGAGCACGCTGATCCGCTTGGGCACGCTGCTGCTATTACCCAGCTCGAACGACGCCGTCAGCGCCGCAAACGGCAGGAACTGCGCCGTGGTCTCTTGGAACACGACCGCCTGGTTGTTCGGTCCCGGCGGCGGCGGCACCCGGTAGAACTCGAACGCCCCGCCCGAGACCTGCGACACGATGTAGCTCATGTCCGGCGTCGCAAACTGCAGCCACCTCGACGTCCCGCTCGCGAAGTCTCCGTTCCGCACGAGCTCCACGTTCGGCGGCGCCGAGATGCGCGGCCACTCGGCGACGAACGTGTCGGCCACGCCGTTCGTGTCGCCCGGCACGAGATTCGACGCCACCGACCCGAACGCCACCACGCGGCCGTCGTGCGAGACGGCCGTCCACGGGTAGGCGTTGGGTGTTGAGGGATCGAAGTTGATCACCGGACTCTGCTGCACGCCGTCGAACGCGGTCGACACGCGGCGCGTGATCGACGTCAGGCGGTCGTGCACGAACACGTCCGCGCCGTTGTTCGTGTCGCCCGGCACGAGGTTCGACGCCTGGCTGTAGAACGCCACGTAGCGCCCGTCCCCGCTGATCGACGCGCCGAACGAGAAGCCGTTCGCCGATCCGCCCTGGTTGACCATGGACACGAGCGTCGTCGTGCCGGCCTCCACGTCCCGGACGTAGATGCCGCTGCCGCCGCCACCCAGGTTGGCCGTGGTCTCGAACGCCACGAACCGCCCGTCGCCCGACACGGCCGATCCCACCACGCCGCTCCGACCGAGCGCCTGCGCGCCGCCATTTGTGAGAGATACCCGAATCGTCTCGTGCGTTACGCGGTCGTGCCGGAACACGTCCCAGTTGCTGTTCGTGTCGTTCGGCACGAGGTTGTCCGACAGCGTCGTGAACGTCACGTGGCGGCCGTCGTCGGAAATCGCCGGCGGGACCCGCCAGTAGAACTCCGAAAAATAGTTGGCCGCCTGTGTGCCGTCGGAGGCGACCGACACGCGTTCGGTCGTGCCGGCCTCGAGGTCCCGCACGAAGATGTCCGGGATGTTGTTGGTGTCGCCTGGCACGAGATTGCTGGCGCCTGAGTGGAACGCCACGAACCGACCATTGCCCGAGATGGCGGAGACCTGTGAGCCGATCGACGCCGGCACGCCCGCCGTGGACTGTGAAACGAGGACCGTCGTGTCGAGCTGGCGGTCCCGGACGAACACATGCGGGTGGCCGTTGAGGAGCGAGTGGAACGCGACATACCGGCCGTCATCGCTGATCGATGCCGGACCGGTGCTGAAGACGGACCTCTGCACGCCGCCGGTATCGACCGACACGCGCTCGACGGCGCACGTCTCCCGATCGACGACGAACACGTCGTGGACGCCGTTCGTGTCGTTCGGCACGAGGTCCGACGAGGCCGAGTCGAACGCCGTGTAGCGCCCGTCGCCCGAGACCCCCGGCGCATTGATGATGTAGGTATTGCTGGCGCCGTTGCCCTGGGCGGACGACACGATGCCCATGACGCAACTGCCCGACACGCGGGCCGTGTGCCCCCAAGCGGCTGCCGCAATGAGGGCAGCCCCGGCCAACGCGCGAATGATGCGCGACCTCATGACCTGTGAATTGAGGCCTTGATGATACGCCGCGCCGGGTGGGGGGCAACCTCCGGACGAGTATGCGGCCGCCAACACCCCAGTCGGTACGGCCGGTCAGGCTACGACCGGCCGATCACCCGCACGTACATCACGCGGCCGGCAAGGTCGCTGAGATCGACGGTGACCAGCCGCCAGTCGTCGCTCGGCTCGACGACCGTCAGCGTGTGCCACGTGTCGCCATCCGGACTGACCTCGATCTCGGCCGCCTGATCGCCGGGCGCGATCCAGTAGCGAAGCGACAACGCTGCGGCGCGTCCCGTCCCGGCGCCTCGATCGCCCCGACCGCCGCCGGTCGTGGCCAGCGTCGCTGCGGCCGGCGCGTCACCGTGCGACGCCGCCGCGAGAGCCGCCGGCGGCGGCGTGTTATCGGCCAGCGCTTCCGGCTCGTAGCACTCCGTCCCGGCCGTGGGCGACCCGGGCGTGCGCTTGAACGATGCGTTGTCCAGGAGAATCCACGTCTCCGGCCCCTGCGTGGACGCGTACACGGACAGCGTGGCGTCCGACCAGGCAGCCGTCGCATACGTGCGCATCAGGTGCGTCCGGAGCGGCGTGCCAGGCTCGATCCAGAAGGTGCACGCGGCCAGGTCCGTGAAGTTCCACTGGTGGAGCAGCACCGTCACGCGCTTGCGCACGGGGCTGCTGTTCCCCAGGTCCACCTGCGCCGTGACGATCTCGCCGGCCGTGGCCGGCTGGCCCGTCCGCTGCAGCACGACGCCCGCCGGCTCCGGGTCGGGAATCGTCGGCGCGTCGTCGCCCGAGACGGTCGGCGGCCAGATGAACTCGAACACGCCGCCAGTCAACTGGTAAGTGATGTGATGGAGCGCCGCCCAGGGCGCCTGCCCTGCCGAGAAGTCGCCATTCACCAGGAGCTCGGGGCCGGCCGGGCCGCCCGGCGCGGCGGGCGCACTCGGATCGACGCAGATCGTCCGGTCGGCGTCGCCGGCGGGGTCGTAGACGAGCGAGACGTTGTCCGCCTGATAGAAGCCGCCCGCGCTGCCCGGACTGGCCGCATAGAACGACAATGTCGTGTTGGCCCAGGCTTTTGTCGTGTGCGTCCGCATGCTGTAGGTCTGCACCGGCGTGTTCGGCGCCAGCCAGAACGTGCACACGTGAAGGTCCGTGAAGTCGCTTTCGTGCACCAACACGCTGATGCGCTTGCGCTGGCTGCTCGAGTTGCCGATGTCGAACGTCGCGACGAGCGGCGCCGCGGCCGGCAGCGTCAGAAACGTCCACTGGAACACGACGGCCTGGTTCGGCCGCTGGCCGGCCGGGCCCGGCACGCGGTAGAACTCCAGCACGCCGCCGGTGATCTGCGTGACGATGTGACTCGGGTCCGGCGTCGCGTACTGCAGCCAGCACTCCATCCCGTCGGCAAAAGTGCCGTTGCCGATCAGGTTTTCGTTCGCGGGCGCGCTCTCGCCGGGATCGGCTGGCGCGCAGGGCACCGGAGGCGGCGCCGCGATCGCAGAATCGGCATCGACGCGATGGGAGGCGACGGCGGGAGCGACGGCGAGAACGGCGAGAGCAGCGACAACGAGAGCAAGCGATCGGCTGGGGAGCGACCACATGGCTTTCGATCTCCGTGGATGAACGGGATTGAATTTGAGTCTGTCCCGGCGATCCTAGCAGCGATCCCGCCACGCGCCAAAAAAACTGGAAGTTACTGATTTGTAAGTGCTTCAGGCCTCGGCGCGTTTGCGCCAGTAGCGCGCGAGACCGGTCCATGAAAAATCAAAACGGCCGGCGTTCGCGTACGCCTCCGCTTCGGCGCGGCTCGTCGCGCGGACCAGCTCGGCCGTGACTTCGTCGGTGAAGATCTTCGCGCGCGCCTCGTCCGTACCGGGCTCGGCCAGCAGCGCCTGGACGCGCCGGCTCCAGGCGTCCATGCGCGTCCAGAGATCGTTGAAGTGGACGCGCGGGGCCGGCTGCGGCCCGAAGTGCGTGATGAAGATCTGATCGGGGTGCCAGTCCAGGATGCGCCGCGTGGATTCGCGCCACACCTCGAGATCGACGTCCGGCGGTGGCGTGGGCGGCAGTACCACGCGCCCGCTCGGCCGGCAGATGCCGGCGGTGTCGCCGACGAAGGCGATCCGGGCCGCCGGCGCGAAATAGCTGACGTGGTGCCAGGCGTGGCCGGGCGTCCAGGCCCAATGGAGTTCGTGGCCGACGATCGCGAGACGGCCTCCCGCGCCGACGCGACCCGGCGTCTCCTCCGCCAGCACGCGCATCCGATCCTCAGGAACGGGCCGGACCTCGCCCCACAGCCGCTCCATGTCGCCGCCGTACAGCCGCGCTGCGCTCGCCAGGAGCTTGCCCGGGTCGGCCAGATGGCGCGCGCCACGCTCGTGCACGTACACGACGGCGCCGGGGCACTCGGCTGCGAGCGTCCCGGTCGACCCCGCATGATCCAGGTGGATGTGCGTGAGAAGGATGGCCCGCACGTCGGTCATCGCGAACCCACGCGACGCGAGGGCCGATCGGAGGGTCGCCAGCGTGGACGCCGGCCCCGGGTCGATGAGCGCGACGCCGTCACGGCCGTCAAGGACGGCGGTGGCGATCACTTCCGGCGTCCCGAGGAAGTGAAGATCGATGTAGTCGAGGCCGCGGCCGAGCGTCATCTCGCGACGTACACCCGGCCGCCCTTCATCACGAAGGAGACACGGCGAAGTTCGGTGATATCGGCGAGCGGGTTGCCCGCCACGGCCACGATGTCGGCAAAGCGGCCCGCCTGGATCGATCCGATCCGGTCGGCGGCGCCCAAGAGGTCCGCGCCATGCCGCGTGGCCGAGAGGATCGCTTCCATCGGCGGCATGCCGGCCTCGACCATGTAGCCGAATTCTCGCGCGTTCTCGCCGTGCGTCGACACGCCCGAATCGGTGCCGAACGCGATCCTGACGCCGGCGGCGTAGGCGCGGCCGAACATGCCCTGAATCAGCGGGCCGATCCGGGCCGCCTTCTCCTGCACGGTCGGATGGAAGTGGCCGGGAATCGTCGCCAGCTCCGCGACGGTCTTTCCGGCCAGGATCGTCGGCACGAGGTACGTCCCCCGCTCCTTGAACAGCCGGAAAGTCTCGGCGTCGCTGTAGGTGCCATGCTCGATCGAGTCGACACCCGCGCGGATGGCGGCCTCGATGCCCGCCTTGCCGTGCGCGTGCGCGGCGACCTTCATGCCCAGAAGGTGCGCGGCCTCGACGATCGCTTTGAGCTCGTCGTCGGTGAACTGCTGGGCGTCGCCCGAGTCGCCGATCGACAGGACGCCGCCGGTGGCCGTGATCTTGATGAGGTCCGCGCCGTACTTGTGCTGATAGCGGACGGCCTTGCGCGCCTCGTCGGCGCTGTCGACGATGCCGTCCATCCAGGTGGGCGCCACCCACAGATCCGGGCGCAGGCCGCCCTGATCGCCGTGGCCGCCGGTGATGCTGATCGTGGTGCGCGCCGTCCAGATGCGCGGCCCGGGCACGAGGCCGGCATCGATGGCGCGCTTCAGCGCGACATCCGCGCCGCCCCTGGCGCCGACGTTGCGCACGGTCGTGAACCCGGCTTCGAGCGTGCGCCGCGCGTACACCGTCGCCCGCACCGCATCGTCCAGCGGCGTTTCCGTCGCCGCGCGCACCAGCGCGTGGCCCGTGCCCTCGCCGGTGAGGTGCGTGTGCGCGTCGATCAGGCCCGGCAGGACCGTGGCGGTCCGAAGATCGATGACGCGGGCGCCCGGAGGCGCCTGAAACCCATCTTGCACGCCGACGATGCGATCGCCGGAGATGACGATCGTGGCTCGTTCGCGCGGCGTCGCCGACAGTCCGTCGATGAGCCGGCCGGCCTGAATCGCCACGTCCACCTTGGGCGTCTGCGACAGCACCGGCGCCATCCACGCCAGAGCCACCGCCAGCGACGTCACCCGGATCGACTGCAGGATGCGCATGGCTGTAAGCATAATGGGGATCCCCGTCGCCCATGCCCGACCGCACGCCCTCGTCTCCCGCGCCCGACACCGTCGTTCAGGAACGGGTCCAGGAGAAGAAGCAGGAGCCCACGCTCTACAAGGTCGTCCTCCTGAATGACGACTACACGACGATGGAGTTCGTAATCCAAGTGCTCGAGAGCGTGTTTCAGAAGTCGCCGGCCGAGGCGTTCCGCATCATGATGCACGTCCACGTGAACGGCCGGGGCATTGCCGGCGTGTATCCGTGGGAGATCGCGGAGGCCAAGGCCGACAAGACGATCGCCCTCGCGCGCGAGGCTGGGTTTCCGCTGAAGGCGGTGACCGAAGAGGCGTGACGCGATCGGCCGCGCGGCTTACCGGCTCTTGAGTTCGGCGATCACGGTCAGGCGGATGTCGCGGAACTCGCGCACGTCACGCACGCCGGGATTGGTCTTCGTGAGAAACGCCATCCGCGTCTCGCCGCCCGTGAGCAGAAACTCGGGCATGACCACCACGTACCGGCGCCCGGTCTGCAGCGGCGCGCCGTTCACCATCCACGCGCTGCCCTCCCGCGCGATCCGGCCGTGGTGCAGGAATCCTCCCGATCCCGCGTTGGCCACGCCGGCGTCGAGGACGGCGGCGAGCACCTTGCCGTCGAGCGTCGCCGCGACGACTTTGCCCCCGAACGGCAGGACGCGCATGACGTCGTACTGCCGCACCGGCCCCGGGGGCAGGATGTCGTCAATCCGGATGGAGCCGCCGTTCAGAATGGCGGCATCGGCCCCGGTCTCGCGGAGGAGGGCCGCCAGGATGAGATCGGTCAGGCCGCCGGGCCGGTGGCGCACGGTGGACGCCCGCCCGTCGAGCGGCGCCTTGATCGCCGCCACGACCTCGTCCGGATCGAAGCCGTCGCGGCGAAACGCCTCGTAGCCCTGCGTCATCCACCGCCGGACCTCCGCCTGCACGCGCGGGTCTTCCGGCACCGAGGCGTCCAGGCTCTCGAAGCGCGCGGCCACCTCGGGCCGGGCGCCGGCCGCGCCCACCGTGAGCGTGACCACGGCGACCGACCGCGCGTTGGCGTCGGCCTTGACGATGGGCGTGAACGCGGGCCCCCGCCGCGCCAGCCAGTTCTCGTGCTCGTGCCCGCCGAGCACGAGGTCGATCTCCGGCACCTCTTCGACGAGCGCCACATCGCCCGCGAGGGTGAGGTGGGTGAGCGCCACGATCGCGTCCACGCGGCCCCGGAGCGTCTCGAGCGATGTCTTCGCGGCCTCGACCGGCGGCAGGTACCGGATCCAGTCCTGCCGGTTCATGTCCAGCGTCAGGCCCATGAAGCCGATTCGAACGGTGCGGCCGCCTGCCTGGACGCTGACCATCCCCGTCGTCGGCAACCCCGCCAGCGGCTGGCCCGTCGCGCCCGTGACGTTGGACGACACGGTCCTGAACCTCGCCTCCGCCATCCGCGCGCGAAACACGGCTTCGCCGAGGTCGAACTCGTGGTTCCCGAGCGTCGCCCAGTCGAGACCCACGGCGTTGAGGACGGCCACCATCTGCCGCGCCGCGAGCGGCTCACCGTCGACGCGCGCCCAGCTGATGGCCGAGGGCGACAGGAAGTCGCCGCCAAGCGTCACGACGACAGGCGGGCTCGTGCGGCGCAGGCGTTCGACGACGGTCGCCACGCGCGCCAGGCCGCCATATGCGCCCCCTTCAATCGGCTCGATTTCGTAGACGTCGTTCAGATGGACGAACGTGACGGACGCCGTCGCGGGTGGCTGCGCGCCGGGCCGGCCGAGCGCGACGACCGCCAGGAGGAGGACGAGAACCCGGCTCGCCTGCACGCCGCGATTCTATGGTGAAAACCGGCGGCCGGGCGGGGCCCTTCCCGGCGCCGGCCGAGTTCATGAATAATCGGAGTGACGACCGGACATGTTCGCGCCCGCGCTCGAGATCGTGCTGACCATCGCCTACCGCGAGGCGGTCTCGCGGAAGCACGCCTATCTGACACTCGAACATCTGCTGTACGCGCTGGCGCACGACCAGGAAGGCGAGCGGATCCTGGCCGCCTGCGGGGCGGACCTCCCGCGCCTCCGGAAGCACCTGAACGACTACCTGGAAACCTCCGTGGAGGAGGTGCGGCGCGGGCACGAGCGCGAGCCGGAGCAGACGGCGGCGTTCCGCCGCGTGCTGCAGACGGCGGTGCTCCACGTCCAGAGCGCGGAGCGCCAGGAGGTGCAGGCTGGCGACGTGCTGGCGGCCATCCTCCAGCAGCCGAAGTCGCAGGCGGCGCGCGCGCTCGAGGCGCAGGGCATCACGCGCCTGGACGTGCTCGAGTACATCACGCACGGCGTGTCGAAGGTCCCGGCGACGCCCGGCGGTTTTCCGCCCGAGGCGCCGGCCGGCGAGGGCCAGGAGGGCGCGGCCGCCTCGCGCGACCCGCTCGACGCCTACTGCCTGAACCTCACCGACCGCGCGCGGCGCGGGCTGCTCGACCCGCTCATCGGGCGCGCCGACGACCTCCAACGCACGATCGAGGTTCTGTGCCGCCGCCGTAAGAACAACCCCGTCTTCGTGGGCGAGGCTGGCGTCGGCAAGACCGCCATGGCCGAGGGCCTCGCCCAGCGGCTGCTCAAGGACGACGTGCCCGACGTCCTGAAGGACGCGGAGATCTTCGCGCTCGACACGGGCGCGCTCCTGGCCGGCACCCGCTTCCGCGGGGATTTCGAGGAGCGCTTCAAGGCCGTCATTCACGCGCTCGGCGCCCGGCCGCACGCCATCCTCTTCATCGACGAGATGCACACCACCGTCGGCGCGGGCGCCACGACCGGCGGCACCATGGACCTGGCGACGCTCATCAAGCCGATCCTCTCGGCCGGCGACCTCCGGGTGATCGGCTCGACGACGTTCGAGGAGTTCAAGCACATTGAGAAGGACCGCGCGCTCGCGCGCCGGCTGCAGAAGATCGCACTCGAGGAGCCGTCGGTTGACGAGACCGTGCGCATCCTCGCCGGCCTCCGCAGTCGCTACGAGTCGCACCATCAGGTCAGCTACACGGACGCGGCGCTCGAGGCCGCCGCCAAGCTCGCGGCCCGGCATCTGCGCGACTACCGGCTGCCCGACTCGGCGATCGACGTCATCGACGAAGCCGGCGCGGTCGCGCGGCTGCGGACGAGCGCCCAGCCCGCCTCGTCACCGGCTGTGGCGCCGGGGGATCCGGCCGAGGCGCCCGTGATCGACGCGCCGACCATCGAGTCCGTCGTCGCGCGCATGGCGCGGATCCCGGCGCGCCAGGCCTCGGCCTCCGACCGGGAGCGCCTGCGCACGCTGCAGGATTCGCTCGAGCGCGTCGTGTTCGGCCAGCCGGAAGCGGTGCAGCTCGTCGCGCAGTCGATCAAGCGGGCGCGCGCGGGCCTCGCGCTGCCGGACCGGCCGGCCGGCTGCTTTCTGTTCACCGGACCCACCGGCGTCGGCAAGACGGAGCTGGCCAAGCAGCTCGCGCTGATGCTCGGCAACGAGTTCATCCGCTTCGACATGAGCGAGTACATGGAGAAGCACGCCGTGGCCCGCCTGATCGGCGCGCCGCCGGGCTACGTCGGCTTCGAGCAGGGCGGCCAGCTCGTCGACGCCGTCCGCACGCATCCCTACAGCGTTGTCCTCCTCGACGAGATCGAGAAGGCCCATCCGGACATGTTCAACATCCTGCTGCAAGTGATGGACCACGCGACGCTCACGGACAACGCGGGCCGCAAGGCCGACTTCAGGAACGTCGTGCTGATCATGACGTCCAACGCCGGGTCGCGCGAGATGAGCGCGAAGGCCATCGGGTTTGCCGACACGGGCGGAGGCGACGGGCGGGACGAGGCGCTCCGGCGCGCGGCGGCCGGCAAGTCCAAGGCCGCGGTCGAGCGCGTGTTCAGTCCGGAGTTCAGGAACCGGCTCGACGCGATCGTGACCTTCAAGAACCTCACGCCCGACGTGATGGAGACCATCGTCGAGAAGTTCGTGCTGCAGCTCGAATCGCAGCTGGCCGAGCGCCGCGTGGCGATCACGCTCGAGCCGGAGGCCCGCGCCTGGCTGGCGCGCAAGGGCTACGACGCCGTCTTCGGCGCCCGGCCGCTCGCCCGCGTCGTCCAGAAGGAAGTGCGCGACCGGCTGACCGACGAGATCCTCTTCGGCCAGCTTGAGCACGGCGGCACCGTCACGATCGGCGAGGCCCATGACAGCCTCACGTTCAAGTTCGAACTCAATACATGTCCTTGACTCGCCATGTCTGATCTGAAAATCACCGATCGCCGCTGGTGGGCGCGCCAGGAGGGCGCGCCGGCGGCCGCGACCGAGGAAGACGCCAAGCTCAAGCCGACCTATGTCGAGGAACTGGAAGCACGCCTCGCCGCGAAGGACGCTGAACTGCGGGACGTGCTGGCGCGATTCCGCAGCGCCTCCGAGGAGTTCGACCAGGCCCGTGCCCGGCTGCGCAAAGAAGTCGGCAAGGACGTCGAGCGCGGGCGGCGCGCGCTCATCGTCAGCTTTCTGGAGGTGCTCGACAACCTCGACCGCGCGCTGGACGCCGCCGGCGATCGCGCGGACGACCCGTTCGTGCGCGGCGTGTCGCTTGTGCGCCAGCAGTTTCTGGCGACTTTGGAGGGCCTGGGCGTCTCGCGCCTCCAACCCGAGGGCCAGCCGTTCGACCCCGCCCGCCACGAAGCCGTGGCGACCGTCGACCCTCCGCCCGGCGCCGCTCCGGGCACCATCGTCGGTGTCGTCCGTCCCGGGTATCTGATCGCCGACGAGGTGCTGAGACCCGCGCAGGTGGCGGTCGCGGGCTAGCCCGGCGCGCCTCGTGCCGGCCGGTCGCCTCGCGGATTACCGGAAGGGCTGATCGAGCGGCACGGCGGCCGGGCATCGCGGGCCGTCCCACGTCTCGGCAATCGCGGTGACCGCGGCCAGCGGATCGCGGAGCGCGCGCAGGTCGTACAGGCGGACGGTCGCCGGCCCTGTGTACGTCAGGACGGGCGCGCCGTCCGCACGCGTCGCCGCCTCCTGGCCGCGGAAGTGCGCGCGGAATCGAGGTTCCTCCCAGTCCTCGACGACGAGGTAGGCCGCGATGCCGCGGTCGGCCAGCCAGCCAATCGCCCGATCGAGCCACGCGCCGTCCAGGCTGTCGAACCGGATCGTCATGCGGCCGGCGTAGCGGCGCAGGCTGCCGCTGTGTTGAATGGCAAGAATCACGCTGTCCGGAGGTGTCGCCGCGCGGACGAGCCGGCCGACCGTCGCGTACCGCCGTTCTTCTTTCCACAACCGAAAGGCGTTGTGATCGCGGGCAAAGACGACGCCCCGCAGGCCGAGCCAGACGACGAGCACGGCCACGATGGCGGCCGCCGGGCGGCCCGTTCGCGCGACCAGAAGCGCCACGGCGCCGAACCCGAGCATCACCATCGGCCAGACCGGCAGCAGGAACCGCAGGTACCACCACGCGTCGTAGACGCCGTACACGAGGTACGACCCCGTCACCGCGGCGCCGAGCGCCAGAAGGACGACGACGCCCGTGCGATCGGCCGTGCCGGGCCAGCACGTCCGACGCGGAAAAAGGAAGGCGGCAAGCCCGGCCAGCGGCCACGCCGTCTGCGACTCGACGAACCAGCCGCAGTACGTTCGCAAGTTGGCCCAGACGTTGGCGAGGTCGAACAGGCTGCCCGCGCTGCCGTACCCGGACACGAGCGGCGATCCGTAGAGCCGGTCGTTGATGACGGCCACTGCCAGCGCGCCCGCCGACGCGATCGCGCCGAAGACGAGCGCGTTCAGAAGATGCCGGGGGCGCGCGCCCGGGCCGTCCCGCCAGGCTCGGAGCGGAAACCACAGGGCGAGCGCCGCCGCGCCCAGCACGAGATTCGGGCGGATGAGGATGGCGATCGCGCTCGCCAGCCCGGCGGCCAGCGCCCTGACGGTGGCGGCTCGTCCGGGCGGCCCGGCCCCGGATCCCCTGGATCCGATGAGGAGCCACCCCGCCACCGCCCACGCCGCCGCGACCGGCACGTCGGTCATGGGCGACATGAGCATGAAGAGAAAGACCGGGCTGGCCAGGACGAGCGCCGCGCCGGCGAGCCCGGTGCCGGGCGACCCGAGCGCGCGCCCGAGACCGAAGGTGGCCAGCACCAGGACGGCGCCGGCGATCGGCACGATCCAGAACACGGCGCACGGCCCCGCGACGAGCCTGGCGACCGCCATGAGGAGCGGCAGCCCGGGCGCGTAGGTCGGGACCATGGCCGTTCCCTGCTCGCCGTGCACCGCGGGGCGGTACCCGAGCGGCGCGAAGCTCCACTGCGGCTCGGGCCATGGCGCCGCCGTGGCCCAGGCCTGCTCGACGGGCATGCGTCCTTCGAGCCAGTGGTCCGCCTGGCTGACGTAGCCGTAGGAATCGGCGCCGCCGGCGACGAACGTCCCGTACCGGAAGCCGAGGATGAGGGCGGTGAGGGCGAGCGCGGCCGCCGCGACGGCGCAGAGGGTCCCTCCGCGGGTCCGCCGGGAGGTCGCAACGTCGTGACTAGTGGTCGCCGGGTTCTTCGAGATAGGTGTAGCCGTGCAGGCCGTCCTCGTAGAAGCGCAGGAGGCGGCCGGACTCCTCGAAGTCGATCCGGTTCTCGCGCACGGCGGCCTCGACCGAGTCGCGGAGCTTGCGGACCAGCATGTCCGCGTCGAACTCGACGTAGTCGAGCACCTCGCGCACCGTGTCGCCCTTGATGACGGACTCGAGCATGACGTTGCCCGAGGCGTCGAGGCTCACGTGCACCGCGTGCGTGTCGCCAAACAGGTTGTGCAGGTCGCCGAGGATCTCCTGATACGCGCCGACGAGGAACACGCCGAGGTAGTACGCCTCGCCGTCGAAGGGGTGCAGGGCGAGCGTGCGCTTGACGTCGCGCCGGTCGATGAACTGATCGATTTTGCCGTCCGAGTCGCACGTGATGTCGCCAAGCACGGCCTGGCGCGTGGGCGGCTCGTTCAGCCGGTGGATCGGCATCACCGGAAAGAGCTGCTTGATCGCCCACGAGTCCGGGATCGACTGGAAGAGCGAGAAGTTGCAGAAGTACGTGTCGGCCAGCGTGTCGTCGAGGCCCTGCAGATCCTCGGGCACTTCGTCCATCCCCTGGACAAGCTTGCGCAGCTTGGCGGCGATCGCCCAGAACAAGGTCTCGGCCAGGCAGCGCTGGCCGAGCGGCAGGTAGCCGCCGTTGAACAAGTTGAGCGCCATGTCGAGCGCCTGCTGCGCGTCGTGGTAGCTCTCGAGCGCGTTCCGCGCCGTGAGGTTCTGGTACGTCTCCTTCAAGTCGACGAGCGGCTGCTCGAGCTCGTCCCCCTGCCCGTTCTGCGGCATCTCCTCCTCGCCGAAGCCCGAGACGCCCAGCACGTTGAAGATGAGCACGCTGTGGTAGGCCACGATCGCGCGGCCGCTTTCTGAGACGATCGTCGGATGCTTCACGCCGGCGTCGTCGCACACCGTCTGGATGTGGTAGACAACGTCGTTGGCGTACTCCTCGAGCGTGTAGTTCACGCTGGACTCGAAGTTGGTCTGCGACCCGTCGTAGTCCACGCCCAGCCCGCCGCCGACGTCCAGAATCTCCAGCCCGGCGCCTTCCTTGACCAGCTCCGCGTAGACGCGGGCGGCCTCGTTCAGGGCGCCCTTGACGATGCGGATGTTCGGAATCTGGCTGCCCAGGTGGAAGTGCAGGAGCTTGAAGCAGTCCTGCATGCCGAACGAGCGCAGCTCCTCCAGGCCCTGGCGGACCTCGGCGACCGTGAGCCCAAACTTCGACCGGTACCCCCCGGACGACTGCCACCGGCCGCCGCCCCGCGAGGCCAGCTTGACCCGCATGCCGATGTTCGGCCGGACGCCCACCTTGCGGGCGTACTCGAGGATCAACCCGAGCTCCGTGTACTTCTCGACGACGGGGATGATGCGCCGGCCCATCTTGTGGGCGAGCATCGCCATCTCGACGAACTCGGCGTCCTTGAAGCCATTGCAGATGATCGGCGTGTCGTTCGTGGCCATCGCCACGACGGCCAGGAGCTCCGGCTTGGACCCGGCCTCGAGGCCGAAGTCGTACGGGCGGCCGAAGTCGAGCACCTCCTCCACGACCTGCCGCTGCTGGTTCACCTTGATCGGGTACACGCAGAAGTAGCGGCCTTCGTAGGAGTGCTGCGTCATCGCGGTCTGGAAGGCCGTGTGGATGTCGGCCAGCCGTTGCCGCAGGATGTCGCGGAACCGGATCAGGATCGGCAGGCCGATGCCGCGCAGTTGCAGGTGGTCAACGAGCTGCTTGAGGTCGATCGATCGCTCGGGCGTGCGGTTGGCGTGGACGCGGACGTGGCCGTTCGGTCCGATCGAGAAGTACCCTTTACCCCACCGCTCGATTTCGTAGAGCTCGCTGGCGTCGGTCACCGTCCACGGATCGCCCTGGCGCCAGGCGCGGGCCAGCCGGCTCGTCGTGCTCACGCGCACATCATAAGAGAAAACTCGCGGTGGTGATCGCCTTTCTTAAGGCCGGCCTCGCGGCATCCGGAAGATTGCGTCGTCAATCTTCACGTTGAACTCGACGGCGTCGACCCGGGTCTCGCTCTGGACGACGCCGTTGGCGAGCGTCCGGATGCGGAACGGAATCTTGAGCCCGTCGACGTCGCGGTAGTCGGACAGTTCCTGCTCGATGTTGCCGGTGTCGGTCTCGGTGACGAGCCGGACCTCGAGGTAGGTCTCCGCGTCGAGGTAGTAGTGCTGGACGACGCCGCTCTTGGAGGTCATCTTGAGGTGGTAAACCTTCGATTTCCCGGCTGTCTCGGTGCCGACCAGGTCGATCGTGGTCCCTTTCGACCGGTAATCGACCAGCGGGCCGTCGAAGTCCGACTCCTGGCGGATGGCGTCCGCCTGGGGGCCCAAGACGGCGATGGCGGCCGAGGACCCCGTCAAGGGGTTCACGATCCAGGGCGTCGTGCCGTCGAACGCCATGACGACCAGCCGGCCTGCGGTGGAAATCTCCTGCCGGACGAGGTTCGGCCGCTTGCTGTACATCACGACCGGGGCTTCCATGCCCTGCAGGTTGAAGCGACGGGTCTGCTTGACGGTCTGGATCGACCGCATCTTGGCCAAGCCGCCCTTGGCCTCGAGATTCCGCGCGATCAGCTCATCGACGGTCTGCGCAACGGCCGACCGCCCGGCTCCGACGACGAACAGCGCGAGGACTGCGACGACACTGGCTCGTTTCATACCGCCCCCCTCGTCAAGCAGGCTAGCAAGAGATGTACCACGACCTCCGAGGTCATTTCCGACGCTCCAGAAACGACCTCGGAGGTCGTTTTTCAGAACGTCAGGCCGCCGCCGAAGTTGACTCGGGTGCCGGACCCGCGGCCGTGGGCGACACCCAGGCTCATTTTCAGGGCGGCCAGCGTAATCCAGACGCTGCCGCCGATGCCCGTCCGCATCGTCTGGTCGCGGAGCCGCTGCCCCGTGTCGTAGGCGGCGCCTGTGTCCACGAACGCGCTGACGCCGAGCTTGCCGATGCTCAGCGGCGAGCTGAGCGGCAGGCGCAGCTCGACCGACCCGGCCACGAGCGTGTCGCCGGTGAACGCGCCCGCCTTGAACCCCCGGAGGTTGGACCAGCCGCCGAGCAGCGACCGCAGGTAGAGGGGCTGGGGCGCGCTGGCCTCCTCGCGCAGGGCGCGAACGACGAGGACGAGCTGCCCGCCCACGCCCAGATAGCCGCGGGCGTCGATCCGGGTCCGGTCGATCGGGTCGCCGGCCTCGAAGAAGACGCGCTCCCAGGACGCCGCGGCAAAGACCGCGTTGCGCGGCAGGGCGGGGTCCAGCCGCGTGTCGAACGCCACGTCGGCGCCAACGGTCCGGAGGTCCTCGTCTATCGGGCCGAACCCGACGTGCTGCCACGCGACCGTGCCGGCCAGCCGCAACGGGCCCTGGGCGCGTTCGGCCCTGGCCCACGCGCGACGCCGGTCGTCGTTCTCCTCGTAGGCCGGGTTGCGGCGCCGCTGGATCGCGCCGCCCACCTCCAGCCGGCTCACGGGCCCGCGGTCGAACGTCCGCTCCAGCTCGACGCCGGCCCGCTTCAGCCCGCCCCACGTGAGCGGCATGGACAGCCGGCTCCGGCCCCCGGCCAGGCCGAGGTAGGCGACGCGGGCGCCGAACGTGACGCCGTACCCATCTTCCGCGTCGAAGATCGGCATGAACATCAGGTTGCGGACCCCTCGCCGCCGCACGACGCGGGGCATCTCGCCCGGCGCGTCGGGAAAGTCGATGCGCACGGGCCCCTCGTTCACGACGATCACCAGCATGATCTGCGTCGGGTCCTCGATCGACGCATGGCGCTTCAGGACCTCGATGGTCTGGAACAGGTTGGCGGCCTTCAGCCGCTCGCGGACGAGGGCGATGGTCGTGTCGCGAAACGGGTCGTTCTTCGCGACGCCCGCGATCCTGATGACCTCCTCGTCTGGCGTCACGTGATTGCCGTGGACGCGAATCTCGGCGATGACCTCGGCCAGATCGGCCGGGTTCTGCACGGGCGGGGCGATAAGCGCCCACGCCAGGACGGCCGCGGCAACCGCCGTCATCGGCCGCCGTCCGCCTTCTTGATGCGCGCGGCCGTCGTCGCCTCGCGATAGTCCGCGTAGTCGATGTGGTACCGCGCGCTGAAGGGGCCCACGGCCAGCATGGCCGAAAAGAAGAAATCGATGTTCTTCGGCAGCCAGATGTCCTTGAACGGCCGGCTCATCGTCATCGAGGCCTTGAGATCGTCGAGCCGCACGAGCCAGGCCGCGGGCAGAAAGTCGAAGTTCACGTTGTCGAACGTGTACTTCACGATCTGATGCGACGCCGGCTCGACCCAGATCGTGACGAGCGAGACCTTGTTCATCAGGCGCTCGATCGTCGCCCCGTAATCCGCGCCGCGGTCCCGCTCGCCAGGCTTGACCTCGGCCCGCTGCTTCCGTTCCTCACCGGGCTCCACGCCGAAGAGCTTCGCCGGGTAGTACTCGATCCGGAGCACTTCCTGCGTGCCCTCGAACGGCTCCCGGCCGACGAGGGCGTAGCGGCCCTCCTCGAACTTGAAGTTCATGAAGTAAGCCGAGTCGACGAACTGCGGCCGTCGCGTTTGTGAAAGGAGCGCGTCAAACGTTGGCGCCTCCTCGGGAATGCGCTCGGGTTCGACGGTCTCGCCGCTCTTCCGGCGCTCGCGCTCGGCCGCCCGCTTGTCGCGCGCGCGCGCGCGGCGCAGGTAGTCGTCCTCGTACTTGCGGCGGTCCGTCTCCGACAGCTTGACGCCGTTGGCGGTGAGCGGGCTGCGAATGAAGTAGCCCTCGCGGATGAACCACGTGTACTCGCGCCGCTCGCCCCAGACGGGCAGGCCGCCCGGGCCGCGGACGACGACTTCCTCGCGCTCGTCGAGGATGTACTGCTGCAGCTTCTTCCAGTTCTCGTCGCGCTTCGCGAGCACCTTGGCCATGAAGGCGTCGAGATCGGACTGCGCGATAGGCGTGACGACTGGACCGGCAGGAGACGCGGGAGCGGGACCGGCCGACCAGGCCGCATGGCCGGTGACAATGGCGCCCGACAGCGCGGCCGCCAGGGCAATCGGGAGACTCGTTCGCACGGACCCTCCGGGGCAGGCGCGGGCCAACACTCTGAGACGAAGAATTGTACCGGTTGGTTGCGGCGGGACTCCAGCACGCCGCAGTATGCTCTTGCGCGGTGCCGGAGCTTCCCCTTCTCGTCAACCTCGCGGTCGCGCTGGGCTACGCGCTGGTCGGCGGGCTGATCGCGCGCCGGCTCGGGTTGCCCACCATCGTCGGCTACCTGGTGGCCGGCATTGCCATTGGCCCCTTCACGCCGGCTTTCCGCGCCGATGATGCGGCGATCCATCAGATGGCGGAGTTCGGCGTCATCCTCCTCATGTTCGGCGTCGGCCTCCACTTTTCGTTCAACGACCTCTGGCGCGTGCGGCAGGTCGCCATCCCTGGCGCGCTCCTGCAGATGCTCGCCGCCGCCTCCGTCGGCGCCCTCGTGGCGCGGGCGTGGGGGTTCTCCGCCGGCGGCGCCTGGGTGTTTGGCGTGGCGGTGTCGGTGGCCAGCACCGTCGTGCTGATGCGCACGCTGATGGACCAGGGCTGGCTGCAAACGCCGACCGGCAAGATCGCGATCGGGTGGCTCGTCGTCGAAGACCTGCTGATGGTCGGCGTCCTGGTTCTCATGCCGATCGTGGCCGGTCCGGCGGCTGGCGGATCGTGGCTGTCCGGCCTCGTGGCGGTCGGCACGGCGCTTCTCTTCGTCGTGCTCATGCTGCTCGCCGGCGACTACGTCGTGCCGGCCCTTCTCGCCCGGGTCGTGCACCTCCGATCGCGCGAGCTCTTCGTGCTGGCGGCGCTCACGCTGGCCGTCGGCACGGCGCTCGCGTCCTCGGCCTATTTCGGCGTTTCGCTCGCCCTCGGCGCCTTCGTGGCGGGCATCGTCGTCGGCGAATCGCCGTTCAGCCTGCAGATTGGCGCGGACATTCTGCCTTTCCGCGAGGCCTTCGCGGTGATCTTCTTCGTGTCGGTCGGCATGCTGGTCGATCCAACGCTCCTCGTCGAGGAGTGGGATCGCGTCGCCATCGTGACGATCCTGATCGTCGTCCTCAAGGGCGCGCTGTCGGGTCTGATTGCCATGGCGCTTCGCTGCTCGGGCCGCACGGTCCTGGCTCTGGCCACCGGGCGCGGCCAGATCGGCGAGTTTTCGTTCATCGTCGGGCAGAGTGGCCTGGCGCTCGGGCTGATCGATCGCGGCCAGTACTCGCTGATTCTGGCCGGCGCCATTCTTTCCATCACGCTCAATCCGCTGATCGTGCGACTCGTCGAGCCGGCCGAGCGCTGGCTCAAGCGGCGCCCACGTGTCTGGAGGGCGATCGATGCGGTAGCGCGCGAGCACGCGGGCGCGCCGGAACCGGATCCGGCCATCACCAGGCACGTCGTGATCGTGGGCTGCGGCCGCGTGGGCCGTCATATCGCCGAAGCGCTCGGCCGCCTGGGCATCCCGCGGCTCGTCGTCGAGGCGGATCCCACGCGTATCGACAAGCTCCGATCGCTTGGCGTGCCGGTGCTCTACGGCGACGCCGGCAGCTCAGACATCCTGGAGCACGCGCACCTCGACCGCGCGCGCGCCCTGGTCATCACGCTGCCGGACGACGTGGCGGCGCTGGCGGTGGTGGCGACGGCCAGGAAGTACGCCCCGAACCTGCAGATCGTCGCGCGCGCGTCGACCTACGAGGGCGCGCGCCGGCTGATCGCCGACGGGGCCGGCCAGGTGGTCCGCCCGGAACTCGAGGGCGGCGTGGAGATCGTGCGCCGCACCCTCCTCGACCTCGACCTGCCCGTCCGGGACGTGCAGCGCTATACGGACCTCGTCCGGCGCGAGGGCCTGGACGCCTCCGAGCGACCCAGCCCCGAGCGGGCGCGCGTGCTCCAAGACCTGGTCCAGGCGGCGCACGACCTGGAAGTGGGCTGGCTCGTGGTCGAGGAGGGTAGCGCCGTGGCCGGCCGGGCGCTGGCCGACACGCTCATCCGCGCCACGGCCGGCGTCACGGTGATTGCCATCGGGCGCCACCAGAACCTCATCCGCAACCCGGGACCCCGTGAAGTGCTGCATCCGGGCGACCGGGTGGCCGTTATCGGCACGCCGGCCCAGATTTCGGCCGCCGAGCACTTCTTCTCGAAGTTTGATTAGTTTTACTTATCTATATAGCTACTTGACTTAGTATTACTAAGTCATGGGCGCTCCTGACCTGGATCCGACCGACCTGGGCCTTCTGGGCCGGTTATCGCGGGACGGGAGGGCGAGCTGGGTCGGGCTGGCGGGCGAGTTCGGCCTCACGCCACCGGCCATTGCCACGCGCGTGCGGCACCTCACCGAGCGGGGGGTCATCCGGCAGTTCGCGGCGGTGGTCGAGCCGCGAGCGGTCGGCGCGGTCACGGCGTTCGTCCAGGCGAGCGTCGAAAAGCCGGACGACCTCGAGACGTTCCGGCAGGCCATGGGCCGGCTCGTCGCCGTCCAGGAGTGCCATCGGATTGCCGGCGACGCGGACTATCTGATCAAGATCCGGGCGCGTTCCACGGCCGAGCTCGAGCATCTTCTTTCAACCGTGCTGCCCCAGGCCGTCCGCGGCGCGACCTGGCGGGCGGCGGTGGTGCTCTCGACACTCAAGGAGTCGCCGGTCTTTCCGCTGCCGCGAGCGTAGCTCTGACCAAAAAGCCTTCACATGAAGAACATGAGGAGCATGAAGACTTCAGGGCCTTCATGTTCTTCATGGTAAGAGCTCTTGGGACCCGCGACTACGGTTCCTTCAGCGCGATGTTCGGGTCCACGCGTGAGGCGCGACGGGCGGGCAGGTAGCTGGCGACGCCCGCCGCGACGACGAGCGGCACGACCGCCGCCACGATCGCGACCGGGTCGAACGCGGCGATCGTCTGCGTGAAGCTCGGCTGGAGCATCAGCCGGATCACGGCCGCCGCGCCAAGGCCGATGAACAGACCCTCGGCGACGGGGCGGACGGCGTCGCCGATGACCAGCCGCGTGATGTGCCCGGCGTCCGCCCCGAGGGCGATGCGGACGCCGATCTCGCGCGTGCGGTGCACCACCACGTGCGAGAGCACGCCGTACAGGCCGGCCATCGCCAGGACGAGCGCGATGGCGGCCAGCACGCCCACGGCGCCGGCGGCCATGCCGACCGCGGTCGCCTCAGCCTGAAACAGCACGTCGGCCGTGCCGGCGTAGCGCACGGCCAGATCGGGGTCTGCGCGACGGACGGCCGTCCGGAGGAGCTGGACGATCGACGCCGGATCCACCGTCGCCGACCGGGCGACGAACGTCACGTCCGGGTCGGCGTGCTGGGCGAGCGGACGGTACAGGATGAGATCGGGCCGACCCTGCCGGTTGAGCGTCGTGTCCGCCGTGACGCCGACGACGTGGAGTGTCTCCGTGCCGTCCTCATCGGCGCGGCTCCGTCCGGCATAGGACCGGACGAGGACGTCACGCTCGATCGCCTCGGTGCGGCCGCCAAAGAGCGCTTTCGCCAGCGCGCCATTCAGCACCACCACGGCGCCCGCATTCGCCGCGTCGCGCTCGTCGAACGCGCGGCCGGTCTCGATCGGCAAATCGAGCGCGCGAAAGACCGCTGGCGTCCCGCACACCAGCTTGGCCACGGTCCGTTCCGCCTGCGGCAGAAAGGGCCGATCGGGCGTGGTGATGCGGACGAGCGTGCCGCCGAGCGGCCCGGTCGCCGCGACCGCCTCGACCCCGGGGAGACGCCCCGCTTCCGTCACCACGGCGTGAATCGTCTCGCGGACCCTGGCCTCGTCGGCCTGCTGCTGGCGGAACGGCACTTCGACGACGGCGGCTCGGTCGAGCGCGCGGCCCGGACCCGGTGCCTGGTGCATCGCCGGCAGGATCCGGACCGCCAGCGCCGTGACGAGAAACAGCGCCACCGACACGGCCACCTGAAGCGCGATCAGATTGCTCCGGCCGCGCCAGCGCAGATGCTGGCTGGTGGCGACGTCGGTCGTGAGGAACCGGCGCAGGTCGCCCCGCGTCAGCCGCCATGCGGGCGCGAGCCCCGCCACGACGAGCGCGATGAGCATCGCCACGCCCACGGCGCCGAACACGGCCGGCTCGACGCGCGCGTCGATCCGGAACGGCGTCAGGAAGCCGAACGCCCGCTCGAACGTAACCGACGCCCATTGGAGGATCCACCAGGCCACGATCGTGCCGCCGGCGCCGCCGGCCAGGGCGACCGCGGCGCTTTCGAGAAGCGGCGGCCGGATGAGGCGCCATCGCGACGCGCCGAGCGCCTGGCGCACGGACTGTTCGTGCCGTCGCAAGAGCCCGCGCGAGAGCACCAGGTTCGACAGGTTCGTGCAGGCGACGAGGAGGACCAGCGCCGGAACCGCCAGCATCACGCGCGCCGTCTCGACCGCGTTGGCAAGACGCGACCGGTCGAGCGCCGGTCTCACGACCCAGGCCCGCACGGGATTGCGGGTGTTGACCGGACTGATCTCGGCCGGCAGGTGCAACGGCAGGACGGCATCGAGTCGTCCGGAGAGCGCCGCCAGATCGGAACCCGCCTCGGCCAGCGTGCGACCCGGCCGGAGGCGCAGGACGACGGTCAGCCAGCGCGTGTCGCGGCTCGCCGGATCGAACCCGCCGAGGAACGGCCGCCCGAGTGTTGCCGCCGCCTGCCGCGCCGTCTCGAGCGGGATCCACACGCCGACGGGCCGCATCGCCACGACCTGGACGCCGCGGAATGCGTCGGGCGCCACGCCCACGACTTCCACGACGCGGCCGGCCACCCGGACCGCGCGGCCGACAATCTCCGGATCGGCGCCGAACTGCGCGCGCCAGACCGCTTCAGACAGGACGACCACGCCGCCCGCTCCGGGCGCGTCGTCGGTCGACTGAATCATGCGGCCCATCGACGCCGTCACGCCGACGACCTGGAAGTAGCGGCCGCTCACGGCGACGCCACGCACGATCTCGACCGTCTGTCCGCCGGCCAGCGCCGCGCTGAACTCGGCGGAGGCCGCCACGTGCAGGGCCGTCTGCTGTCGCCCGAGTTCCTGGAAATCCGACCAGTCCACGACCTGTCCAAGCGTGAGGAGGCCGCGCGGGTCCGGAATGGCCGGGTCGCGCCAGAGGATGCCGTACAGCACGGAATAGGCGGCCGTGGTGATGCCGATGCCCAGCCCGAGTGTGAGGACGGAAAACGCGGTGAACAGGGGCGCGCGCCGGAGCCGCCGGAACGCCTGCAGGATGTCGCGGCCAGGCTCGCCCACGGTCTTTCGGGCGCTGATCGTACCGCACTTCCGCGCTACACTTGGCCGCATGAGAGCCCCGACACTGGTCGTCGCGCTGGGCGCAGCCGCCCTTGTCTCCACCGGCATGGCGGGCGACGTCGCCGCGGTCGATCCGAAGCCGGGCGTGGACTGGCCATCGTTCCGCGGCATTCGCGGCGCCGGCGTCGCCACCGGCTTCAAGACGCCCACCACCTGGAACGTGCCCGAGAAGAACGGCGTGCAGTGGGTCGCGCCCCTTGAAGGTCTCGGCCACTCGAGCCCCGTGGTCTGGAGCAATCGGATCTGCGTGACGTCGGCCAAGAGCGGCAAGCCCGATGCCGGCATCCGGATCGGGTTGTACGGCGACATCGCCTCGGTGGAGGACGCGACCGAGCACGTGTGGACGCTCTCCTGCTTCGACAAGAGAAGCGGCCGCCCCGCGTTCGAACGGACGATGCACAGGGGCGTGCCGGCGATCAAGCGGCACACCAAATCCACGCACGCCAACACGACGCTCGCGACCGACGGCTCGTACCTCATCGCGATGCTGGGCTCGGAGGGCCTCCACGCCTTCGACATGAACGGCACGCTCGTCTGGAAGAAGGATCTCGGCGTCCTGGACTCGGGCTACTACGTTGTACCGGCCGCGCAGTGGGAGTTCGCCAGCTCGCCCGTCATCCACGAGGGCGTCGTCATCATCCAGGCGGACGTGCAGAAGAATTCGTTCCTCGCGGCGTTCGACATCCGGACCGGCAGGGAGCTCTGGCGCACGGGCCGGTCGGACGTGCCGACCTTCAGCACGCCCACCATCCATCAGGTGGGCGGGCGGACGCAGATTCTGGTGAACGGCTGGCGGCACATCGGCGCCTACGATTTCAAGACGGGCGCAGAAATCTGGAAGCTCAGCGGCACGGGCGACATTCCGGTGCCGACGCCGATCGTGGGCCACGGCCTGGTGTTCACGACGAGCGCGCACGGTCCGGGCGCGCCCATCTATGCCGTCCGGGAGACGGCCACCGGCGACGTCTCGCTCGCGCCGAACGAGACGACGAACGCGCACATCGTCTGGAGCGTGCCGCGCGACGGCGCCTACATGATTTCGCCCGTGCTCTACGAAGGCCTGCTGTACGTGTCGAAGAACAACGGCGTGTTCGTGGTGATCGACGCGAAGTCGGGCGAGCGCGTCTACCAGCAGCGGCTCGGGTCGGGCACGACGGGCTTTACGGCGTCGCTCATCGCCGCCGACGGCAAGATCTACTTCACCAGCGAAGAGGGCGACGTGTTCGTCGTCAAGGCGGGACGGGAATTCGAGCTTCTCGCGACGAACCCGCTGGGCGACATCGCCATGGCGACGCCCGCCTTGTCCGAGGGCGCGATCTACTTCCGGACGGGCAAGCGCCTGATCGCCGTCCGGTAGCCCGCGCCGCGGGCGTCGGCCGCTCCACACGCTTGGAGCGTGCCCTCATCCCGGCTCTCGTGCCCGTCACCGGCAGACCTTGCGGCGGGGGAATAAGTGTGCATAAAATTATGGCCATGTCGACGAAGGGCAGGAGCCGGGGCAGAGGCCGGGTGGGATCGGCCGAGTTCAAGGCCCGGTGCCTCGAACTGGTGGATCGGGTGCACGAGTCGCACGTGGAGTACGTCGTGACGCGCCACGGGCGGCCCGTCGCGAGGCTGGTGCCGTTCGCCGCGGAGGACCACCGGCCGGCGTCGCCCCTGGGGTCGATGCACGGGACACTCGTCAAATACGATCGGCCCCTCGATCCCGTGCCGGCGACGTGGATGCGCGAAGACCGCGACGAGGACTGACGCGTGTTGATCGACACGCACGTCTGGATCTGGATGGCCGTCGGCGAGTCACGGCGCCTGGGTCCGAAGACGCGGCGCCGCCTCGCGAGGGCCACGGGAGCAGACGCGCCCTCGGTGTCGACGCTCTCGGTGTTCGAAATCGCCGCGCTCCACACTGCCGGACGGCTGATGTTCACGATGCCGGTTGAGCGCTGGATCCGCGAATCGATTGCGGCGGCCGGCCTCCGCGTGATTGATATCGACACGGACATCGCGCTCGATGCGGGCCTCGTGCCGAGAGCGGCGCTGGCCGATCCCATCGACCGCGGCCTGGTGTCGACGGCACGCGAGTATCAGGTGCCGCTCGTCACGCGGGACCGGCGCATCCTCGACTACGCCGCGCGCACCGGTCTGGTTCGGGCGATGGACGCATCCGCCTGACTCAGGCGGCCCGGACCCGGCCGCGATCGGGCGTGACGATTCGCCGCCTCATGGCCCCGCGTCACCTACAAGAGCAGCGCCTCCACGCGATGGGCGTGGACCATGCCGTCGGTCGGCGACCACTTGAAGATCGTGAACCGCCCGTCCTGCGAGGCGACGAGCGCAATCGCACCCCGCTGGTCGTGCACGAACTGCGCCGCCGAAAGATGACGCGTGCCGCCAAGCTGCGCCGGCGTCGCGAGCTCGGTGACCGCGCCTTCGACCGGCTCGGTCACGACCACGCGCTCGACGGACGGGTTGCCGCGCCGCCGCGTGATCTTCGCGCCGAAGGCGACAATTTCGTAGCGATTCGTGATGACGGTCGCCCCGTCCACCGCCGTGAGACCGGCCACCGCGTCCACCGCCCGTCGCAGGTCGTCCTGCCAGTCGTGCCGCGTCGCCTCCGTCACCTCGCGGCGCATGAGATCGGCCAGCTCCGAAAACGGCGGCGTGATCGAATAGAGCACGGGGTCCACGATCGACTGCCGCCACTCGTCGGTCACGCCAGGCACGACGAGGAGCGTGCCGCCGCGGCCGTGCCCGCGCATCGACACCGCCAGGAGCACCAGCACGTCAACCGTGCCGAACCCCACCGGCGTGTCGAAGCCCAGGAGCGATCGCACCGGCCCCGGACAGTCCGGCGTCGCCGAGAAACCCTCGTCGACCACCTTGACCTGGTCGCCCTCGAGCACGGCCACGTTCACGAACTTGCCAATCGGGTCCACGCGGTGCTTGACGACGAGGAGGCCCGACGCCACGACCTCGACGACGAGGCCGAAGGGCGGCGTGACGCGTGTGGTGCCCCAGACCGCCAGGTCGCCGTTCTCGCGCCAGACGCCCAGGTGGATGCCCGGCCGTTCGACCGCCGGCGCGAGACGCGCGATCGCAGCCGGCCTGAGCGGCAGCCGCTCGGCAAACATCAGAGCGTGGCGGGCCTCGCCCGGCGGCAGGTAGGCCAGCGAGATCCGGGGCGTCATGCCCTCCTCGCGCCGCAGGCTCGCCCAGAACGCCGCGTTGATGATGGCCTCGACGGCCTCACGATCGGGCGCCGCGGCCACGTCGTCCCGACCGCCCCGCCGCGCGGCGGCGCCGTGCCGGACGAAGTGCTCTTCGATCCGGAGAGCGATCGCGCGTGCGGCCGGGTAGGCGGCGTCCGGCATGGGCGGGGTCGCTACCGGCGCCCCGGCGCGGCCTGGACAAGCGCCCGCTGCACCCACTGGCGCGCGGCCGGCTGCAGGGCCGCATAGGCCGCCCAGGCCGATCGCGCCCAGCGGTCCACTCCGCTCACCAGCCGCTCCGGATCCTGCGCGTCGCGGAGGCTGGCAATGGTGATCGATCCGCGATCGCGCGGGATGCCGGGCGACGGCGGGTACGGCTCGCCCTTCCACGGGTCGCGCTCGACGAGCTTCTGCAGCGCGCGGTAGCCGGGCTCCTGCCCGCCATGCTCGAGCGCCCAGCAGACGCCGCCGAGGTGCATGATCAGGCCGCGGTAACGGCCGCAGAAGTCTTCCTCGTGCTGAATGTCGTACACGTCGTGCATCAGGCGCCAGGTCTTCAGGCTGTCCGTCCACGCGAGCGCGCGCACGCGCAGCGCGACGTCGTTGAACAGGTCCTGGCAGGCCTGCCGCCCGCCGGCAAAGCCGCAGCCGGCACACGCGGCGTCGGACCGGGGAGCGCTCATAAGGCCCTCCAGTGTACTTCGGCGCGATAATCACGCTTTGACCTCTTTATGCCGATCAGGCTTGCGATCGCCCTCGGCGGCGCGCTTGCGGCCACCGCACTCACGGCCGCGGCCCAGTCGGCGGCCGTCTCCGGCCTCGATCTCGACACCATCGACCGGAGCGTGCGCCCGCAGGACGACCTGTACCGGTTTGCGAACGGCCGGTGGCTCGATCGCACCGAGGTGCCCGCCGATCGCGTGAGCTACGGCGCGTTTGCCGAGCTCACCGACCGCGCCGAGTCGGATCTCCACGCGATCATCAACGAGATCGGCGAGCGGCCGCGCCCCGCCGGCTCCAGCCTGCAGCAGATCGCAGACCTCTTTGCCAGCCACATGGACGAGACGCGCATCGACGCGCTCGGCCTCGAACCGGTCCGCGGCGATCTCGCGAGAATCGACGCCATTCGCACGACGTCGGACGTGGCCGGCGTGGCCGGCTACCTGGCCACGATCGCCGCCGGCGCGCCGTTTGCCGCGACGGTGTCGATCGACGCCGTCAATCCGGGCTGGCTCGTGGTGCGGCTGACGCAGGGCGGGACGCTCCTGCCGACCCGGGACCACTACCTCAAGGAGGCCGATCTCGAGCGGGGCATTCGCGCGCAGTACGCCGCGTATCTCGCGCGGCTCTTCACGCTGGCCGGCCGGCGCGACGCGGAGGGCGACGCCCGGGCCGTGCTGGCGCTCGAAACGATGCTCGCCGCCGCGCAACTGCCGCCCGACGAGGCCCGGGGCGCCGCACGCGCGGCGCGGCCCCAGACGCTCGGCCAGCTCCGCTCGGCGCTGCCGGGCTTCGACTGGCAGGCCTGGGCGCGCCCGCAGGGACTCGACCGGCCCGTGCAGATCATTCTGGAGCAGCCGCCGTTTTTCGAGGCGTTTGCCGCGCTCCTCCCGAAGACGCCTGTCGAGACCTGGCAGGCGTGGCTCACCGCGCGCTTCCTCACAGCGGTGGCGCCCTACCTTCCGCGCCCGTTCGTCGATCTCAGATTCGAGTTCTTCGGCCGCGTGATGACGGGCCAGGAGGCGCCCCGCGCGCGGTGGAAGGGCGGCGTGTCGCTCGCCAGCTTCTATCTCGGCGACGCCCTCGGCCGCCTGTACGTCGAGCGCCACTTCCCGGCCCGGGCGCGAGCCGGCGTTGCCGCCATCGTGACTGGCGTCGTCCGCGCGTACCGGGAGACGATCGAAGAGGCCGACTGGCTCTCGCGGCCGACGCGCGCCGAGGCCGTTCGCAAGCTCTCTGCCCTCCGCGTCAAGATCGGGCATCCCGATCGATGGCGCGACTATCACGGCCTCGAGATTCGACCGGACGATCTCCTGGGCAACATCCTTCGCGCGCGCCGATTCGACAATGACTTCCGGACGAAACGCATTGGCGGCCCTGCAGACGCCGGGGAGTGGCTGGTGGCGCCGCAGACCGTGAACGCGTTCTACAACCCCGCTGTGAACGAGATCGTGCTGCCGGCCGCGTTCCTCCAGCCGCCGATCTTCACGGCCGGAGCGGACGATGCGGTCAACTATGGCGCGCTTGGCGCGGCCGTCGGCCACGAGCTGGGCCACGGCTTCGACGGCCCGGGCCGGCAGTACGACGCGTCGGGCCGGCCGCGCATCTGGTGGACGGACGCCGACGAGCGCGCGTTTGGCGAACGGACGCGCGCGCTCATCGCCCAGTTCGATGGGTACCGTCCCCTGCCGGGCCAGTCGGTCAACGGCCGCCTCACGCTCGGCGAGAACGTGGGCGACCTCACGGGCCTCCGCGTCGCCTATCGCGCCTACCGAACCGCGCTCGGCGGGCGGCCGGCGCCGGTCATCGATGGCTTCACGGGAGACCAGCGCTTCTTCATCGGGTGGGCGCAAGCCTGGCGCGCGACGATCCGCGACGACTACCTGCGCGAGTGGCTGATCGTCACGCCGCACGCCCCACCGGAGTATCGTGCCAACGGCGCGGCAGCTAATCTCGACGCGTTCTACAACGCGTTCGGCGCGAAGCCGGGCGACCGCATGTATCGCGTGCCCGAACGGCGCGTGCGCATCTGGTAGCGCGCGCCGCCCAGAAAAGCTCTACCCATGAAGAACATGAGGATCATGAAGCCTGCAGGGCCTTCATGTTCTTCATGTTTTTCACGGTGAAAGCTCTTGCGACACAGCCAACGCCTCAGTTGTCCCATGGCGCCGTCACCGGGCGTGACACGTGTCGCGGGCCGCGCCGGGCGACCGCATGTATCGCGCGCCCGAACGGCGCGTGCGCATCTGGTAGCCGGATTCCGGTCGATCGACCCTGAAAGCCGCGCGAGTCCCTCGGCGCTGGCGTATGGGCGAATGGTTGGATTATGCTCGGCGCTCTTCGCCATGCGACGTGTTGCCGCAACCGTCTGCTGCTGTCTGGCCGCAGCCACATCGCTGCAGTGCGCGACCGTTCCTCCGGCGCCTGACCGCGGTGCGATCGCACGGGGGATCGCAGACCGGACGGGCGCCGACGCGGGTACGCTCGAGGCGCGCGCCGCGTGGACCGTGCCACCGGGAGTGACGCTCGACGACGGCGTGACGCCTGACGAGGCGGTTGGCGTCGCCCTCTGGAACAACGCGGACTTTCAGGCCGCGCTGGCGTCGCTCGGCCTCGTCCGCGCGGATCTCGTCGAGGCCGGCCTGATCCGCAACCCGATTCTGTCGCTGCTGTTCCCCGCGGGCCCCAAGCAGCTCGAATGGACCGTTTCATGGCCCGTCGACACGCTCTGGCAACGGCCGAAGCGAATCGCGCAGGCCCGCCTCAATGCCGACGCCGCGGCCGAGATGCTTGTCGCTTACGGCCTGCGACTGATTGCCGACGTCAGGCTCGCGATGATCGATGCGGTCATCGCAGAGCGTCGTCTGGCCCTCGCTGGTGATCAGGCGCGACTAGCGGAAACCCTGGCGCGCCTTGCCGAGAGCCGGCTCCGCGCTGGTGACATCAGTGCCTTCGAGACTCGACTCGCCAGGCTGGACGCCGCGCGCCTCGAGGCTGTCCGGCTGACGCATCAGGGAACCCGAGACCTGGCGGTCCTCCGCGTGCGATCGCTGATGGGGCTGGCGCCGGAGTCGGCGTCAATCATCCTGGCTGACACGCTGCCCGGCGCGGACGCACCGTGCGGGTCGCTCCCCGAACTCATCAGAACGTCCCTCGGGGCGCGGCCGGACGTCAGGGCCGCCGAGCTGCGAATTGAGTCGGCGGGCGCCCGCGCCGGACTCGAGCGGACCCGCGTTCTTGCTCTGACCGCCGCGCTTGACGCCAACGCTCAGGGCCGCGAGGGCTTTGAAGCCGGGCCGGGCGTCGTCGCCGAACTGCCCGTCTTCGGGTTGAACCAGGGTGGGCGCGCCCGGGCGTCTGCCGAAGTCGAAGAGGCCAGCCGGCGCTACCTGGCCGTCAGAGCCGCCGTGTCGGCAGAAGTGGCCGGCGCCGTGCTGGCGCTTCGTGACGCGGAGGGTGTGGCCCGAGCGCTTGGAGACGACTGGACCGGGACCAGCCGCACGGCGCGCGAACAGGCGGAACACCTGTTCGAGGCAGGCGAGATCTCGCTGGTGACGCTCCTCGAGGTACGGCAGCGTCTGATCGAAACGGAACATCTTCATCTCGATGCCGCCGGCGGCCTCGCGCGCGCGCGCGTGCGTCTGGAACAGGCCGTCGGCGGGCCCTGCAACCCCCGGCGCGACGGAGGAAAGGTTGGACGATGAAGGTGCGAGCCATCGCCACTGTTGGATGCGCAGCGGGTATCGCCGTGATGACGGCGTGCGGTACCCGTCCCGAGGCCGGCACGGGAAAGAGCGCTCCGGCGGCCAAGGTTGACAATCCCAAGCCGGAAAGCGCGCTGACGTCGGTCACGTTGACGGCCGACGCTGAAGCGCACCTGGCCCTCCGGCTGGTGACGGCGAGCGTGGAGTCCGTGGCGCTCCTGAGGACCGTTGGCGGCGAGGTCGTCGTGCCTCCAGGCCGTGCCGTGGTGGTGTCGGCCCCGGTCGCCGGCACGCTCGCGCGACCGGCCGGAGGCGCGCGGACGATTGGACCCGTGAAGAAGGGCGACGCCCTGTTCGAACTCGTCCCGCTGCAACAGGCCGAGCGCGACGTGGCCGGGCAGGCCGAGCGGGACCTGCAGGAGGCGGACATCAGGCTCGCGCTGGCGTCAAAGCGGCTCGCACGCGTCGAAGCGCTCGTGAAGGACGGATCCACCAGCGTCCGATCGGTCGAGGAAGCCCGGGCCGATCGGGACGTCGCGGAGGCGGCCGCCACTGCCGCCCGGCGCCGCCTGGCATCGATGAATCTCCTGCCGCTCGGCCAGCGCTACGGCCAGCTGACGCTGCTGGCGCCGTTTGACGGGTTCGTCTCCGTCCTTCGCGCCGCCGAAGGCCAGACGGTGGCGGCGGGATCGCCGGTGGCGGACCTGGTTCAGACGGAGGCGCTCTGGGTCCGGGTGCCGGTCTTTGCGGGGGACCTGGCGTCTCTGGACGCGGCGGCGCCGGCGGCGGTCGCGGCACTCGGTCAGGAAGCGTCGGGTCCCTGGCGCGTCGCGCAGCGGGTCACGGGCCCGCCCTCGGCGGATGCCGCGGCGTCGACGGTCGACCTCTTCTTCGCCCTGCCATCCACGCCGGTCGTGCGACCGGGCGAGCGGCTGGCTGTCCGGCTTTCCCTTCGATCGCGAGTGCGCGCGCTCGTCGTGCCGCACTCCGCGGTCATCTACGACGTCAGCGGCGGCAGCTGGGTGTACGAGCGCACGGCGCCGCATGTGTTCGTGCGCCGTCGAGTGGAGCTTGGCGGGCTGGCCGGATCCAACGTCATCGTGCAGCGGGGGCTCGCGGAAGGACAGACGGTGGTTGCCGTTGGCGCCGCCGAGCTGTACGGCACCGAGTTCTTCGTCTCCAAGTAGGGCATGCTGCGCTGGCTGGTTTCGCTCTCGCTCCGGCACGCCGGCGTCGTGGTGGTCCTGACGGCCGTGCTGGTCGCCGTCGGCGCGCGCGCGGTCCGGTCGGCGCCTTTCGACGTGTTCCCGGAATTCGCCCCGCCGCTGGTCGAGATTCAGACGGAGGCGCCGGGCCTGTCCGCGCTGGAAGTGGAATCCCTCGTCAGCGTGCCGATCGAGAGCGCGCTGACGGGCGTGCCGAACGTCGCGACGATCCGGTCCAAGTCCGTGCTGGGCCTGTCGTCGGTAGTGCTGATTCTGGATCCGTCGGCCGATCTCATGCCGGCGCGTCAGCTCGTGCAGGAGCGGCTGGCGCGCATCACGCGGAACCTGCCGGCTGCGGCCAACGCGCCCGTCCTGCTCTCGCCGCTGTCGTCGCTCAGTCGGGCGCTGAAGATCGGCCTGACGTCCGCGCAGCTGTCGCAGATGGAACTCAGCACCGTGGCTGTGTGGACGATCCGGCCGAGGCTCATGGCCGTGCCGGGCGTGGCCAACGTCGCCATCTGGGGCCAGCGGGACCGGCAGCTGCAGGTGCTGGTCCAGCCGGACCGCCTGCGCGCCAACGCGGTCTCGGTCGACGACATCATTGCCGCCGCCCGCAGCGGGGTGTCCGTGGACACGGGCGGATTCATCGACACGCCCAATCAGCGGCTCGCGATCGCCCATCGCGGCGCCGTGTCGTCCGTGCGAGACCTCGAACGGATCGCCGTTCGCGAGCGCGGCGGGGCGGCCATCCGGCTGGGTGACGTGGCGGAGATCGTCGAATCGTTTCCGCCGCCGATCGGCGATGCCGTCATCAACACGAAGCCGGGCCTGCTGTTGATTGTCGAAAAGCAGCTCGGCGCGAACACGCTCGAGGTCACGCGGGGCGTGGACGCGGCGCTGGCCAGCCTGAAGCCGGCGCTCGGGGGCATCGACGTCGATGCCACGATTTTCCGGCCGGCCACTTTCATCGAGATGTCGCTGGCCAACCTGAATCGCGCGCTCCTCATCGGCTGCGCGCTGGTCGTGCTGGTGCTGATCGCGTTCCTGGCGGACTGGCGGACGGCGCTCATCAGCAGCGTGGCCATACCCATCTCCCTGCTGGGCGCGGCGTGGGTGCTGCGGTATCAGGGCGGCACGTTCGACACGATGGTGCTGGCCGGTCTCGTGATCGCCCTCGGAGAGGTCGTGGACGATGCCATCATCGGCGTCGAGAACGTGGTGCGCCGGTTGCGCCTCAACCGCGAGGCGCCCGCGCCACGACCGATCCTGTCCGTCGTGCTCGACGCCTCGGTCGAAGTGCGAAGCGCCGTGGTGTACGGCAGCCTCATTGTCGTCGCCCTGTTCCTGCCGGTGTTCACGCTCGAGGGACTGGCCGGCGCGTTTTTCCGCCCTCTTGCGCTGTCGTACGTGTTCGCGATTCTCGCCTCGCTCCTGGTGGCGCTCACGCTGACGCCGGCGATGGCCTTGCTGCTCCTCGCGCGGCGGTCGACGCCGGCGGAGCCGCGCCTCGTCACCGCCTTGAAGCGCCGGTATCGCGCCCTGCTTCTCCGGGTCGTGGACCGGCCCGCCCGAGCCGGCCTCACGCTCGCGATCCTGCTCGCCGGCACGGCCGCCGCGTTTCCCTTCCTTGGCGAGGAGCTGCTGCCGAATTTCCGCGAGTACGACTTCCTGATGCACTGGGTCGAGAAGCCCGGCGCGTCCGTGGAAGCGAGCCGCCGCATCACGGAGCAGGCCAGCCGGGAGCTGATGGCGATCCCGGGCGTGCGCAACTTCGGCTCGCATATCGGCCGGGCGGAAGTGGCCGACGAGGTCGTCGGGCCGAACTTCACGGAGCTCTGGATCAGCCTCGATCCCGGCGTCGACTACACCGCCACCGTGGCGAGGGTCCAGAACGTCGTCGACGGGTACCCCGGTCTCAAACGCGACCTGCTGACCTACCTGCGCGAGCGCATCAAGGAGGTCCTGACCGGCGCGAGCGCGACGGTGGTCGTCCGGATCTTTGGCCCGGACATCGACGTGCTGCAGGCCAGGGCCGTTGACGTGAAGGCGGCGCTCGACGGGATTGACGGTGTGGTCGACCAGCAGATCCAGGCCACCGTGCTGGTGCCGCAGATTGAGGTGACGTTCGACCCCGACCGCGCCGCGCTGTACGGCCTCCGGCCGGCCGATGTGCGGCGGGCGGTGACCACGCTCGTGCACGGGATCACCGTCGGCGAGTTCTACGACCAGCAGCGCGTGTTCGCGGTGGTGGTGCGTGGCACGCCCGAGACGCGCGCCAGTCCCGGGGCCGTCCGCGCGCTCCGCGTGCCGATCGGCGGCGGGGCGGACGTGCCGCTCGGCGCAGTCGCCGACGTGACGATCGTCCCCGCCCTGAGTGAGATCACGCGCGAAGGCGGATCGCGCAAGATCGACGTGACCTGCAACGTGCGCAACCGCGACCTCGGATCCGTCGCGCGGGACGTTGAAGCGCGACTGGCGGCGCTGCCATTCGGCACGGGGTACCACGCCGAAGTCCTCGGCGAATACGCCGTGCGCCAGGCGGCATCGCAGCGCCTCGTATGGATGGCCGCCTTGACGCTCCTGGCCGTCTTCCTGCTCCTGCTCGTTGATTTCAGCGATGCGCGCCTCTCGCTGCTCGTGTTCGTGACGCTGCCGTTCGCCCTCGTCGGCGCCGTGGCCGCCGCCTTCGTGTCCGGCGCCATCCTGTCGCTCGGTTCGCTCGTGGGCCTAGTGACCGTCATCGGCATTGCCGCCAGGAACGGCATCATGCTCGTCAGTCACTTCCGCCATCTCGAGCGCGTCGAGGGCGTGCCGTTCGGGCCGGATCTCGTCCTGCGCGGCGCGGAGGAGCGTCTCGCCCCCATTCTCATGACGGCGCTTGCCACCGGGCTCGCGCTGGTGCCCATCGCGTTCAGCGGGCACCGGGCGGGCCAGGAGATCGAACATCCGCTGGCCGTCGTGATTCTCGGCGGTCTCGTGACGTCGACGCTGCTCAATCTCTTTTTCCTGCCGCCGCTGTACCTCCGGTACCGCCAGGGCCGGTCGGCCGGAGCAGGTGGCGGCACCCGCGACGCCCCCCAAGAGCCCTCACGATGAAGAACATGAGGAACATGAAGCCTTCAGGCCCTTCATCTTCCTCATGATCTTCACGGTGACGGCTCTTGGAACGTCGGTGTTGCCGCTACTTCCGCAAATAGTCGTCCGTCTTGTCGAGCCAGTCCTGGCGCGGCGGGCTGAAGACGTCCACGTCGAGCGTGTCGGCGACCGCCTCCGCCTTGTGCGGCACGTTGGGCGGAATGACCAGCACCTCGCCGGGCCCGAGGACGAAGCTCTCGGCCGACTCGGAGCCGATCCAGAAGCGCAGCCCGCCCTCGAGGATATAGGTGAGCTGCTCGTTCTCGTGCGTGTGCAGGGGCACGACGCAGCCCTGCTTCAGGTAGACATGCGCGAGCATCATCCGCTGCCCGGTGATGAGCCGGCGGTCGAGGAGCGGCGTGACGGTTTCCTTCGGCATGTCGGTCCAGCGGAACCGGCGGACGGCATCGTGTGGCGGCATGGCGCGATTGTACCCGGTAAGATGGAGCGCACCATGCGGATCGCGCAGGACACGACGGAGGCGGCGTGACGCCCGGCGGCCGGTCGAGCGCCGGCATCTGGAAGGTCATCGTCGCGTCGGCCGTCGGCACGATGATCGAGTGGTACGACTTCTACATCTTCGGCAGCCTGGCGACGGTCATCTCGCCGCTCTTCTACCCCACGGGCAACGACACGCTGGCGCTCATCGCCTACCTGTCCACCTTTGCCGTCGGCTTCGTCGTCCGGCCGTTCGGCGCGCTGTTCTTCGGACGCATCGGCGATCTCGTCGGCAGGAAGTACGCCTTTCTCGTCACGCTTGTCATTATGGGCGTGGCGACGGCGCTCGTCGGCGTCCTGCCGACGTACGCGACGATCGGCGTGGCGGCGCCGGTGGCGCTTCTGGTCATCCGCGTGCTCCAGGGACTGGCGCTGGGCGGGGAGTACGGCGGCGCCGCGGTGTACGTGGCCGAGCACGTGCCTGACGGCCGGCGCGGTTTCTACACGAGCTTCATCCAGATCACCGCCACGCTCGGCCTGTTCCTCTCGCTCGCGGTCATCCTTGTCGTCCAGAGCGCGATGAGCGCGGAGGCGTTCCGGGCCTGGGGCTGGCGCATCCCGTTCCTCATCTCGATCGTGCTCGTCGCGATCTCGCTCTACATCCGCCTCAAGATGCGCGAGTCGCCCATCTTCCAGCACCTGAAGAGCGCCAAGCTCACCTCGGCGCGGCCCCTGGCCGAGGCGTTCACCGAGCGCGCCAACCTGAAGCGCGTGCTGATCTCGCTGTTTGGCGCGACGGCCGGCCAGGGCGTGGTCTGGTACACGGGCCAGTTCTACGCGCTTTTCTATCTGCAGGCCGTGCTCAAGGTCCATGTGACCTCGGCCAACTACATCGTCGCCGCGGCGCTCGTGCTGGGCATGCCGCTCTTCGTCGTCTTCGGCGCGCTGTCGGACCGCGTGGGGCGCAAGCGCATCATGATGGCCGGCTGTCTCCTGGCGGCCGTGCTGTACCTGCCGATCTACCACGCGATGCAGGCCGCGGCCGGATCGGAGGTCGTGGCCGCGGTGTCCGAACGGAATCCGCTGACGGGTGCCATCACGCTCACGCCGCAGACCCTGGTTGACGGCGCGCTCCGGCCCGCGGCTGAAGTGCTCACGTTCCGAGGCATCACCGATCTCGCCGGCCAGCCGGCGGCCTGGTGGCTGGTCGCGCTGATCTTCGTGCAGCTCGTGTTCGTCACCATGGTCTACGGGCCCATTGCCGCGTACCTGGTCGAGGCGTTTCCGGCGCGCATCCGGTACACGGCGCTCTCGCTCCCGTACCACATCGGGAACGGCGTGTTCGGCGGGCTCCTGCCCCTCATCGGCCTGTCGGTCGTGGCGCAGACGGGCAACATTTACGCCGGGCTCTACTACCCCATCGTCGTTGCCAGCGTCACGTTCATCGTGGGCTCGCTCCTCCTCAAGGACACGCACAACGTCCTGATCTGGAAGGAACTCGAGACGTCGGGTTCGAAGCGCATCGTGAGCGACATCGAGGGGCCGGTGTGACACGCACCCGGTGGATGGCCGTGGCCGTCCTGGCGGCGCTCGTCGCCGCCGCCTGGGCGACGAGCGGCCTGCCGCCGCCTACGCCGACGCCCCCTGGTGCGTTCGCCTTTGCGGCGCTCGGCGACGCGCCGTACTACCCGTGGGAAGAGCTGCGGTACCGGCTCGTCATCCGGTCAATGAACGATCACGACCTCGCCCTCGTTCTCCACGTCGGCGACATCTTCTGGCGGCCGTGCACGGATCGGCATTACCGTGCGGCGCTCGGCCGCATGAACCAGGTGCGGCATCCGGTGGTCTACACGCCCGGCGACAACGAGTGGACCGACTGCTGGGAACCCGGATCGGGTTCGTTTCAGCCGCGCGAGCGGCTCGACAGCCTGCGCAAGATCTTCTTTCCCGACCCGACTCGGGCCCTTGGCGGTCGGCCGCTGGCCCTCGCCACGCAGGCGGCCTCGCCCGCCTACGCCACGTTCGTCGAGCACGCACGATGGACAATCGGCGGCGTCGTGTTCGCCACGGTCCATCTCGTAGGCAACGGCAACGGCCTGGACCCGCGCCCCAACCGGGAGCCTGCAGACGACGAGGAAGTGAGGGCGCGGACCGGGGCGGCGGCGGCGTGGATCGCTGAGGCGTTTGCCGAGGCCTCGGCATCGGACGCGCCGGCCGTCGTGATTGCGTTCCACGGCGCGCCCGACTTCCGGCGACGGGCCGAGCACCCCGAGCGTCAGGCCTACGAGCCGTTCCTCGAAACGCTCGAGGTGGAGGCCGAGCGGTTCGGCCGGCCGGTGCTCATCATTCACGGCGACGACCATGAGTACACGGTGGATCGCCCGCTCGTCCGTCGGACGACCGGCCGCCGGCTGGACAATCTCACGCGGCTCGAGGTGCCGGGATCGCCCCTCGTCGGCTGGGTCCGGGTCGTCTTCATGCGCGGGGCCGACCCGCCGTTTGCGTTTCAGCCGCTCGTCGTTCCAGGTTGGAAGTACTGGTAGTATTCGCGTCCACGATGCCGCTGTACCTCTACGCCTGTCGCGGATGCGGACACGAGTTCGAGACGCTCGTGCGCGCGGGCCACGAGCCCTCGTGCCCGGCCTGTCAGGGGCGCGACCTCGAGCGGCAACCCTCGACCTTTGCCGTGAAGTCGGCGGACACGACGCGCCTGTTCGCCGATCGCCAGCGTCAGAAGGACAGCGTCGCCGGCTGGCAGAAGACGATGGAGATCGAACGCTCGGCCGAAAAACACCGCAAGGAAGACCATTAAGATTCCCTACGAGAGGTCATCATCATGAGTCGGAGTTCTTCACGCCCGTCGCACCTCGTTCGCCTGGCGGCGCTGGCTGCCGGTCTCGCCCTGGCGGGCGTCGCCGTCCTGGCGCAAACCGCCACGCAGACGCAGAAACCGAAGCCGTTCGAGCCGACGGTCGGCCAGGCCGGCAAGGACGTCGTCTGGGTGCCCACCCCGCAGGCGCTCGTCGATCGCATGCTCGACATGGCCAAGGTCACGCCGGCCGACTACGTCATGGACCTCGGCTCGGGCGACGGCCGCACCGTGATCACGGCCGCCAAGCGCGGCGCCACCGCCGTCGGCATCGAGTACAACCCGGACATGGTGGAACTCTCCAAGCGCAACGCGGCGGAAGCGGGCGTCTCGGCCAAGGCGACGTTCGTGAAGGCGGATCTGTTCGAGACGGATCTCTCGAAGGCGACCGTCATCACGATGTTCCTTCTGCCCGACATCAACCTCAAGCTGCGCCCGGCGATCCTCGACCTCCGGCCCGGCACGCGCATCGTGTCCAACTCGTTCACGATGGACGACTGGGAGGCCGACCAGACATCGACCGTGACCGACGACTGCACGAGCTGGTGCACGGCCTACTTCTGGATCGTGCCGGCCAAGGTCGAGGGCACCTGGCAGCTCGGCCAGAACAAGCTGATCTTGAAGCAGCAGTTTCAGATGGTCACGGGCACGCTCGGGTCGACAGCCATCAGCGGCGGCCGGCTGCGGGGGACCGCCATCACCTTCACCGTCGGCTCCACACGGTACAGCGGCACCGTCTCGGGCAACACGATGAAGGGCACCGCCGGCAGCCAGAGCTGGACGGCGACACGATAGGACTCGACACGGCTTGTCAGAACCGTCACCGTGAAGGAACGGTGCCTGCTCTGAGCTACGACTTGCTCAGGGCCTTGAGGCGGGCGCGGACCTCGCGGAGCACGACGACGTCCGCGTCGGCGTCTTTCCACTGGGCGATGAGCTTCTCGTAGAGCGCGCGCGCCTGATCCACCCTCCCCAGCCGCTCGTAGAGCGCGCCGAGCGCTGCATGGGCCTCGACCGCGTCCTCCTGTTCCTCGAGACCAATAGGTGCAAGCCTCAAGAGTTCCTCGTACCGCGCGACCGCGTCGTCCGTCTTGCCCGTGGCGCGGAGCGCCCGCGCTGCCGATTCCAGGACGACCTGTGGGCTCAGTCGCGCGGCCGCGGCCGCCACGAGTCGAACGGCCTCGTCCGGGCGGCCCAGGGCCAGCTCGATCTCGCCGCGGGCGAGGTCCAGGTGTCCCTGATCGTCGCCAAGATTCCGGCTCACCGCGGTGTCCGTCAGTGTGTTGCCCACCGTGCGGGCAATCAGCGTCACGACGCGCTGGGCGTCGGCGATCTGGCCCAGCCGCACGCGCATCTTGACGACGCGGCTGAGCCACTCGGGACCGAGCGAGAGCTTCGCAATCAGGCCGTCGATGAGGGCCAGCTCGCGGATCACGTCGGCCCGCGCGCCCACCGCCAGGCGGGCCTGTGCCTTGATGAAGCGATCGCGAAACGCACTGAGCAGGTACCCGTTGGCCTCGTTGAGCTGAATGGCGCGATCGAGCGCGGCCGTCGCGCTGGCGTAGCGCCCGAGGTGCATCTCGAGAAACGCGATCGACCGGTGGCCGCGCGCCTGCCGCTGCGCGTCGGGCGCCATGGTCATCTTCTCGAACGTCTGCCGCGCCTCGTCCATCCGTCCCAGGCGGACGAGCACGGAACCATATTCGTTGTTCACGAACTGGCCCAGGATCTCGTCGGGCGAGAGCGCAAACGCCTTCTGATAGGTCTCGACCGCGCGCTCGTGCTGCCGGAGGCCGGCGTAGCACGTGGCCAGGTTGATCCATCCGCCGACGTGCTTCGGGTCAATCGTCGTCACGCGCGTGAACGCCTCGACGCCGGCGTCGAGCTGGCCGAGCGTGGCCATCTGCGTCCAGCCGAGCCGGAACCAGGCCCGGCTGTCGTCCGGGTACTGCGCCAGGTAGGCCTTGTAGCCGGTCACCGCCTGCTCGCGGTTGCCCCGGGCGTCATCGGCCATGGCCGGAATCCACAGCCGCTCGCGGGTGGTCAGGCGATTGGTCAGCGCGAGGGCGCGCGCGAAGAGCTGGTCGCCCTCGGTCCGGCTGACGCGGCTGGATCGTAGAAAGTACCGGTAGCCCAGCGCGGCCAGGGCGATGGCAAAGTCCGGATCGATGTCGATCGCCTGCCGCAGGAGCTCCTCGCCGGTCGCATCTTCCTGCGGTCCCAGGCGCAGGCTGTCCGCGTACAGCTTCAGCGCCTCGAGCGATCCCGTCGTCGCGAGCGGCAGCGGCAGGCCTTGCGCCGACAGCGCGGGCAGCGATTCGCCCAGGCGGCGCCGAACTCGAGCCGCCAGGTCGTTCAGTGCATCGAGGACGCGATCGCGGCCGTTGGCCTGCACTGAGTTACGGACGACCGTACCCGACGTCTGCGGGTCGATCACGCGCGCCGTGATGGCGTAGACGTCGCCGACCTGGGCGATGCTGCAGACGAGCACGGCGCGCAGGCCCTCGCGCACGGCGACTTCGATGGCCAGCGTCTCGTCGACCGGCGCATCGCGCGGACGCCGCATGCGTTGAAGCGCCGTGAGCAACCGGTCGCGCGAAAACACGTTGACGTACTGCGACTGGGCGATGCCCACGTCGAGCGCCGCGCCGAGCGATCGATCGAAGACGGGGTCGCCGGTCAGGTTCTCGACGTCGGCGATCACCATCCAGTCGCGCTCGGCAAACGCCAGGGCGGGTCCGGAAAACGGCAGCCAGGACGGACGCCACCAGGCGAGGACCAGGATGGCGGCGGCCACCGCGCCGGCGGCGACGAGCCTGCGCCGGCGCTTCCGGGTCTGCGGCGGGGCCAGCCGGCGCGCCTCGACCTCGTCCGGGCGCGCGAGCGCGGCACGGACGTCCTTGAAAGAGGCCAGGCGTCGATCGCGGTCCTTCTCGAGGCAGCCTGCCACGACCGTGTCGAGCCCGGCCGGCAGATCCCGCACGCGGCTCTCCAACGGCGCGGCCGGCTCGCGCACGATGGCCTCAGCCGTCGCAAAGGCGGAGTCCCTCAGGAAGGGATGCGTCCCGGACAGCAGCTCGTAGAGCAGGACGCCGAACGAGAAGACGTCGGACCGCGCGTCCACGGGCACGCCCCGCACCTGCTCCGGCGACATGTAGGCGAGCGTGCCGGTCAGGTGGTCTCCCTCGGTCGCGGCGCGCGAGTAGGTGGCCATGTCGGGCGTCGGCAGCCGCCTGGCGATGCCGAAGTCCATGACCTTCACGTGGCCGTCGGTCGAGAGCATGACGTTCGCCGGCTTGAGATCGCGATGCACGATGCCGCGGGCGTGGGCGTACTCGAGCGCCTCGGCGATTTCGCCCGCGAGGCGCGCGACCTCGGCGCCCCCGAGCGGCCCGGCCGACAGCCGATCTTTCAGCGTCTGGCCTTCGACGAATTCCATCGCGATGTAGCGCTGGCCGCCGGCGTCGCCGGCTTCGAAGACCTTGCAGATGAACGGGTGGTCGAGGGCGGCGACGGCGTAGGCTTCCTGCTGCAGCCGCCGGGCAGCATCGGCGTCGGTCGCGGCGCCCGGCGACACGAACTTGAGGGCGACCTTGCGGCGAAGCGACAGGTCGTCGGCGAGGTACACCTCGCCCATGCCGCCCTGCCCGAGGCGGGCCCCGACGCGATAGTGCGCGATCTGGCGGCCGGTCATCCGTCTCTCTGCGCGGTGAACAGGCAGCCTAGCGCGTCCGGGGCCGCAATATCAACGAAACGCCCTTCGAGCGGATCAGCTGGAGCACCCGCTCGATATTCCCAGCCAGCGCGGGCCCGCCGCCCGCGAACAGAAGGTGTCTGCCCTCTTGGCCCTGAGTTCCAGCCCGCGCCATCCCGGCACGCCTGGCGTAAGCGACAACTCGAGACGAGTCGCGGTCAGACGCCAATCACCGGCAGTCCGTGCGCGCGAGACGCCAGTCCGAGGGCGGCGTCGTGCGTCGCCACGGTGAGCACCTGGCCCATGCGATCGCGCCAGACCAGCGCCGTAGCGAGGTGCAGGGCGTCGATCGTGCCAAGCGGCACCGGCAGCGGGTCGCCCGCGCCGGCCTGCCAGGCGATCGACTCTGGTCCCCCGACGGCCGCCGGCTCGTCGTCGAAGCGCTCGAGTCCTACGAGGCCGATATCGGGATGATCGACATGAAGTGAGGGCGGAAGGCGACCGCCCGGACTTCGCCAGGGTGCGTGTGGTTCAGGTCCGGGACCCGCCGACTTGCCGCTGGTAGAACCGCCGCGCCTTCGCGCGGTTGCCGCACGTTGTCATGCTGCACCAGCGGCGGCGCTTCGTCCGGCTGCGATCGATGAACAGCCAGCTGCAGGTGTCGGACGCGCACTCGCGGACGCTCGCGCGCTCGTCCGACACCACGAGATCCGCCGCGGATCGGACGACCGGCCAGAGGAGCCGATCGATCGAGGGGTCGCCGGCGGTCCAGCCCCACCGGTACGTCCCGTCTTGCCGCTCGAGCCGGGCGTGCGGCATCGCGGCCGCGAGCCACGCGTTCAGGCGATCGAGATCGGCCGCGGCCGGCGCCTCGCCGGCCGCCTGCGCGTGGAACACGCGGTAGAGACACTCGCGAAGGTCGAGCGCGCGCGCGAGCGCCCGCCCGGCCGGGCCGGGCCGCGCCGCGTACTGGGCCCTGAGCGCCCGGGCGGCGCGCGCGGAGAGGAGCCCGGCCTGCTCGCCCCAGGCGACCAGATCCGTCCAGGCCGCCAGGTGCTCCTGGCGGCCGCGCGGCCGGTCGCCCAGCGTGTTGGCGAAGTCGAGGCACACGGCGCCCCCGGAAAACTCGAACTGATAGGCGGTCGGGCCTGCAGCCATCGCCACGCCAGTATAACCTATATTCAGCCCTTGACAGGTTAGGCCGCCCGATCCAGGATATAACCACCTAATGCGGTTATAGCAGTTAGTCTGTCGAAACCGCGGAACGGCAGAAAGAAGGACCGATGGCCAGGATCGAATCGCCCCGCATTGCCAGACAGCTCGTCCGCGCCGTCCGCGGTCCCGCCTGGCACGGCCCGTCGTTTCACGAGGCCATCCGCGGCGTGTCGGCCGCGGATGCCGCCCGGAAGCCGATTCCCGGCGCGCACTCCATCTGGAAGCTGGTGCTTCACACGACCGCCTGGCTGCGCATCGTCCGGCTGCGCGCGGAGAAGCGAAGTCCCAGGCGGATCACCCGGGCCATGAACTGGCCCGATCCGGGGCCGGTCCAGGCCCGGCGCTGGCGTCGGGCGGTGGCCGGGCTGGACGCGGAAGTGACGCGCCTCGCGCGCACGATTCGCGCGCTGGACGACGAACGGCTGCCGTACCTCGCGCTCCACGGCGTCGTTCAGCACACGATCTATCACGCCGGACAGATCGTCCTGCTGAGGAAGCGCGCGCTCAAGGTGCTGCCATGACCACCCTGAATCTGACCGACACCCGGGCGGAGCTGGTCGCCCGCCGGCGGGCCCTGATGCACGCCGTCGCGGCGCACCCGGGGTCGGGCCTCGGCGCCCTTGTCGCAGAAGTTGACGAGGCGCTCGCGCGCGTCGACGCCGGCACCTACGGCCGGTGCGACGTGTGCCACGAGTTCGTCGGATCCGGCCGGCTGGCCGAGGATCCCCTGGCGCGCTCCTGCGAGGAACACCCGTCGCTGGCGGAGGTCGCGCGCCTTCAGCGGGACCTCGAGCTCGCGCGGGACGTCCAGCGCCGCCTCCTGCCGCGTCAGGGCGGCACGCTGCCCGGCTGGGAGTACCGCTACCGGTACGACGCCGCCGGCCCGGTCGGTGGCGACTTCTGCGACGTGATTCGGCGGCCCGGCCGCGACGAGACGCTCGTCATTGTCGGCGACGTGGCCGGCAAGGGCATCGCGGCGTCGCTCCTCACGACGAGCCTTCTCGCGACGTTCCGGAGCCTCGCGCCGCTCGGCCTGCCCGTGGGCAAGCTGCTGGCGCGATCGGGCGCGCTGCTGCACGACGACACGCACCCCGCGTCCTATGCGACGCTGGCGGTCGCCTCGTTGGGCCCCGGCAGGGACGTTGAGCTCTACAGCGCCGGGCACTGGCCGCCGCTCGTCAGGCGCGGATCGCAGCTCGCGCCTGTCGCGGTCGAGGCCGGTCTTCCGCTCGGACTGTTTCCAGATTCCACCTACGCGCCAACGCCGCTTCGCCTCGACCCCGGCGACACGCTGCTCTTCTATACCGACGGCGCCATCGACGCGGAGAACGGCGCCGGTGAGGAGTACGGCGCCGGCCGGCTCGCCTGCGCGCTCCTGGGCTCCGCCGGGAACCTCACGTCGATCCTCGACGGGCTGGCGGACGACGTGCGGCGGTTCCGGAATGGCGGCCCCGCCGACGACCTGATGCTCTTCGCCCTGCGCCGCCGGTAGAAAACGACCTCGGAGGTCGTTTTCCCGATCCTGGGAAAACGACCTCCGAGGTCGTTTTTCCGGCCCGGCACGTCCGCGGGAGATGATAGGTCGAGGCACGCCATGAAGACGTCGGTGTTCGGCGACCACGAGCCGAAGACGCTGGAACAGTTTCGCGACGTGGCCACCCGCGCCGAGCGGGCGGCGCTCATGGCCGACGGCCATCTCGGCTACGTCATGCCGATCGGCGGCGTCGCCGCGTATCGCGACCAGGTGTCGGTCGTCGGCGTCGGCTTCGACATCGCGTGCGGCAACGCGGCAATCCGCACCGACCTCACGCTCGTCGGCACGCCCGGTCTGGCCGGCCGCCTGGACGACATCGCGGACGAGATCCAGGACGTCGTCTCGTTCGGCATCGGCCGCAAGAATCGATCGGATGACGCGCCCGTCGATCATCCGCTCTTCGAGTCACCCTCGTGGGAGGCCCTGCCGGCGCGCGTGCGCGACGGCCTGCGCGAGAAGGCCCGCGCGCAGCTCGGCACGGTCGGCAGCGGCAACCACTACGTGGACGTGTTCGTCGACGAGGCGGACGCCATCTGGGTGGGCGTCCACTTCGGCAGCCGCGGCTTCGGCCACACCGTCGCGTCGGGCTTCCTCGCCCTCGCCCAGGGCGAGCCCTGGGGCGCGCGGGTGCCCGAGCGCGAGACGCTCCTGCCGCTCCACCGGCCGATGGGCCACGACTACTGGCAGCTCATGACCCTCGCGGGCGAGTACGCCTATGCGGGCCGCGAGTGGGTCGCGCGCAAGGTCGTGGCGCTCCTCGGTGGCCGCGAGCTCGACCTCGTCCACAACCACCACAACTTCGCCTGGCGCGAAGCGCACGCCGGCGAGAGTTTTGTCGTCGTCCGCAAGGGCGCGACGCCGGCGTTTCCGGGCCAGACGGGCTTCGTCGGCGGATCGATGGGCGACGATGCGGTCATCGTGCGGGGTGTGGTGGCGGGCGACGCGCGCGTCCAGGCGCTGCAGCGCGAGGCGCTCTTCTCCACCGTGCACGGCGCCGGCCGGATCATGTCGCGATCGGCGGCGGCCGGAAAGATCAACCGCCGGACGGGCCGCGTCCTGCGCCCCGGCGTCGTGTCAAAGGCGATGATGCAGGACTGGGTCCGGAAGAAGGGCGTCGTGCTCCGCGGCGGCGGCCTCGACGAGAGCCCGCACGTCTACCGGCGGCTGCCGGACGTCCTCGCTGCGCAGAAGGGCACGATCGAGGTGCTCCACACGCTCCGGCCGCTCGTGGTCGTCATGGCCGGGGCGGAGATGTTTGATCCGTATAAAGACTAAGGGGTCGTACCTCGATCTGTGGAAAAGTCCAGGGACCTCGTCGACAGGTGTGTCCCTGGACTTTTCCACAGATCGAGGTACGACCCCGTTATCCCTATTTCAAACACACCCGCCGATAGATGTGTCCCCTGGACTTTTCCACAGATCGAGGTACGTCCCCGTTACCTCATGCACGCCAGCGCATCGTTGTTCCCGAAGATGCGGCCCGCGCCGACGGCGCCGAGGAACGGCGCGATCGGGCAGAGCGATTGCGCCGACCCGCCGCCCCGGCGCAGCGAGTACGGCCGGATGAACACGCTCCGGTCCGTGAGCGGCAGCGTGGCGACGTTGTCGTAGAAGATGCCGGCCTTGCCGTCCTGGAAGAGGTACTGCTCGACGTTCGACACGTAGAAGGCGCTGATCGTCCCGCCTTCCTTCCTGACGTACGCCGCAATCGCGCGCAGCGCCTTGGCGCCGCCGAAATCGCCGGTCACCGGCACGATCAGGTTCTTCTCGTGCAGCGTCTTCACCGTCCGGAAGTGCTCGTCGGTCGAGAGGAAGCTCTGCGCCTGGCCGTTGTAGTCGTACGCCCACCCCGTGAGGTCGGCAAACGTCACGCCCGCGCCGCCGAAGCCGCGCGTGGAGATCGCCGGCCCGAACGCCGTGAACGCGCCGAACACGTTCTCGAGCTTGGCAGCTTCGTCGGCCGTCAGGGCGAACTTGCGCGTGTCGGTCAGGTGCTGCCGGATCCGGGCCTCCGTCTTCGCCGCCATGCCGACGTCGGTCGCGACGGGCGTGAACGCCTCCCAGATCTTCTGAATGGACGCGCCCGCATCGAGACCGGCCGGGCGCGGCTTGGAGAAGAGGAGCGAAATGAAGTCGACGCGATCGGCGGCAAGCTCGAAGATCGCCTTGAACATGAGATGCTGCACGGCCGCCTGCCGCCGAATGTCCAGGATGAACGCCATGGCCGGGCGGATCGCGGCGATATATGTGAAGTTCTGCTCCGGACCCACGCCGAGATACACGCCGCCCTTGACGCCGGCCTCCCGCAGCATTGAGAACACCTGGGCGACCTCGCGCTCGTTCGACGTGTAGTTGTCGGTGATGCGGAAGTAGGCGTCGGGCTCCGAACTGTCCGACGCCAGCTTCCAGAACTCGGCGTCGCTCAGCCGGTCCGGCAGCCCGAACGGCCGGGCCGACGTCGAGCCCACCAGGAGCAGCAGCGCGAGCGCCGCCGCGAGACGAGTCCATGTCCGGCCAGTCAGCATGGTCTAGAAGATAGCCCAAACCGGCCGGGCCAGTTATGATGCTGGCGGACTCCTCGAAGCAGGCACGAGCCCTGGAGGCAGGAACTATGAGAAGTACGGTCTGGATGTCCGGCGCCATACTGGTCGCCGGTATCGGCCTGGCGTCGTCGCTGGTCGTCGCCCGGCAGGCGGGCGTCGAAACCCGGCCGCCCAACGCGCCCGATCAGTCGGCCGCCTTCATCGGACAGACACGCGCCCCCGAACGCACATCCAACGTCGTCTACGACACCGTGACCGTCCTCGACGGCCTGCAGAACCCGTGGGGCCTGACCTTCCTGCCCGACGGACGCATGCTCCTCACCGAGCGCCCGGGCCGCCTGCGCATCGTCACGGCCGACGGCCAGATGTCCGAGCCCCTGACCGGCCTGCCCGCGATGGACGCGCGCGGGCAGGGCGGCCTGCTCGACGTGGCGCTCGACCCGAACTACACGTCGAACCGCCTGCTCTACTGGTCGTATTCCGAGCCCCGCGAGGGCGGCGTCAACAACACCGCGGTGGCGCGCGGCCGTCTGGTGGACAACCCGGCCGCGCCCGGCGTCGAGAACGTGCAGGTCATCTTTCATCAGGAGCCCTCGCTCCGATCCACGCTGCACTTCGGCAGCCGCCTCGTGTTCGCCCGGGACGGCACGCTCTTCGTCACGCTCGGCGACCGCTCCATCACCGAGGGCCGCATGCAGGCCCAGCGGCTCGACGGCCTGCTCGGCAAGATCGTGCGCATCAACCCGGACGGCTCGATCCCGAAGGACAACCCCTTCGTCGGGCGCGAGGGCGCGCGGCCGGAAATCTGGTCGATCGGCCACCGCAACATCCAGGGGGCGGCGCTCCATCCGACGACCGGCGAGCTCTGGGAAGTGGAGCACGGCACGCGCGGCGGCGACGAGATCAACATCGCGCGGAAGGGCAAGGACTACGGCTGGCCGACCATCGCCTACGGCATCGAGTACCAGGGCGGACCCATCACCGGCGGCATCACCGCCAAAGAGGGCATGGAGCAGCCAGTCTACTACTGGGATCCGGTCATCGCGCCCGGCAACATGCTCTTCTACACGGGCACCCTGTTCCCGGCCTGGAAGGGCAGCCTCTTCGTCTGCGGCCTGGCGACGACGCATCTGGCTCGGCTCACGATCGAAGGCGATCGCGTCGTCGGCGAGGAGCGGCTGCTGACCGACCTCACGCCCGCCCGGCAGCGGCTGCGCGACGCCCGGCAGGGCCCTGATGGCGCCATCTACGTGCTCACCGACGCGCCCGGGCGCGGGGACACGCGGCCGGGCCGGATCGTCAAGATCGTCCCGAAGCGCCAGTCGTAGGCGTGGTCATCTGGTTGAGGAGGCTCCCGTGCGACATCCACACCTCATCACACGGCGCATAGCTGGCGGAGGCCTGACCGCAGTTGCCGCCGCGCTTTTCGCCGGCGCCCTGGCCGTCCAGGCCCAGCAGGCGCCGCCGGCGCAGCCTGCGCCGCCGCGCCCGCTCGTCCCGCTCACGGCGAGCACGCTCCTGCGGAATCCTCAGGTCTACATCGGCGAGAACGTCTCGCTCATGGCGACCGTGGACGCCGTTCTCACGAAGACGGCGTTTACACTCGACCAGGATCTGACGAAGAGCACCGAGCAGGTCGTGCTGGTCCTCGCGCCCACGCTCACCGCCGCGCCCGCGGTCAACGGCTACGTGACGGTACAGGGCGAGGTCCTGCGCTTCGATCCAGCCGAGATCGCCAAGAAGGCGAGGACGTACACGATCGACCTTCCGCCCGATCTCGTGGCGAAGTACCAGGGGCAGCCGGTCATCCTGGCCTCGGCGGTCGTCGATCCCAAGCTGGTGGATCTCGCCAAGCGCGTGCTCCCGCCGATGACGCCGGCCGAGATCGCGTTCCAGAAGGCGATGCGCACGATCAACCCGACCTTCACGGCGCTGCGCGGCGGCCTGGAATCGCCCAACGCCACGCAGACGAAGGAACAGGCGGCGACGCTCAAGAACGCCTTCAGTGAAATCGAGACCTACTTCAAGTCACGCAGCGTCGCGGACGCGACGGGATGGGCCGGCGAGGCCATCACGCTCGCGACCACCATGGAACAGGGCGCCGTGGCCGGCAAGTGGGACGACGTCAAGGCCGCGGCCGGCACGCTGCAGGGCCTGTGCACGACCTGCCACGGCGCCTACCGCGAGCGCCAGGACGACGGCTCGTTCCGGATCAAGAGCGGCGGCAACTGATAGCAGACCAAGAGCCGTCACCGTGAAGGGCGTGAAGGGGGTGAAGGGCATGAAGCGTGACAGCCGTCAAGGGATTCTCACGATCTTCATCTTCTTCACGCTCTTCATGAGTACAGCTCTTGGCTCGATCGCCGGCCAGCGGCCGGCCACGGCGCCCGCCACGGCGCCGTCGGGCAAGCCGCCCGACAGCGTGTTCATCGAAGATCTGACCTGGGCCGAAGTCCGAGACCTCGTCACGGCGGGTACCACGACGGTCATCATCGGCACGGCCGGCACGGAACAGAAGGGCCCGCACATGGTCGACGGCGAGCACAAGTTCGTCATGGAGTACGCGGCCGACAAGATCGCCCGCGCGCTCGGCAAGACGCTCGTCGCGCCCGTCATCGCCTACGTCCCGGAAGGCAGCTGGGAAACTGTCGGCGGGCACATGAGCAAGCCCGGCACGATCACGCTGCCCGAAGATCGGTTCGTCGAGCTGATGGTGAACGCCGGCCGCAGCCTGAAGTCCGGCGGGTTCACGACCATCCTCCTCATCGGCGAGTCGGGCGGCAACCGGACGGGCATGCGGACGGCGGCGACGCGGTTGAACGAGCTGTGGAAGGGCGAGGCCAGGGCCTTCTGGATTGACGACTACTACACGAAGGGACACGCCGACCAGAATGCATATGTCACGAAGACGCTCGGCATCCCGGCCAACGAGATCGGCGGGCACGCGAACATCCTCGACACGTCCGAGATGCTGTTCGTCAACCCCAAGCACATCAGGAAGAACAAGATCGCGCCCGGCGGCGGCTATCAGAACAGCGGCGTGAGCGGCGACCCGACGCGATCCTCGGCCGCGCTCGGCAAGGTGTTCCTGCAGATCAAGATCGACAACGCGCTTGCACAGATCAAAGCCATGATGGCCGGCACCTGGCAGCCGCCGGCGGAGCCTCAGCGGGCGGCGGGTGCGGGCGGTGGTGGTGGCGGACGCGGCGGACGCGGGCGCGGCGGCGACCCGGCAGCAGGTCAGCCGGCCGGTCCTCCGGCGCCGCGGCCTCCGACGATGGACGCGGCGCCGGCGGGGATTTCGCCGAACCATCCGCCCGACACGGTCTTCATCGACGAGCTGACGTGGGAGGAAACGCGCGACCTGATGAAGGCGGGCTGGCTCACCGCCATCGTCCCGACGGGCGGCACGGAGAAGAACGGGTACCACATGGCGCTCGGCAAGCACAACTTCATCGTCACGCACGCGGCGAACCTGATGGCGCGGCGGTTGAAGAACACGCTGGTCGCGCCGACGATCCAGTACGTGCCGGAAGGCAACCCGGACCGCCAGAACCCCGGCGCCATCTCGCATCCCTCGCCGGCCTACGACCTCCTGCTCGACGCGGCGGCGCGCAGCCTCAAGGCGCACGGCTTCAAGGAGATCCTGTTCATCGGCGACAGCGGCGGCAATCAGGCGGGCCTGCGCACGGTGGCGGCGGCGCTGAACGAGGAGTGGAAGGACCAGGGCGTAAAGGTCTTCGCGCTCACCGACTACTACGAGCAGGGCCGCGTGCACTATCGCGCGTGGCTCGAAGCCGCGTTCGGCTACGACGACCAGACGGTCGGCAGCCACGCCGGCATCAGCGACACGTCGCAGCTCCTGCACGTCCGGCCGACGGCCGTGCGGAAGGATCAGATCAAGCCGTGGGGCGGCGCGCAGGATTCCGGCGTCTCGGGCGATCCGACGAAAGCCACGGCCGAGATCGGGCGGATGGGTATCGAGTTCAAGATCAACGCCGGCCTCGCCCAGTACCGCGCGTTGAAGAATCCCGGCCGGGGCGGCCGCGGCGGGTCGTAGGATCCGGCGGGCGAGACGGATCCGATGGCCGTTGGGGCGTGCGAACGGCCGTTCAGACGGCCCAGTCGTCCGAAGGTGCATCGCCACTCTCCCCAGGAGCCGATCATGAAGCGTCCCTCACTCCTTCTGGTCCTCGCCGCCGTCGCGCTGGGCTCGTCCGTCGTGGCGGCTTCCGGCCGCATCGGGTTCTACGGCATCATCGAGCGCGTCGTCTTCGAACCGAACGAGGCGGCCGCCGAGCGGCTTCAGGTCTGGGGCGCCTTCGCGTACGTCGATGGCGGCGCCAGCAAGAACGTCGCGGTCTCGTCGGTCCACCGCGGCTACCTCTACTTCCGGCTGCGATCGGACATTCCAGGGTTCACGTCGCAGGCGGAGATCGACCTCACGCGGAAGGAATGGACGGACCTCAAGACCGTGGCAGGAACCGGCCAGGCGGTCGGCTTCGGCAGCTGGGGGTACATCGGCACGTTCGGCGTGCTCGAACCGAACGGCATCGCCGGACCGCCGTCCTACCTCTGGGAGCGCAAGCCGTCGGGAGGCGCGCGAGCCGATCTGCGCGTGCGGCCGGCGACCGAGGCACCGTCCGCGCCCGCGACCTACCAGACGGAAACCGGCATCGTGAAGCTCGCCGAGACCGGCAGCCACGCCAGCATCGTGCGGCAGTTGCGCGACGCGCTGCGGCGATAGCGGCTCTCGCGCGCGGCCACCTCAACGCGGTTGCGGAGTTTCTGATTCCCGATTGCACCTGAACTGGCTTTCGGCGAGGCGACTGTCGCGGCCCGATAAGTAGGGCGGGACATCGGCCCGGAGGCAACGAGCTTTTCGAGCGCGATGCCCGAAGTTAGGAGACGATGGCCGACGACCTGCCCGCCGATCTTCAGGCGCTGGATGACGAACTCACGGCGGCCGCGCGCGACGCAGAAGCGCTGACGGCCGGCCTGCCTGAAGCGCTGGGCGCCCGGCGGCCAGACGAGGGCGGCTGGAGCGTGGCCGAATGCCTCGACCATCTGGCCACGGCCAATCGCGTGTACCTCGCCGCCATGCAGGCGCCCGCCGAACGCGCCCGGGCGCGCGGGCGGCGGCGGCGCGGGCCGGCCCGGCCGGGATGGGCGGGCCGGCTGTTCATCGCCACGCTCGAACCGCCGGCGCGGCTGTGGCTCAAGCGCCGGGCTCCTCGGATCATCCGGCCGCGCGGTGCGCCCGCGCTTGCCGACGCGTTCGCGAGCTTCATGGCGTCGCAGGCGGACGTCCGCGCGTTCCTGCGCGCGCACGCGGACCTGGATCTGGCTCGTCTCCGGTTCCCCAATCCCTTCGTGCGCGGCATCCGGTTCAGCCTGGCGACGGGCCTGCACGTCATCACGGCGCACGACCGGCGCCACCTCTGGCAGGCGTGGCGCGTGCGCCGCGCGGTCGAAGGACGCCGCGCCTCAATGCCCGGCCGCGCGTGAGGTGACGGCCGGGCATTCACTCCAGGCACACGAAGACCCGCGTGGCCTTCATGTTCTGCCGGGTGAGCGGTTGTGGTGCGGCCTACGGGACGCAGGACGCGCAGCGGTTGTTGTTGATCGCGCCGAGCTTCACGAGGAGCGCGATTGTCTCGGGGTACGGCGAGATGCGCGAGACCGGGCCGTTGGCCATGTCGGCGGTCGTCTGGCCGCGCCGGCTGACGGCTTTCACGTCGGCGCCCTTCGAGACGAGGTACAGGATCACTTCGTTGTCGCCGCGCGCGGCCGCGTGATGGAGCGGCGTGTAGCCGCCGTCGTCGCGTCCGTTGACGTCGGCGCCGATTTCCTCGACGAGGTATTTCACTGAGGGCAGCCAGCTGTCCGGTGCGTGCCGGTGCGCGTTGCCGGCGAAGCCTTCGCCGTATTCGGCGCCGGCCGCCGCGTGGAGCGGATAGACGCCGGGGCCGCCCGCTGGTGTCGGGGGCAGTCCGGACGGATCGCCGCCGCCCGGCGCGCCGCCGCGGCCTGGACCGGCCGGTGGAACGGGGCCGCCCGGGCCGTCCGGACCGCCGCCGGCGCCGCCGCCGCGCCCGCCCGCCGCACCCTGTCCGCCACCGCCGCCGCCGGCGCGGCCGCCGCCAAACCCGCCCCGCCCGCCGCCGCCCGCCATCGTCGGGATGTTCGGATCGGCGCCGTACTTCACGAGCAGGCGCATGGCATCCACGTCCGTGCCGTAGGCGGCGCGCCAGAACGCCGTGGAACCGGTCACGTTCGAGAGCCCGCAGTTGCCGTTACCGCAGCCCGTGTACGTCATGTACCAGGGATGGCCCTTCACGCGCGCGTCGGGGTCCGCACCCGCCTCGAGCAGGGCTTTCATCACGTCGAGGTAAGTCGCCTTCTGCAGGTCCATTTCCTGCGGCTGCGGGAAGCGCGTCCGCGGCTGCCACTGCGTGTTGATGACGGCCCAGAGCGGCGCAATGCCGTAGCCGTCGCCGGCGATGTTCGGATCGGCGCCCTTCTCGACGAGGAGCATGGCGAGGTCGAACTGGCCATTGATCAACGCCATCAGGAGCGGCGTGTTGCCGTCGGCTGACTTCTGGTTGATGTCCGCCCCGGCCTCGATGAGCGCGAGCGCCGTGGTGGTGTAGCCCTGACGCGCCGCGTGGTGAAGCGCCGTCAGGCCGCCCCGGGCCGACACGGCCGGTGGGGGCGCTTCCTGATTCTGGAGGTCCGTCGCTGTCTGCGGTCCGGGCGCGCCCGCGCCGCCGCCGCCACGGCCCGCGAAGGCCTGACCGGCTTGCGGCGGGCCAGCCGCCGCCGCGCCCGCATCCGGCGGCGCGGCGCCGCCGCGCCCGCCCCGGCCGCCGCCGGCCGCCCCGGCCGCGGGCGGCTCCGGCACCTTGCCCGTCGCGTAGAACTCGCGCGCGGCCTGCACCGCCGCCTGTTCCTGGCTCGCCGTCGGCTGCTCTCCGCGCGGCACCGAGGCCGCGAGCACCTGGCGCCGGATCGTGGCGGCCTGGCGATCCATCGCCTGCTGCCGCTGCAGATCGATGACTCTGGTCGCTGCCTTCACGTCCGCGCCGCGCGCGATCAGCCGCTTCACGGCCTCGACGTGGTTCAGGGCCGCGGCAAAGATGAGCGGCGTCTGACTGTTCTCGTGCTCGCGCGCGTTGACGTCGGCGCCCGCGTCGATGAGCGCGGTGATCGCATCGGCGCTGCCGGCGCCGGCCGCCAGGTGGAGCGCGGTCGAGCCCGACGCCGCCGGCGCTGACGCGGACGCGCCGGCCTTGAGGAGCGCGCGCACGACGGGCCCGCTGCCGTTACGCGCGGCCAGATGCAGCGGCGTGTACGCGCCGAGCCGAGTGGTCGTCGCGGTCGTCGCACCGGCGTAGATCAGCATCTCCGCCATCGCCAGGTCGCCGCGCTCGGCCGCCCAGTGGAGCGGCGTCATGCCGTCGGCATGCGGCGCGCTGACGTCGGCGCCCTGCTTGAGCAGGGCGCGCACGGCGTCACGGTCGCCGCGCTTCGCCGCGTCGGCCACGGGCGCCGCCGCCTGACGCGCCACCACAGCCACCGAAAGCGCCATTGCGAGCGCAACGCCCAGACTCAGTCGTGTTGAGGTCATCGGAGTCACCATCTATCCTCAATCAACATCTCGAAAGGGGTCTGGCCCGGCTTACGCCACTCGGGGCCAGACCCCACGGTCACGAGTTCACCCAGCGTACGCCACTCGGGGCCAGACCCCACGGTCACGAGTTCACCCAGCGTACGCCACTCGGGGCCAGACCCCACGGTCACGAGTTCACCCAGCGTACGCCACTCGGGGGGCCAGACCCCACGGTCACGAGTTCACCCGGCGTACGCCACTCGGGGCCAGACCCCACGATGCCTGCCTATACGGTCAGCGCGAACTCGCCCGTGCTGTCGCCGAACGACGTGACGTCGTCCATGCCGAGTAGATGCAGCGCCGTGAGCATCGGGTTGGCCATCGGCGTGCCGTCGGGCGTCTTGAGGTGCAGGCCGCCCTGGAGCTTGCCGTTGGCGTGGCCGAAGAAGGCCAGCGGGCACCGGCGATGGTTGTGGACGTTCGAGTCCGCCATCGGCGAACCCCAGATGATCATGGACTTCTCGAGCAGGTTCTGGTCCCCCTCCATCGCGGTCTTCATCTTCTCGAGGAGGTAGGTGAGCTGGCCCGTCCGGTACTTGCAGATCTTGTTGAACTCCATGATCCGCGGCTCGCCGCCGCCGTGGTGCGACGCCGGGTGGAACGGCTGGCTCGACCCGCTCTCCGGGAACACGCGGTTGTCGGCGTCGCGGCCCAGTTTGAACGAGATGACGCGCGTGAGATCCGACTCGAGCGCGAGCACCTGGATGTCGAACATCAGCCGCACGTGCTCGGAGTACGAGTCGGGCACGCCGGGCGGCGCGTTGGGCAGCTCGCGCGTTTCGCCGCTCATGTTGTGCGCCTCGACGGCCTTGATGCGGCGCTCGATCTCCTGGACGTTCTGCAGGTAGCGGTCCATGCGGACGCGGTCGGCCGGCCCGAGGTGCCTGCGGAGCTCCACGACCTCGGTGTTGATCCAGTCCAGGATGCTCTTGCGCGACTCGCGGCGCGCGGCCCGCGCCTCCGGCGTGCCGCCGGCGCCGAACAGCATGTCGAAGGCGACGCGCGGATCGCGGATCATCGGCAGCGGGTCGTTCGGCGACGCCCAGCTGATGGCGTCGATGTAGACGCAGGAGTAGTTGTAGGTGCAGCCGCCCGCCTGATCGAGATTCTCGATGCAGAACTGCATCGACGGCATCGGCGAGGCCTGGCCGAACCGCCGCGCGTACATCTGGTCGAGCGACGTGCCGGCCCAGATGTCCGATCCCTGCGTCTGCTTCGGATGCGCCTGCGTCAGGAACACCGCGCTCGAGCGGAAGTGGTCGCCGCCAATCTCCGGCAGCGCAAACGCCTCGGCCATCCGCACGTCGGTGTTGCTGACGATGGTCATGTGGTCGCGGTAGGGCTCGAAGGCTGCCATCGGGTTGTCCGGCACCATCGTGAAGGTGCGGCCCGTCTGCTCCGGTGCCCACAGGAACTTCTGCGCGGCGAGCGGATTGCAGCCCGCCTGCCCGTGCACCTCCTCGATGCAGATGAGGCGCGTCGGGTCGGCGAGCGCCTCGCGCTTCGCGCGGGCCGCCGGCACCATGGCGTCGAGGAACGGGAGCGCCATCGAGGCGCCCATGCCGCGGAGGAAGGTCCGGCGTGGCAGAGACTTTCCGGTGATGAAGGTCATGTCAGCTCCTCAGCTCCTCAGTGCCTCGTCTTGCCCGACTTCGCCGGCGCGGGGTCGGCCGGTGGCGGGTCGGCCCGCTTCATGCGAAACGCGTCGCTCGTGACGACACCCAGGATGAGCGACGAGATCTTGTAGCCGCCGGGCTCGGCGGCCTTCGTAATCGCCCGCACGGCCGGCTGGTCGTAGTACTCGACGCGGCGGCCGAGGGCGTAGGCCATCAGGTTTTCCGTGAACGTCCGGACGAGCGGAGTCGGGCGCTTCAGGAGCACGGCCGAGAGCTCCGCCGGTGTGGCGACCGCCGTGCCGTCGTAGAACTCGCCGCGCGTGTCGAGCGGCATGCCGGTCTCGCGCGCGCGCCACTTGCCGGTGACGTCGAAGTTGTCGAGCGCCAGCCCGATCGGATCGATGAACCGGTGGCAGGAGTTGCAGGTCGGGTTCGTGCGGTGCAGCTCCATGCGCTCGCGCGTCGTGAGCGGCCGGCCGCCCTTCGACTCGGCCGTCTCCTCGAACGGCGGCACGGAGCCGTCCATCGGCGGCGGCGGCGGCGGCGTGCCAAGGAGCACCTCCATCACCCACTTGCCGCGGAGCACTGCCGACGTGCGGTTGGCGTAGGACGTCTGCACGAGCACGCTGCCCTGACCGAAGAGGCCGCGGCGCCGCTCGTCCGGGTAGGTCACCTTGCGGAAGTAGCTGCCGGCCACGCCGGGAATGCCGTAGTGGCGCGCGAGCCGCTCGTTGAGGACCGTGAAGTCGGCGCGCAGGAGGTCGAGCATGCTGCGATCGTCGCGGACGAGCGCGCTGAAGAAGAGCTCCGTCTCGCGCTTCATCAGATCGCCGAGCTGCCCCTCGAAGTTCGGGTAGTAGTTCGGATCGGGGTGCACCTTGTCCACGTCCTGCAGGCGCAGCCACTGACCGGCAAAGCGCGGGCCGAGCGCGTCGGCGCGCGGGTCGGCCAGCATCCGCCGCGCCTGCCGCTCGATTCCGGCCGGCGTCGCCAGCTCGCCGCGCGTCGCGGCCCCGAGGAGCTCGGCATCGGGCGGCATGCCCCAGAGGAAGAACGACAGGCGCGACGCCATGTCGACGTCGCTCACGCGATAGATGGCGCCGGGCTTCACGCCCGCCGGCTGCCGCTCGATCCGGAAGATGAAATGCGGACTCGCGAGAATGGCTTCGAGCGCCTGGCGCACGCCGGCCTCGAAGCCGTCCTTGGCCGAACCCATGTCGTAGAACTTCAGCAGGCCGTCCACTTCGCTGGCGGCGACCGGCCGCCGATAGGCGTCGGTCGCCAGGCGCGACAGGATCGTCCGGGCGCACGGCCGCTCCTCGACCGGGCCGGTCGGCCGGCACGTGAACACCTTTCGCCGGCTGGCCGTGTCGGAAATGCCTGTCGGCCGGTACGGGCCCTTCACGATGAGGTCGCGGAGGTGCGGCAGCGTCGTGATGCCCGACCCGCCCGACCCGCCGCCGGCGAACGACCAGTCGTGCGGCCGGATCAGATCCTCGTACGGACCGTCGAAGCGTCGAACGAAGGCGGCCGAGAGCGTGTACTGGCCGGCCTTGATGCGAATCGGCTCCGTCTTCATCGGCACGGCGCCGCGGCCGTCGGCGGCGCCAGCCTGGCCCGTCTCATAGCGCACGAGCCCAATCCGCTGGCCGTTGAGCGAGAGATCCAGGTCCTCCAGACGCGAGTTGTCGCCGCCCGTGAACGTCACCTCGAAGACGTACTCGGCATCGACCGGGAAGATATGTGTCACGACCATCCCGCCGCGCGATCCGACGGGCGCGCCCTCGAGGTGATCCCAGGGATGCTGCGAGATGTAGCTCGTGTTCGTGTACGTGCGATCGAGGGGTGGCGCACTCCGATCGCCGATCGCCAGGCGGCTGATCTCGGCCGCCGCGTTCAGGTACGACTCGAGGAGCGTGGCCGAGATCGTCTGCTCGTCGGCGATGTTGTCGAAATTCGCGCTCTTCTGGTCGAGCGGCAGCCAGTTGCCCGGATCCACGTCCAGATCCAGCAGCGCGAGAATCGAATTGCGGTACTCCGTGCGGTTGAGGCGCGGAAACACGCGGCCGCCCGGATTGGGCCGGGCGAGCGCCGCGGCGTCAGCCTTCGCCTCGAGCGTGGCGATGAGCGCCGCATACGTGGCCGGGTCCGGCCGCTCCTGGCCGGGCGGCGGCATCATGCCCGCCTGCAGCTTGCGGATCATGCGCTCGGCCAGTTCCGCGTGCTCGCCGGCGCGCGCCAGGTCGAACGTGTCGAACGACACGTTGCCGCGCAACATCTGATCGTTGTGACAGTCCCCGCAGTAGGTCTGAATCACGTCGTTCAGCGCCTGGGCCGACGGCGCGGCCGGTGCCGCCTTGGCCGCCTTTGCGATGCTCGCGCCCGGCGCCTGCGCCGCGGCAGCGCCCGCGCGCACGGCAATCGCCGCGCCGAGAATCCCGACGCTCACCCAGAGAAGACGCGCCCGCTTCATGCCGTGATTCCTACCCCCGCCGAGACGGCCGTCCACGCCGAAAACACACAGGTAGCCGGCCCAAACCTACACCCCGACGCCGTTGATCCCGGTGAATATACACCCGTACCTGCCCTCCTGTTTATCGGCCTGACGGGCTGGAACCGGGGCGAAAGCCAGACACTCCAGGGGGGTACCGCCCGGCCACCGGGATTGGGGGGAGGGCGCGCGCCCCTACCCCGCGTGGGTGCTGACCAGGCGGAAGTTCTCGACGAACCCGTAGAGAAGGAGCGCCGCGAGCGCCAGGCCGGCGACGAAGAGCACGGCCACGTTTGAGGCGCGCGGCTCCACCGACAGGGTGAACACGAGCCGGCGCCCGTCGCGGCGGACGCCCGGTTCCGCAATGGCGAGCGCATTCAAGGCCAGCGCCGCGCCCAGCCCGCCCAGGAACACGACGGGCGAAAGCACGTTGAAGGCCGGGCCGCCGAAACGCGCGGCCAGGCCGTCGAGGGCGGCATAGAGGAAGCCCACGCCCGCGTCGTTGAGGAGATTGGCCAGGATGAAGAACGCCGCCGGCGCGGCCAGCGCGGCGCCCCACCAGGCCGCGCGGGAGGGAGAGGGTCGTGCCTCGAGGAGGGTGGTCATGGTGAAGCACTTTGTATCACAAAGTTCGTCACGGCGCCAGCCCCAGCAGATCGACCACCGCCCGCACCACCGCCGGCCCAATGTTGAGCGCCCGGTCGTTGTGATCCGCGCCGGGCACCACGACGAATCGTTTGGGATGCGGCGCGGCGTCGTACACGGCCCGGCTGTCGCCGAGCGGCACGATGCGGTCCTCGTCGCCCGCAATCACCAGGACGGGCGACGCGATGCGGGCGATGCGCTCGACGGTCGGATAACGATCGCGCAGAAGCCAGCGCACGGGCAGGAACGGATAATGCATCTGGCCGATGGCAGCGAGCGACGTGAACGGCGACCGCAGGACGAGCGCCGCCGGCGGGAACTCGAGCGCGAGCCGCACGGCGACCGCCGCGCCGAGCGACTCGCCGAAGAAGACGAGACGCGCCCGATCGACGCCGGGCCGCGCGCCCACGGCTGCCAGCGCCGCCCGCGCGTCCCGCGCCAGGCCCTCTTCCGACGGCAGGCCCGGATTGCCGCCGTAGCCGCGATAGTCGAACACGAACACGGCGAGCCCGCGCGCCGCGAGCTGCGCGGCCAGCTCCGCGCGGTACCCGCGATGGCCGGCGTTGCCGTTGAAGACCATCACGGTATACCCGGACGCCGACGAGACCGGCGGCACGAACCAGCCCTCGAGCCGCAGCCCATCCTCCGTCTCGAAGGCCAGCGGCTCGGCCGACGGCAGCCCCGCCGCGGCGGGCGCGGGGACCTGGCTGTCCGGGAAATAAATCAGCCCGCGCTGCCCGAACCAGATCACGGCCAGCACGACCGCCACGATGGCGACGCCGGTCAGCACGCCCTTCACACTACGCCACACGCGCATCGGGTTGACGGGTATAGTGAGGCCGTCCGGCCGCAGCCGGCCCCCTCACGCGTCCATGATCTCGCCGCCACCGGCCCGCCTGAAGTGGATTCTCGCATCGGCCGCGATCCTGCTGGTCGCGGCCGACTTCGCCGCCCGGAAGCTGGACTCACACGACCAGACGACCCAGGGCCGCTGGTTCAAGGGCAACACCCACACGCACACGTTGAACAGCGACGGCGACAGCACGCCGGACGACGTGGTGCGCTGGTACCGCGCCCATGGGTACCACTTCCTCGTGCTGAGCGACCACAACTTCCTGACGAGCGTCGACGCCCTGAACGCACTCCACGGCGCCAGCGATAAGTTCCTCGTGATCAAAGGCGAGGAAGTCACCGACACGTTCGGCGACAAGTCGCTGCACGTGAACGGCCTGGACGTCCAGCGCGAAGTGCCCCCGCAAGGCGGCACGTCCGTCGTCGACGTCCTGCAGCGAAACGTCGACGCCATCCGCCGCGAGCGCGGCGTGCCGCACATCAACCACCCGAACTACCGCTGGTCGATCACAGCCGATGAACTCGGCCAGGTCAGGAACACCCGGCTGTTCGAGGTCTACAACGGCCACCCGCAGGTGAACAACCTCGGCGGAGGCGGCATCCCCGGTCTCGAGGCCGCATGGGACGCCATCCTCACCGCCGGCACGCTCCTCTACGCCGTCGCCGTGGACGACGCGCACACGTTCAAGGATCCGGGGAATCCGAACGTCGCGGGACCGGGGCGAGGCTGGATCGTGGTGCGCGCCGCCCGTCTCGAGACGCGCGCGCTCCTCGACGCCATCGAGCGTGGCGATTTCTACGCGTCCACCGGCGTCGAGCTCGCGGCCTACACGGCGACGGACGACGCGATCGCCGTCAGCGTCAAGGCCACGTCGTTCGCGAAGTATCGCGTGCAGTTCATCGGCAGGGGCGGCGCGATCCTGAAGGAATCAGTCGAGCCGACGGCCACCTATCGCTTCACCGGCACGGAGGGCTACGTTCGGGCGAAGGTGCTGGAGAGTAACGGCGCCGTGGCCTGGTGTCAGCCCGTCATGGTCAGGCGCGAGCCTCGGATTGCTCTTGATGTGGCGTCGGCGAGGCGACGGTCGCGGCCCGATAAGTAGGGCAGGACATCGGCCCGCGCGCCCGCGTCACGGCCGGCGGCGATCCTCCGGCGACACGGCGAGCGGCGCCGGCGTCACGCCCCAGGCTTCGACCTCGATCACGCGGCTGTAGCCGTTCAGCGCCGCCGTAATGAAGATGCGGATCTTCGACGTCGTCACCGGCGCGAACGTTACCTTGCGCCAGACCAGCGTGTTGTTGGTCACGGCGCCGCCCGGCACGGTCGCCCAGGCCGTGCCGGTCCAGTACTGGACCTCGAAGGCCTTGAGTCCCCACGACGTGAACGTCATCGTCGGCGTGGGCTCGACCGGCGCCGAGTAGTTGTCCTGCATGGAGAAGACGCTCACTTCGTCGATCGTCTTCTCTCCGTTGAACGCGACTTCGATCCAGTCCGGCGTGGTGTTCGGCGTGCCGTCGTTCCAGCCGCCGCCCGCCCCCCAGTTCAGGCCCTTCCGGTCGCCGTTGATGGCGCCGGCCGGCGCGTAATTGGCGTTGTAGGTGGACGACGCCGTCGCCACGGCGCCGTTCGACGCGAGCGCGACGTTCGTCCGGCCTGCGGCCGGATTCACGGTAATCGACACCGCCGCCGACGTGGTCGTGGCGCCGAGGTTGTCCGTCGCCACCGCGGTCAGCGTGTAGGCGCCGGCCGCGACGTTCGACCAGGTCACAGCGAACGGCGCGGTGGGGTCCGTGCCGATAGGCGATCCGTTGGCGAAGAAGGCCACCTGCTGCACGCTGCCGTCAGCGTCGGCGGCGGCTGCGTCGATCGCGATCGTCGCCGGCGCGGTGAACGTGGCGCCCGACGCGGGGTTCGTGATCGACACCGTGGGCGGCGTGTTGCCGCCGCCACCGCCGCCGGCCGTGCCCCACGCCTCGACTTCGACCATCCGGCTGTACCCGCCAAGCGACGCCGTGATGTACACGCGGATCCTCGACGTCGTCACCGGCGCGAACACGAACTTGCGCCAGACCAGGTTGTTGTTGGTGATCGACGCGCCGGGCACCGAGGCCCATGCGGCGCCGGTCCAGTACTGGATCTCGAACGCGCGAAGCCCCCAGTAGGCGAACGTCATCGTCGGCGTCGGCTCGACTGGCGCCGTGTAGTTGTCCTGCATCGAGAAGACGCTCACCTCGTCGATCGTCTTCGACCCGCTGAAAGCAACCTCGAGCCAGTCGGGCGTGGTGTTGGGCGTGCCGTCGTTCCAGCCGCCGCCCGCGCCCCAGTTCAGCCCCTTGCGGTCGCCATTGATGGTGCCGGAGGCCGGGTAGTTGCCGTTGTAGGTGGACGAGGCGCTCGCGACGCCGCCGTTCGCGGCGAGCGCCATGTTCATCCGGTTGGCCGGGGGCGAGACCGTCACCGACACGGCGGCCGATGTCGTGCTCGCGCCCTGATTGTCCGTCGCCACCGCCGTGAGGGTGTAGCTGCCGGCGGCCACGTTCGACCAGGTGACACTGAACGGGCTTGTAGTATCCGTACCAATCGACGTGCCGTTCGCGTAGAAGGTCACGGACGCCACGGTGCCGTCGCTGTCGGTCGCGTCGGCCGCCACGGTGACGGTCGCCGGCGCGGTGAATGTCGCGCCCGACGTCGGGCTGCTGATTGCAACGGCCGGCGGCGCGTTCGGCGGCGCCACCGTGATCGCGACCGGGGCCGACGTCGACGTCGCGCCCTGATTGTCAGTTGCCACGGCCGTCAGCGTGTAGCTGCCGGCGGCCACGTTGGACCAGGTGAGGGCGTGCGGGCTCGTCGTGCTCGTCCCGATGGACGCGCCGTTGGCGAAGAACTCCACGCTCGTGACGGCGCCGTCAGGATCGCTCGAAGCGGCGGTGACCGTCACGGTGGCCGGCGCGGTGAACGTCGCGCCCGACGCCGGGCTGGTGATCGCCACCTCCGGCGGGGTGTTGCCGCCGGCCGCCACGCCCCACGCTTCGACCTCCATCACGCGGCTGTGGCCGTTCAGCGGCGCCGTGATGAACGCGCGCACCTTGGTCGTCGCGACCGGCGCGAACACGACCTGCCGCCAGACCAGGCTGTTGTTTGCGATGACGCCACCAGGCAGCGCCTCCCACGCCGCGCCCGTCCAGTACTGGACTTCGAAGCCGCGCAGCCCCCACGTCGTGAAGGTCATCGTCGGCGTGGGCTCGACGGGCGCCGTGTAGTTGTCCTGCATCGAGAACACGTTCACTTCTTCGATGAGCTTCAGCCCGCTGAAGCTGACTTCGATCCAGTCCGGCGTCTGGTTGTACGTCGCGTCGTTCCAGCCGCCGCCTGCGCCCCAGTTCAGGCCCTTCCGGTCGCCGTTCGTCACCGCCGACGCCGGGTAGTTCGCGCTGTAGGTGGACGACGCGGCGGCGACGCCGCCGTTCGAGGCGAGGGCGACATTGAGGCGCCCCGGAATCGGGTTCACCGTGACCGACACCGGGGCGGAAATGGACGTGGCGCCCAGGTTGTCCGTCGCCACGGCGGTCAGCACGTAGCTGCCCATGGGGGCGTTCCAGCTCAGGCCGTACGGGCTTGTCGCGTCCACGCCGATGACCGTGCCGTTCGCGTAGAACGTCACCTGCTGGACCGTGCCGTCGCTGTCGTCGGCCGTCGCGTCGATGGCGACGGTGGCCGGCGAGTCGAACGTGGCGCCATCGGTCGGGCTCACGATCGCCACCGACGGCGGGAAGTTGGGCAGCACGGTGATGTGCACCGCGGCCGACGTCGTCGTCGCACCGAAGTTGTCGGACGCCACGGCGGTCAGCGTGTACTCGCCCGCCGGCGCGTTGACCCACGTCACGCTGAACGGGCTGGTCGTGTCCACCCCGATGACGGTGCTGTTGGCGAAGAACGCGACCGACGCCACCGTGCCGTCGCTGTCCGCCGCATCGGCTGTGAGCGTGATGTTCACCGGCACCTTGAATATGGCGCCCTCGGCCGGCGCGGTCATCGCCACGGTCGGCGGCGTGTTGCCCGTGCCCGGCCCGACCGCACCCGCGGCCTTGTACACGTTCAGGCGGCCGCCCGACGCCACCACACCGTTCCACCGCTGGAACTTGTCCACGTTGTCGAGGAGCAGCGACTTGATGGCCGACACCGACAGCGTCGGATCCATGCTGGCCAGGAGCGCCGCCGCGCCCGCCACGTGCGGCGTCGCCATGCTCGTGCCGGAGTTGTACACGTAGCCGGCGCCGGGGTAGGTGCTCAGGATGTCCTGGCCGGGCGCGGCCAGATCCACCGACGTCGCGCCGTAATTGCTGAAGAACGACCGCCGATCCGTCGGCCCCGACGAGGCTACGGCCACGATGCTCGGCAGGGTGTAGCTCGCCGGATCGAACGGCGACACGTCGTTGTTCGTGCCGTCGTTCCCTGCGCCGAAGATGTTGATGACGCCCGCCAGGCCCGCGGCGTCGATCGCCGCCTCGAGCGCGGTGGCGGGAGGTCCCGATCCGCGCGCGCCGCCCCAGCTGTTGCTCGTCACGCGGACGTTCACGCCGCGGTTCTTCAGTGTGACGACGTAGTCGAAGCACTCGATGGCGCCGGCGTCAGTGCCGTACCCGGTCGCGTCGAGGAACTTGCAGGCCAGCACCTTCGCGTTCCAGGTGACGCCGGCGACGCCAATGCCGTTGTTGCCGACGGCGGCGGCCGTGCCTGACGTGTGGGTGCCGTGCCCCTGATCGTCCATCGGGTCGCTGTCGTGGTTGGCCGTGTCGATCCCGTACACGTCGTCCACGTAGCCGTTGCCGTCGTCGTCAATCCCGTTGCCCGGGACCTCGAAGGGGTTGCGCCACATGTTGGCGACGAGATCGGGGTGCGTGTAGTCCACGCCGGTGTCGATGTTGGCGATGACGACGCTGCCGTTGCCCGCCGTGAAGGTGGTCCACGCCTGCTGCGCCTGAATCTTCTGCAGGCCCCACAGGCTGCCATCGAGCCAGAACGGATCGTTCGGCGGGGCCGTCTGCGTCGTGTGCCGCCGGTAGTTCGGCTGGACGTGCACGACGCCCGGCATCGCCTTGAACGCGGCGAGGGCGGCGTCGACCGACTGGCCGGCGGGCAGGCGCACGAGATCAATGTCGAGGGTGCGGAACGAGCGGATGCGGCTCACGCTCCGGCCCGCGAAGATCGCGGTCCGCTGGGCGGCGTTCGTCGCGGGGCTGAACTGCACAATCAGCTCGCCCGGCACGTACGCGTCGCTTTGAGGCGCCTGCTGGCCGCCCACGCCGGCCACCAAGAGCGCCATTGCCACCACTGCCGCCGCAAGCGACCTCATCGCCATGCTCGCGCTCCAGGTTTCTCAGCCGTACAGATCCGTCGTTTAAGGGAAAGGGGCCTAGTCTATCGCTTTGGAGCACACTCTGTGCCGACTTCGCTCGGTGCGGCGGATGGGGCCAAAGCGCTGCGGTCACGATTCTGTCAGTGCGGGATCTGTAGGGAATGCAGGCCATTGTCGGCGGGCGCGGGCCGCCATGCGCCTGCGGGCCATGTCGTGCTAGAGTCTCCGCGGTTCCGCCCAAGCTGGATTCGACTGGCTGCTTTTCAAAGGAGCGCCTATGTCTGCCATTAACACGGGCAAGGTCATCGTCGGAGGGCTCGTCGCCGGAGTGGTCTTCAACATCGTCGACATGATCAACGGCATGTACATCATGGCCGAGGATTTCCGGGCCCACATGACGCGGCTTGGCCTCGACCCGACGGCGATGGAGACGGGCGGCATGATGGCCACCTGGGTGGTCATCGACTTCCTGTTCGGCTTCCTGGTGGTGTTCACCTACGCGGCGATCCGGCCGCGGTTCGGCCCGGGACCCAAAACGGCCGTCTACGCCGGCCTCATTCCGTACCTGGCCGTCACGATGGTGATGTTCATCGAGTCGCAGATGGGGATGTCGACGATGAACATGTTCGCGAAGATGTCGATCATCCAGCTCGTGAGCACCGTCATCGGGTCGATCGCGGGCGCATCGGTGTACAAGGAATAGAGAGAGGGTCGTACCTCGATCTGTGGAAAACTCCGGGGACACCCCTCTCGACGAAGTCCCCGGAGTTTTCCACAGATCGAGGTACGACCCTCATCTTCATTAAAATGCACCGCCGCGCCTTTCTCGCGCTGGCCGGCGTTGCGGCAGCGGCCGGCCGGCCCGCGCGCGCCGCCCCGGCAACCGTGCAACCGCAGCGCCCGGGGGCGCTCGTCCATTCGGGGTACGACCCCTGGATCGAAGTCCGGCCCGCGCACCTCGCGCACAACGTGCGCGAGGTCGCGCGGGTGGCGCGCGTCCCCATCCTCGCCGTGATCAAGAACAACGGCTACGGGCTGGGCGTCGTCGAGGTCGCGCGCGCGCTCGGTCCGGAGCCGGCCATCGCCGGCTTTGCCGTCATCAAGCTCCACGAAGCCGTCGCCCTCCGCGACGCCGGCGTCACCAAGCCGATCCTGCTGATGGGGCCGTTCGACGAGCGCGATCTCGCGCTCGTCCACGAGCGGCGCATCATGCCGATGGTGTACACGCCCATCGGCGACGCGCTGGAGCGCGCGGCCGCGCGCGCCGGCCGCGCGATCCGGATTCACGTGTGCGTGGACACCGGCATCGGGCGCGTCGGCGTGCCGCACGGCGAGGCGAGGGCGCTCATCCGCGACCTCGCCTCGCGCAAGTCGATTGCCATCGACGGCGTGATGATGACGTTTGCCGAGAACCTCGACTTCGACCGCGAGCAGCGCGCGCGCTTCGTGTCGCTCACGTCGGATCTCGCGGCCGAGGGCGTCGCCCTCGGCCGCCGGCACGCCGCGTCGAGCTTCGCGCTCTTTCAGCACACGGACGCGGCCTTCGACATGGTCCGCCCGGGCATGGCGCTCTTCGGCATCTACCCGGAACTGCCGTTCCGAACGGCGGGCGTGATGGATCTCCGGCCGGCCGTCGCTCTTCGCGCGCGCGTGGCCTACGTCAAGAAGCTCGTCGCCGGCACGAGCGCCGGCTACAACCGCGCCTATGTGGCCGCGCGCGACACCTGGGTGGCGACGCTCCCGGTCGGTCACGCCGACGGCTGGCCGCGCGTGGCCGCCAAAGGCGCGCGCGTCCGCATCGGCGACCGGCTGTACCCTCTCATCGCCTCCGTCTCCGCCAGCCACACCATCGTCGAGATCGGCCCGGAGCCGGCGGTCCGGATCGGCGATATCGCGACGCTCTTCGACTGGCAGGACGGATCGCGGCCCGAGGACGTCGCGGCCGCCTGCGGCGCGTCGGTGTACGACCTCACGATGCACCTCGGACCGCTCCTGCCGAGGCGCGTGCTCGCGTAGCCGGAGGGCGCGGAGCCGGGGAACATGACCGGGCGCGGCCGCGAGTGCTTTCACTGCAAGCAATGGATCGAGCCGGGCGACGCGCACGACTGCTGGACGACGACCGAAGCCGCGCTGACGAGAGACCTGCCGGAGGATCTGCAGGACGCCTGGCAGCGGCTGCGCGAGACGGCGGCGGCGTTCGGCGCCCAGCGCATCTACGCCTCCCACCACTCGATCATGTTCTCGCGCCGGGCCTGCTACTTCTTCGTGCGGCCGAAGCGCCGTTATCTCGAGGTCTGCGTGTTCCTGCGCCGCACGATCAAGGCGCCGCAGATTCGGAAGGTGGATCGAGCCTCGAAGTCCAAGGTCGTGCACTTCCTGAGAATCACGCACCGCGACGAGGTGGAGCCGCCGATCACGGACTGGCTGCGTGAGGCCTACGACGTGTCCGAGCCCAAAGCGGCGGCGCCGAGATCGGGCCGGCGGCGGCGGAAGGCTACCTCGCGCCGCCGCGCGACCGTCTGACCTGATCCACGACCTCGCGCACGGCCTCGATCACGACCGCGGGATCGTCGAGGAGGATCCAGTGTCCGGCCTCGTTGGCCAGCACATGCCGGCCGCGATTTGAGAGCGCGGCCAGCCGCGCGTGGTCGGCGCGCACGCCGGCTGGGTGCGATCCCGCGGTGATCACGACGACCGGAAGGTCGCCGAGGCTGGCGGTCGCGGCGATCTCGGCCGCGCTCCGGCGCAGGCTCGACAAGTGATCCGCCATCGCGAGAAAGCTCTTGGGCCGCGACCAGTGCGCGCGCATCACCGGCCACACCTCCGGCGGGAGCTTCTGCACCTGGCGGACGAGCCGGGCCAGAACGGTCGCGGCCTCCGATCCGAACAGACGCGACACGCGGCGGGGTACGCCCGTGGATCCGCGGCCGAGGAGATCCAGGCACAGCCGCACCACGCCCATCGCGGCGAGGACGGCGCCCACGCGGGAGAGGAACACGCCGCCCCTCAGGCGCCGCCGGGCCGCGGGCGTCATCTCGAGCCACTCGGCGGGCACGACGGGATCGACGAGCACGAGTCCGGCCACGTCGTTCGGGAACCGGTCGGCGAAGGCGCGCGCGACGAACGTGCCGAACGAGTGCGCGACGATGACGTACGGCGGCTCGACGCGGGCGGCTTCGACGAGCGTGCGTAGATCGCCGGCGAGCGATCGCGCGCTGACGGGGCCGCGGGTTCGCGGACTCCACGCGAAGCCCGCGCGGTCGTAGCTTGCGACGCGCGCGAATCCGGCAATGGCCGGCGCCACGCGGCGCCAGCTCACCGACGAGGCCGCGATGCCCGCCTCGAGGATGACTGCCGGGGTCCCGTCGCCCGATTCCAGAAGATGCAACCGCCGGCCGCCTCTGAGATCCACGAGGCGGCCTGGCGGCGGGAAGCGGCGCCGGTCGCGGACGCTCCCCGTCCATTGATAGAGGAGGCCGGCGGCGATGATGCCCAGAAGGACAGCGCCGACCATACCGGCCATGGGGCCCATGGTCGCATGCTACGGGGCGCGCGCCCGGGATGTCGTGAGCGTCGCGTGAGGATCGGGTGAGAAGATCAGGCACTCCGCAATCGCTCATACGATTGCCGTCCCAACCCATAGACATGGTGCTCAATCGCGTCGATCTGGTCAATCCGTTCGAACGTTTCTCCGACCTTGGCCGCGACTCTCAGTGCCCTTACGTTGTCAGGCCTGATGACACTAATCACGCGATCGGCTCCCACCGTCTCAAACGCGTAGCGCACCGCTGCTCTGGCCGCTTCGGTCGCAAAGCCCTGTCCCCAACGCGATCGCCGGATCATCCAGCTCACCTCGAGGCCGGGCCGACCCGGCGGGTTCCAGAGGCCAACCCGTCCAACCACCTGTCCTGTGCCCTTCTCGAGCACGATCCACTGGCCATAACCAAGGAGATGCCAGTGGCCCAGCTGCAGAGCGAGTGTTCTCCATGCGGCTTGTACGCCACCAGACGTACCGATCACGATCAGATAGCGCATCACTTCAGGATCGGAATGCATTTCTTCGAGGACCGCCAAGTCGGAGCCCTCCGGGGGGCGGAGGACCAGCCGGTCTGTCTCGAGCGAGGCGAACTCAGCCATGAACGAGATTCTCCCCTCGCCGGAAACGTGCCCGGTCAATTCTTCGGAGGATAATCCACAAGGCCTCGGACTGGTCGGCGTCGTCGTCACTGGCCGCACTGGAGATGAATTGGTGACACTCCATAAACCCTCGGCTCAGCGAACACTTGCCGTACTCAGCTGCTCGATTCTCATTTCTCTCATGGGCCTTCAGCTGAGCGCCGCGTGTGCGGCTCGATCCGCACGCGGAGGCTTGTCCCGCCCCCAACGGCTGGCGGTAGACGACGTGCTGGCCCTGGAGCGTTCACTTCACACAGCTCTTGCCCGAGGCGATCGACAGCGCCAGGAACGGCTCCTTGCCGATGACTATCTCTTTGTCACCGCCTTTGGCGAGGTGCTGAACAAGACGGCCGCTCTCGAGCACCGCCCCTATGATGACCTCGTCTCAACGCTCGACGACGTTCAGTTTCGCGTGAGCGACCATGCCGACATGGTGGTTCTGCTCATGAGAATCACCACGCTCAGTTTCCTTCCTCAACGACGGGTCCAGGTGTCCCGACTCACCAGGGTCGGGACCCGGCTGAACGGGGAGTGGCGAGCGTGTTTGGGGCAACAGACCTTTCTTGACCCGCGTGAGGGCCGTTCCGTCATGTTCGGTGACACGCGCGGCGTGGCGGCCCGCGCCGATTGAGAAGGCGTTCGGGCCTGACTGCTACCGATGTCTCCGGAAGGGACCGAGCGGCAGTGACTGGGAGGCAGGGATTCCAACCCCGATAACGTGGTCCAGAGAGCGGTGAACGCCGGCGGCGCTCACTCGACTCCCTCGCGCCCGTCGAGCCAAGGGACGTTCACGCCCACGGCTCCGCTGAACTTGTCCCGGTCGACCAAGAGGATTTGCTCGCGGGCTTCCGCGCCTCGCCTGCCGAAGGCGCATCCGCTCGTCCCCGCGGTCACCTTCGCAGTGTCACGACGACCAGGCAAGCGGGCCGCCTGCAGGTGGAACCCGATCGCCGCCAGGCGGGGCCTCAGACTCCGGTTCACGTCGAGCGCGAACGGGATGCGCACCTTGCCATCGGCGATGGACCCCGCCGCCCGCGGGATCTCACGATCGCGAGCGCTCGCGCGCAGCGCGGACCCGGCCGAATCGCCGCTCCAAATCGTGGGCCAGTGTCTCTGGCGTCGCATCGAGGATCTCGATGTCGCCTGCGCCGTTCGGAACGCGAACCGTCGAGTGCTCCGGCGTCACGGCCCCCTCGGTCGCTTCGATTCGAATGACCTTCCCGGTGTCGGCCCAGCGAGCGAGTCGAAACGCCTTCGACGGAAACGATCGCTGCTCGAGCAGCCACTGTCCGATGAGCATGATGGCGCGGCCGTCGTCCGAGAAGAAAACGAGGGCGGGTCCGTGGCTGCCGACCGGCTCGAGGTCCACGATGTGAGAGGCGTCGACGTCGATGATCTCGACGGCCTCGGTGTCGGCCCGCTGACCGGCCCGGCGCCTGGCGTCGGCGAAGAAGCCCGCATTCGACGCGAGCGACAGCGCGAAGAGGGCGCCGCCCATCGCCCCGGCGATCCAGACCGATCGGCTGATGAGCAGCGCTGCGAGGAACACGGCGCCCGCAACGGGCAGCGACCCTCGCAGGACGTTGCGCCCGAACGAGTCGCCCGTGGGCGTGAGGGCCGCCAGGTCTGCGCTACTCGCGGCGCGTCGGGTCGTCCGAATCATCGGGCCTCCAGTAACGATCGAACTTGTGAAAGAGCACGCCGCCCGCTGCCGCGACGATCACCGTGTGGATGCCGACCTGCGGCACGTCGATGACACCCTGCCACGCGAGCGTCCCGTCGTGAATCAGGAGCACCAGCCCCAGCGGCCGCCCTGTGGCGCCACCGGCCGGCCAGACGTGGCGGACCATGCGCCCGGCGGCGTCCTGCGGTTCGACCGTGAGCTCGCGGAGATCGAGCGGCCGCGGCGGAAAGACCCATTCCTTGATCGCGGCGAGTTGCAGAAGCTGCCGCCTCCGGTACGTGCCGTGGGAGGTGACGACCGCCGTGGCGGGCGCGTCACCCACCCGCACCATGCAGACATCAAGCACGTATCCGAGCCAGCTCAAGCGAGAGTGCTGAAAACCGCAGTCGACCACTTCGACGCGCCCGTCGCCGTGCTGAAGGTCCACGTGTACGGAGTAGAGCGACGGCTCACGCATGACTGAAGCCGCCGTGCGCTCGGCCCACACGACGCGCGTTTGGAGGGACAGCATGGACCGAGGGCCTCACTCAGCCAAACCGCTTCGCCGCCCACACGCTTGCGCGGCGCCGCCCTGTGAAGAGGAAGCAGGTCATCTCTTACGGGGTATCGGCGCACGGGGCGCCGGCCAGCAACCGGCGCACTGACAGACGGCGCGCCGCGCTCGATCGCCGCGATTGCGGATCGGGTCCATGGCACGTCAGCAAACCGCGAGGGATCCGGAGGCATCGGCAGCGGCGGCGTCCCGCCAAAGCCGGGTAGCTTTACGGCGTACATCGTGAAGTCGGACTTGCGTCGCTCCACGAACTCGGTCCAGATCCCGTTGCCGAACCCGAGGCCAGGAATGAGCAGCAGCACCTCCGGTCCCTCGCCAGCCTTGCGCACGACGCCAAGCGTTCCCAGAGGCGTCGTCGGCGTTCCGACAGCGTGGCGCAGGTTGTCCAGCGCGCCGGACCCTTCAGACATCGCCAAGTACTCCGCGTCCAGTCGCGCGGCCAGCGACTCGATGGAGAGTCGATGCGCGCTGGCGGCGACAACGTCTCCCCGGGCGAGGGCGGAGAGCACCTCCTGTATCGGCGGCTCGCGAATCTTGTGCCGCCGGAGCGCGGTCTCGGCCGCGAGGATCGCGGCGCGGCGCGCGCCGTCTCGCGCGCGCTCAGCGAGCCAGCCGAGCTCCGGATCGCGCGGGTGCACCGGCTGCCCGACACGCCGGGCGGCCGCTCGACTCCGCGTGCATCGCGCTCCCAGGCGAGAAAGTCGGAAAAAACGTGACGTCAGTCATGTCGCGATCACGCCTCTCGCCGGGCGCCATCAGGGCGTGCTTCCCGTCACCGCGGGGCCTGCGCGCGGAGCGCCGCCATTTCTTCGCGGTTCGGGCCGTACATCCCGGGCGGCACGCCGCCCGCGAGGCGGCACATCAGCGAGAGCTGGCCCCGGTGATGGATGTTGCCCATCAGGAGCCACACCCACAGGATGTCGGACGCGCTCGTGGGTGCGCCCCCTACGAACGGGATCATGGCGTTGAGCTGCGGCTCCGAGAGCGGCCTGACGCGGGCCACGGCGTCGCGGTGAACGCACTCGAACCCCGGCGCGAGCGCCTGGACCGTACGCGGGCGCTCGAGCCCCTCGATCCTGGCCATCGGATCGAACCGCCCCGCCGCGACGGTGTTCGAGAGAATCCCGTCACACTCGGCGAGATGCCAGGCGAGCTCGCCAAGCGACCTGCCGCCCAGATCGGGGCGGAAGTCGTACTGGTCGGACGGCAAGGCGCGTAACATCTGCATCGTCTTCTCGGACTCGACGTCCCACATCACTAGAAACTGGCCCAACTCGCTTTTCGTCATCACCACGCTCCTCATCACCAGGCTCCTACAACACCAGCGTGGCCTTGAGGAACAGCGTGTGCCCCTGCGTGGACCGCTGGCCGAAGCCGGCCGTCCCGCGCTGATAGACGAGTTGAAGCGTGCCGAATGGAGGTTGATAGCGGTACACGAACACCGCCTCGACGCTCCGGCGGTCGATCGCGGAGTTCGTCTGAAAGAACAGACGAAGGAACAGGTCCTTCGTAAACGCCTGGCTTCCCCGAACCACGTGGATCCAGGTGCTTCCGTGGTTCGGATCCGGCGTCAGCGTCAATCGCTGGAGGTCGTACTCGACGGAGAGGGCGTCCGTCAACTTCCGGCGGGCCGTCAACAGCCACAGCCGGAAGTCCGCGTCGAAGTTGCGTCCGAACTGCAGGCCGCCCTGGAAGCCCTGGTAGGCTCGCGTGTTGTACCCGCCCTCAATGCTGATCTCACGATTGCGGAAGTCCTTCTCGAAGCGCTGGAAGTTCTCGGTCCAGGTGGCGCGCACGCCCCATCGACTGCGGAACTCCACGTCGACGACTTCGTCAACCTGCCAGGCGCGAAGCACGCGGTTCTGTCCCCAGTAGACGTTGTAGTTCGAATTGTACGAGGCAACCTCAAATGGGCCCGATCTCACCCACCAGGTCTTGCTGAGCGCGGAATCGAGCTCGCGCCGATTGTCGTCGCGGATCAGGCCGATCGCGTTGGCGGTGTCGGCGAATCGATCGCCCAGGTGCGTGTAGCGGACATGAAAGTGGCCCGTCGGCGAATCGTAGCTCGGCCGCAGGAAATAGGCCCACGTGCCGCGGTCGTATCGGCCGAATCCTTTGGCGACCTGCCCGGTGAAGCCGAACGCCTTGGTCAAGAACAGGGTGGTGTCGATTGAGGCAGATCCCTCGCTCAGGCCATCGGTCCGCCGCGACGCCACCATCGCCGCGACGTTGGACCGGCCCACGTCACGCTGGACGCGCCCGACGCTGTAGGTCGGGCGGGCGCCGTCCGGCAGCGGCTCCGATCGCGCCGAGAGGAACGCCATCGTCCACGGACCCTGCTTGCCGAGCAGCTTCCCTCCACCGACGATGTCGGCGATGCGGCGGGTGTAGAAGGTCTGGATGCGCTGTCGGAAGAGCTCCTGCCCCTCGAGGAAGAACTGCCGCTTCTCGCGGAGACCGATTTCGAAGCGCGTGAGGTTCACCTGTTCCTGGTCCGCTTCGACGGTGGCGAAATCGGGGTAGAGCGTGCCGTACACGGCCGACGTCGGCGTCAGGGCGTAGCGCGCATCCAGCCCGGCCTCCCAGTCGGATGCGGTGTCCTGCTGGAGGCGCGTCAGCCCGTACGGGATGATCTGGTGCCGGCGCTCGGGTGGCGGAACGGTAATGCCCGAGAGGACGCCGGCTTGAGAGACGCGCAGCCTCGCGTCGAGCGGGCCGGACCAGAAACTGACCTCCAAGGAACGCCGCCGCACACGACCGAGGTTCAGGCCCCAGCGCCGGTTCTCGCCCGCCACGTATTTGATGGCCGTGAGCGGCACGGCGATCTCCGCAGCCCAGCCAGAGTCCGTCCGGCGCGCGGCCGAGCGCCAGGGCGCGTCCCAACTGGCATCCACAGTGCGGCCATCGTCGGCCACACGGCCGTCGGACTGAGTGCCGAGCGGATTGGTCATGAAGTAGTAGGCCGACTGCCGGTCAAAGAAGCTGTCCAGCACGATGATGACCGCATCGTCGCCGAAGAGGTCGGCGTCGCGCTGAGTAAGTTGACCGAGCGGCGGCTCGGAGTCGAAGACGCGGAACGCGACGTAGAGCGTCCGGTCGTCGTAGAGGACGAGCGCCTCGGTGACGAATCGCGACGGCTCCCCGCGCTGGGGTTCGTACTGAATGAACTCGGCCACCCGTGCGGCATTGCGCCATTCCTCGTCGGCCAGGACACCGTCAATCGTCGGTGGAACTGCGGCGCGCACGGCCTGGACGGCAGGCTGAGCGGCCGCTGGCGGACACCACACAGATGTCGCGAGCAGGAGCAGGGCGTGCACACGCAACGTCATGCCGTTCAAGCTAACAACGCCAGGTTAGGAATGTGTAAGACGAGTCTGCGGAACCTCACCGCGCCGCTCACGGAACCATGGGCGGACCCCACCACGCAACAAGCAGCCACGTGCCGATAGCTACGACGGCGAGGATCGCAAGATCGCGTCGGGCAGAGCCGCCTCGCCAGGCAGCGCTGACGAGCACCGCAAGAAACACCAAGGATGTGTACAGCATCGCGTGCGTCGCTTCAATCCACGGATGGTGAGCGGACGGCGACAGGCCTGCCGACGTGAGGAGTCTCTCGACGAACAGAAATGAGACCGGGCTCAACGCGACCCAGGGAAAGAACGCGAAGTAGACCGGTACGAGTGCGACATACGATACGGCTCGCCCGCGGGATCTCGCCCAGACCAAGCCGAACACCGGTCCAACCACTGCTCCGCCGAAACCCAGCACGGTCAGGAGAAGGGCATAGGACTCTGGACCGCATGCGGCCACTCCGGCCTCGCGTTGAACCATATTCCTTCGCAGCAGCCAGCCTTCGACAACGCTCACCGCGAGCACCGGCAGGCCCGTACAGAGCGTCACACGCGCCGCAACGCCCGCCCTTTGTCTCCAACTCATGCTCCTGCACCCGCTCTCGTCTCAGCCGCCATGGCCTCGCGGATCAACCTGGATTTCGCGAGGGTTCTTCATCGCCTTTCGCCAGAGCTCGCGACTCGCATTCGCCGCGCCCTAAACCACCGAACCGACGTCTCGGAACGCGAGATGTTCGGCGGCCTGGCCTTCCTCTGCCGCGGGCGGATGTGCTGCGCCATATCCGCCCAATGGATTTCACGGGCAGGCCCCTGAGGGGTTTCGCGTTCGTCTCGCCGAAGGGCTTCCGCACGCGCGCCGCGCTCACGACCTGGCTGGTCCTATGGCCAGCGCGTCGCCGAGGCGAAGGCGGCACAGCAGCGCGGCGGACGCCGGCGCAAGTGACGGCGCAACGGCCGACGACACCTGACGCGGGCTCAGGTGTCCGCCCAGTGAGTGTGTCCTGGCGTGCTCCAGGCAGTACCATCGCTCCACGCGACGCCGTCAAAGCCCATCGTGTTTCTCCAGAACCTGGTTAATCGTTGTGCGACTCAAGATGCGCGCCTCTTTCTAGTCTACGTGCGACTAGGGGCGTGGTACGTGCAACGGGTCTTCCCGGTGCTTTTTTTCGCCGCACTGTTCGTCTGCGTCTTCGGCGCCGCGAGCGGGAGGATCATCTACGGAAGCCCGGCATTTCGGATCGCCAGCGCCGCAGTCATGCTGTCGCTCGCTTCGTGGTCAGGCGTCAATGGCGTGGGTCTGGCCTGGGGGCTGATGATCGGGCTGACTCGGAAGGCCGACGGACGGCTGTCGGTGCCCAAAGGAACCTTGGTTCTCGTCGGAGCTACCGCCGCCTTGTTCCTCGCTGCGACGTGCGTGTTCGCCTGGGCTGCCCTGACCCCCTGGCTGCAGGAGTAGGCGCGCCCGGTTCGGAACGGCCGGTGTTCACGGCACGGCCGGGAGCTCGACCAGGAAGGTCGAACCTCGACCGGGTGCGCTATCGACCGAAATCCGACCGTCATGCAAGAGGGAGATTCGGCGCGCGATCGCCAAGCCCAGCCCGGCCCCCCCGCTCTCGCGCGATCGGGATTCATCGCCCCGGAAGAACGGCTCGAAGATGTGGGGAAGGCTCGTGGGAGCGATGCCCGGGCCGGTGTCGGCCACGCCGAGCCGCACCCGGCCGGACGCGCGGGTTAGGCCGACTTCAATGCGTCCTCCGGCCGGCGTGTGCTTCACGGCGTTGTCCATCAGGTTCGTGACCAGGCGCTGAAGCTGCCGGCGATCGCCGATCACGGTCACAGGTTCCGGCACGAGCACCGAAACAGCGAGGCTCTGGCGGTCGATCAAGGGCTTCATCTGCTCGACGGTCTCGATCACGACATCGCTCAGATCGACGCGAGCTCGATCGATCGAGCTCGCGTCGAGTCGTGAGACGAGGAGGAGATCGGCAATGAGCGCTTCCAGCCGATCGATTTGCTGGATCTGGTCGCGGATGTAGCCGGCCGTCTCAGCGGGGATCGAGCCGTCTGCCAGTGTCGCCTGCGCGTGGGTTTTCAGGATGGCCACGGGCGTGCGCAGCTCGTGCGACGCATCGGCGACGAACCGCCGGAGGCGTGTGACGGCGGCGTGCAGCCTCTCAAGCATTTCGTTGAATGCTCCGGTGAGCCGCGCGACTTCGGCATAGGGCGCAGGGTCGGGTGGGATTGCCTGTTCAAGGTTCTGCACGTCGACTCGATCGGTCGCCGCGGTCAGCCGTTCGAGCGGCCCGGCCGTCCGCCCGGCCAGCCATCGAGCCGTGAAAGCGGCCGCCACGAGGCCGATCGCGAAGCAGCCGAGCATGATGCGGCGCAGCCGGGCGTGGATCTGTTCGGACGGTCCGGCCGAGACAGCGACGGCCAGGCGGTACGGTCCGACCGTCGAAGCGGCCAGGTGGTATCGCTCCCCGCTGGTCGCCCTGACGATTCCGGGGTGAGCGGGCAACCGGAGGCCGTTCAGGCGCCGCGAAGCGAACAGAACCTCGTCGGCACGGAGCACCTGAGCAGTCGCACCGGTCTGTTGCTCGAAGGTCGCGAGCTCCGAGACGAGATCCTCGCCGGCATGGTGCGAGACCGCGGCCTCAAGGTAGCGGAGTTGCGCGGACGCGGCGCCCGTGAGATCGCGATCGATGCGCTCGGCGAGGAGCAGGTCGACGCCGACGAAGGCGAGCGCGAGTACGGCTGTGACCAGGCCGAATGACGTCGCGGTGATCCTCCCGCGGAGCGTCCTAGGTCGCCATCTCATGCGGGCGCGTCCTGCAGCATGTACCCGATGCCTCGGACCGTGTGCACCAGCTTCCTGTCAAACCCCTGGTCGATCTTGCCGCGGAGGTAGTTCACGTAGACGTCGACAACCTTCGTCGATCCCGCAAACTCAGACGCCCAGATCCGCTCGAAGATGCTGTCACGGCTCATGACGCGGTTCTTGTTGCGAAGGAGCAGCTCGAGCAGTTGATACTCACGGACGGTGACGGCGATCCGCCGGCCGCCTCGACGCACCTCCATGGCCGCCGGGTCGAGCTCGAGATCGGCGGCCCTGAGTACCGCTGAGCGCTCGGGCCCACCCCGCCGCAGAAGCGCCCGGATCCGTGCGAGTAGCTCCGCGACGTCGAATGGCTTGGCGAGGTAATCGTCGGCGCCGAGATCCAGCCCGCGCACCTTGCTCGCCGTGTCGTCGCGCGCCGTCAACATCAGACACGGCGTTCGGCAGCGCTGCGCGCGCAGTTCCTTCAGCACGGCGAAGCCGTCCTTGCCTGGAAGCATCACGTCGAGCAGGAACAGATCGACCTCGCTGACGAGGAGATGGTCCAGCGCGTGATCGCCGTCGCGAGCGACGTCGACGGTGTAGCCTGCCTGCCGCAGCGCCCGTTGCAGGGCGTCGGCCATCTTCATCTCGTCTTCGACGATCAGGATGCGCATGCGATCCACGCCCCGTCCATCGACGGCTCTTACCGATCTCTAACCACCGCGCCGCGCAGCTTCGGATTCCATGGTAGCACTCAGCGGCGCCGCGTGCCGGCAGACACGAGGACGGGCACCGTTGAACGTCCTCGGATCGGCATAGCGGTCGAGCGTCTGGCCGGTCCAGCACCGCGTTCGGAAAGTTTTTGTCCGTTGGCTCGTAGATCACCGTGATCGTGGCCGGAGAGATGGCCCTGCCGGCAGGGCGCGACCGGTCGGAACCCGAGTCGAGAACCCTCGTCGAGCGTGCCGCCAACGGAGAGGCCGCCGCGTCGGCGGAGCTCTACATCGCGCTTCGGGCACCCGTACGGGCGCTCTGCCGCCGACTGCTGCGCTCCGACGGCGATGCGGAGGAGGCCGCCGCGGATGTACTGCTTCGAATCGAGCGGCTGGCGCGGGACTACGACGACAGCATCACGTTCAGGGGCTTTGTCCTCCGAGCGGCGACGAACCACTGCATCGACCGACTGAGACGTCGTCGCCTCGAGCGCCGCTGGATCGCAAGTGTCGCGGGGACCGTCGAGACGACGAGCCCGAGCCCATCGCCACTCTCCCGCCTGGTCGGGCGGGAGCATCGGGACCGCGTCAGGGCGGCAATCCGAACGCTGCCGGACGTGTATCGGGTCGTGCTGGTCCTGCGCTACTACCGGGAGCTGTCGTACGACGAGATCGCCGAGCGGCTCCAGATGCCTCGGGCTACGGTGGGCACAGCGCTATTCCGCGCCAAAGCCCTGCTTCGATCCCGGTTGGGATCGGCGGAACCATGATTGAGGAACCGGACATGGACTGTCTTACGGAACTGGACTACGGGCGGTACTGCGATGGTGATTTCGGCGTGGCCGAGAAACGCCATGTCGACGCTCACCTGGCGTCCTGCCCCGACTGCCGAAAACTGATGGCCTCGCTCGAGGCGGAGAACGAGATCATCCGCGGCGCCCTGGATGAGGTGCCGCCCGAACCGGCAGCTGTCCAAGTGGTTGCCGGCGGACTGGCGATCGCCCTCGTCGTCGCGGTAGCGATCCGTTGGATCACATCCGGGTTTGCCGAGTGGTCGCTCCTGGCGACCGCCCCTTCCGCGGTGGGTGTGCTCGTCTCTCTGGTCCAGCGCGTGGGCTACCCGGCGGCGATCATTCTCTCCGTCGTGATCATCTCAGTTGCGCTTCTCATATTCGTGAAGAAGCGGCCGGCGCTGCCGTTCGTCGCCGCGTTTGTGCTGGTATTGGGCGCACCCCTCGAGGCGCTGACGATCCGCACCGGCGGGGAGATCGTCCGGGTGGCGGCGGGTACCATCATCCACGACGACGTGATCGCGAGCGGGCAGGTCGTCCGGATCGAAGGCACGATTGACGGCGATCTGTACGCCCTGGCATCACGCATTGAGATCACGGGCACCGTGACAGGCCGCGTCTTCGCCCTGGCGGAATCCGTCATCGTCGGGGGGCGGGCGGAGGCGGCATCGCTGTCAGCCTTTGCGCGCACCGTGTCGGTCGAGGGGCAAGTCCGCGCGTGGCGCGCCTGGGCCGAGCGGATCTCCATGATAGGAGGTGCTCGCACGACGGGCGACCTCCAAGCGATGGGCCGCTTCATCACGCTTGGCGGCCATGTGGACGGTCGCACCGTCGTGTACGGCCACGCGCTCACCGTCGAGTCTACGGCGCGCCTGGGCGGACTCCGTGCCTATGTCGGGGATCCGCGAGGCCTCGACATTGCGGGAGCAGCCGTCCTGACGGGCCTGCGGGAGCTTCGGGCGGGCCCGCGGTCGAAGCTCAGCCGCGAGGCGTTGATCGGACGTTTGGTCCTGACGCTCCTGACCTCGGCCGCCGGCGCCTGGTTGTGGCGGAGACGCCGCCGGTTCCTCGAGCTCTCTGCGCTCCGGTTGACAGCTTGGTGGAGCAGCCTCGGGCGGGGCGTCGCTCGCGTTGGCGTGGCGATGACGGTGCTGGCGGGCCTGGCAGTGACGATCATCGGCGTGCCGCTGGCACTCGCCGGCCTGGTTCTCTTGGCTGTCGCCTCGCTGGTCGGCCAGATCGTCGTTGCCGCGTTCCTGGCCGAGCACCTCCGGTGGCGGGGCGGGCAGCCCGCCTTTGAGCTGCGGCTGCTCGCGGCGCTCGTCATCATCTCCCTTCTGTCACTTCCCGGCTGGGGCATTGGCGGGACGCTTTCGGGCCTCCTGTCGCTGGCTGGAATCGGCGCCGTCGTCATCAGGCCCGGCCGCGGACGACCGGCGTGAGTCGTCCTGGGAATAACCGGCGCGGTCATTCGTAGATCCCCATCACAGGCCACTCAGGCCTCTCAGATGGTGGCCGGCTTCGTCGCGAGGTCCGAACCATGAAGCGACTGCTTTACGCCATGGGTGCAGTGTTGACCGTGTTGTTCCTCTCCGCGGCCCTCGGCAGCGCTGCGCAGGACACGTTCGATCCGACGGGCGCCTGGTCGGGTCCCTGCAAATCGAAGGATCAGTCGATGGGAACCCTCCATGTCGAGTTCCGCCGCGAGGGTCGTGCGTGGCGCGCGAAGGGCGGGTTGAGGACCCCAGGTTACCCCTACAGCGACAGCGAGTTCGAGGAAGTCAAGGTCGACGGCCCGAAGGTCTCGTTCGTCGGTCTCTGGGGCCCGATGGTCGCGGAATTCACGGGCGCCCACAAGGACGCCAAGCTCACGGGCGAGCTCCGCGTCGCCCAAGACGAGAAGGCCGTCATGACTTGTGCCTGGGTGCTCACCCGCGTCCAGGCGAAATGACCCGGTCTGGTCGCGGCCCGATCGCGCTCGCCAGCTCCACGCTGGCTGCCGGCGTCCTCGCGGCGACGTGCGTCTTCACCGCCGTGAACGGCGTGCTTCTCCGGCCGGCGCCCTACGGCGACCCCGACCGCGTTCTCCGACTGTGGGAAAGCCATCCGTCGACCGGGCGGACACGCGAAGGTGTCTCGCCGCTGAACCACCGGGACTGGAGCGAGGCGAGCCGGGCGTTCGAAGCGATCGCGCTCTGGGAACTTGGGTCGATGGCCCTGCGCGGCGCTGGCGACCCCATACAAGTTCCGGTCGTGCACACGACGGCGAATCTCTTTCGCCTGCTCGGAGCGAGGCCGATCACCGGCCGCGCGCTCGACCCCGCGCTCGACGATCGCGCGGTCGAGCGCCCGGTGATGATCAGCGAGGGGCTGTGGATGCGAGCGTTCGGGCGCGATCCGAACATCACTTCGCGGTCGATCTTTCTCAATGAGATCCGCCATGACATCGTCGGCGTCATGCCGAGGGCCTTTCAGTTCCCGCTGGGTATAGCGGTTGACGTCTGGGCGCCACTGGTCGTGCCCGCAGGCGAAGCGCGCGTCCGCGCCGCCCGGCGATACCAGGCCGTCGGCCGTCTTGCAGATGGCGCGACATTTCAGGCCGCCGCCGCTGAGATGACGGCCATCGCCGCCAACCTCGCCGACGCGCACCCGGGATCGAACGAGGGCTGGACCATTTCGATCGCGAGCGTGGCCGACGAAAGGCGTGAGAGAGCCGGCCACCTCCTCGTCCTCCTCGCCTGCACCGGGGCGGTGCTGCTGCTGGGGCTGGTCACCGCCTCCGGCCTGCTGGCGGTCGTCGCCATGAGTCGCACACCCCAAGCGGCCGTCCGAGCGGCGCTCGGCGCCTCGCGCGGCAGGCTCGCGCGCGACTCGCTGGTCACCTACGCGGCGCCTGCGGCCCTGGCGGGTGTCGCCGGGGCGGTCGCAGGCCAACTGCTTGCGCCCTGGGCGCTCGCCTACGGCGGCGGCACCCTGGCCGGCGCCTACGAGATCGGTGTCGACTGGCGGGTCGTGCTGTTCGCCCTCCTGATCTCGGTCGGTCCCGCGTTCGCCGCCGGAGCGGGTGCCGTAGCCATCACGTTGCGCGCAAACCCTGCACGCCTGCTCGTCGAACGGAGTGACGTGGCGTCCGTGCCCCGATCGATACTGCCCCTGAGGCGCGCACTGACCGTGGCGCAGGTGGCGGTCGCCGTGACCCTCCTCTCTGCCACCGCGCTGCTCGCCCGAAGCTTCATACGGCTGCTCGACCAGGATCCGGGCTTCAGGGCCGACGGCGTGCTGGTCGCCAGCCTGTCACTCCCGTCGCGGCAACTCAACCTCGCGACCGCCGAGTTCTACCGCGACCTGATCGAGCGCCTGAAAACGCTCCCGCGGGTGCGGTCGGCGGCGGGCGTGACGGCCCTACCGATGAGTCCAACCGAAATGGATGAGTTCAGGCTGCCCTACCAGATCGACGGCGAGCCGGAACTGGCCGATGCCGCGGCGCCGCGCATTCAGTTCCGGGCCTGCACCCCGGGCTACTTCAGCGCAATCGGGCGGCGGCTGCTTGCGGGCAGAGACTTCACCGGCGACGACGGGGAACCCTCGGCGCCTCTCCGAGCCATCGTCAGCGAGACCGTTGCCCTGCGGCACTTCGCGCAGCGCGACCCGCTCGGCGCGCGGATCCGACTGCCGTTCGGCGGGTGGCACGAGATCATCGGTGTCGCCGGCGACGTCCGCTTTCGCGGTCTGGACGACAGCGCCCAGGCTGAAATCTACCTGCCCTATCGGCGGCGCCCGTTCCCGACCGTGAACCTCGTGATCCGCACCGACGGCGATCCTGCCGGCATCGCCGGAGACGTGCGGGCGGCGATTCGTGCGGCCGACCCGAATCTTCCGATCCCCCGCCTGGCGCCGCTTGCCGATCTGGTGTCGGATACGGCGGCCGTCCGCCGCTTTGCGCTCATCGCAGTCGCTGCCCTCGCCGTGATCGCGTGGGCCGTGAGTGTGGCCGGAACCTACGGTCTGGTCGCGCAGGCGGCGATCGCTCGGCGCGGCGAGCTTGGGATTCGCGCCGCGCTTGGCGCCACGCCTGGGAGCCTCGTAAGGATGCTGGTGGTTGATGGTTTTGCGGCGGCCAGCGTCGGCGCGATCGCCGGACTCGCGCTGTCGATGGGGTCCACCCCTGTCCTCGCAGGCCTTCTCTACCGGACGAGTCCGACTGACTGGAAGATGCTGACGGCTGCCGGCGGCCTCCAACTCGCGACCGCCGCGATTTCAGCGTGGATGCCGGCGGCTGCCGCCGCACGCGAAGACCCGTCGATGGCCATGCGAATCGGCTGATCGCAGGGCGGTCGCACCGGCGTGAGCGACCACCTCCAGGAGGTTCCGCAGCTGCCGCAATGGGAACGTGGGACCTGCACTCTACTCGGACGACCTGGCTGCCGACGTGAGGTCGGACTTCCGCGCTTTGATCGGTGAAGGGTATTCGGTCGCGGCGGCCGTCGAGAAGCTCATCAAGGAGTACGCCTCGGCACTCGACGATCCAGACGAGGCGCCCGTGTTCTGGCTGGCGCTGGCCAAGCTCCGCGCACAGATACTGTCACCCCCGCCCGCCGCCAAGCCCGTACCGCGACCGGTCAAGTCCAGCACGGAATGGATCATCGGCGAAATCGTGGCATTTCGGCTGCGTTCGGGACGCCTGGCTCTCGTCCGCGTCATCGGCCACCACGAGGACACGGGCGGTCGCTCGGCCGTGTGCGAGCTCGTTCGGAAGCAACGTGACGGTGAGTGGATCGTGAGCCGAACGCGGCCCGGTCGCGAGTTGGTTGTGGCCCGACGGTACCAGCCCTGGACCCGCCGGCGAGTGATCTATGAAGTGCTCGACGCGCCTAGCCAATGAGCGCGCGCGCGGCACGCGGGCTCAGCGTCGCACCTGATCGTGAACGGCGACGGCACGAGCGACGGCGTTCTCGACCGAGTCGGCATCGAGCGCCATGCGAAGTTGCTCTCTATAACGGAACGGGCGCCGGACGGCGACCTCAAGTTCACGCGTCGCATCAGAGTACTTCGTCCGAATCTCGACGAACGGACGCGGGTTTACGGTCACCGCCCATGTGCCGTTCTTCAGGACGCTGTGACTGACCTCGTGGTTCGCGCTCTGCAGGCAGTCCACGAAGCGCTGGAACGACAGCACGAACAGGCTGCTCTCTGGGCTCACTCTCCGCTCCTCCTGCCCGGCCATCAGAAGACGATCAAGGCCCCCTCCGGCCACGCACCGCGCCAGCCGCAGGGAAAGTGCCCCGCCTCCATGACGGTCAGGAGCTCCAGAAAGAAGCAACACCGATGGCCGGCGTCGAGGTAGCTGTTCTCCATCAGCGCCGAGAGAACGATTCGCTCGACGTTCCCGACGAAAAACTCGTCGAGGCCGTGCCGCCGCTGATACGGCCTCCACGACTCCTCGATCAGCGGATTGACAAGTGTGCGCCTGAAATCAATCACACGCTCATTCCAGGACTGGAAGGCCTGGCGGGCGTGCAGATGCAGCCACATCGACAGTTGGTTCTGTGCTTCCATGTTGATGTCGGCCCACTCCTCCTCCTTGCAGCGCTCGATGGCCACGGCCCAGCCGCCCGCACGAGGCCGATCTCGTCGCGGTGCTTCCTATGAACCTCGACAAGGGCGGGGACTGACTTGGCCAGATCCGATCGGCCGAACTTCGCGATCATCGCCTCAGCACGTTCGACCGATGCATATGTGTCGAGCGCCCGGGCCATCCGATCGCGAAGCCAGAATGCGCGATTGCCACCATCGCCCCGATTGTACTGAGCGAGTACCTTTGATACGCCGAATACATTCGCATAGGTTGTTGCCAAATCGCCCACGCGATCGACGTAGCTCTGGGTGAGCCACAACGCTCGGTTTCGCTCTTCGAACGCGAGACCGTGGCCGCCGTGCTCGACCGCCAGAATCGCCGGCGGACACCCCGCGCATAGTGTGATGCGAAGTTGAGCACCCTTCGACGGACAGTCCGAAAGGACTTCGTGTGTACTTGTCACCACACTTCGTAGCTCGGTAGTGAGCTGTGGGGACTCTCGTTCAGGGAGCTGGAACCGTCTGAGGTCTCCACCAACTCGGACATAGTCTTCCAGTGACCGGGTTTCTAGCTAAGGGGACGAAAGCCTTCGACATGGGCGTTCCCCGTGTTGGCGATTCGGCGCGACGCCGGAAGCAGTTGGTTAGGGCTAGACTAGCTCTTATGAAGATCACCGTCGCGATTCCGGACCCGCTTTCGGGTCGGCCAACCGACGAGCTGGCGGCGCGTGCACGGCTGCTGCTCGTGATCGATGAAGTCCGAGCTGGCCGCCTGACCCGCGCGGGTGCCGCCCGGGCGCTCGACATGTCGCTTGACGACTTCCTCGTCGAGGCCGGTCGACACGGCCTCGAGGCGATTGACTACGACGTCGAGGACTTCACGCGCGAGCTGGGGACGATTCGGAAAGCCCCCCGCTGAGCCGTTCGCGTGCTGGTCGTCGCCGACAGCTCGCCGCTCATCTACCTTTCGCGCATCGGTCTTCTCCGCATCCTGCCAGCGCTCTTCGGCGATGTCGTCGTTCCGAGAGCTGTCTGGGACGAGGCGGTCTGGCGGCGGTCTTCTGCGCCCGGCCTTGAGAGTCTTCAGCAAGCCGACTGGATTCGCGTCGTCGACAACCCGTCGCCGTCTGGAGACCTCGGATTGGATCCAGGCGAGACAGCGGCGATTCTCGTCGCGGAGTCCCTTCACGCCGACGTCTTGTTGATCGATGAACGCCTCGGCCGCGCGGTTGCGCAGGAGCGTGGACTGGCCGTCCGCGGAACGCTCGGCGTGCTCGTGCAGGCCCGCCAATCGAACCTTTTGCCCGCGCTCAAGCCCGTGCTCGACGCGCTCGTGGCCGAGGGCCTTCGGATTGCTCCAGGCCTCACTCCGACAAGCGCTGGCCTACGTCGGCGAAGGGGTCGAGACCGAAGATTCGTAGGAGCCGATCCTCCGATCGCTGAGATCCGCTGAACGGAACAACGCCTTCTCCTGCGGCCGTGTCTCATTCTGTCTCAGCGAAAACGCGCCCAGCCCACTCCTATGGTGCACCAAAGTGTCGCTTCGCAAAGGCGCGGCCGGATCCGGTCTTCAAGTAGCGCTCGAAACGCCGAGCTGTTGGCTCATCTTCGCACTCGATCACCACTACGAGGCGCCACGGTCGATGATCGATGGTGTGACCTGATTGAGCCGAGTTACGCAGCGCGATGCGTGCTGCGACATCGCTCGTCACGCCGGTGTAGTGACGCTCCGGATTCGCCTCACTCCGAATAACGTAGACGAAGCGTTTCTCCGGACCGGACATCCGACGCTCACGAATGCACGCAGCGTACCAAGTTCAGGATTCTGTCCGCCTTCGCGACGCCTGCGGCGTCGCTTCGGCGAGACATCCTTCGCCGATCGGAGACTCGCTTCGGGCGCGGGCGGCAGAGCCGCCCTGGACGAAGCTCGGCGAAGCCGAGCGAAGTGGCTGGGAGGCAGGGATTCGAACCCCGATAACGTGGTCCAGAGAGCGGTGCACGGGCTCTGGTTTGCTCTGGTCCGCTCCGGTTTACTCGGGTTCTCAGCACCACCACTTCGGTTTGCTCCCGTCCGCTCTCGTGTGTTCTTGTGCAAAGTGTCTCATTGTGTCTCAGGCGCCGTCCGGCGTCGTCCGGGCCAAAACCAAGCCGGTCCTAACCCGGGCCCTTTCGAACCTGTTGCTGCGACCAGCCTTTCCAAGGCTGTGTGGCTCGATGGCTGCTGCGTTCCGAATCGCCTTGCCGGCGAGTGTTGACTAGACTCGTGCGAGGTGCTTGACGAGGCCGAGTACGGAGCGAGTCCGTTTCCCGGTGAACGTGGTCTTGCCCGGCTTTCAGGACGCGGTGTCAGCCAAGTGTCAGGACGTCCGCAATAGCTCGGAGACTCGCAGCGTGATCGAACGCCACCCTGGGATCCAAGCGGTGGCCAGAGCGACGACAATCATAATGCCAGCGGCGGCGACATAGATGTGCGGCGCACCAGCATCAACCGTCGATATTGATCTTGCCAAGAGTGTCGTCAGCACCCAGCTCAGCGGCAAGCCGACCAACACACCCACAACGATCGGTCGGACGATACCGACGGCAAGTCGAGCCCGCAGCGAATAAGTAGTAGCACCCAGGGCCAGACGGACGGTCATCTCTTCTCGCCTGCGACCGATTTCAAAGCTGGCGAGGCCAGCAATCGCAATGAGCTGGAGGAGAAGCGCAATACCGCCGAGCGTTCCGAATATCAATGCCAAGAGTCGCGGCACCTGAAGGTCGAGGCCCACCTTGGCAGCCACCGACTCCTGCGACGCCCCCACCCACCTCGGCGACATCCATGGCCGTTTTCGTAACCTATCTGATAGCAGGCTCAGGTCAGGCACCCGGCCGGGAGACATTCGCAACAGAAGCTTGTACGAAGTGTACGGATAAGGATTGTCTCGCGCGCTCCGATACGCCTCATCCGCAGTGAGCGGCAGAAAGAGGGCAGGCGTCGTAGCCTCGCCGACCCTCAGACGAAAGTCTTCGACGACACCCACGATGACTCGCGGACCATCCTCAGTCGTCACCGTCTGGCCAAGCGCGCCATGACGCGAACCCCCGAGGACCGCTGCCGCGGCCTCGTTGACCATCGCGACCATGGCCTGTTGCTCGATCTCGCCAGACGAAAACGGCCGGCCCGCCAACACTCTGGTGCCCAGCGTCGCGAACAGATCACTATCGACCGGAAGCACGCGCCCAGGGAACGCGAACCCGCTCCGGGACCTTCCGAGAAACTGCGCTTCGATCGGCGTGGCCCAGAGGGGATCCTTCAATGAGAGCGACGCCCCGACGACACCTGGGATACTTCGGGCGATCTCGAGCGCCTCACGGCCGCGGCGCACCTGCTCGTGCGCATTGCCCGCCGTCTTGTCGGTGGCCGTTGGCACACTGACGACGTAGAGATCTGCCGCACCGAAGCCGGGCGACTTCAAGAGCGCGTTCAGGATGCCGGGCACGGTCGCAGAGGCGCCGACAAGGAGCACAATACCGAACGCCGCCTGTACAGCTAACAGCACCGGACCACCGATGAGGCCACCGGTGCGGGTCGTGAGCTGCTGCGCTCGCAATACCTCGAGTGGAGAGGCCCGTGAGCTTCGGATCGCCGGCAGTGCGCCGACGGCGACGGCGAGCAGCAGCGCGATCCCAGCGGTCAGGACGATCACGCGCAGATCGGCGGTTTCCGAGGCGTACGCTTGCAGCGTCGGTGGTAGTGCGCTGACGAACACGCTCCGGCCCCACGTGTAGGCGATCCAGCCGATCACGGCGCCTACGCCGCAAAGGAAAGACGCCTCGGCCAGCGCACGTAGCGCAAGCCGCCGCGGGGATGCCCCGAGCGTGAGGCGCAGACTCGCGTCCTGCCGTCGGCCCTGTGTCCATGTCAGGAGTAGTACTGCTAGGGTCAGCCCTGTGCATCCGAGGACGGCCCATGTGCCAAGCAATACCAGCCAGACGTAGGGCCGGGCCATCGTAGCCAACCCAGTCTGCAGCGGAGCGATGGTGACCCGATCCAACTCGCCGCTGGGTGCCGCGTTTCTCAAGCTCGGAAACCGCGACGCCACAAAGCCCGCCACCCGAGCACGCGCGACCGGGAGCGACACGCCGGGCGCCAAGCGGGCAAATGGCGCCAGCCCGACAAATCGAAGCGACAACTGCCGATCGAAATCTGGATCGCGACCGTAAACGCCGTCGAATGCGCCCGTCAGCGACGATGACGGAAGGACGAATTGTCTTGGGAGGACGCCGACAACCCGCCAGTGCACGACCTGCTGCGCGGTATCCCGTACCGTCCACGCCAAGGACAGCACATCGGGGGAGCCGCCGTATCGGTGCTGCCAGACGTTGTAGGTCAGCAGCACCGGTCGATCCAGAGTGGCTACCGGATAGCCGGCAAACCCCGGGCCGATGACGGGACGAAGCCCCAACACCTCTAGCGTGTTTGTCGTCACGCTCTTCAACCAGAGCGTCGCATTCTCGCCCTGCGATGAAACCACCGGTTCGAGATCGCCGCTGTCGGCCCAGGCAATGCCACTGAAGAGGTCGGGCTGCCGCGCCAATTCGAGCAGGACGCCCCAATTCATGGCCCGATTGCCAGCGGGATCCTGCCGTGAATGAATCTGCACGAGCCGGGCCGGTTCACTGAAGGGAAGAGGCCGAAAGAGCAGGCGATCGAACAGAGAGAAGACTACGATGTTAAGTCCGACCCCGAGCGCAACAGTCAGGACGGCCGCCGCTGCGAAGACCTTCGACCGTCCGAGCGAGCGAACGATCGACGACCCGCCACGCCACAAGGAGACTAATCGCAGCGCACCGGACTCGTTACGCATTGCGTGTTGCCCGACGATTACCGGAGTTCAGCAGCATTCCATGATCAAGCGGCGCCGCGCAGGCATCGGCAGATACGCCATACGCTGGCCCCGTAGAGCGAGCCTAGTTCACCCTCGGTCGAGCAACCGACTGGACCACCAATACCGGGAGGCTGCCTTTAGTCGGCTGGAGATCGAGACCCAACTGCTCGCGGAAGGCGCTGGCTAGCAAGGGCCCGACGGGCTCACTCGCCTTGGGTTGTTGCACCGTGATCCGATAACTCCACAGTCCCGTGAGGTCCGAACGGTCTACTACTGGAGCGGCCACAGCTGTGGATGCTCGCCTCGCTATCTCCGGCATCGAAACACACGTGGCCGTCATCGGAACCGCATCTGGCGGTAGCGGCAACGGCACTGGCGCAGAAGGCTGGGCTGACGGGTCACACGGCTGCAGTCGTGGCCCCAAGTGACCGTCAGATGGCGCGCGCAGGACATAGTACGACATGTCACGGACCTCTGTGCGCAGCTTGAGTGCGAACCTGTCTTCTAATAGTGACTGCACCATTTGTCGCACCTCGGCACCTGACCCAATGCGCCCTGCGCTCCCTGTCACGTCGAACCGATCTGCACGCATCCAGTCAGGTCCTCCGATTAACTCGAAGCCACTTATCTCGTACGCAAATTGGACCAATACGGCCAAAGTCACATTCTGGCGCCGAAACACACCAGTTCCTAGCGTTCCTGACGGTGCTTTGCTGTCTGCTCCCGCACCTGTGATGGTAACCGAAGTGAATCGGGGTTTTGGCTCCTGAGCGGCGACCGCAGTGGCCACTAGCGCCAGCGCTGACACGACTACCACGCCCGCCATCATCGTTCGTTTGTGCAACATACAGCCGAACTCCTGTGGGCGACAAGATCTTTGGACGAGGGCGAGACCAGTCAGAACGCCGCCGGCGGGGTCCGATTAGCTTGCAGATTCACCGCCGTGAGGTGCGACTGCTGAATTTGCTCATTTCGATGCTTCGCCCGAGACTTCAGCTATTGCTGTGCGAAACGTGGCAAGAGGAGCCGTCCCTTTGATTCGCTTCAAGAGACGAATGTCGCCACCAGCCGCCCGGCGCCCCAGAAAAAAGAGCGGTGTCGAAGACACCCCCAGTCGACGTGCCGTCTTCAGATCCGCCGTGATATTGATCGCAGTTTCACCGGTCTGCAGACAGGAGACGAACTTCGGCCGATTCAACCCCAGTTCCTCGGCGTGTCGAACCAAGCTCGTCTCATCAAGTTCCGCCTGGTGCTTAAACAGCCAATGGTACATCTCCCAAAATCGCCCTTGCTTTTCGGCGCACTCTGCGGCCTCACCAGCTTTGCGTGCATACTGATGTATCGCCAGTGGGTAGTTGACGAAGATCATCTGGATCTTTCCTGACTTCACGAACTCCTCGTGTAGCGCTGGCCCCGTGGACGTCGCATGCGTCGCGCAATAGGGACATTGAAAATCCCCGAACTCTAGCAAAGCCACTTCACCTGTTCCAAGAACATGCCTCACTTCTCCGGCCTGCAGTGATAGATCAGTCACGTCCTCGATTGGGTTCACAGTTGGCGACACTTGCGATTGCGGTGCCAGACGCCACAATAGGGCACACGCCGCAACGATCACAAGACATGTACCAAGGTTGTCTAGCATGGGTTTCAGTCTTACAGCCATGTTTGCGCCTCGCCATGCAGCGACACTTCACCTCTACAACGCAAGGTGACCACGCCTACGAATCGGTCGACCCAGCGCCGTCGATTCGATAGACGTGGTCCGTTGTAGCGGAGCGGAGTCTAGTGTGCCGTCACAGTGGTTCGTGAAACATGTTGCGCGATCCGCGCGTCGGCGGTCCGCTGAGCGAATCGAGCGATGCTCGCAAGAATCTGGTCGGCGCTCTTGGTCCAGACGAACGGCTT
>Ga0187892_10000357_pt1 | contig 121403 bp, 106 predicted proteins | sample MA1701073metaG_FD_139345 | JGI IMG/M metagenome (GOLD analysis project Ga0187892, IMG submission 139345) | Bio-ooze microbial communities from a basaltic lava cave in the Kipuka Kanohina Cave System on the Island of Hawaii, USA - MA170107-3 metaG ... | reverse complement strand
TGGAGAGCGCTCGTCGCGTTGCCGGCGTTTCCCATGCTGGGCACGATCGGCGCCGGGGTTCCCCGACCAACGAGGTAACCGACCCCCGCGGCAGCGATCAGGATCAACACCCCGGCCACGGTCCACGCGAGCCGTTCGTTGCGAGGTCCCACGCCCGGTTTGGCCTCGGTTCCGCAGAGGTGGCAAAACCGGGCCCCGGGCGAGAGGTCGGCGTGACATCCCGGACAGCGTCGGGCCCCGGCTGGGGCGCCGCACTGAGCGCAGAACTTGCCGTCGATCGGCGACCCGCACGAGGCGCAGGAGACGGGCGAGACGGGGCCTTGGGTCATGGCGAGGGGAAAGTAAGGGGGCGGGCGGCGGTCGCCCACTGGTGCAGGGAAGTTCGTCCCGCTACCATCCGTGGGTCTTTTCCCCACAGACTCATGGCCCAGTCGTCGCCGGCACCACACCCCGCCGTACCGGGCGCGAAGCACCTGGGAGAGTTAGCCCGGGGGGGGACGACTTGGCAGGTCTACTTCGAGACCCAAGCCGACATCGTTCCGGTCAAAGGCCGGGTTCACTTCGTGAGCGAGTCCTCGCAGCGTTCGACCGGATGGATTTTCATCGAGTACTCCGAGCAAGATCTCCTTCGCCGATTCCACGAGTTCAGCGCCCTCGAGTTGTGGAGGCTGCTCGAGAGTCTGGCGTAGGGGTCGAGCCGCTCGCCGCGGACGACCGGGGTCGGATGGGAAGGGTGCTCGCCGCGTTCCTTGGCTCGGCCTTGCTGGTTTCCGGGTCGCTCGCCTCCCAAGCTCCGTCCGACACCTCGGCCCGCGCAGCCCTCCGCCTTCGAGGCGTTCTCATCCAGCCGACCGACGTGTTCCCGCCCGAGGAGGCCACCGGGTTGATCGCGCGAGTCGCCAATGGCCTCCATATCACCACCCGACCAGGAATCATCCGCCGGGAGCTGCTGCTCCGTCCGGGCGATCTGTTCGATTCGGCCAAGGCGGCGGAGACCGAGCGGAATCTCCGGGCGCTGCGGGTCTTTCGACGGGCCCGAGTCGATTCGGTTCGGACCGATTCGGGGTTGGTGTTGCGGGTCCAGACGCGGGACGCTTTCTCGACCCGGATCGAGGGAAGCATCGAGGGATCGACGAGGAGCTCGTCGCGGTGGATCGGGATCACGGAAACGAATTTGCTGGGGACCGCGACCCGAGTGGCGATCCGTTATCGCCAAACGCCGGATCGCGACGGGGTGACCACGACGTTCCAACGGGACCGCTTGATCGACGGCCGAATCGGGGTTGCGGCGATCTTCGACCGCCCCTCGGATGGTCGGTTGACCTACGGGGTGGTGTCGCTCCCCTACTTGTCGTTCTCTTCGAAGTCGAGTTGGTATCTGTCGGGCGAGGATCGGCAGGGACGAGTGCTCCGGTTTCGGAACGGCAACGACAGCCTGCCGAGCGCCAATCTGGAGCGCCGTTTCTGGATGGCGCGGGCCGGCATCGGGTGGGCCCCGCGGGCATCCTCCAGCGGGTATCTCCATCTCGGACTCGAAGGCCAGCTTCGGCGCGACGACTACGCCGATCGGACCATGGTCGACACGCTGGGGCGAACGGTGACCGGGGCGGTGACCGGCTATCTCCGGTGGCGGACGGCCCGGTTCCGGGTCAGTACCGGGGTTCAGGGTTTCGCTCGTGATGAGGACGTCGACCTGTCGACCGTGGTCCGGGTCGGGCTGGGGTTGACTCCCAAAGCGTTCGGGTATCCGGACGCCGGAGTGGTGCCTAACGTCGCGGCGCAAACGGGTTTCGGATGGCGGGGCGGCTACGCCACCGTGGCCGGCGCGGTGCTCGGTCGGATTCGTGAGTCGGGCGCGGTCGACTCCGGCTCGGCCCACCTGGGAGCGCTGGTGGTCCTCCAGCCGGCCGCTCGGCACCTGGCTCTCTTCCACGGATCGCACGGCTGGCAGAAGAATCCGATGCCGGGCGGCGAGTTCGATTTCGGGTTGGGGCTCGGCCCCCGGGGCTTCACCGCTCACGCTTTCACCGGCGATCGGGCCTTCTTGCTGACGGGTGAGTACCGATACACCGTCACCGACAACCTCCTTCGTTCGGCGGGGCTCGCGCTGGCGGGGTTTGCCGACTACGGCGGCGCGTGGTTTGCGGGCTCGCCGCGGCGGACCGGGTATGCGGTCGGGGTGGGGGTCCGATTCGGGCTCACCGTGACGACGGACCTGTCGCCCGCCCGGCTCGACCTCGCCTACATCAACGGCTCGGGGCTCGATCGGGGCGCCTGGCGGCTGGCGTTTGGAAAAGGTTTTGTCTTCAATACCAGCCTGCGGCTGGACCGCTGAACGATCCGTTCGTACCTTCCCGCCATGACCGATACCGCTCAGACGCCTCCGGATTCCGGTTCGGAACCGACCGCCACTCGGGCACCGCGTCGGCGAATCCCCTGGAAGCGGATCCTCGCGGGTGTGGTCGTTGTGCCGGTGCTCGGGTTCGTACTCTATACCTTTCTGGTGCTCAACTGGAGCTACTCCGATGGCGACCGAGCGGGGGCCCTCTACAAATTCTCCCACAAGGGTTGGCTTTGTAAGACCTGGGAGGGGGAGCTGAACGTCACCCCGGACGCGGCCACCCCGACCATTTGGCATTTCACCGTTCGCGACGACGTGGTGGCCAAGCAGATCAACGAGGTGCTGGGCGCTCGGGTCGTGCTCCATTACAGCGAACACGTCGGGGTTCCCACGTCGTGTTTCGGTGACACCCGCTATTTCGTGAACGCCGTTCGGGTCGTCAAGTAGCCAGCCACTTTCGGCCAACCGTGAGAAAACTGCTTCTCCTCCTGGCCGCCGGGGCCACCAACCTCGCGGCTCAGCATTCCTTCAACCCGGCCGGTCAGTTCGACGCCCGGGTCCCCACGCCCCAATCGGTGTTGGGGTACGACGTCGGCCAGCGGTTCACGCCGCATCATCTTCTGATGCGCTACCTCGAGCGATTGGCGGCCACCAGCAAACGGGTGGCCCTCGATACCGTTGCGGTGACGTTCGAGGGACGGGAGGTGATGCTAGCGATCGTCACCAGCGAGCAGAATCAGGCCCGCCTGGAGGCGATTCGACGCGACGCCAACGTGGTGGCCGATCCGCTCGGGTCGAGCGCGGAGATGGTGGCCGCCGCGGTCAGCCGGCTCCCGGCGATCGTCTGGCTGGGACATACGGTCCACGGCGGGGAGGCCTCGGGCGTCGAGGCGGCGATCGCCCTGCTGTATCAATTGGCGGCCGGCCAGGACGAGCAGACCCGGCTGGTGCTCGACAGTGCCGTGGTGCTGATCGACCCGGTCCAGAACCCCGATGGCCACGAGCGTCACGCTCAAGACGTGGCCCGCCAGCGCGGAGCGTTCGGGGTTGCGACCAACCCGCTGGCGATGATCCATTCGGGAAGCTGGCCGGGTCCGCGAACGAGCCACTATTACTTCGACCTGAACCGCGACTGGTTTCTCCATTCCCACCCCGAGACCCGAGGCCGGGTGGCGACCTTTCTTCGCTGGTGGCCCCACGTCGCCGTCGATCTCCACGAACAGGGGCCAGAGGCGAGTTACTTTTTCGCTCCGCCGATGGAACCGATCAACAAGAACGTCCATACCAGCGTTCTGAAGTGGTGGGACATCTTCGCCGCCGCCAACGCGGCGGCGTTCGACCGTCATGGCCGGCCCTACTTTCGGCGGGAGGGGTACGACGAGTTCTATCCCGGCTACGGAGTGTCGTGGCCCACCCTGAACGGGGCGGTCGGGATGACGTACGAGCAGGCCTCCAGCGGCGGCGGGGCGTACCTCCGGCGGGACGGAACGATCCTGACGCTTCATGAGGCGGCCTGGCACCACTACACCGCCGCGTGGGCGACCATCACGACTTCGGCCCTCCGAGCGCGCGAACGGGTCCGGGACTACCTCGGCTTTCGGCAATCGGCCGTCGCCGAGGGGGCGCGGTTGGCGGCCCGCGCGGTCGTCCTGGAACGCGATCCCGATGGCCGGGCCGACACCTTGGTGCAGCGTCTGGTCGGGAACGGGATCGTGGTGCAGCGGCTCAGCCAGGATGCCAACGTCGTGGCAACCGGGTACGGCGAGGGCGCGGCGAGGCCGACCCGACTGCCCGCCGGGAGTTACCTGGTCGATCTGGCACAACCCCAAGGCCGGTTGGCGAAGGCCCTGCTCGAGCCAGATGCCGAGCTCGACTCGAGCTTCATCCGGACCGAGCTCGAAAGTCGCAACACCGGCCAAGCCGATCGGTTCTACGACCTAACGGCGTGGTCGCTGCCCTATACCTACCGAGTGCGGGCCTGGTCGATCGCGGCGCCGCCCCCGGGGCTGGAGTCGGTACGGTGGATCGCCTCGGCTCCGTCGTCGATCGCTCGGGCTCAGTCGGCATACGCGTTCGAGCCGGGACCGGAAACCAGCTTGGCCATGCTGAGCCGATTGCTGGCTGATTCGGTTCGGGTCTGGTACGCGCCCAGGTCGTTTACGGTGCGGGGAGCAAGCTTTCCGCGGGGGGCCTTCTTGGTGCGGGTGGCGGCCAACGGCGCCGACGTCCACGACCGAGTGATCCGGGCGGCGACGGCGAGCGGAGCGAAGGTGACCCCGCTCGCTACCGCGGCCGTCGACCAAGGGACCGACCTCGGCAGCAACAGCGTGACGTTCATCAAGGCCCCGCGGGTCGGGCTCCTGGGCGGTCCGCCCGTCGGGGGGAACAGCTTCGGGTTTGCCTGGTTCGCGTTGGAACGCCGGTTGGGCTATCCGGTGGCCTCATTCGACGTTCAAGCGGTGGCGAACGGGGCGCTCGATGGCCTCGAGGTGTTGATCGTGCCGAGCGCTTCCGGAGAAGCCCTAGATCGGGCGTTAGGCGATGCTGGTCGAGGTCGGTTGGCCGCATGGGTCCGGTCCGGGGGGACCCTGATCACGATGGAGGGGGCGACCGCCTGGCTGGCGAGCGAGCGACTGGGATTGGCCCGGATTCGGGTCCGGCAGGACTCGACGCGGGCGGACAGCACGGTTGGCGCGCCGCTCCCGGCGTCAGTCCCCGGCGCGATCGTCAGGGCCACGGTCGACACCCTCTCGCCGTTGCTGGCGGGAGTTCGAAGCTCGGACCTGCCGGTGATGGTGACCGGGTCGCTGGTGCTCACGGTTCCGAAGAACCTGGTGGCGGGTGAGGCGGTCATTCGTTATGCGCCGGCGGCCCGGCTTCGATTGGCGGGTTATCTCTGGCCGGAAAGCGCGGCCCGGCTGTCGGAGGCGCCGTTCTTGTGGACCGAAGTCGTTGGGCGCGGGCGAGTGATCGGGTTCGCGGGCGATCCGAATTTCCGGGATCTGTGGCGGGGCCTCCTGGCGGTGTTTGGGAACGCGGTGTTGCTGGGTCCCTCGATGCGGTAATTGGGCCGGCTGGGTGGTGCACTCTGGAACTAGCCGAACCTCGGAATGCCCCCGCGCCGTAGGAGCAACCAGCTCGGCGTCAGCCCGTTGCCGTCCCTTGCGATTGCCCCGACCAGCCGCCAGTTTCGAGGTGCCTGGGCGCCGTCGCCAAGTGGTAAGGCAGAGGTCTGCAAAACCTCCATTCGGCGGTTCGAATCCGCCCGGCGCCTCTCACCCCCTCGTCGGTCGGGGGAGTTATGCGGAAGTGGCTCGCCATCGGCTGGTTGCTCGCCCTCGCTGGTACCCTCGCCGGTTCGCCAACCGTCCGCGCGCAGAGCAAGAACGCCTCGATCACAGGTCGGGTCGTGTCGTCCGAGAACGGCCAGCCGATCGCCGGGGTCAAGATCGCGGTGCTCGGTCTCAGGAAGACGGTGGGGACCGACTCGTTGGGCCGGTTCGCGTTCAACGATCTCAGGGCGGGATCCTATCGGGTCGAGGCGACTTTGATCGGCTTCGCGCCCCTCAGTGCGATCGTGACGGTGGGCCAAGGGGAGCGGAAGGACATCGAGTTCCGGACCGACTCCGAAGGGCAGCTGCTTCCGACGATTTTCGTGGAAGGTGAGCCGGAGCCTCAGGCAATGACGGTGCTGACCACCTTTGAGCGACGCATGGCCGTTGGGCACGGGCGGTTCATCACCCGAGAAGACATCCTCCGGCGCAACCCGGCCAGTTTGATGGACATGATCCGGTTCCTGCCGGGCGTCCGGAGCGATTGCCGGACCTTCGTGTGCCGAATCCTGCTGACCAGGGACCGAAACGACTGTCCGCCGGCGATCTTTGTCGACGATCAGGAGACCAGCATTCAGGTGCTCGACATTACTCCTCCCGGTGACGTCCAGGGTATCGAGGTGTATGCCGGACCGGCGCAAACGCCGCCGGAGCTCAACACCGAGACGGCTCGGTGCGGCGGGGTGATCGCGATTTGGACCCGGCGGGGGGAACGATGAGTCGGGGAACTCGTCTTGCGGCGGTGGTGCTTGGCATCGTCGGCCTGGTTGCTGCGAGCCCGGGAGTGATTGGAGCGCAGGCCCGTTCGGGCGGGATCAAGGGGATCATCGTCGCGATCGGCGAGGGTGGGAAGCGGCCGCTCGCCGGGGCCCGGATCACCCTGGTGGGAACCGTCCATGCGTCGACCACCGATGCCCGAGGCATTTTCCACTTCGTCGATCTCGATCCGGGACGCTACCTCATTCACGCGGCAGCGATCGGCTACGGGGCGATGAGCTCCCCGTTGATCGTCAAGGAACAAGAGACGCTCGACATCGAGTTCGTGGCCCAGGCCGAGGCCGTCAACCTGCCCGAGCTGACCGTCGAGGAGCAAGCCAATCACGGGCCGGCCGACTGGATTCGCCGCCGGGGTGAGGGGCGGGGACGTTACATCACCCGGCGGCAGCTCGAGGAGCGGCGCTCGGCAACCGTGCCGGACGCCCTGCGGTTGGTGGCGGGACTCCGGATCGAATGTCGGGGATCGGTGATTTGCTCGGTTCGAATGGCGCGGGCGCCCCGGGGATGTTCGCCGGCATTTTTCCTGGATGGGATCCCGACCGACCCGGCGGTGGTTTGGATGACGCCGGTGGCTGAAGTCGAAGGGATCGAGGTCTATTCGGGGCCAGCGGAAACCCCGCCGGAGTTGGAGAGCGCCCAGGCCCGGTGTGGGGTGATCGCGCTGTGGACCCGCCCCCCGCCCCCCCGTCGCCCGAAGGAACCGAAGCCGAAGGCCTCGGATTCGACGAGCATGAAGATCCTCCCACCGGGGCATCGTGCCGAGGGATCGCGCTCGGATTGGCTATTCCCGACCTCCCTCTTTTAGGACTACCTTGGCAGCCGGACTCTTGATGGCGGACGGTTCTCGTCGGCCGGTTTCGTAATCCCCGCAATCCCGTCTTTCGAATTGGAGCGTTTGTGAGCAAGGGCACCAATGGTGGCTGGGCGCTGCACACGAAGATCCTGGTTGGCCTCGTCGTCGGCGCCGCGCTCGGGGTGACCGCCAACCTGACCCTCGGCACCGACGCGAGGCTGATCTGGTTCGTCGACACCATCGCCCAGCCGATCGGCCAAATCTTCCTCCGGCTCCTGTTCATGGTGGTGATCCCTCTGGTTTTCACCTCGGTGACCCTGGGTGTCGCTTCGTTGGGCGACATGCGCCGGATCGGCCGGATTGGCGTCAAGACGTTGCTGTTCTTCTTGTCGACCACGGCGGTGGCCGCGGTCATCGGCTTGACGATCGTCAACCTGGTTCGGCCGGGCGATTCGATCGATCAAGCGCTCAAGAACGACTTGATGCAGGAGTTTTCCGGTCAGGCGACGGAGCGGGTGGCCGCCGCGGCGGAGACGAAGTTTGGCGTCAACACCTTCGTTGCCATCGTGCCGCGAAACCCGGTCAAGGCGGCCGCGGACGGCGACATGCTGGGATTGATTTTCTTCTCGCTCATCTTCGGTATCGCGCTCACTTTCATCGCGGTCGAGAAGAGCGGGCCGGTGATCAAGTTTCTCGAGGGCGTCGCTGACGCGGTGATCGTCATCATCGGCTTCGCGATGAAGCTGGCCCCGCTCGGTGTTGCCTGCCTGATCTTCGCGGTGACCGCCAAGTTCGGGTGGAATCTCTTGCAGTCCCTGTTGGTCTTCGTGCTGGTCGTGTTGGCGGGACTCGTGGTCCACCAATTCGCGGTGGTCGGACTGCTCGCGCGAACGTTGATCGGGATCAGTCCGGTGAGTTTTTTCTCGAGGGCCCGCGAACTGATGATCACGGCGTTCTCGACGTCGAGCTCGAACGCGACCCTGCCGACGAACCTCCGGACGGCGGTCGAGAATTTTGGCGTCCCGAAGGAAATCGCCGGGTTCGTCCTGCCGCTCGGGGCCACGATGAACATGAACGGGACCGCCCTGTTCGAGGGGGTGACCGTTCTGTTCCTCGCTCAGGTCTTCGGGGTCAACCTGGATCTGACCACCCAGGCCATCGTGGTGATCATGTCGGTCGTCACTGCCGTCGGAGTGGCCGGGGTCCCGAGCGGGTCCATTCCGCTTCTGGTCATGGTGCTCGGGATGGTGGGGGTCCCGGGTGAGGGTATCGCGTTGGTTCTGGGGATCGACCGGATTCTCGACATGTGCCGCACGGTGCCCAACGTGACCGGCGACTTGTTGACCAGCCTCTGGGTCACCAAGAGCGAAGGAATCCCCTTCAACCCGCCATCACGCCCAGCTTAGTCTCGATGCTCGCCAAGACCGCCTGGTACGACGCAGTGAACTTCGCGACGCCGTCTTTTTCGAGGAATTCAGTGACCTCGGCGAGGGAGAGTCCCGCCCGCCGGAGCCGATCGAGCAGTTCGGCCGCCGAGGCCATCGCGGCGTCGATCCGCAGGGATGGATCGCCGTGGTCCCGGTACGCGAGGAAGGTCTCGGGGGGGAGGGTGTTGACGGTGTCCTTGGCGACGAGCGCCTCGACGTAGTAGACGTCGGGATACCGCGGGTCCTTGGTGCTGGTCGAGGCCCAAAGTGGGCGCTGAGGCGACGCCCCCTTGCCGGCGAGGACGGTCCACCGAGCGGACGCCAGCGAATCGAGGAAGACTCGATAGGCGGCGGCGGCGTTGGCGATCGCGATCGTTCCTCGGAGGGCCCAGGGGTCGCCAGTTCGATCGAGGATCGGGTCGATTCGGGTGTCCACTCGACTGACGAAGAAGCTCGCCACCGAGGCGATCCGGGAGATCGGCAGGCCCCGGGCCGCTCGGGTTTCGAGACCGGCGAGGAAGGCGTCGATCACCGCCCGATATCGATCGACCGAGAAGAGGAGCGTGACGTTGACGTTGATTCCGGCGCCGATACACTCGGCGATCGCGGGCAGGCCGGCGAGGGTGCCTGGGATCTTGATCATCGCGTTGGGCCGATCGAGCGCGATCCACAAGCGTCGGGCTTCCGCCAGCGTCGCGGCGGTGTCGTTCGCCAGCGTGGGGGATACCTCGAGCGACACCAACCCGTCGCGCCCGCCGGTCGCCTGATACTTGGGGAGGAACGCGTCGCAGGCCGCTTGGACGTCCGCGATCGCGATCGACTCGAAGATGCTCTTGGGGTCGAATCGCTCGCCAGCCAGCCGTCGAATGTCCTCGTCGTAGTCGCCGCTCGAGGCGATCGCCTTCTCGAAAATGCTCGGATTGGACGTCATCCCGAGCAAGCCATCCTCGGCGATCAGCCGAGCCAGGGTTCCCGAGCGGATCAGGTCGCGAGTGATGAAATCGTACCAGGGGCTCTGACCCAAGTGGCCGAGTCGGACGAGTGGGTTGGACATGCTCACGTGCTCCGGAGGTGGACCCGACGAACCGCTTCGACGACCCGCTCGAGCGTTAGGCCGAACTCGGCGAACAGCCGGTCGCCCGGCGCGGAAGCGCCGAAGTGGTCGATCCCGATCGACTCGCCCCGCTCGGTGACCCACGGGTGCCAGCCGAAGGTGGCGGCCGCCTCGACCGACACCCGGGCTCGAACGGTACTCGGCAACACCTGGTCCCGGTAGCTCGGCGTCTGGGCGCGAAACCGCTCCCAGGAGGGGAGCGACACCAGGCGGGTGGGAAGGCCATCGGCACTCAGCCGTTTGGCGGCCTCCAGCCCGAGGGGCAGCTCGGATCCGGTGGCGAGGATGATCGCCTCGGGGGGCCGCGGCGGGTCGTAGAGAACGTAGCCGCCCCGCGCCAGACCCCCGGCGCTGGCCGCCGAATGGTCGATTCCCGGGAGTTTCTGCCTCGTCAAGACCAAGGCGGTGGGACCGTCGCGACGTTCCAGCGCCACCCGCCACGCCTCGGCGGTCTCGGCCGGACTGCCGGGTCGGATGACCACCATGTTCGGAATGCTTCGAAGCATGGCGAGGTGCTCGATCGGCTGATGGGTGGGACCATCCTCTCCCACTCCGATCGAGTCATGGGAAAAAACGTAGATCGTTGGCAGGTGCATCAAGGCGGCCAGCCGGATCGCCGGCTTCATGTAGTCGGCGAAGACGAGGAAGGTGCTCCCGAACGGGCGGACGCCGCCATGTGCGGCCATCCCGTTCATGGCGGACGCCATCGCGTGCTCGCGGATGCCCCAGGCCACGGTCCGTCCCGCGCCGGCGCCGCTGAACGTCGTTGCTCCCTTGAGCACGACACCGGTGCTCCCAGCCAGGTCCGCGGAACCCCCGATCAGATTCGGAAACGCCGCCCCGAGGGCGTTGAGGGTGGCCGCGGAGGCCTGTCGGGTGGCCAGGGTGTCGGTAGCCTTGAATTTGGGGAGAACGGCCTCCCAATCTACGGCGATGACGCCTCGGAGCCAGGCGGTGAACTCGGCGGCGGCGAGGCCGTCGGCGCGGGCGAGCTCGTCGATACGGGCGTCCCATTCATCGAGCGCCGCCTGGCCCCGTGCGGTGCACTCGCTCAAATGTTCCCGCACCTCGGCCGGAACGTGGAATGGGGTGGCGGGCCATTTGAGCACGGCTTTGGTCCGCTCGACCTCGTCCCGTCCGAGGGGAGCGCCGTGAGCCTCCGGAGTGTTCCGTTTGGTGGGAGCCGGGTCGCCGATGATGGTGCGGAGGATGATGAGGGACGGGCGATCCGTCTCGGCCGCCACTCGGGTCAGGGCGGCGTCGATCGCGTCGAGGTCGTTGCCATCATCGACCCTGACCACCTGCCAGCCGTACGCCTCGTACCGGCGACCGACATCTTCGGAGAAGCTCAGGTCGGTCGCGCCGTCGATCGTGATTCGGTTGTCATCGTAAATCAGCTTGAGCTTGCCCAGCTTCAGGTGGCCCGCGAGCGAACTGGCTTCGCTCGCGACCCCCTCCATCAGATCCCCGTCGCTGGCCAGGACCCAGGTTCGGTGATTCACGACTTCGAGTTCCGGGCGGTTGAAGCGGGCAGCGAGAAATCGCTCGGCCATCGCCATCCCGACGGCGTTTCCGATGCCCTGACCGAGCGGGCCGGTCGTGGTTTCGACACCCACTGTGTGCCCCCGCTCGGGGTGCCCAGGCGTGTCGGAGCCCCACTGGCGGAAGTTGACGATTTCCTCGAGGGGCAGGTCGTACCCGGTGAGATGGAGGAGGGAGTAGAGCAACATCGAGGCGTGGCCGCACGAGAGCACGAATCGATCGCGGTCGGGCCAATCCGGCCGGGTCGGCGCATGACGGAGGTGCCGGGTCCACAACAGGTACCCGACGGGGGCGAGCGCCATCGGGGTCCCTGGATGCCCCGATTGGGCTTGCTCGACTGCGTCCATGGCCAGGGCACGAATCGAGTTGATGGCGGCCCAGGAACGGGTGTCCTTCGAGTACTCCGTGGGCATAGTCGGCTTGGGTGAGGCGCTGGCGGGAGCGGTGGAAACCGGCAGAGCGCGCTCCTTTCCTGCGCCGTTGGCGTCGGCTTGACGATGGATGCGGAAGGAATCGACCGGTGAAGGATAATAGCCCGGGTGATTCCCGGGGAGACGGGTCGAGGCGTCGCGGTTCGGTCCGGGTGGTTAGATTCCCCGCGCCATAGATACGGACGTCGAACACCATCGTGCCAAGATCCAAACGCGGCCCGCGCGGCGGCGCGGCTCACCAGGCTCGTAGCTCGCAAACGCTTCGGCGAACGGGCAGCAAGTCGTACCAAGGCCACCGCGATACTCTAATGGCGCTCCATGGCCCGGTTTGCGCCTATTGTGGGGGCAGTTTCCCCGCCGACACCCTCACGTTGGATCACGTCCAGCCCCGGAAAGGGAAGACCGCCTACGACCGGTCCGATAATCTCGTGCTGGCCTGCAAGAGTTGTAACGCCGCCAAGGCCGACATGCCTTTCCTGGGGTTCATTCTGGCCCGGCGTTCCCGCGGTGTGTTCCTGCTCCATTACGGCGACCATCTCTCCGACGGGATCAAGGAGATGATCCGGGAATTGATCGAAAAGCCGCTCTAGAGGGATCCGGATTTCATCGGTAGCGTTTCCGGAGCGCGTCGAGCAGCGCCCCCGGCTTCAAGGACTCGCCGGTCGCCTGGCGGATCAATTCGGGGGCACGATACCGCCGTCCGTGGCGATGGACCTGGCGCCGAAGCCAATCGAGCAGGCTTCCGAAGTCGCCGACCGCGAAGCGCCCGTCGAGGTCACCCAGATCGGCCGAGGCCCGTTCGAACAGCTGAGCGGCGTAAACGTTGCCAAGAGTGTAGGTCGGGAAGTAGCCGATCATCCCCTCGGCCCAATGCCCATCCTGAAGGCAGCCTTCGGCATCGTTCCTCGGCGTGACGCCGAGGTACTTCCGATAGGCATCCGACCAGGCGGCCGGCAGATCGACCGCCGCCAGGTCGCCGGCGAGCATCGCTTGCTCCAACTCGAACCGAATCAGGATGTGGAGGTTGTAGCTGACCTCGTCTGCTCGGGCTCGACTGGAGCCCGGGCCGACCCGATTGATGACCCGAACGAAGGTCTCCAGAGGGACGTCGTGCAGCGAGTCGTGAAACACGTTCCGGAGCCGGGGATAGAAATGTTCCCAAAAGCCCCGGCTGCGACCGACCTGGTTCTCCCACAGACGAGACTGCGATTCGTGGAGCCCCAGCGACGGGGCCTCGCCCATCGGCGTGCCGAAATGGGTCGGGTCCAGCCCTTGGTCGTACAATCCGTGACCGACTTCGTGGAGCAGAATGAAGAACCCGAAGGCGAAGTTCCGCCGGTGATGGCGGACGGCGATCCTGACATCGTTGGGCCCGAGTGCGGTGCAAAACGGGTGGCGTGCCACGTCGATCCGCCCCCGCTCGAGGTCGAAGCCGAGCCCCTGCGCCACCGCTTCGCCGAAGAGTTTTTGCCGCTCAACCGGGAACTCGCGCCGGAGAACGTGGTCCGGTACTTCGAGCGGTGAGTCCCGCAGCGCCGCCACCAGCGGAACCAACTCGGTCCGGAGAGTATCGAACAGCGAGGAAGCTGCCCGGGTTGTCAGACCGGGTTCGTAATGGTCCAGCAACGCGTCATAGGGGACCTCCGCAAACCCCAGGGCCTCGGCTTCTTCCCGCGCGAGGGCGAAGATCCGGTCGAGCCACGGTGCCAGCCGCCCAAAATCAGCGGCTTCGCGGGCCTCCGCCCAGACTCGCGATGCCCGAGTTGCCACCCGCGCCCCCTCCTCGACTAGCCGCCGTGGCAGCTTCCGCTCGCGATCGTACTCGTGACGGAGTTCCCGGATGTTGACGGCGATCGGGCTGTCGGGATCGTTCATCAGGTTGGACTGCTCGACGACGGCCAGGTACTCGTCAATCCGAGGATTGGTGCCGCGATCATGGGTAATCCCGGCGAGAAGGGCCAGCTGGTCGGCCCGGTGCTCGACCCCGTCGTGGGGCATGAAGGTCTCTTCATCCCATTCCAACACGTCCGAGCAGGAGGCGAGGATACTTTCCTCCCGGGCGAGGCGAATCAACGCGGTGTAGGCGGTTTCGGGGGTCATGTAAGTAGACGATAGCGAGGAACGACGTCTCGAGGGAGAGCGATGCTCACTCCGGCTGAGGAAGTTGGGTTGGCAGGGCTGCGGTTGGCGAGCCGGGTGTCGAAGGCGCTCGACCGGATCCCGGCGGGGGAGGTCAAGGCCCTCATCGAATCGATTCACCAACTCGCCGCCCGTCGGCATCTCGCCTATCAGCGGGATGGGGTCACCGAAACGATCCGCCTGCTGCCCTGTCCGATCACTCTTCGTCAGGACCAGGTGGCCTACGTTCATTACGTCTCCCAGATCGTCCACAACTGCGTCAAGAAGCTGCCCGACCTCTACTTCTCCAGTCCGGCGGTGCACGGGATCCTCCGCCTAACGGCCGAAGAAGAGCGCTGGCTCGCCGAGTGCTGGACGGCTTGCCACCGCGAGGCCAATCCGATCTTCGGACGGCTCGATGCGATGGTCGATTTCACCAGCCCAATGTGGAAGGACAGCCTCAAGTTCGTGGAGCCCAACCTCACCGGCATCGGCGGGGTCCACTTGGGACCCACCTCGGATCGGGTTCTCGCCGAGGTGTTGATCCCGGCGATCGTGGAGCGGGACCCGAAGATCCGGCTGGCGCTTGGTGCCGATGTTCGCGAGTTGCTACTTCAGGATCTGTCGGAGCACCTCGACGCCATCGGTCGGCCCGGCGGGCGGATCGCGTTCGTCGATCCGAAATACGAAACCGAGGGCCCCGACGAGCCCGAGTCGCTGGTCCAATACTACCGGGATCGGCATGGCATCGAGGTGCTCCACGCCGATCCCTCGGAGCTGACCCGAGAGGGCGACGAGGTCTATTATCGGGGCCACCGGATCGACGTTGCCTACCGGGACTACACCGTGCTCGAACTGCGGGACTTGGTCGCTGAGGGGGTGGACGTCGAGCCGATGAAGACCCTCTTTGCGACCAACCGGATGGTCTCCTCAATCGCAGCCGACTTGGATCAGAAGAGTTGCTGGGAGGTATTCACCGATCCCGCCCTCGTCGCTCAGTTTTTCAGCCCGGAGGAGCGGCAGGTCCTCCGCCGCCATGTGCTCTGGACGCGGGTCATCGCGGACCGACGAACGACCGACCCCGGCGGCGCGTCGATCGAGCTGCTGTCGTTCGCCCGCCACGAGCGCGAGAGTTTGGTGCTCAAGCCCAATCGGTCGTACGGGGGCGACGGGGTGCTGATCGGTCCCGCGGTCGGCCAGGGCGAATGGGAGAGCGCTCTCGACTCCGCGGCGGCGGATCCGGACGAGCGGTGGGTGGTGCAGCAGGTCACCCCGATTCCGGTGAAGGAGTTTCACGTCATCGGTGACGACGGCGCGGTGCACCTGGAGCCATTCTACGTGGTGATGGGATTTGCCCCGAGCCGGTACGGCGTCGGACTGATCGCGCGGGCTTCCCAAAAACAAGTCGTCAACGTGGCGCAGCGGGGCGGCGAATGCGCGGTGATGGTCAGCTCGAGCGTGGTCGGCTAGCCACCGCAGGGGCCCCAGCAGGCCGGGCGTCGATCACGCCCGGCCCCTCGGCTGGTCAGGCGGAACCGCCTCGGTTGTTGAACCACTTGAAAAGGGAGAGCAGGAGGACGGCGCCGATTACCGAGCCAATGAACCCGACCCGGCCGCTCAACCCCACCATCCCCGACAGCCAACCCCCGAGCCACGATCCGCCGATCCCGAGTAGCACGGTGGCGATGAAGCCGCCGGGCTCCTTTCCCGGTACGATGGCCTTCGCTACCACTCCGACTACGAATCCGATCAGAATCGTCCAGATGAGACCCACGATTTGCCTCCTTGACGCCCGTTACCACCAGGTGAACAGCCACCGAACACCGACGACCAGCATCCAGATCGAGCCCACGAGCAGACCCACCATCCCCGCGCCCAAGAGGGCGAGACCGATGGCGCTCGCCCGCTTCGTTCGGGCCGGGTTCGCCATCCATCGCTCGAGCAGGACCCGATTGCGGCGGTTGGCTCGCCAGCCGATGTCGAGCAGGTCGCCGGCCACCGGAACCGCTCCGATCCCCGCGTCGATCGCCAGGTTCAGGAGCATCCGGCCGAGGATCGGAACTCCGGCGCCAGCCTGCACGGCGAGGACGAGGGCGTAAGACCCCACCACGGCGCCGACCAGATCGCCCACGCCGGGGATCAGCCCGACAATGGGGTCGAGCCCGATCCGCCAGCCGAGGCCTGGGATTCGAAGCCAGTCGTCCCAGATCCGCGTCAGGGCTTTGAGGCGTTCCAGCGACTGAGCTTCCCGATCCGGCAACCCCGGTTACCTCCGACCCTTGCCGTGACGTCCGGTCATACGAAACCCGGCTCGGTTAGTGTCAACCGGCCGGGTCACCAGGCGCCGGGTCACCGGGTCTACCCGATGGCTTCGGCGACGATCCGATCCTGCTCAGCTCCGTGGGCGGCGGAATAGCCTTCGGCCGGGCTGGCCCGGTTCGGCCGGCCGACGTACCGGAGGGTGACACGGTTAGGCAAGAACGTCCGGAGCCGAGGCTCCACGAAGGTCCAGGCCCCCATGTTCTTGGGCTCCTCTTGACACCAGATCACCTCGGACGCCCCGGGATAGCCCTCGAGCGCCGCCCGAATCTCGTTCTCGGGAAACGAGTAGAGCTGCTCGACCCGCACCAGAGCGGGCCGGGGAGCGGCCGATTTCTCGACTCGCGCCAGCAGATCGTAGTAGACCTTGCCGCTCGAAAGCACGACCCGGGTCACCTGATCGGCTCGCTCCCGCGCCACGACATCGTCGAGAACCGGTTCGAAGCGACCCGACGCCAGGTCCGCGATGCGGGCGGTGGCGTGGGGCAGCCGGAGCAGGCTCTTGGGGGTGAACACCACCAGCGGCCGTTGGCGGTTGCGCCTGGCCTGCTTGCGCAGCAGATGGAAGAATTGGCCCGCGGTGGTGCAATTGGCCACCCGGAGGTTCCCTTCGGCGGCCAGCTGGAGAAACCGTTCGAGGCGGGCGCTCGAATGCTCGGGACCTTGACCTTCGTAGCCGTGGGGCAACAGGAGCGTGAGTCGGACCGTTACCCCCCACTTCGACAGTCCGGCCGCAATGAACTGGTCGACGATCACCTGGGCGCCGTTGATGAAATCGCCAAACTGGGCTTCCCAGATCACCAGGGTGTCCGGGGCGGCAGCGGCGTACCCGTATTCGAATCCGAGGGTGGCCAGCTCGGAGAGCGGACTGTTGTGAACCTCGAATGAGGCCAACGCGCCCGGAAGCTGTTGCATCGGGCAATGCCGCGCCCCGTTGATCGCGTCGTGAAGCACCAGGTGTCGATGGCTGAAGGTGCCGCGTTCGCAGTCCTGACCGGTCAGCCGAATCGGGATGCCCTCACCCAGCAGCGAGGCGAACGCCAGCGACTCGGCGTGACCCCAGTCGATTCCCCCGTCCGGGCCGATCGCGACCCGGCGCCGATCGAGCTGGCGCTTGAGCTTGGGGTGAACCTGGAAGCTGTCCGGGTAGCTGAGCAGCTGCTCGTTGAGAGCGACGAGGGTATCGGGGTGCACGGCGGTCAGTGGATCTTCGTGCCGAACCTTGACGGGCGTCGGTTCTGCCGGCTTCGGTTGGGCCAACGAGGCCTTGAAGCCGTGCTGGAGCTCGGCGAGTTGCTGATAGGCCGTCTCGAAGCGCTCGGCCGCCATCTCGGCGGAGAGGATCCCCTCGGCGACGAGCCGGCTGGCGTACAGCTCGCGGGCCGTCGAGTGACGTTTGATGAGCTCGTACATCAGCGGCTGAGTGTATCCGGGTTCGTCGGCTTCGTTGTGCCCGTGGCGGCGGTATCCCACCAAGTCGATGACCACGTCCTCGCGGAACCGTTCCCGATACATCATCGCCAGCCGGACGGCCGCCAGGCAGGCTTCGGCATCGTCGGCGTTGACGTGAATGATCGGGATGTCGAACCCCTTGGCGAGATCGCTGGCGTGGCGGGTCGACCGGGCGTCGACGGGATCGGTGGTAAAGCCGACCTGGTTGTTGGTGATGAGGTGGATCGTTCCACCGGCGCGGTATCCGCGAAGGGCGCCGAGATTCAGGGTCTCCTGGACCACGCCTTGGCCGGCGAAGGCGGCATCGCCGTGGATCACGATGGGGAGGGCGGCGGTCGGGTCGTGGTAGCCTTCGCCGGCCTTTCGTTGGGTTTGCCGGGCCCGAGCCCGGCCGTCGACCACGGCTCCCACGAATTCGAGGTGACTCGGGTTGTGGGCCAGGGCGACGGCGATCGACCGGCCCGACTTGGTGATGAAGGCGCCTTCGGCACCGTGATGGTACTTCACGTCGCCGGTTCCCTCGTCTTCGCCTTCTTGGCCGGGCTTCTTCCCCTCGAACTCGGCAAAGATCGTCACGTAGGGTCGACTCAGCGTATGGACGAGGACGTTCAGGCGGCCGCGATGGGCCATCCCGAGGACGACTTCGCGAGCTCCCTGATCGGCGGCCATGTCGATCGCGACGTCGAGCATCGGGACCAGGAGATCGACCCCTTCGATCGAGAATCGTTTCTGACCGAGGTAGGCCTTGTGAAGGAATCGCTCGAACGCTTCGACGCGAATCAATCGGTCGAGCAGTGCCAGCTTGGCGTCGCGATCGAGGGCGTGCCGGTGAGTGCCCAACTCGATCTGCTGGCGAAGCCAGACCCGTTCCTCGTGACTGGCGATGTGCTCGACTTCGTACGCCAAAGTGCCGCAATAGGTGGCGGCCAGGTTCGGGAAGGCCTCCGCCAGACTGGCGCCGGGCACGGCGACCCGGAGCACGCTCGAGGGGATCCGGCTCATGACTTCGGCGGTGAGTGCGAGGGGGGTCGGGTCGAGCGCGGGATCCCCCAGGGGCGGGCTGCCGAGCGGATCGAGAGTGGCCGCCAAGTGGCCGTGGGTCCGGAAGGCCTTGACCAGAGCCATCGCCGCGGCGACCTGGACCAGGTCGATCGGCGCGGGCGGGCTTCCGGGGATCGAAGGCATCGGGATCGCCGCGCTGGGTCGGTCGCCTGGCGGGCGGGCGGCCGGCCGGTCGCCGAGGCCGAGCGATGCGGCGATCTGGGCGTAGAACTGGTCCTCGCCCTGCAGCAGCTGCTCCATGGTCCGGAGGAACTCGCCTGATTCAGCTCCTTGGATCACCCGATGATCGTAGGTGCTGCTGATCATCATCACTTTGCTGACACCTAACGCCTTGATCCGGTCGGCCGACAAGGAGGCGTACTCGGGCGGAAAGGCGATCGAGCCGACGGCGACGATGGTCCCCTGGCCGGCCATCAGGCGGGGGACCGAGGCCACGGTACCCAGCCCGCCCGGGTTGGTGAGAGTGATGGTGCCGCCGGCGAAGTCGTCCGGCATCAGCTTGTTGGCCCGGGCCTTCTCCACCAGGGTTTCGTAGACCGCGTGGAACTCCGCGAACGTCATCGGACCAGCGTGCTTGATGATCGGTACCACCAGTCCTCGGGAGCCGTCCTTCCGCTCGATGTCGACCGCGATTCCGAGATGGATCCCGTCCGGGGTAACCCGGGTGGGAATCCCCTGGTGAATGGCGAAGGCGTGGCCCATCACCGGATGCGCGGCGGCGGACCGCACCAGCGCGAAACCGATCAAGTGGGTGAAAGAGACCTTTTCCGCCCGTCCCGCCGCTTTCAAGGCCGCGTTGAGCTCGGCGCGGCGGGTTTCGAGCGTCGCAACGGCGATTTCGCGAAAGGTGGTGGCCGTCGGAACGGTGAGGCTCTCGTTCATGTTGGCTGCGAGCCGGGCCGCGGGTCCCTTCAGTGGTTGACCGGCCGAGCCAATGGGCGGCTCGGTCGCCGTGGGAGCGCCGTTACCGGCAACCGGGCCGGATGGGGGGGGCGGGGGCCGCTCGCCGACCCGACCCCCATCGAACAGCCGCCGCCATTCCGGCGCGACGGCCGCCGGGTCCTGGAGGTATTGCTCGTAGATCGCCTGCGCGAAGCCGGCGTTGGCCGTCTCGAAAACGTTAGGATCTGCGAAGCGTTCAGCCATCGTTCCTTGTCTTGGCGTTGCCGCTTGAAGATAACGTCCCACCCGTGGGAATTTCCCGAACCAACTCACGATACCGCTCCATCTCTTGGCGCCGCCGCCCCTCGTCCCAGCCCAGCTCCCGGCCCATCAGCCGAGCGATTCGCTCGACCGCGCCCAAGCCGGCGTCGGGGGTCTCATGGGCCACGGACAGTCGCCGGAACATCACGTCGTCGAGCCGCCGGGCGTACTCGTGACGGACCGCGTGCACCACTTGCGCGCCGATCGCGCCGTGGAGCGGGTGGACCGGCTCGCGGAGATCGGGCGTTTCATCGACCGAGGCGAGGATCGTAGGAGTCTCGGATCCGTATTGGCCGACCAAGTGGGCGACGGTTGGCTCGGACAGCCCGCGGGCCATTCCACGGGTGAAGAGGCCCTCGACGCGATAGGGGTCGCCGCCAGGGAGTGGCTCCGTCGCGGTTCGGCTTCTCATCGGGTTGGAAGCCACCGGCGGGCGATCCTCGAGGGCGGAGCGGGCGTGGTCAACCACCTCCACGGCCATTCGGCGGAACGTCGTCAGCTTGCCTCCGGCGACCGTGATCATCCCCGAGGGACCGGTGAGAATTGCATGTTCACGGGACTGTTCGGAGGGACTCCCGGTCGATCCTCGGGTCGCGATCAGGGCCCGAAGACCGGCCCACGACAACGAGACGTCCTCGATGGCGAGCCGGGCACCGGGGAAGATCGCGTTGGCCGATCGGAGGAGATAGAGCATGTCGCTTTCCGAGGCGGCCACCTGATCGGGCGACTCGGCCGTATCGGTGTCGGTCGTTCCGATGTAGGATCGATCGCCCCAGGGTAGGATGAACATGACCCGGCCATCGATCGGACTGAGGAACGTGATGGCGTGGTGGTGGCCGATTCGCGACCGGGGAATCATCACGTGCGCCCCGCGGGTGGGTCGGAGGATCGGCTGGGCGCGGCCATCTTCCAGGGAACGGACCCGGTCGACCCATGGGCCGGTCGCGTTGATGACGACTTTCGCCTGGATGGTGCCTTGGGCGCCGGTTAGCTGATCCTCGGCGATCGCCCCGCGGATCCGCCCGCGGTCGGTGTCGAGGGCCGTGACGCAGACGTAGTTGGCCACCATCGCGCCGTGTCCGGCGGCCGATCGGATCGCGGCCAAGGTGAGCCGAGCGTCGTCGCAATGGGCGTCCCAATAGAGCGCCCCTCCCTTGAGACCCCGATCCCGGATCAGCGGCTCGCGTTCCAGCACCGCTCGCTTGCCCAGAGGGCAGTGCCGGCGCACATTACCGCCGAGGGCCAGGAGGTCGTACAACGACAACCCTAGCTCGAGCTTCCACCGGGCGACCCGGTCGCCTCTGAAGAACGGGAAGAGGAAGCCGAGTCGGCGAACGAGGTGAGGAGCGGTGCGGAGCAACACCGCCCGTTCTGCCAGGGATTCGCGGACGAGACCCCAGTGGCGGTGCTCGAGGTACCGGAGCCCGCCGTGGATCAGCCGACTCGAGCGGGAGCTGGTGCCCCATCCGAAGTCGTAGCGGTCGACCAGGGCGACTTTGAGGCCCCGGAGAACCGCTTCACGGGCGATGCCGGCACCGGTTGCGCCTCCTCCGATCACGAGGAGATCGTGGGTGTGGCTCGACAGGTCCCAAATGGTTGCCCGAACGGAAGGATTCATTTTCTGTCACCCGACACGCCAACCCCCGTTCTCGGATTCGAGCAGCGCCCCAGTTACTGGTTCACCTGCCATGCCTCGTGGATCAGTCCCGGTGCCCGAGTGCTCGACTTGGCCTGTGGTGCCGGCCGTCATGCGCTCGCCGCGGCCGAACTCGGCGCGTCGGTGGTCGCCGTCGATCGGGACACACCCCGGCTGGCGGAAGCTAAGGCCGAGGCCGCTCGGCGCCGTCTCGCGATCGAGTGGATCCAAGCGGATCTCGAGCAATCGTGGCCGGATTTCGGCCAGTTCGACGCGGTCCTGGTTTTCAACTATCTCGATCGAGGCCGAATGCCTTTGGTGGTCGACGCGCTCCGACCTGGCGGCATTCTGCTGTTCGAGTCGTTCCTCGAAATCCAACGTCAGCTGGGATGGGGCCCCCAAAAAGACGCCCACCTGCTCAAGTTCGGCGAAGTGACGAGTCTGGTCGCCCCGCTCACGGTTGTCTACGGGCGGGAGGCGTTCGAGCCCGCCGACAACGCTCAATGGGCCGCGGTCGCCAGCGTACTCGCCCGACGAACAAAGTAATTCCATGGCCCCGCGCCAGGCGGTGATCGTCGAAGGTGTCCGCACCCCCTTTGCCCGGTCCGGTACCGTGTTCAAGGACGTCAGTCCGGTGGCGCTGGCGCGGTATGCGGCTCGGGAGTTGTTGTCACGGAGCGGGGTGGCGGGCGCGATCGTCGACGAGGTGATCTTCGGCCAGGTCGTTCCGAACCTCGCGGCGCCGAACGTTGCCCGGGAGGTGAGCCTCCTGCCCCAGTTTCCCCGGACGATTCCGGCGTATTCGCTCAACCGGGCCTGTGCCTCGGCGGGTCAGGCGATCAGCGCCGCTCGAGATCAGATTGTCCTCGGGCACGCCGACGTGGTGGTCGCCGGCGGGGTCGAGTCGCTTTCCGACATCCCGATTCTCCATTCCCGTCGTTTCAGCCAACTCCTCGTCGCCGCCAGCAAAGCCAAGGGCCTTGGGGAGCGGGTTGGCGTCCTTGCCCGGATGCGGCCGAGGGACCTGGTGCCGGTGACGCCCGCGATCGCCGAGCCGTCGACTGGCGAGACGATGGGTCAATCGGCCGAGAAAATGGCGAAGGAGAACGGGATCTCCCGCGAGGCCCAGGACCGCTACGCCCTGATGAGTCACCAGCGGGCGGCCGCGGGTACCGCAGACGGGCGTCTCCCGGCCGAGATCGCGCCGTGGTTTGGCGGCGAGGCGATGGACGAGATCACCACCAGTGACAACGGGATCCGGGCTGACTCCTCGCTGGAGGCGTTGGCCGCGCTCAAACCAGTCTTCGATCGTCGCTATGGCTCGGTGACGGCGGGCAATGCCTCGCCGCTCACCGATGGCGCGGCGGCGGTGCTGCTGATGGAACGGGAGAGGGCCCGATCGCTCGGCCTAACGCCGCTCGCTACCATTCGAAGCTACGCGGTCGCCGCGGTCGACCCGAGTTGGCAACTACTGATGGGCCCCTTGTTCGCGGTGCCCAAGGCGCTCGACCGGGCGGGTCTTCGTCTCCAGGACATGGGCCTCGTGGAGATCCATGAGGCGTTTGCCGCCCAGGTCCTGTCCAACGTTCAAGCGTGGGGCTCGAAGGCCTGGGCCGAGCGGCTCGGGCGGATCGAGCCGGTCGGCGAGATCGATTGGGATCGCACCAACGTGATGGGCGGGTCGATCGCGATCGGTCATCCTTTCGGCGCCACCGGCGCCCGAATCGCGACCACGCTCGGGTACGAGATGAAGCGGCGGGAGGTGCAGTTCGGCCTGATATCGATCTGCGCCCAAGGCGGCATGGGGTTCGCCATGGTGCTGGAGCGGAGCTGATCGATGGCGATTCTGTCGACTGCGGTCGCGGATGGCATCGCGGTGGTCAAGCTCGATGTTCCTGGCGAGTCGGTCAACACGTTCGGGCCCCCGGCCATCGCCGAATTCAGCTCCGCTCTCGGGGCGCTCGCGCGGGACTCCGCGGTTCGAGCTGTGGTGATCCGCTCGGGCAAGCTCGACAGCTTCATTGCCGGGGCCGATATCAATCAGTTCGTGGCGTTTAGAACGGCCGCCGACGGGGAGGCCGCCAGCCGGGCGGGCCATGCTTTTCTCGCCGAGATCGAAGGGTTCCCCAAGCCGATCGTGGCGGCAATCCACGGCACCTGCCTCGGCTTGGGCCTCGAACTCTCCCTGGCATGCAGCTATCGAGTTGCCTCCGACCATCCGAAGACTCAGCTCGGGCTGCCGGAGATTCAGCTGGGGGTGCTTCCCGGCGCCGGCGGATGCAGCAGGCTGCCCCGACTGATCGGGCTCCGGGCGGCCCTCGACATCATCCTCGCGGGCCGGAGCGAGCGAGCCGCCAAGGCGTTCAAGCTCGGAATGGTCGATGAGCTGGTCCCCCCGAGCATTCTGGACGAAACCGCCTGCAAGGCTGCCGATCGGCTGGCTCGCGGCCAGAGGCCCAAGCGAGCGGTTGGTGGCGGGATCGCTGGAAAATTGCTCGACGGCACCGCGGTGGGCCGACTCCTGGTGTATCGGGCCGCGCGCCGGCAATTGATGAAGAAGACCGGCGGACACTATCCGGCGCCGCTGGCTGCACTCGCGGTGATCCGGACCAGCTTGGAACGGGGGATGGAGTCGGGCCTCCGTGCGGAGGCCAAAGCGTTCGGGGAATTGGCGGTCTCGCCGGTGTCCCGAGAGTTGGTCGGCATCTTCTTCGCGACGACTGCCCTCAAGAAGGACGATGGGATCGCTCCGGGCACGGGCGCGGCGCGGGAAATTCGCCGCCTTGGGGTGTTGGGCGCCGGCTTCATGGGATCCGGAATTGCGGGCACCGCGATCACGACGGCCAAGGTGGATGTCCGACTCAAGGACGCCGATCTCGGCCGGGTGGGCAAGGGCGTTCGCGCGGCGCTCGACATCGCGCAGGGCCAGTTGGCCCGGAAGCGGATTACCAAGTTCGACTACCAACGGATTTCGGCCCTGGTCTCCGGTGGAGTCGACTACCGAGGGCTCGGGACGGCCGACCTGGTGATCGAGGCGGTGTTCGAAGAGCTCGAGGTCAAGCGGAAGGTTCTGGCGGAGCTCGAGGCGATCGTTGGGCCGGAGGCGGTCATCGCCAGCAACACCTCGACGATCCCGATCACCCGGATCGCCGAGGGTGCCCGGCACCCGGAACGAGTGTTGGGGATGCACTTCTTCTCGCCGGTGGATCGGATGCCGCTGTTGGAGGTGATCCCAGGCGACCGGACCAACGCCGATGCGATCGCCACGGCGGTGCGGTTCGGGAGAAAGCTCGGCAAGACCGTGATCGTGGTGGCGGACCGGCCGGGGTTCTGGGTCAATCGGATCATCGCGCCGTACCTAGTCGAGGCCGGTCACCTGCTGGCGGAAGGGGTCCCGATCGAGGTGATCGACAAGGTGATGGTGCGGTTTGGCTTCCCGGTCGGACCGATCACTCTCCTCGACGAGGTCGGCATCGACGTGGCCGCGAAAGGAGGGCTGGTGATGCGGGAGGCATTCGGCGATCGGTTGGCGCCGGCCGCCGCCCTCGCGGCAATGGTCGACGCCAAGCGGCTAGGCCGGAAGGCGGGCGCCGGGTTCTACCTCTACCACCAGGGGCGAAAGGGCGACCCAGACCCGAAGACGTACGACGTGATTGGCGTCAAGCCCTTGGCCGCGACGAATGCCCGGGAAATCGAGCGCCGACTGGTGTACGCCATTCTCAACGAATCCGCTCGAGCCTTTGGTGAGGGTGTGGTCCGCTCACCGCGAGATGGCGACATCGGCGCGGTGTTCGGGGTCGGTTTTCCCCCGTTTCGGGGCGGGCCGCTTCGGCTGATCGATTCGTTGGGGTCGGCCACCGTGGTGACGACGCTCGATGATTTGGCGCGGGTCCAGGGGCCTCGGTTCGCGCCCTGTGAGTCGTTACGGGCGCGGGGCGGGGCGCGGTATTACGGAGACGGCTAGGGGCTCCGGGGGCCGGCGGTCGATCCGCCGTCCCGCCGTTTGATTTTCCTTCCGGCGTGGAGCGCAGCCGCCTGCGATCGGCGCTGGATCCCGAGTTTCTCGAACACGTTGGAGAGGTAGTTCTTCACCGTCTTGGGAGACAAGGCGAGCGCTGCCGCGATCTCCTTGTTGGTCTTTCCCTCGGCCACCAGGGCGACGATCCGCTGTTCTTGTGGGGTCAAGGGCGTTTTCGCCGAGGTTTCGGGGGTCGATACGCTCCGCATGACCCAGTCGAGCACCCCGCTTCGGACCCCGGCGTCGAGAAGAGACTCACCGGCCGCCACCCGCTTGATCGATTCGATCAAGAGCCTGGCGTCGATCTCTTTGAGGAGATATCCATTGGCACCGATGAGAATCGCCGCCCGAACCAACTCGTCGTCCGCGAAGGCGCTGAGAAACAGCACCCGGGTGTTCGGCAACCCTTCGAGAATCCTGCGACCGGCCTCGATTCCGCCTTCCTCGGGGATCCTAACGTCGAGAAGCACGAGGTCGGGTTCGATTCTGGTGGCCAGCGCCACCGCCTCCTCAGAGGTGCTGGCCTGACCGACCAGGTCCAACTCGTCGTCCTGAGACAGCACGGCGGCGAGTCCGACGCGGACCACCTCGCTGTCGTCGACGATTATCAACCGGATCGCCATCACCGGTCTCCAGGGGGCGTCGCCAGATCGAGACGCACCGTCGTTCCCCGTCCCTCGAGCGGATCGAGGCTCAGAATCGCCCCCATGCGCCCGGCCCGCCGTGTCATCGTCAGCAGGCCCAGTCCGGCAGTCGAGCCGTCGGCCCGGAACCCGCGGCCGTCGTCGGCGATCTCCAACCGGATGCCACGTTCCAACTCGACGAGCCGAACGCTGATTCGATTGGCCGCCGCATGTCGAACCGCGTTGCTGACGGCTTCGCGCGCGATGAAAACGATCTCGCTTCGGTCGGCGGTCGGTACCCGCTCGGCAGCCATCGGGGAAATGTCGAGATGGAGGGTCGGACCGCCCTCGACCGCGAGGCTCCGAAGGACCCCGGCGAGGGTATCCTCCCAGTGGATGCTCACGGCGGGTGACGACCGGCCAACCTCGATGAATCCGCGGATTTCGGCCATCGTCTCGTTGAGGTGAGCGATCGCCCGATTCAAATGGGGGTCGCCGCCGCTCTGCTTCGCAGCCACCCGGACGGCTTCCAACCGAAGCCCGACGCCATAGAGCGATTGGAGGATTCCATCGTGAAGATCGGCCGCCAGCTGCTCGCGCTCCTCGAGGAGACGATGAAGGGCGTTGACGCTCATCCGTAGTTCGACGCTCGCCTGCTTCGCCTCGGTGACGTCGACGCCAACGGCCAGGACGCCGGTGACTTTCCCCGCCTCCCGAATCGGATTCAGGTGAACGGCGATCCAAGTAGTCCGGGTGGGGTGTCGGTTGGTTATTTCGAGCTTTTCCCCAACGCCGAGCGTGACCACCCGGTCGATCGCCGCGTCCAGGGCAGCGGCCTCCTGGGGGGCCAAGTCGGCTGCTCGTTTCCCGATGAAAACCGGGGGAAGATTGAGATCGTCGGTCCGGTTGAGGTACTGGAGCCGACCGTCCGGCGAGATGATGCCAACGTACAACGGGACGTGAGCGGTCATCGCCGTCCAGAGGGCGTCGCTCCGCGGGGCCGAGGCGGTGCTGGGATCGGACTCCATTCCAGCAATTGAGTCGGGCGCCGATACGGTGGCAAGAGCCATGAGGACTCACACCCTCACGGGGCTGGAGTCCAGCCATCGCGTGAGCACCGCTGCCACCTGCTCGGGCTTGATCGGCTTGGTGAGATAGTCGTCCATCCCCGCGCCAATGCAGCGCTCCCGATCGCCTTGCATCGCGTTGGCCGTCAGGGCCACGATCGGGGTGCGTTGTCCGGGCAGTTCTCGCCGCCGGATCTCCGCGGTAGCCTCGAAACCATCCATCTCCGGCATCTGACAATCCATGAAGACCAGCTGATAGGGAGTCCGGTTCCAGGCGTCCACCGCCTCGAGTCCGTTGGCCGCAAGATCGACCTGGCAGCCCAGCCGGTCGAGAATCTTGGCGGCGACTTTCCGGTTGACGACGTTGTCGTCGACCAGCAGCACTCGGCGAACCGATGGCCGCGTGGGGGCCTCGCCCTCCGCCGTCCCCTCGGGGCCAAGGGTTGGCCGATTGGGCGGACCTCCTGACCGTTGGACCGCCGCCGCGAGGGTCCCCGGTCGAAGCGGTCGAGCGATCTGCGAGTCGAACGTCAACTCACCATCGTCGCGATCGACCGGACCGGTGGCATCCCAGATCGCCACGATCCACGGTCTCGCGGCCGAGGGCCGGGCGTCCCGCTGGGCGAGGAGGTCCCGGAGGAACGGGTCTCCCAGGCGCCGATCGACCAACACGATGTCGAACGGCTGACCAGCCTCGGCTGCCCGCCCGAGACGGTCGATGGCCGCCGCGGGCAACCGTGGCTCGACCTGCAATCCGAGCTCAGCGGCGAGTTGAAGTTCCCATTCCAGTTGGATCGGGTTCGAATGGACGTACAACGCCCGGCAGCCCGCGAGCGCGGGATCCGGGGCCGGTAAGGCCCCCGCCGGATCGAGTGGCAGCCGAATCGTGGCCCAGAAGGTCGAGCCCCGCCCCGGCTCGCTCTCGAGCCCGACGGTGCCGCCCATCAACTCGGCGAGCTGCTTGCAGATCGCGAGTCCGAGGCCGGTGCCCCCATACTTTCGGGTCGTCGAGGCATCAGCTTGGGAGAACTTCTGGAACAAGCGCCCGTGTTGCTCCGAGGGAATCCCGATCCCGGTGTCGGACACCGCCAGCCGAAGCGTCGCGTCGGTAGTCGACTTCGTTAGGCAAGAGACTTCGATCAGGACGTGACCCTGGCCGGTGAACTTGATCGCGTTGCCCGCGTAATTCATGAGAATTTGACGAACCCGCCCGACGTCGCCGATCAGATGGCGCGGCGTGTCGGGAGCAAAGCGGGCCGCTACCGCCAAGCCCTTCTCGGCGGCTTTTCCGCTGAGCAGCTCGATCGTCTCCTCGATCGCGGTCCGAAGGTCGAAGGGGAGCGGCTCGAACGCGAGGCGGCCAGCCTCGACCTTCGAGAAATCGAGGATGTCGTTGATGATCGTGAGCAGTGCCTCCGCGGAGGACTTGACTGTCGTCGCATAGTCCCGCTGCTCCGCGGAAAGGGGAGTGTCGAGCAACAGGCCGACCATTCCGATCACCCCGTTCATCGGAGTCCGGATCTCGTGGCTCATCGTCGCGAGAAACTCGCTCTTGGCTCGGGTGGCGCTTTCCGCGACGCGCCGTTCCTGGGCGATTTCCTCCATCGAGCGGGCCAGCTCCGCCGCCGAGCGCTCGAGTGAGGATTTCGCCGTCTCGAGCTCGCTCAGGTGAAGGAGCCGGTCCTCGTCCGCGCGTTTCCGTTCAGAGATGTCGCGGACGATGGCGATGAAGGTCGGAACTCCCGCGACCTCGATCGAGGTGACTGCCAGGTCGATCGGAACGACGTGTTTGTCACGCCGATAGGCCGTCGCCTCGACCGGCTGGCGGCCGGCGGCCTGACCGACGCTGGCGAGGTCGATCACGCCACTCGCCGGGAGTCCCTTGATCACCGCGGTGATCGGCCGTCCGAACAGCTCCTCGGAGTCGAACCCGAACAGCCGATGGGCCGCCTGATTGAGTGACTCAATCGAGCCGCTGGCGTCCATCACGATGATCCCGTCCGCGGCGGCGTCGAAGATGGCCCGAAGCCGGGTGGCGCCGGCGACCACCGCTTCCTGCGACCGGCGCTGTTTGGTTTCGTCCTCAATGCTGCCGACGTATCCGACGACCCGCTCCTCGAACCGCATTGGCTCGCCCCGAACCCGAACCCAGCCGGGCTCGCCTTGGTCGGCGGCAATTCGCATCGTCCGATCGAAGGAGTGGCCGTTTTCGACCGCTTGGTGCCAGGCGGCCATGGCTTCGGCCCGATCCTCGGGGTGCAAGACCGAGAACAATCCGTCGCCCAATATCGCCGGGACCGGGAGGCCGAGAGTGGTGGCACAGGCCTGATTGGCGGAATCGATCCCGCCGCCCACCGTGGTGGTAAACAGACCGATCGGGCTGGAAGCCGACACCGCTCGGATTCGGGCCTCGACCCGCTGGCGCCGTTTCTCCCGTTTCACGAGGTGCCAGACCGTCGCGATTGCGAGGAGAGCCGCGAGCCCCGCGAGGATGTCTGCGATCACGCCTGGTCTCGTCGACGAAGTTGGGGCGTCCTTGGCGCCAGCTCCTGGGAGCCCGACGCCGGCTGAGAAGCCGTCTGTATTCCGTAAGAGCATCGACCCTGGAACGGGAGACTTGAGGCTAGGTCGGGGGAGCGGCTCGCGGGTAGCGTTCCGATCGACGGCCGGTCGGGCCGCTCGGGCCTCGCCGAACCGAACGCCCCGAGTGGACCGGTGTTCCCATGACCGGGATAGCCCGTCCCGAAACCGAACAGAAGATCCCGGCGGTCTCCGGGGCCCGATGTTCTAAGACGTTCTATGGCAACAGCTTGAAACTGTTGCTCGGAGGCACGAATCTCTCGTTGCTAGCCCGGTCGACCAGCCAGTGGAACTCGCCGGAGCCGAGCTGTGGACATCGTCCGAGACAAGCCGAGAAGCGTCAAGAGAATCGTCGTCGGAGGGGTCGCCCTGGTGGGTTTGGTGGCCGTCTCGGTAGCGATTGCGAGACTGGACCCGGCGGATCCGACCGTCGAGGCGGGAACGATCTATTTCGACTCAGTGGTTCGGGGCGAGATGGTCCGCGAAGTTCGGGGTCCCGGCACGCTGGTACCTGAGGACATTCGCTGGATCACCGCGGTGACCGCCGGTCGGGTCGAGAAGATTCACCACCTCGCCGGCGTTGCGGTGGAACCGGAGACGGTGCTCCTCCAACTCACCAACCCCGACGTTCAGATCCAGACGCTCAACGCGGATCGCCAGTTGACCGATGCCGAGGCGGCGTTGGTCCAACTCAAGACCAGCCTCGAGAACAACAAACTCAATCAGGCATCGCTGGTAGCCCAGACTCGCCAGGAAGCCGCCGATGCTCGACGGCGGGCGGAAGCCGGGGCCGAACTCCTCAAGAAGAACCTGATCATTCCGCTCGATCAGCAGCAGGCCCAAGAGCGGTCCGAGTCGCTGATCGAGCGGCTCAAGATCGAGGAGCAGCGGCTCACCATTCTCTCCTCGACGATCGCCGAGCAGATCGAGGTTCAGGGGCAGCAGGTCGAGCGGCTCCGGTCGATCGCCCAATTCCAGCACCAGTTGGCCGCATCGATGACCGTCAAAGCCGGCGCCCGCGGCATTCTCCAGGAGGTTCCCCTCCAGGCAGGCCAGTACGCCTTGCCGGGTACCACCTTGGCCAAAGTGGTGCCGACGCCCACTCGGCTCAAGGCGGTGCTCCGAATTCCGGAGACCCAAGCGAAAGATCTGGCGATCGGTCAGAAGGCCTCGATCGACACCCGCAACGGGGTGGCCCCGGGGCACGTCATCCGGATCGATCCGGCGGCGATCAATGGGACGGTGACGATCGACGTGGCGTTCGACGGGACCCCGCCGGCGGGGTCTCGGCCGGATCTCTCGGTCGATGGGGTCATCGAGATCGAACGCCTGAGCGGGGTCCTTCACGTGGGCCGGCCCCCGATTGCCCAGCAGAACAGCCCGGGGACGATTTTTCGCGTCATCGACAACGGCGGCCGAGCCGAACGGGTCCAAGTCAAGTTCGGGCGGACGTCGGTGAGCCGGGTGGAGATCGTCGAGGGGCTCAACCCCGGCGACGTGATCATCATGTCCGACATGTCCCGATGGGACGATGTCGACCGAGTCCGAATCAAGTGATTTCACCAACCACGCCAACTGGAGTGCCAATGACTGCGCCCGGTGAAGTTCTGATCAAGCTCGACGGTATCAAGAAGGTCTTTTACACCGACGAACTGGAAACCCATGCTTTGGCGGAGATCCACCTGGAGATCGCCAAGGGTGAGTTCGTCTCGATTTCCGGACCCTCGGGGTGCGGGAAGACGACGTTGCTGAGCATTCTGGGTCTCCTCGACACTCCGACGGGTGGCAAGTACACCCTGGCGGGGCACTCGGTCGAGAGCCTGACGCCGTCCGAGCGGGCCCGGGTCCGGAACCGGCAGATTGGGTTCATCTTCCAGGCCTTCAATCTGATCGGCGATCTGACGGTGTACGAGAACGTCGAGCTGCCGCTCACCTACCGAGGGATGCCGTCTTCCGAGCGGAGCGAGCGGGTGACCCAGGCGCTCGAGCGAGTCGGGATGGCCCACCGGATGAAGCACTACCCGTCCCAGTTGTCGGGCGGTCAGCAGCAGCGGGTCGCGGTGGCGCGCGCCGTTGCCGGCGATCCGGCGATCCTGCTTGCCGACGAGCCGACCGGCAACCTCGACTCTCAGAATGGGGAAGCGGTCATGGAGTTGCTCCGCGAGCTGCATCAGGGCGGCGCCACGATCTGCATGGTGACCCACGATCCCCGATACGCCCGGTGGGCCGATCGCGAGGTCCGGCTGTTCGACGGCAAGGTGGTCGAGGAGGAGACCGTCGCGCACTGATGACGATGCCTCAGACCGTGAGAACACCGGCTGGCCACCGTGCTCGCTGACCTGCGTTACGCCGTTCGGCAGCTGTTGAAGTCGCCGGGTTTTACGGTGGTGGCCCTCGTGACCCTGGCGCTCGGGATTGGGGTCAACAGTGCCCTGTTCAACGTCGTCAACTCGATTCTGTTTCGGCCGCCGGGCTACGCCGATCCGGCGACGTTGGTGGACGTCTACGAGACTTCGCCCGGGTTTCGATACTCCACCACGTCGTATCCCAATTACGTCGACATCCGTGCCCAGAACCGGTCGTTCACGGGGATCGCGCTCTATCAGCACCAAATCCTTGGTTTCGCTCGCGGCGAGGTAGCCAAGTCGGTTTGGGCCGAGGTGGTGAGCGGAAACTACTTCGAGGTCATGGAGGTGCCGGCGTTCCTCGGCCGGTCGCTCGTTCCTCGGCAAGACGATGTGGTCGGGGCGTCGCCGGTCGTCGTGCTGAGCCATGTCTTCTGGGAGCACGAGTTCGGCGCCGATCCTCGGGCGGTCGGGACGTCAATTCGACTCAATGGCGCGTTGTTCGAAATCGTCGGCGTCGCCGCTCCGGCGTTCAAGGGGATGCTGCGCGGATTGATCGCCCAGGTGTGGGTCCCGGCGGCGGCCTCGCAGCGCCTCTTTCCGGGGACCACGTTTCTCACCGAACGCTCCAACCACAACAGCTTCATGCGAGGCCGGCTCAAGCCGGGGGTCACCTTCGAACAGGCGGCTTCCGACGTCGCGACCATCGGCAAGCGGCTCGCCGAGAGCTACCCCGCCTCGAGCGCGGGCCGGGAACTGGTGGCCGTGCCGACCAGCTCCGTTACCCTCAATCCGAGCATCGATGGTCAGGTGGTGGGAGCTTCGTTGGGCTTGCTTGTGGTACCAGCAATGGTGCTCTTGATCGCTTGTGCCAACCTCGCCACCCTCTTCCTGACCCGGGCGACCGGACGGCGCCGCGAGATCGCCGTGCGATCTGCGTTAGGCGCGGGGCGGAGTCGGGTGGTGCGCCAGCTGATGGCGGAGAGCATGGTGCTGTCGATCGCCGGCGGATTGCTGGGGCTGCTCCTGTGTCTCTGGCTGTCTGGCTTGTTGGTGAGCTTCCAGCCGCCGATCCCGATTCCCGTCAACCTCGACGTCCAGGTCGATTGGCGGGTGGTGACCTTTACGGCGGTCGTGTCGCTCGTCACCGGGATCTTGTTCGGACTCGCTCCAGCGCTCCGGGCCTCGCGGACCGACTTGACGAACGATCTGCGGGAGGGGGGCCGAGGCAGCGCCGCCCGATCGCGGCTCCGAACGGGGCTGGTGGCGGCGCAGCTCGCAGTCTCGGTGGTATTGCTGGTGGGTTCCGGACTCCTGATCCGGGGACTGGGAGGCGCGGCGAAGGTCGATCTCGGGTTCGACCCGAGTGGCGGGGCCACCCTCTTTGTCGATCCGAGCCAGCAGGGCTACGATGAGGAAAAGTCACTCCAGCTGCTCCAGCAGTTGCTCGCCAAAGTGCGGGCCCTGCCCGACGTGGTAGCCGCCTCGTTCACCACTCGACCGCCGCTCAACCTCAATGTCTCGACCAACGAGATCGTCGCTGAGGGCAACGACCCGGGCCCGGGAAAATATCCGGAAATTCAGCGAGCGACCGTGGGGCCTGGGTATCTGGCGGCGATCGGTGGGCGGCTCGTGGCCGGGCGAGAGCTTGCCGAAAACGATCGAACGGGGCAGCCACCCGTCGTGATGATCAACGAGGCCGCCGCGCAATTGCTCTGGCCAGGCGAGAATGCGCTGGGAAGGCGATTGGCCACTCACGGGGGCGGCCGACCCGGTACTTGGCGCGAGGTCGTGGGCATCGTCGGTAACATCAAGGTGATCACCGTCGGCGAGCGGCCGACCCCCCAGATTTTCTATCCGCTCTATCAGTCCTTCGAGTCCCAGGTCACTCTGGTGGCCCGGACCCGCGGCGATCCCGGCGCCCTCGTCGGGACGCTCCGACAAGCCCTTGGGGAGATCGATCCCGGGATGCCGGTCATCGCGGCCGGTGTCCTGATGGATCAGGTGAGCACGGCGCTGTTTCCAGTCCGATTCGCGGCGACCCTGTTGGTGGTTCTCGGCCTAGGGGGGCTCGCGATCGCGGCAATCGGGCTGTACGGGATCATCGCCCAAGGCGTGGCCGCCCGAACCCGAGAACTCGGGATCCGCCTGGCGTTAGGTGCCGAACCGGTTGCCCTCCGACGGATGGTCTTGGTGGGCGGCCTCCGGCTCACGGCCCTCGGACTCGGCATCGGCGTCGCCTTGGCGGCGATCTCGAGCCAAGTGCTGGGGGCCTGGCTCTATGGCATTAGCGCGCTCGATCCGGTGGCCTTCTTGGTCGCCCCGACGGTGCTCCTGGTGGTGGCCGTGGTCGCCTGCCTGATTCCCGCTCGGCGGGCGACCCGCGTCGATCCGGTCGAGGCCCTCCGGGCCGAGTAGGAGGTGCCCGTGCGGTCACTGTTCGACGATTGCCGATTCGCGATCCGGACGCTCGCCAAGACGCCGGCCATGACCGGGGTTGCGGTTCTCTCCCTCGGACTCGGCATCGGCGCCATGACCACCGTCTACAACTGGACCGACCGCTTCATCCTCAATCCACTGCCCGTCGTGGCGGGGGCGGACCGATTACTGTGGGTCGAATCGCTCCGCGCCGACGGGTCACGAATCTCGATCTCCTATCCGACGTACCGCGATTGGTCGGAGCGAAATCGGGTGTTCGCCGGGCTCGCGGTCAAATCGCTGGAGCAGTTTGGGGTGCGGGAACACGATGGCGAGGGCGCCGAGCGGGCCTGGGGTGTCCTGGTGTCAGGCAATTATTTCGACGTCCTCCAAAGTCGGGCTCGTTTGGGCCGGACCTTCAACCCTGGCGAGGAGGAGCGAGCGAGCCAGGTGGTGGTCCTCGGGCACGACTATTGGACCCGCCGGTTCGGTGCCGACCCCTCGATCGCGGGCCGCCCGATCGTAGTGAACGGACAGTCTTTCGAGGTCATCGGGGTCGCGCCGCCGAGGTTTGGTGGAAGCTACGTCGGGCTCAACCTCGACCTCTATGTGCTGGTCACGACCTATCAAGCGTTGCTCGGCGGCGGCGATCGACTCCGGGACCGGGGCTCGAGCTTTCTCGAGGGCGTTGCCCGCCTGAAGGATGGCGTCTCACCGGTCGCGGCTCAGGACGACATGCGGCGAGTCGCCCGCGAGCTCGATCAGATCTACCCAGGTAACCTGAACCTGGCGCGCCTCGCTCCCCTGAGCGAGCAAGGCGCCCCGGCCACGATGAAACCGGTGTTCTATGCCTTGCTCGGAGTGACCGGATTGGTCCTCCTGATCGCCTGCGCCAACGTGGCCAACCTCCTGCTGGTGCGGGCCCAGGCTCGCCAGCGGGAGATCGGAGTCCGACTCGCCCTTGGCGCCGGCAGGCGCCGGCTGATCCGCCAGTTGATGACGGAGAGCGCGCTTTTGGCGGTTGGTGGTGGGGCGATTGGCGTCCTCTGCGCCCAGCTTGGCAGGCAGGGGCTCTTGGCCCTCGTGCCCCCGGTCCCTTTCCCGATATCGACCGATTTCCAGCTTGGCGGGCGAGTCCTGGCGTTCGCGCTCGGGGTGGCGGCGCTCACCGTGTTCATCTTCGGGCTCTGGCCGGCTCTCCGGGCGTCGAGGGCGAACGTGGTGGGAGCGCTGAAGGCCTCGCCCACCGGTGGTCCTGGCCGCTTGGGCGCCCGCTCGGTCTTGGTCGGGGCTCAGGTGGCGTTGGCGGTGGTGTCGCTGGTATCCGCTGGGCTCTTCCTGCGGGCCCTCGACCGGGCCCGAGATCTGGACCCCGGCTTTCGCGACCCGCAGTCGGTGTTGCTCGTCAATTCTGATCTCACGATCGCCGGGTTGGCGGATACCGCTGGGCGAGAGGCGATGGGGCGGCTGCTCGAGCGGCTCCGGGCGCGGCCAGGGGTCGAGCACGCCGCCGCCGCGACGTTCGTACCGTTAGGCTGGTCTTGCTGCAGCTCGGCGGACGCCGAGATCGAGGGCTACGCCCCGGGCCCCGGGGAGACCGTGGATCGAAACTACTCCCGGGTCACCGACGGGTATTTCGAGACCATGGGCATCGCGCTGGTCGCGGGCCGCGGCTTCCTGCCGGCCGACCGGGCGGGCGCGCCGTCCGTCGTGGTGGTCAACGAAACGTTCGCGAGACGCTACTGGCCTGGCCTCGATCCGATCGGTCGGCGAATCCGGCAGTTCGGCGGCTGGTCGACGGTGGTCGGAGTGGCTCGCGACGGCCACTATCGGACGCTCACGGATACGCCCTTTCCTCTGGTGTACCGGAACTGGGCCCAGAGCTTCGACCCCTCGATCACAGTCCATGTTCGGGCGAGTGGCGATCCCAAGGCATTGATTCCAGCGATCCGACGCGAGTTCCAAGCGGTCAACGTCGACCTTCCCTTTCTCGACCCCCGCTCGATGCGCGACCAGATGCAGCAGTCGACCGTCGGGCAGGAGATCGGTTCCCGAGTGCTGGTGCTGTTCGGGGGCATCGCGTTGTTACTCGCCGCGGTCGGGATCTACGGCGTCATGGCCTACAGCGTCAGCCAACGGACTCGCGAAATCGGGGTCCGGGTTGCCCTGGGGGCCGCCGTCGGCGACGTGACCAGGATGGTCGTTCGGCAGGGCCTTGCGATCACCGCGATCGGAGCCCTCGTGGGCGGCGTGCTCGCGTTAGGTGCCGGCAAGTTGCTCCGGAACCTGCTGCTGGGGGTGAGCCCGACCGATCCACTCACCTTCCTGGCGATCGCCGTGGTGCTTGGAGCGGTGGCGGCGGTGGCGTCGGTCGTACCGGCTCGCCGGGCCGCCCGGATCCATCCCACCGAAGCGCTCAAGGCGGAGTAGCCAATGATGACCCTGCGTCACGCCATTCGAAGCTTGTCCCGGACGCCGGGTGTGGTCCTGGTCGTGGTGCTGTCGCTCGCGGTCGGGATCGGAGCGACCACCACCGCCTATACCTGGATCGACGCCTTCGTGCTGCGACCACTGCCCCTGGTCGAGCGATCGGATCGGCTGGTGTCGATCTATACCCAGGGGCCGGGTGGTGTCAGGTGGAGCCTGGCCTATCCGACCTTCACGGACTGGCGCGCCGCGTTGCCATCAACGGTGTTCGACGGGATGCTGGTCTCGTCGAACCAGTCCCTCAGCCTGAAGACGGAGAGGTTCGGGCCGGAGCGGGTTTGGAGTCAAGTCGTCAGCTCCAACTTCTTCGACCTTCTCGGCATCCGGATGATTCGGGGCCGCGGGTTCCAACCCGACGAGGAGCGCCAGGCGGCCCAGGTCGCGGTGATCTCGGAGACCCTCTGGGAGCGAGCGTTCGACCGCGATCCCGGCGCAGTCGGTCGCCAGGTGACCCTCAACGGCCAGGGCTTTACGATCATCGGGATTTCCCCGAAGCAGTTCGGGGGAACGATGATGGGCTTGGGCTTCGATCTCTGGGTTCCGGTCACCACTGTCGCGATACTCGAACCCGGCAATACCGCGATCACGGCTCGCGGCAGCCAGTGGCTCCAGGGCTTCGCTCGTCTCCGACCCGGGATCGCCATCACCCAAGCCCGCGTCGCGCTGACCGATGCCAGCCGCAGCGTGGGCACCGACCTCGGTGAGCGCGAACCGACGTTGGCGGGTGTTCAACCACTTTCCGAAGATGGCGGCGGCCCGTTCATCATCCCCCTGGTGCTCACGGTCTTTGGGTTGGCCGTGGTGACTCTCGCGATTGCCTGCGCCAATATCGCCAACATCCTCCTCGTCCGCGCGACCCGGCAATCCCAAGAAATCAGCCTTCGATTGGCGATCGGCGCTGGGCGCTGGCAGATCGTCAGGCAGCTTCTCACCGAGAGCCTGGTGCTTTCGGCCGCCGGCGGGGTCCTCGGTCTCCTGCTTGCCCAGTGGGGACGGGGATTGTTCTCCCTCGCGCTCCCCCCGCTCCCATTCCCACTTCGCCTCACACCCGAGATCAACTACCGGGTCGTCGGCGTCGCCGGGTTGGTTTCGGTCCTGACCGCGGTGCTGGCGGGATTGGCGCCAGCGCTTCGCTTCTCCCGGCCGTCGCTGGTGGGAGCGATCAAAGGCGAGTCCCTTCCCGGCTCGTCGCGCGCGTGGCTTCGGAACGGGTTGGTCGTCGGTCAGGTGGCGATGTCGCTCGTCACCCTCGTGATCGCCGGCCTCTTTGGCCGCAGCTTGCTGGCGGCCCGCGCGGCCGATCCCGGTTTCACCGATCCCGATCGTCTCCTGGTCGCCAGCACCAGTGTCCGCCTCGCTGGCTTGAGCGACTCGGCCGGCCTGATCGTGTTGGACCGACTGTTCGAGCGGGCCCGGCAGATCCCGGGCGTCGCTGGCGTGAGCTCGACGAGTGATATCCCGATGCAAGTTGGGAGCAACAGCTCGAACGGGATCGACGTGGAGGGCTACCAGTCAGGCCCGGACGAGAACATGTCGATCCTCCGGGCCTCGGTTGGCCCCGACTACTTCGAGACCATGGGCATTCGGCTGATCAGGGGTCGGGCGATCACGGCCGACGATCGGGCCGGCTCCCCGCCTGTCGCGGTGGCGAGCCTCGCCTTCACCCAGCGGTTCTTTGGCGATGGTGACCCGGTTGGCCGTCGGTTCCGGTATTCAGCCGGTAGCCCCTGGATCACCATCGTTGGGGTCGCGGCGGATGTGACCCTCGAGCTCGTGGGCGAGACCCCACCCGCCTACCTCTATTATCCGGTGTTTCAGCGGTTCGACGCGGATTTCGACCTGGTCGTTCGAACGACGATCGATCCCAAGGCCGTCGTCGAGCCGCTTCGGGCCACGATGCTTTCGGTCGACGCCAACCTCCCGCTGCTCGACCCGAGGTCGATGCGAGAAAGCATGGATGGGTCCAACTTTCTCCCCCAGGTGGCCGCCAGGCTGCTCGGGGGCCTCGGCCTGCTGGCCCTGAGTCTCGCGTCGATCGGGCTCTACGGGGTCCTGAGCTATTCGGTCAGCCAGCGGAACAAAGAAATTGGGATTCGAGTGGCGCTCGGCGCGGCGACAGCCAGAGTGGTTCGGCTGGTCGGGCGGCAAGCCGCCTGGCTGGTGGGTCTCGGGGTTCTGGTCGGCGGCGGGCTCGCCATTGGCGCCGGGCAGTTGCTGGCGAAGCAACTCGTGGGTGTCGCCCCGGCCGACCCGATCACCTTTGGCGGCGTCGTCGGAGTGCTGGTGCTCGTCGGGTTCGCCGCCGCCATCGTCCCCGCCCGGCGGGCGGCGAAGGTCGATCCGGTAGTGGTGTTGAAGGCGGAATAGCAGACCGGGGGGACTCGAACTAGCGCCGGCCGAAGAGGTGAGAGTACTGTTGTCGAGCACGGCGGAGGTGGGTAGAGGTGACTGGGCTGCGGAACGCGCTGAAGCCCAAGCGTTGACCACGCCGATTCCCCATTCCTTGCTCCCCGCCTCTTCCTTTCCCTATTCCCTATTCCCTGTCCCTCAATGCTCCGACTCGCCAACATCGAGAAATTCTTTCAAACGGGCCCGACCAGGACCTTCGTTCTCCGCCAAGCCAATGTCGAGGTGCGCCAGGGCGAGTTCGTCACGGTCATGGGTCCTTCCGGGGCGGGGAAGTCGACCCTCCTTGGCATTCTCGGCATGCTCGACGCCTCGTGGACCGGTGAGTACTGGTTTCTCGACGAGCCGGTTCACGCTCTGAAGCCCAAGCATCGGGCCGACATCAACAAGCGGTATATCGGATTCGTCTTTCAGCAGTATCATCTGATCGATAGTCTCACCGTTTACGAGAACATCGAGACGCCCCTCACCTATCGTGACTTCGGGCGTTCGGAGCGGCAATCGATGGTGGCCGACATTCTCGACCGATTTCAGATCGTCGGCAAGAAGGATCTCTTCCCCAGCCAGCTTTCCGGGGGGCAACAGCAGCTGGTTGGCGTCGCCCGAGCCGTGGTGGCGAAACCCAAGCTGATTTTGGCCGACGAGCCGACCGGGAACCTCCACTCGGACCAAGCTCGGGAGATCATGCAGCTGTTCACTCGGCTCAACCAGGAGGGCACCACCATCGTCCAAGTGACCCATTCGCGCGAGAACGCGCTCTATGGCAACCGGATCATCCAGCTCAAGGACGGCTGGGTGGTCGGCGAGGAGTCGATCCGATGATCGATCGTGCCCGGCTGCGGTGGCCCCCGGCCAGGTGATGTCGGCCGCTCCGCTCGTCCTGCTTGCCGACGACCAACCGGACGTGGTCGAGGCTCTCCGGCTCCTCCTCAAGGCCGAAGGGTTTCGGACCGTCACCGCCAACGTCCCGGAAGGGGTGATGGCGCAGCTGGAACGGTACCCCGTCGATGCGGCGCTGATCGATCTCAACTACACCCGGGACACGACCTCCGGGCGTGAGGGCCTCGACCTGCTCTCCCGGATCCGAGCCCACGATCACACCCTCCCGGTGATCGTGATGACGGCCTGGGGCAGCGTCGACAAGGCGGTAGAAGCAATGCGATTGGGAGCCCGCGACTTCATCGAGAAGCCGTGGGACAACACCAGGCTCCTGACGACCCTCAAGAACCAGATCGAGCTCTCGGGCGCGCTTCGGGTCGCCAATCGCCTGGAACAGGAGAACCGGATCCTCCGCAGGGATGGGTTCCCCGACTTGATCGCCGAGTCGCCGGCGATGCGGCCGATCCTCCAGGTCATGGAGCGGATCGCCCCGAGCGACGCCAACGTTCTCATCACCGGCGAGCACGGTACCGGCAAGGAAGTGGTCGCTCGTTGGATTCATGCCGCCTCCCACCGAAGGAGCAAACCGCTGGTCATCGTCAACGCCGGCGGACTACCTGAAGGTGTTTTCGAAAGCGAGCTCTTCGGGCACGTCAAGGGCGCCTTCACCGACGCCAAGACCGACCGGGTCGGGCGTTTCGAGATGGCCGATGGCGGGACCCTCTTTCTCGACGAAATCGCCAACATCGGACTTTCGCAGCAGGCTCGTTTGCTCCGGGTCCTCCAAACAGGGGAGCTCGAGCGAGTCGGGTCCTCCCTGACACGGCGGGTCGACGCGAGGGTGATTTCCGCCACCAACGCCGCTCTGAACGTCGAGGTCCAGGGTGGTCGGTTTCGCGAAGATCTTCTTTTCCGCCTCAACACCATCGAAATCCACCTTCCCAGGCTGAGGGAACGGCGGGAAGATATTCTTCCCCTTGCCCAGCACTTTCTGACGCGCCATGGGCAGCGCTACCTACGGCCTCGCGTCGGGTTTTCCGATGATGCCGTGTTGGCCCTCCGCGCCTACGAATGGCCCGGCAACATCCGAGAGCTCGACCACGCAATCGAACGAGCGGTCCTCCTCTCCGAGGCGGACACGATCGAGTCGTGGGACCTGGCCCTGTCGCGAGGCGGCGGCCGGCCATCCGACTCGGGACCCAAGAGCCTCGATGAGCTCGAGCGCGAGGCGATCAAGGACGCTATCGGTCGGTCCGACGGCAACGTCAGCGAAGCGGCCAAAATGCTCGGCGTCAGTCGCTCGGCGCTGTATCGGCGGCTCCAACGGTACGGCATCACCGGATCATGAGCGGCTAGGTGCCGGTGAGGCGATTCGCCCACGACCAGCGGATCCTGTTGCTGGCTCTCGTCGCTGGCCTTCCCGCCGTCGTCCTCGCCGCGGTTCTCCTCCTCCAGACCGATAGCTCCACTCTGTTCAAGGGAACTATCCTGGGCCTGGTGATCATTACGTGGCTCGCCGCCGCTCGCGTGGCGCAGGTCCGGGTGGTCCGGCCGCTCCAAGTCATCGCCAACATTCTCGCCGGGTTGCGGGAAGGCCACTTTACCATCCGGGCCCGAGCCGACGAGGGCCAGGATGTCATGGGTTCGGTGCGACGAGAGCTCAATGCCCTCAGCGAATCCCTCAAGGAGCAACGGTTAGGCGCTCTCGAGGCCGATGCGCTCTTGAAGCGGCTGATGGAGGAGATCGACGTCGCCGTCTTCGCCTTCGATCCGGACGGAGTGCTCAAGGTCACCAACAGAGCCGGCGAACGGCTCCTGGGACAACCGGTCGAACGAATGCTGGGGAGGTCCGCGAGGTACGTTGGCCTGGAGGCGTGTCTCACGGGCGAAACCCCGCGAATCGTCAGTCTCAACGTCGCCGGCACCGGAAGCGGCCGCTGGGAGCTCCGACGCAGCAGTTTCCGGCAGGGCGGGCTGCCCCTGGAACTGCTGGTCTTGGCCGACATCAGCCGAGTGCTCCGCTCGGAAGAACGCCAACTCTGGCAGCGACTGGTGCGAGTTCTGAGCCACGAAATCAACAACTCCCTCGCCCCGATCAAGTCGGTGGCCGCGACCCTCACGGCTCTGCTCGATCGGACGCCCCGGACTCCGGACTACGAAGATGATCTCCGACGGGGCCTCGACGTGGTGGCGGCGCGCGCCGACTCCTTGAACCGCTTCATGTCCTCCTACGCGCGTCTCGCCAAGTTGCCGCCCCCGAGTCTCGGACCCGTCAACCTGGCCGGGTGGGTCGAACGGGTGGTCGAGCTGGAGACTCGCCGCCCGGTAAAGGTGGGGCCCGGCCCCGCGATGACGATTCGCGCCGATGGCGATCAGCTCGATCAGGCCCTGATCAACCTCGTCAAGAACGCGGTCGAGGCCGCGATCGAAACCGATGGCGGCGTCGAGGTCTCCTGGATCGATCGCGGCGCCTCGGTCGAAATCGTGGTCCGGGACGAGGGGCCCGGAATCTCCTCGACCACGAACCTCTTCGTGCCATTCTTCACCACCAAGCCGAGCGGCTCCGGAATCGGTCTCGTCCTGTCGCGCCAAGTGGCCGAAGCCCACGGCGGCCACCTCGTGGTCGTCAATCGAACCGATCGGAGCGGAGCGGAGGCCCGGCTCGTACTCCCCAAGACCCCGGCCTAGAGACGGCTAGCCGAACTCCGAGGTTCCGGGTAGCTTGGAAGCCGCCGTGCCGTCACGGATGACCACGGTAACTAACTATGCGGCAACAGTTTACCTGACTTTTCGCGGTCCCAGAAGGAGAACCCGAACTTGGTGTCGTTCCCGGAGATCACGTTGGGCGGCTACATGGCCAAACACGAACGGGCGGCGGCCTTCGGCGGGTCGGATGGCCACGCCTATTCTTGCGCGATGTACCTCGCCGACGAACCGGATGCCCTGGGTCGCTTCGGCGGCGCGTTGCTCTTCATCAGGTGGGACGATGCCGGTGCGAACCCCGCGGGACACGTCGAAACCGATTTCTTGGTTTGGGGGGCGACCAAAGAGGAAGCGACGTCTCGGCTTGGTGGTCTCTCGTTGTTCGACGTCAAGGCGGCCCTCGACGAGGCCATCCGGGCGCGACCGGAGGGCTGGTAGTGCCGCGTCGCGGGACGGTCCTCGCCCGATCGGGGTCGATCTACCGAGTGTCGACCGCGGGCGGTGAAGTCAAAGCTGTTCTGCGCGGCAAAGCCAAGCGGAGCGACAAGGAACGGATCGTGGTTGGTGATCGGGTGATTCTCGATCGGCCCGACGGTGCCACGATCGTGGGGATCGAACCGCGCCGCAACGTGCTCGACCGAAGGACGCCCAACGGCCGCGGGGGGAAACCGGTGGCCGCGAACCTCGATCGAGTGATGGTGCTCACCGCCGTCATGAGCCCCAAACCGAATCTTGGCCTGGTCGACCGGTTGCTCGTCATCGCCGAGGCCAACGAGATCGCCGCCGGCGTCGTGATCACCAAGACCGATCTCAAGACCCACGCCGATTTGAGCCACCGCTTCAAGACGGCGGGATACCCCGTCTGGCCGGTGAGCATTCGTACTGGCGACGGCATCGAGGAGCTGGCGGCCGAGATGCGAGGACACGTCTCCCTCCTCACCGGCGCCTCCGGCGTGGGCAAGTCCAGCCTTCTCAATCGAATCCAACCCGGCCTCTCCCTCGAGACCGGGCAGATATCGACCAAGAACCAGCGCGGCAAGAACACCACCGTCACGGCCGTCATGGTCCCGATGGATCAAGGCGGATTCGTGGTCGATACTCCCGGTTTCAGCGACGTCGGACTGTGGGGGATCGAGCCGCGGGCCCTCGCCAATTGCTTCCCCGAGATCCGACGGTTCGTCGAGCACTGCCGATTCGCCGACTGCCATCATCTCTCGGAGCCGGGTTGTGCGGTGCGCGGTGCCGTCGAAGCCGGCCAGATCGATGCCGGCCGCTTCGATAGTTATCGCACCATCCTCAAGGATCTGGTCGCCACGCCACGCCACTGGGAGTGAGTCGGAGCGGTCGCCGGGTCTGCCGGTCCTTGCAGCTTGCCGCCCTCCTCCCCGAAGTCCATCTTGGAAAGGTCGATTGGGTTAGGCGCGAATGGGCCTGAGTGCCGTCAGTTGGCTGCTCCTCCTTCAGGCAACCGAGGCGTCGGTGATCGGCACCGTTCGGGACGGCGCGAGCCACCGTCCGCTGGTCGGGGCGACCGTGATACTGGGCGATCTCGACCGCGCCGCCGCCACCGATGCCAAGGGCCGCTACCGCTTCGATCGGGTCCCCGCCGGACCCCATCACCTCTCGGTCCGGTCGATCGGTTTTCACCCCCGCACTCTCCACGCACTGGTCCCTCGCGAAGACGAGCTCGAAATCGACGTCTCCCTCGAGCGCGCGGCCGTTCAACTCCGCCCGCTCGAAGCCCGAGCGCCGATCGCCGTCCGGGGTGTCGAGGAAACCACGGCCGTGTCCTCCGATCGCGAGGCCTCGATCGCCGCGATCCGGAATCATCCCCTCCTCGCTGAGCCGGACGTCCTTCAGGCGCTCGGCGGTGGCCACGTGGCCATTGCCCCCGAAGCCCCCAGCGGGCTCCACGTCCGTGGTGGCGCCGCCGATCACACCGGCTATCTGCTCGACGGGGTTCCGGTGCTGAGCCCCTATCACGCCGCCGGCGTCTTCGGCGCCTGGAATCCCGACGCGATCGCCCGGCTTCAACTCGACGCTTCGGCTCCGACGCCCGCCGGCCCGGATGTGCTCTCCGGCGTGATCAGCGCCACGACCCGGGTCCCGGGTTCAACCCTCCGAATCCAGTCCGGTCTCAGCAACACCCAGGCGCGAATGACCGTCGACGGCCCCCTCGGTGGCCGGGCCGGGTTCCTGGTGAGTTGGCGGTCGGGGTTTCCGGGGGTTCTGGCGCCTCGCGCGGAGCGATCGTACCTGACCGGCGAAACTGGGGACTGGCTGGCGAAACTCGAACGCGCCACGTTAGGTGGTCGGCTCCGGTTGCTCGGCTACGATAGCTCTAACGAGATCACCGCCGTCAGCGACGGCGGGCGAACCGACTCGGCCGGCCGGAACCAGTTTGAGTGGCGGAGTCGATCGCTCGGCGCCGAGTGGGATCGGTCGTTCTCGGGGCTGACCAGTCGGGTTGTCGGCTGGCGAGCGTCCAGCGCCGCGGCTTCGGCGTGGGGGGGCGGCCGCGCCCCCACCGCCCTCACCTCCGTTCGTCGTGACCTCGGGCTTCTCGGTTCGATCACCGGGCGATCCCAAACCGCGATCGGCACCCTCGGGTTCCGGATCCAGTCGAGCCAAACGTCGTATCGGCTGACGTCCGATTCGACAGATCTAACGTTGGCCGCGTCCACCCCGGCCGTGACCGTCTTCGGCGAGCATTCCCAACAGCTCGGCGACCGACTCCGATTGGAGGCCAGCCTCTCGGCGACCGGCGTCGCCGGCGACCTCTACCTCGGGCCCCGGGCGGTTGCCCGGTGGCGGGCCTCCGATCGACTTACCGTGAGCGGCAGCTACGCCCGCCTCCACCAGTCTGCCCAGTCGCTCCGCAATGCCGAGTCGGTGGTCGGCGCCATCTTCCCGGCTGACCTTTACGTCAGTGCGGGATCGGGAGTTCCGGTCGCCACCAGCGATCAGGAAGTCCTGGCAGTGGACTTTCGCCCCCGGCCGGGAGCACGCCTCGGGATCCAGGCCTATCGGCGCCGCCTCGACGGCTTGGTGCTCGTCGCGCCGAGGAGCGCCGAGCCCTTCGGCACGGGATCTTTCGAGATCGGGTCCGGCCGCGCCGCCGGGGTCGCCCTCGAAGGGAGCCTCACCGGGGCCCGAGCGGGACTCGTTGGCACCTATGGTTGGCAACGGGTATCGTGGCGCTACGGCGTCTCGAGCTACCGTCCCGATCACGGGGCCCAACATTCCATCGATGCCGGCCTCATCGTCTTCCCCTCGGGAACGTTCTCGGTGCGACTCGGCCTTAGCGGCGCCTTCGGACGTCGGGCGACCCCGGTGCTCGGCGGGTTCGAATGGGAGGCCTGCAACCTGCTCGACCGCGGGTGCGAGTTCGTGGGAACGCCTCGAGCCGACCCGGCGGCCCTCGGTGGCTTGTCCTTGCCCCCCTACCTCCGGGCCGATCTTGGCTTTCGAAAGCACTGGCACGTTCGGGTCCGAGGACGTGACGCTGAAGTCGCCGCCTTCGGGACGATCACCAATCTGCTGGGCCGGAGGAACATCCTGACGTTCGCGGCCGACCCGCTCGACGGCACCAGGACCGGCATCGATATGCGGCCCCGGGCGCCCTTGGTCGTCGGGCTCGACTGGCGGTTCTAGCCCGGCTTCTTCTTCGGTTGTCACAACCGACCCCACCTCGGGGTTCCTCGTCTGGAGGTGGCGGTGGAGCCTGGCGCGTTGTTCCAGAATGCCGGTCTCGTTTCATCCGTTCCGCGGGTCCACCGGCGGGAAGGACGTGACTCGCTGTCCGAAACGATCCCTCGGTTCCACGACCGGTTCGTGATCCTCTTTCACGAATCTTTCGAGGGGCTTTTCCGGTATCTGAACCGGCTCTCCGGTGACCCCGAGCTTGCCGCGGATCTCGCCCAGGAGGCCTTCGTCAGACTCTACCGGCGAGGCGAGATGCCGGAATCGCCGCGGGCGTGGCTCGTCACCGTGGCCCTCAATCTGTTCCGCAACGAACGCTCGAATCGCGGTCGTCGCCGCCGACTGCTGACCGTGGCCCGAGGCGAATCGGCCCATTCCGATCCGGCCCCGTCCCCCGCCAGGAACGTCGAGGCCGAGGATGCCCGGCACCGCGTGCGGAAGGCACTCGATCATCTCCCCGAGCGGGAGCGCCGGCTCTTGCTTCTTCGAGCCGAGGGGTTGAGCTACCGCGACCTTGCGGCGGCGTTGGACCTCAACGAAGCCAGCGTCGGGACTCTCCTGGCCCGTGCCAGGCGCGCGTTCCGAGCTTGGTACGAGGAGACCCCCGATGCACCTTGACGACGAACTGGTGCAGCGCCTGGTGGACGGTGAGGTCGACGCGACCGCCGTCGCCGGTGCCCGCGCCCACTTGGATCAGTGCGCCGGATGCCGGGCTCTCGTCGAGCGAGCCGCGCGCGAAGAAGCCGAGCTCCGCACTCTCCTGGCGCGGGTGGACGATCCGGCGCCCCGGGTCGCGGTCGAGGAGGTGATCGGCCGGGCCAGCGCCCGGACGCCCGAGTGGCTTCGCCGCGCGGCGGTGATCGTGGCTGCGTTGGGTGTCGCCGGGATCGCCTACGCGGTCCCCGGATCCCCGGTACCCGCTTGGGTCGGCGGGTTGGTCGCTCGATCCGGAACCGGCGATGGCGGGGTGCGGCCTACCCTGCCCACCGAGCCCCTTCAAACGCCCGACCCGATCACCACCGGAGTCGCCGTCGCGCCGGGCCAATCTCTGGTGGTCCAGTTCGCCAGCTACCAGGTCGAAGGGCGAATTCGAGTCTCGATCACTGATGGGGTTCTCGCCGAGCTACGCGCGATCGGGGGGACCGTGACGTTTGGCTCGGAGGTCGAGCGCCTGACGGTCGCGAACCAGGGATCCGGGGCTGACTACGAAATCGCGATTCCTCGGGGAGCGCCTCAGGTCGAAATCCGGATCGGCGACCGCCTGATCCTCCGCAAACAGGGCGACCGGCTCACCGCGGTGGCCGAGGCCGATCCTGACGGTCGCTACCTCCTTCCACTCCAGGCGCCGACCCCGTGATCCTCCGTTCGTCACAACTGATTGGTTCGCTGGTTCCTCCTCCGAAGTGCCTGCCCTGGTGGACAAGCCATCGAGAAGGAGGCCGACCGTGTCGCCGCGACTGAAACCCCGGATTCCTCGGACCCGTGGATTCCCCACTTGGTGGGCCGTCGCCGCCTTCCTGCTCGCAGGACTGGTGCCGGCGCCCGCGTTGGCCCAACCGCCTGACTCCTCGCCGCAGTCGCGCGGCACCGGCCTGCCGACCTCGATGTTCGGGACCTACATCCGGAAGGGCGACCTGCTGATCTACCCGTTCTTCGAGTACTACCACGACCGCAACTTCGAGTACAAGCCGGCCGAGCTCGGCTACGGGCTCAATCGCGACTTCCGCGGCCGTTACCGAGCGTCCGAGGGCATCCTCTTTCTCGGGCTCGGTCTCACCGACTGGCTCGCGGTGGAGCTCCAGGCGGCGGTGATCTCCGCTACCCTTCACGCCGCGGTGAACGACACTTCGGGCATTCCGGGCCGCATTCGTCAATCGGGGCGGGGAGACGTCGAGGGTCAGGTCCGGCTTCGGTGGGCCCGAGAAACCGCCCGACGGCCGGAGGTCTTCAGCTACTTCGAGGCGGTGTCGCCTTCGAATCGGCAGAAGAGATTGATCGGGACCCCGGACTGGGAGTTCAAGTTCGGGACCGGGCTGGTACGCGGCTTTTCCTGGGGAACGATGACGTTTCGGGCCGCGATCGACTACTCGGCTGACGAGTCGGCCTTCGCAATCGGCGAGTACGCGATCGAGTACCTCCGCAGATTGTCGCCGTCATGGCGATTGTATCTGGGTCTCGAGGGCAGCGAAGACGAGGTGTCCGCCATCGGTGAGGTTCAGGTGCGGCTCGCGAAGGGCGTGATCCTCAAACTCAACAACGGGATCGGCCTCACCTCCAAAGCCACCGATTGGGCCCCCGAAATCGGTCTTCTCATGTCGGTCCCGGTGGCTCGGCGCTCCCGCTGACCCTCGGTTCGGCCCGTCCCGGGAGTGCCCGGGGCGGGCGTCACGAATTTGGTTGGTGCGAGTAGAGCACCTCGTAGTGCTTGACGAACGGCTCCATCTCGCTCAAGAACTCGGCGTCCTCGGGATAGTACCGCGCCTTCTGATAATCGTCCCCGGCAAACGCCTTGATCGCCTCGACTGAGTCCCAACGGGTCACCGTCATGAAATCGGTGAATCGCCCGACCTCGCGACAGAGCAGGTCGACGCCCCGGTTGCCCACGGTGGCAGCGGAATCCTTGAGGCCGGTGCGTTCGAGGTAATCGAGATAAGCCTGCTTCTTGTCGGCCGGAACTCGCCCGTGCCAGATCCTGACGATCATTGGTAGCCTCCCTCGTGTCCTCCGGTGAGGGCCGCCGCTAGTCGGGGGCCCCATCACCCCGGTTTCGTGGCGACGAAGACGTCCGCCCGCCAGGGATCCTGTTCTCGGCGGGCATCGAATCCAGCCTCCGCGAGCAACGCCAGCCACTCGAGCCGCGAGAACAGTCCGTCGGTGTGCCGGTCCAGTTCGACTCGAACGGCGCCGTCTGGCTCCCGGAGGGTGAGGGCGAATACCACCTCGTAGGTCGAGTCGCCGGGGTCTGGATCCCACGTCCATTCGAGGTACCGCAATCCTCGCCCATCGGGGCCGTCCTCGCCGCCGCAGTCGGTCTTCGGCTCGAATGTTTCCCGCACGAAATCGGGGAGGACCACGAGAGTGCCGCCCGGCCGGCAGTGGTGGGCGGCGGTTCGCAACGCCGCGAGGAGATCCTCTTTGCTGGTGAGGTACACGATGGCGTCGTGGATCAGCACTACGTCGAATTCGCGGCCCAGGCGCAAGGTCCGCATGTCGCCAACGATGAACTCGGCCTCGGGATTGACAGTGGCGTTGACTCGGAGCATCTCGGGCGAGAGGTCGGTGAGCGTGAGATCGAAATCGCTCTTCAAATGAAACGCCAAGCTGCCGCCACCCGAGCCGAGTTCGAGGAGGGTCGAACGGTCACTCCCGGTCCGGGGGAGTAACCGCCGAAGCTCGGCGGCTTCGTCAAGGTAGTGGCTCGGGGGTGACAACAGAGGCCACCAGCCGGCCAGCTCGGAGTACATTCGCATCGACCTACCCCTTGAGCGTCCAGCGGGAGGTGTCGCGGCTGTCGACCTTGGCCATCATCCGATCGAACGCCTCCTGGAGGTCGATCTTCTCGCGGTTCGCCATGCAGATCAGGACGAAGAGGATGTCGGCCATCTCCATGGCCATGTCGCCATCGGCTTCCTCCGCCTTCTTGGTCTTCTGACCGAAACGGTGGTTGACTTCGCGGGCGAGCTCGCCAACCTCCTCGGTGAGGCGGGCGATGTTGGTCAGGGGGTGGAAGTACCCCTCCTCGAACCGGGAGATCCAGGCATCGACTCGGTGCTGACACTCGGTGAGGGACATCGGCTCTCCGCTGTGACATCCGGTTGTACTTATCGAGCGCCGAGCCCAACCGGTCTCCGGGCAATCCGAACGCCCGGATCCCGTCCCCGGTCATCGTTTCGGCGGCGAGCATCGCGTTGACGACGGCGTCCTCGGTGGCGTCGATCGTCGCCGCGAACAGCGGATCGATCCGATCGTTGGGCAGCATGACCAGCGTTGGGGTTCCAGTCGCCGCGGCGGCGCCGGGGTTCGCGGACCAGATCGGGGACCGGCTCGGGAAACCCACGGTCCAGAAGTGGTACGCCTGGATGCTGCTTCGCCGCGCCGCGACCGGCGATCGTGACCAGGCCCGGGCGCTGCTGGACGAGGCGATCATATCGTGTCGCGGCATGGGCATGCAGCTCTCGCTCGGCGAGGCGGAAGCCATGCGACGGTCCCTCGATGGCTGACGTGGCCATCAAGGTGCTCCGCGACGAGGTCGGGGCCTCGGTCGGGCGCGGCCGCTGTTGTCGCGAGATCCGCGCCAGGTATCTTCCTCTATGAGCACCCACCGCCCTGTCGTCGCGGCCGTCAGTCTCGACGACCTGTACGGAGAGGAAACCGCCGACTGGATGCGACTGGCTCCGCAACAACGCTGGGTCGAGACCATCAGGTTGTCGGTGTGGTTCCACGCCCTCGGAGGCACCAGTGATCCCGATCCAGATCCTTCGAGTCCTTTCTACGACCCGGCAGTACGACGTACCCGCCCTGTTGATGGGGGGCCAAGCCTGCGTGTTGTACGGCGCAGCCGAATATAGCCGTGACCTTGACCTTGCGGCGCTCGCCACGGATGCGGCCCTCCCCCGACTCGCCGCCGCGATGCAGGCGCTCGGCGCCACGGTGATTGCCGTGCCACCCTTCGAGCAGCAGTACCTGGCTCGCGGCCATGCCGTGCACTTCAGTGTTCCGGATGCTGGCCCCGGGACGGTGACTCCCCTTCGGGTGGACATCATGAGCCGGATGCGCGGCGTCGCGCCATTCGAGGAACTCTGGGAGCGCCGCACCACCATCGCGCTGCCGGATCCCTCCTCGCAGACCGAGGTCTTCGTGGACCTCCTGTCACTTGCCGACCTGGTGAACGCCAAGAAGACGCAGCGTGACAAAGACTGGCCCATGCTCAGGCGGCTGGTTGATGCCTCGTACGCCAGCGAGCGTGAGGCGGAGCCCGCCGAGGAACTAGTGAACTTCTGGCTGGCCGAGCTGCGATCTCCCGCGTTCCTGCGAGACGCGGTCGCGCGATTTCCGGAGTACGCCGCGCGCTCGGACCGCCGGGCGGTCATCGCGGCGCGTGAAAACGCCGACATCGCGCCGGCGCTGGCGAGTGAGCAGGAAGCCGAGATGGCGGCGGATCGCGCCTATTGGGAGCCGCTGCAGCGCGAGCTCGAAGCCCTCCGCCATGCCGCGCGCCGGTCGTCCGGCGGCAACCCACCGGGCCCAGCCTGACCGGGCAGTCAGATCGCCTCACCGCCGCCCTCGACGGGCGCTACCGAACATAGCGCTCCCGTCGTGGTCAAAAAGCTATCGTTCTAGAGGCCGCTACCACCAGGCCGACCACCAACGCCCCGACCAGAACCCGGATCATGCTCTGGCGGAACCAAAAAGTTGCTACCGCCGCTGCGACCCCGATGGCGATCGCCAGGGGATCGGCGGTCGAGAGCCTCGGTAGCTCCAGCGAGAACGGACCGGCGGCGACGTGGACCTGTTCCCGAAAAAGGGCGTGGAGGGCGAACCACGCCGAGAGGTTCGCGACCACGCCGACCACCGCGGCGGAAATCCCCGTGAGCGCGGCCGAGAGTCGGGGCTGATGCCGAAGCCACTCGACGTACGGCGCACAGAGGAGGACGAACAGAAAGCTCGGGACGAAGGTGACCCACACGGCTGTCGCGGCGCCCGCCAACCCGCCGGCGAGCGGTGAAAACGGGGCGCTGGCCTGAAACCCGGCCAGAAAACCGACGAACTGGAGCACCAGGATCAGGGGCCCCGGGGTGGTCTCCGCCAACGACAAGCCGTCGAGCATCGCCTGAGCGGAGAGCCAGTGCAGCTGCTCGACTGCGGCGACCCTCACGTAGTCGAGCACCGCGTAGGCTCCGCCGAAGGTCACCACCGCGGCCTTGCTCCAGAGCCAGGCACCTTGAGCGAGGACGTGATCCCCTCCAAACGCCGCCCGAAGACCGAAAACGGCCCCCCACCAGAGCGTTAGGCCTACCGTGGCGACCGCCAGGGCCCGCCGCCACGATCCCCGTGCCGGGGCGGTCCCCGATCTCGCCGTTGCCGCCCGCCTCCCCCCGCCAGCGCCGAGCGCCAGACCGGCCGCCGCGCTCGCCACGATGACGAGCGGGTAGGGCACTCGAAAGAAAAAGAGGGCCGCGAATGCCGCCGCCGCCAGCCAGACCAGTCGCCGCTCGGGCAGCGACCGGCCCCCAATCCGGAGGAGGGCGTCGATCACGATGATCAGCACCGCCGGCCGAATGGCGGCGAACACCGTTCCGACAAACCCGAGGTCGGCGGCATAGGCGTAGCCCAGGCTGAGCGCGAGGAGCGTCAGGACCCCGGGGATGATGAAAAGCAACCCGGCGAGAAGCCCTCCCCGAATGCCGTGGAGCGACCACCCGAGGTAGGTGGCTAACTGTTGGGCTTCCGGCCCGGGGAGCAGCGTGCAGAACTTGAGTGCGTGGAGAAAACGGTCCTCGTCGATCCACTTTCGCTCGTCGACCAGGATCCGGTGCATCACTGCGATTTGCCCCGCCGGGCCGCCAAAGCTCAACACCCCGACCCGGGCCCAGATCCGGATCGCCTCCCGCAGCGGGGGTGGGCTCAACCGAGGGCCCGGAGCAGCGCCCTGCAGAACTGCGGCAAATCGGCTGGAGTCCGGGACGAAATCAGATTGCCGTCCACGACCACGGGGCTATCCTCCCAGACCATTCCCGCGTTCACCAGGTCGTCCTTGATCGCGCCGACGCTGGTCCCCCGGCGGCCGCGGACGATCCCGGCCGAAATCGGCACCCAGCCGGCATGGCAGATGAACGCGACCGGTTTTCCCGCGTCGTGAATTTCCTTCGTGAGCGAAAGCACTTTGTGCGACCGCCGAAGGATGTCGGGAGCGTAGCCGCCGGGAATGACGAGGCCGTCGAAATCCGCGGCGCTCAGATCCTCGACGTTGGCGTCGACGGTGAGCGGGTAGCCGCGCTTTCCCTGATAGGTCTTCTCGCCGAGCCCAGCGACCACCGTTTCGGCCCCCTCCTCCTCGAGCCGAATCTTGGGGTACCACAGCTCGAGGTCTTCGTACCAGTTGGCGGCGAAGAAAAGGACGGTCTTCCCGGTGAGTGGCATGTGATCCTCTGGTGGCAAGAGGCGGTATCTTATACGATCGCTCAATAATACCTCGTCTCCTTTCGCCGGATTGCCACCACATGCGTTCCCGGGACCAGATTCTCTCCAATCTCGAAACGATCTATCGCGAGTCCTACGATCGGGCCAAGGGCAGCGAGGACGTCAATCGAATGGCGGACCTCGACTGCGCCTTCGTTCGCGATCAGCTGACGATGGAGCTGCTCCTCGACATTCGCGATCTATTCGCGGTCGCTCCGGCAGCCGCCAAGCCCGGATCGAGCGCGTTGGAGAAGCTCCAAAACCTCCGGCGCCTGGCGAAGCTTGGATGACCACGCCGAGCTTGATTCGCGGCGCGATCCTCCTCGCACTCGTCGGTTGCCGCCCGGCCCCGACTGCCGAGCTGGCCATCTTCGGAACCGTCTGGACCGGCGATCCGGCCCGCCCCCTCGCAGCCGCCGTGGCGGTGCGAGGCGACTCGATTCTCGCGGTCGGCGACAGCGCCACCGTGGCGAGCTGGATCGGTCCGACCACCGAACGGATCGACCGACCCGGCGGGCTGGTGATGCCCGGGTTCATCGACGATCACGTCCACCTGTTCATGGGCGCCAACCAACTCGCCAGCGTTGACCTGCGCGATGCGGCCTCGCCCGCTGAGTTCGTCCGCCGGATCAAGAGCTTCGCCGCGACCCAACGGCCCGGGGAGTGGATCACCGGGATGAGCTGGGACCACGAGTTGTGGCCAGGAGCTCCACTCCCCGATCGGAGCTGGATCGACTCCGTCACCGCCAACAACCCGGTGTACCTGCGCCGCCTCGACGGTCACATGGCGATCGCCAACTCGGCCGCGCTCCGGCTTGCGGGGCTCGATCGCTCAACCAAGCCCGTCGCTGGCGGCGAAATCGTCCGCCGGGCCGACGGCGAGCTGACCGGGCTCCTGAAGGACGCCGCCCAGGATCCGGTTGGCGCCGTGGTGCCACCCTTGTCGGAAGCGCAGCTCGACTCGAGCCTGGCCGCCGCGATGCGCATGCCGCCCAGTACGGAGTGACCTCGATCGTCAGTCTGTTGACGGCCTGGCCGGAGATCGCCGCCGTGAACCGAGCCCGCGACCGCGGCGCGCTGACCATCCGGGTCGCCAACTACTTGCCGCTGCCGGAGTGGCGGGCGGCCGCCGAATCGCTCCGCGTCCACGGACCCGGCGACGACTGGGTTCGGGTTGCGGGGGTGAAGGGGCTTGTCGACGGCTCGTTGGGATCGACCACGGCCCTGTTCGATCGACCCTTTTCCGACGCGCCCCGGTCGAGCGGGCTCTTCACCAACCCGCCGGATTCCCTGCGACGATGGATTGGCGCGGCCGATTCGGCCGGGCTCCAGGTCATCGTCCACGCCATCGGCGACCGGGCCAACGGGGTGCTGCTCGATATCTTCGCCGAGGTCGCCCGGGCGAACGGCCCCCGGGACCGACGGTTTCGGGTCGAGCACGCCCAGCACCTTCGCCCCGCTGACATCGGGAGGTTCGCGGAACTCGGAGTGATTGCTTCGATGCAGCCCTATCACGCGGCCGACGACGGCCGGTGGGCCGAGAAACGGATCGGCCCCGAACGGATCAAGACGACCTACGCCTTTCGATCGTTGCTCGACGCCAGGGCTGCTCTCGTCTTCGGGTCGGACTGGCCGGTCGCTCCCCTCGACCCGATGCTCGGCATCAAGGCGGCCGTTACCCGCCAGACCATCGACGGCAAGCAACCCGGTGGATTCGTTCCGGCCGAAAAGATCTCGGTCGAGGAAGCCCTCCGCGCGTACACCGTCGGCAATGCCAAGGCGATGTTCTTCGAGCAGTCGGTCGGCGTGCTCGCGATCGGTAAGAAAGCCGACCTCGTCCTCATCGATCGCAACTTGCTTGCTGTCCCGGCCGCTGGGTGGGACGGCGCCTCGGTGGAGTTGACGATGGTCGGCGGAAGGGTGGTCCACCGAGCGCCCTGACGCCGACCGACCGACCTTCACCACCGAGGTCCGTTGCGCACGACCCACCGAGGCTGAGTAAATTGTGTGGCCGGCGGGCGCTCCCGCCGGCCTCGACTCGCGACCTCAAACCGGCATCCCTATGGCGACTCGCACCTCCCCCCGGGCCCGTTCCTCGGCTCGGCTCGAGAAGCTCGACCTCCTCGAGATGTACCGGACCATGCTGCTGTCCCGGCGCATCGACGACAAGGAGATCCAACTCAAACGCCAAAACAAGATCTTCTTCCAGATCTCGGGCGCCGGACACGAGGCGATTCTGGTGGCCGCCGCCAGCGTGCTCCGGCCCGGCTACGACTGGTCGTACCTCTACTACCGCGACCGGGCCTATTGTCTCGGGATGGGGATGACCGCCACCGAGATGCTCCTCTCGGCCGTCGGCGCCGCCGACGACCCCAACTCGGGCGGCCGGCAGATGCCGTCGCATTGGGGCCACAAGGCCCTCAACATCGTCAGCGCCTCGAGCCCGACGGGAACCCAGTTTCTCCAGGCAGTCGGTGCCGCCGAAGCGTGGCTTCGCTATTCCGAGAACCCGGACATCGTCGATCGTGACAAATACATTCAGAGTGACGAGGTCGTCTTCGTCACCTCGGGTGACGGTACCACCAGTGAGGGCGAGTTTTGGGAGTCGCTCAATAGCGCCTGCAATCTGAAGCTCCCGATCGTGTACCTCATCGAGGACAACAAGTACGCGATCTCGGTCCCGGTCGAGGTCAACACCGCCGGGGGCTCGATCTCGAAGCTAGTCACCGGGTTTCCCGGCCTTTTCATTCAGGAGGTCGACGGCTGCGACCCACTTGCCTCCTACGACGTGATGCTCAAGGCGGTCGAGCACGCCCGCCAACGGAAGGGACCGGCCCTGGTCCACGCTCACGTCATTCGACCCTATAGTCACTCGCTGTCGGACGACGAGATCCATTATCGGCCACCGGCGGAGCGGGAGCAGGACGCCGCCCACGACCCGGTCTTCGCATTTCCCAAATATCTGGTGGCCCAGGGGATGGCCACCGAAGCCGAGATCGAACGGATCAAGGCCGAGGTCGAAGATGAGGTCGAGGTGGCGACCGAAACCGCACTGGCCTCTCCCCAGCCGGCGCCCGACACCATCTACCGGTACGTCTACTCGCCGGACATCGATCCCACCTCCGAGCAGTTCGACACCGAGGACGATCCCAAGTTCTCGGGCGAGCCGACCACCATGGTCGACCTGCTCAACGCCTGTCTGAAGGACGAGATGGGCCGCGACCCGAAGATCGTGGCCTTCGGGGAGGATGTCGCCGACGTGAGTCGCGACCAGTACTTGGGAGAGGTGAAGGGCAAGGGAGGCGTCTTCAAAGTGACCTGGGGGCTCCAAAAAGCGTTCGGTGCCAACCGGGTCTACAACTCGCCCCTGGCCGAAGCGAACATCGTGGGGCGGGCGATCGGACTGGCGACCCGAGGGCTGAAGCCGGTGGTCGAGATCCAGTTCTTCGACTACATCTGGCCCGCGTATATGCAGATCCGGAACGAGCTGGCGATCCTCCGATGGCGGTCCAACAACGATTGGCCCGCGCCAGTCGTCGTGCGGGTGACCTACGGCGGCTACCTCAAGGGTGGGGCACCCTACCATTCCCAGACGGGCGCGGCGGTGTTCACCGCGGTGCCAGGTCTGCGGGTCGTCTGCCCGTCCACCGCGCTCGATGCCAACGGCCTCCTCCGGACGGCGATTCGCTGTGACGATCCGGTCCTCTTTCTCGAGCATAAGCACCTCTACCGGCAGACCTACAACAAAGCCCCGAACCCGGGCCCCAACTTCATGATCCCCTTCGGCAAGGCCAAGGTTGTCCGGGAGGGAACCGACCTGACGGTGGTGACATATGGCGCCACGGTGCAACGATCCCTGGTCGCCGCCAAGGCAATGGAGGAGGAGCACGAGGCCAGCGTCGAAGTCATCGATCTGCGGACCCTCTCGCCGGTCGACTGGGAGACGATCTACGCCTCGGTTCGGAAAACCAGCCGAGTGCTGGTGGTGTACGAGGATTCCCTTTCATGGGGGTACGGCGCCGAGATCGCCGCTCGGATCGCCGACGAGACGTTCGCCTGGCTCGATGCCCCGGTTCGACGGGTCGCCTCGACCGACACCTTCGTGGCCTATGCTCCGGAGCTGGAGGACGTGATCCTTCCTCAAAGCCCCGGGATCAAGACCGCGATGGAAGAGGTGCTCCGGTTCTAGTCGCGGGTCTCCAAAGGAGTTCCACCGTGCCGAAATCCGCGTTGGCGACCGTGGTCGCCGCCGGCGTGCTCGCCCTCGCTTCGGGGGCCTCACGCGTCGTCGCTCCCCCGACCGCCCCGGCCGACTATGACTTTCAACGAGAGGATTCTCTCTCCCGGCGCATCGATTTCGCCAAACCCGACTCGGCGCTCCTCCACGAGATCTTCGCCCGCCGTCGCCAGCGAGTGCTCCGCTCGATCCCCGACGGCGCGATGTTGATCTACTCGGTCGAATGGGTCCAACCCCGCCGCCTCGAGTTTCAAGTCCCCGCCAGCGACAATCATGACTTCACCTACCTCACCGGCCTGGCCGGATTGGCCAGCGTCGAATCGGCTCTCCTGTTGGTTCCGAGCGCCGGGAGTGGCCCGGATTGGACCGTTCTCTACACCTCCGCGGAAGATGCCGACCAGATCGGCCGGATCACCGGAATCGCGGAGGTCCGCCCGTTTCATCGACTCGAGCAGGACCTGTCGGTCGCCCTGACCGATTTTCGCGACTGGCGGATTACTCAGATCCGGAGGTGGCCGCTGCCGGCGGCTCTTTCCCAACGGTGGGGAAACACCAAGAAAGCGCTTTACCTCAACTACCCGCGGTTCTTCCGGCTCGGCATGCCGGAGCCCGAGCGGCTGACCACCTTCGACCGATTTCGCCGTTTCTCACCCGAGATCGACCTGCGGGATGCCGCCGATCTGCTCGACCCGATCCGGATGTTCCACGACGCGCTGGCCCTGGCCAGCCTCCGCCATGCCGTTTGGATAACGGGCGAGGGGATCAAGGAGGGATTCCGAGCCGCCAAGCCCGGAATGACCGAAAGTCAGATCATGGAGATCATCGATTTCGTCTATCGGTTTCACGGGGCAGACTTGGGCTTCCCGACCGAGGTCAAACGCTATCCGCCTAACGGTCCACGCCCCCGGTCGGAGATTCCCGAGGGGTTCATTCAGTATCAGACTCGCTCGTCCGGCGACCAGATCCAGCCCGGCGACATGGTGCACACCGACACCGGCGCGGAGTTCAATTTTTTCTCGGCCGACATCCAGCGGAACGTGGCGGTCGACGGACCTCTGACCCCCAAGCAGCGCGAGATCTACGAGATCGCCCTCCGAGTCCAGAAGACGGTCATCGATTCGGTCCGACCAGGGGTCAGCTGGTGGCAGCTACATCGCATGGCCGAGCGGATGCTGAAGGACGCGGGTGGGTACGACCAGTACTACCGCTACGGGATCGGCCATTTCATCGGCATGGAGGTGCACGATGAAGGGGACTATCTCCAACCCCTCCAACCCGGGATGGCGCTCTCGATCGAGCAGGGGGTGTTCCCGCCGAACGGGCCCCACGCAGCGTTCGAGGACGACGTGATCGTGACGGCCACGGGCCGCGAATGGGTCAGTCGATCGATTCCGATCGAGATTCGGGAAATCGAGGCTCTCGCGCGGGAGCCGTCGCGTCTGGCGCCGTTTCTCGCCCGGCCAGCGGCGCCACGCTAGTCGGCGACGGGGCCCTAGGGTCTGCCTCGACTCTCATCGACGCCGGCAGATCATCATCTCCGTGCTGGCGCTCTCGGGCCGCCACGTCACTAGCCGCCGCTCGATCGGGTAGAGCGCCGCTCCCAACAGCCCTCCGAGCCGGTCGCTCACCATCGCCGGGGCCATCAGGGCGGTCCAGGCCCATTGCCGGAGCCGTGACCGGGAGTCCGCGGGGTAGTTCATTACCACGAACATCGGGGTCCGCCGGACGATCTCGAACCCGGCCGCCCCGACCGCCGCCGTGATCTCCTCGAGCGACCGGCTGACCTGGTGGGCCACCCGCATGGTGGGTTGATGGACGAAGTTGTCCGACCAGAGAAACCAGCCGCCGGGCTTGAGCAGCGAGGCGATGTTGGTCAGGGCGAGGGCATATTCCCGATCGTCGATGATGTGAAACAAGACATCAAACGCGCTCACGGCGTCGTAACTTCCGCGCTCCCCGTCGAGCGGCGCCGTCAACGACTCGCCGATGTTGGCCTGAACGAACCGGGCTCGCGGAAACCGGTCCCGAAGCCGGTCGACCGCTACCTCGGTGAGGTCCACGCCCGTCACGTCGGCACCTAACGCAAGCCACCGATTGACGTAGAAACCGGTCCCGGACCCGACCTCCAAGACTCTGCCCACTCGCCCGCCTGCCCGCGGACCCGTCTGTTCCGCCGCCGGTCCGGTCAATCCGAGTTCCGCGACGACCCGGTCGAACACTTCGCCCCGTACCCGATACATCCACTCGTTGTACCGACGGCCCAACCGCAAATAACCAACGCCCTCGAGAGTGAAATGATCTCGAAGGCGTCGTTCCCAATAATCTCGAGGGCTGAAACCGCCCGTCAACTCGTGGCCTCTTTGACCTCGCTCGCAGCCGCGATCAAGTGATCGACGTCGCGGGAGAGAGCCCGAGCCGCTTGGGTGGCTTGGGTCAACGTCCCGAGGACTCCGCCAACGCCGGAAGAACGAACCCGGATCAGGTCGAAACGTACGTTCTGCATCGCCAGCACGCTCGACTCCAGTCGATCGGCGATCGCCTGACGACGGCCGGCGAGCTCGGTGGCCGTCCGGAACTGCTGCTCCAGAAGCCGGAACTGCCGATCCCGTTCCTCCGTCTGAGGTTGATCCGAAAGCTCGACCAGCCGAGCCTTGATCCGTTCAGGCGCCTCGGCGCCGAACCCCAGATCGAAATCGTTGAGCGTCCGAGCCAGCTCGAGAGCCCGGCTGTACAGACCCTCGGTGGTCTCCGTTACCTCGGGCAGCATCTCCCGATCCGCCGCCGGGAGTTTTTGCATCAACGCGAGGATCGCGGCCCGATCGGTATGGACCTGCTTCACCTTGTCGTAGTACGCGCCGTAGTCCGCCTCCCGGGGCGCCGAAATTACCCGCCGGCCCCGGCTGCTCTTGCTTCCGCCACCCGGCCCCTGGATGGCGTCCGGAGCCGGTGGGCGGTTCAAGACATCCCGCCAGCTGTAACCCGACTGCCAGAGCGCGGCGTAACTCTTGAGCAAGGGAATCCCCATGCCGCCCGCCACGAACAGAAACCAGGGGCCATCGAGGCCGGTCGCGATGTTGAGCAAGAGACACCCGCCACTCACCGCCGCCCAACGCGCGAATTGGCTCCTGACCTTCTGAACGATCTGGGGTTCGCCCGTGTCGTGGGTCGGCGCTCCCTGAGCGTCAGCGGTCCGAGTCCACTCGCCCCGCTCGTTTCGAACCCATTGCCCCCCCGCCAACGACGCCGGCCGCGCCGAAGATGCCGGTCTTGGCGCCAGCGAACGACGGGACGAGGCCGTTGCCGGCGAGCCCGCCCGACTCGCCCGGCCCCGATCGGCCGTACCCGTTCCACCTCCCCCTCGGGTTCTCGCCCGGGGGTTGGCGCTGGTCTCCGCCCGGGCTGCTCGAGCCCCCGGCGAAGTCGGTCGATAGTTGGTGACCGTTCGGCTCTCGAGGGCTCGCCGAAGCGAGTCGGCCGTCGGCCACCGGCTCTCAGGATCCTTTTCGAGGCACCGCGCGATCGCCAACGACAGATCCTCGGGCACCTCCGGCCGCGTAGTATGAAGTACTGGCGCGGGTTCGGTGATCTGCTTCATCAAGATCCCGGCCACCGTCGGGGCGTTGAACGGCAGTTCCCCGGTCAACATCTGAAAGCTCACGACGCCCAGGCTGTAGAGGTCTGAGCGCCCGTCGATCTCTCGCTCCCCCGCGGCCTGCTCTGGACTCATGAATTGGGGTGTCCCAATCGCGACCCCCACCCCGGTGAGGGTCGCGCTCGAACTCGAGGTGGCCGCCTTGGCGATTCCGAAATCCGTCACCATCACTCGGCCTCGGGTGCCCTCGAGCAGGATGTTGTCCGGCTTGATGTCGCGGTGAATGATCGAGAGGCTGTGCGCGGCCGAGAGCGCGTCGGCGGTTTCCTTCATGATGCGCCGGGCTTCGTCGGGCGGCAGCTTGCCGCGCCGCTTGATCCGAGCACCGAGCGACTCGCCCTCGACATAGCCCATGACGAAATAGACGAGGCCGGTGTTGTCGCCGACGTCGTGGATCGGGACGATGTGTGGATGGGAGAGTCGCGCGGCGGTCTGGGCCTCGCGGGTAAAGCGCTCCCGAATGTCCTTTTGGTAGGCTAATTCTGGCGGGAGGACTTTGATCGCCACCCGACGATGGAGTCGTTCGTCCCGCGCCCGATACACGACCCCCATCCCGCCGCGCCCGATCTCGCCCTCGATCGTGTAAGAATCACCCAGGGCCTCCTTGAGGCGCTGAGCAAGCGGACGGTCGCCAGAGTCGGTCGGTTCAGTCATTCGTTGAGCGCCGAGCCAGGCGCCGAAAATGTTGTAACCGCAAGAGCTTACCAATTTCGCTCAAGGTCGGCTCTGGGGCAACGGGTTCCGACACTTCGGCACCTCCACCCTGGAGTGGCACTCCGAAACGGCCATTCTGGCGCAACAACGAGTCTCAGCCTCGCCACTGGGCAGATGGCGTGCCGCGACCGCGCCAACAATTCCGCGTCCGGGAGCCGTAAATGGTTGACCGGTAACCACCTATGGTTTCCGTCCGGGCCGGTGGCACATCGAATGCCTTGGAAGTCTCTCTCCCCTCCCGTGGTGACAGGGGCGGGACGGTGTCAGCTAGTTGCCTAGTTGGGGAATCTGAGAAAGGTTATAGGCATGAGTGAGCGCCTTACGTTACCGGTCCTTCCGCTTCGCGAGCTGGTCCTGTTCCCTGGTGTCACGACGCCCATCGGGGCTGGTCGGCCAGGGACGGTCAAAGCCATCGAAGCGGCGTTGACCACGCCGGACAAGCTGATCTTCACGCTTTGCCAGCGAGACAATACCGAGCAGGTGTCGTCCGAGGGACTCTATACCATCGGCACGATCGCTCGGATTGGCCAGCTCACCCGCGGCCTCACGGGAATGCAGGTGTTGCTCAGTGGCGAGCGACGGGGGATCGGCCTTCATGTCGCGGAAAGGGACGGCTATCTCGAGGCGATCGTTCGCGACGCCGATGAAATGCCGCCCCTCAATCCCGAAGACCCCGCGTTCGTCGCCCTCCACCGAGAGGTGAGGCAACGAGCCGCCGAGCTCGGCCACAAGTCGGGTCTCCCGGACGAAGTGGTTCAACAGGTGCTGAGCTCAGCCACCGACCCGGGTCGCTTCGCCGACCTGGTGGCCGGCTACATCGATGTCAGCGCCGTTCAGCGACAAGCCCTGCTCGAGACGCTCTCGGTCGAAGAGCGGATCCGCCGAGTGTTGGTCCACGTCCAGCGACAGATCTCGGTCCTCGACGCTCAAGAGGAAATCAAGTCGCAGGTCCAGGAGGAACTGGGCGAGCGGCAACGGGAGATGTTCCTCCGCGAGCAGCTGAAGCAGATCCGCAAGGAGCTGGGCGAAGAGGACGACACCGATGACCTCGATGAGCTGAAGGTCAAGCTCGAAGGCCTCGACTTGCCTCCCGACGCCCGCAAGGAAGTCGATCGCGAGCTCGGCCGTCTCCAGCGGATCGGCCGGGAGTCGATGGAGAGTCAGGTCATCCGCAACTACCTCGAGACGATCGCCGAGCTTCCCTGGAACGAACGGAGTGACGAGCACCTCGACCTCAAGGCCGCCGCCGAAATCCTCGACGCGGATCACTATGCCTTGGGAGATGTCAAGGACCGAGTGCTCGAGTTCCTGGCCGTTCGGCAGCTCAAGCAGGCGGAAGAACGAGTGGAACGAGCGGCCAAGGCGGCGCGTGACGAGAAACTCGAGGCCGCCAAGAGCACCGACGTCACGATGACCGGCGAGTTCGAGCCCGCGAAACTCGCCGAGCCGGAGCGGCCTTCCCCGTCCCTGGGCAACCCCGACGACAAGGCCCGGGGGCCAATCCTCCTTTTCATCGGGCCGCCCGGCGTCGGCAAAACCTCGGTTGCCAAGTCGATCGCTCGCTCGATGGGACGCAAGTACGTTCGAATTTCTCTGGGTGGAGCTCGTGACGAGGCCGACATCCGAGGCCACCGCCGAACCTACGTGGGCGCGATGCCGGGCCGCATCATTCAAGGTCTCAAGCAGGCGGGCACCAAGAACCCGGTCTTTCTGCTCGATGAAATCGACAAGCTCGGCGTCTCCTTCCAAGGCGATCCGGCCGCGGCGTTGCTCGAGGTGCTCGACCCGGCCCAGAACGACAGCTTCGTCGACCATTACATTGGCGTCCCGTTCGACCTGAGCGAGGTGCTGTTCATCTGCACCGCCAATTTCCTCCAGCACATCCCCGGTCCGCTCCTCGACCGGATGGAAAGCGTCGAGTTCTCGGGCTATACCGAAGGCGAGAAGCTGATCATCGCACGAAGGTTCTTGATCCCGCGCCAGTTCGAAGAGAACGGGCTCCGCGACCGCAACATCACCATCGACGACGACGCCTTGTGCGACGTGATTTCGGAGTACACTCGGGAATCCGGTGTGCGTCAGCTGGAGCGGGAAATCGGGAAACTGGCCCGCAAGGTGGCCCGGAAAATCGCCGACAACGAAACCCTCGGGCCGGTCGCAATCGACAAGCAAATGGTTGACGATTTCCTCGGACGTGCCAAGGTCCATCCCGAAAAGGCCGCTCGCGAGGACGCGGTTGGGGTGGCGACCGGAATGTTCTACACCCCCGTCGGGGGCGACATCATGTTCGTCGAGGCCTCGACCATGCGAGGCAAAGGCGAGCTGGTCCTCACCGGACAGCTCGGTGAAGTCATGAAAGAGTCGGCCCGGGCGGCCTGGACCTATGCTCGGTCACACGCGGCCGGGCTCCGAATTCCGGACGAGATGTTCGATCGCGACATCCACATCCACGTTCCCGCCGGCGCCATCCCGAAGGATGGCCCCTCGGCTGGCGTCACCATGGCCACCGCGCTGGTTTCGGCCCTTTCCGGCAGGTTGGCGCGCCACGACATCGCGATGACCGGGGAGATCACCCTCCGGGGGCGGGTGCTGCCGATCGGAGGCCTGAAAGAAAAGATCCTGGGAGCCGTCCGCTCGGGGATCACCACGGTGGTCATCCCCAAGGAGAACGAGGCCGATCTGGCGGATTTGGCGGAAGAAATCAGAGGCAAGATTGCGGTCCACCCGGTGAGCGAATTGGGCGAAGTGCTGGCCCTGACACTCCGGGGCGCCTCGTTCAAGGAAGGAAGACTGCTGTTCGCCGACGACAACCCGCGCGATGTGACGCCGCTGTCGGTGAGCTATCCGCACTAGGTAAGGCGGTTATGGCGGATAGGGCGGCGGTTACCGCGCTATCCGCCCTTCCCGTCTATCCCGCAACCACCACCCGATCCCGCCCCGTCTGCTTCGCCTTCGCGAGCGCTTTGTCGGCCGCTCGCACCACGTCCGCCCCCGCCCCGCTCCGGTCAGGGTAGCACGCGACTCCAACGCTGATCCGAACCGGCACCGACTCGCCTCCGATCGCGAGCGGTGTCGCGGCGACCGCGCTCCGGATCTTCTCGGCGACCCGGCCGGCATCGGCCGCCTGGCAACGGTGAACCAACACCGCGAATTCCTCCCCGCCCATCCTCGCGATCGGATCGCTCGTGCGCACCGAGCTGGCGACGAGGCGAGCGACGTGCACCAAAACTGCGTCCCCCACCGTCGGCCCGTGTCGCTCGTTGATCCGCCGAAAATGATCGACGTCGATCATCAAGAGCGCCGCCGGCTCGCTCACCCGCCGAGCGTACCGAATCGCCCGCTCGAGCTCCTCGAGCATCGCGTCGTGGTTGAGGAGCCCGGTCAAGTCGTCCCGATGGGCCGCCGCCCGAATGGCGCGGGCCCGCTCGATTCGCGCGAGGATCAACTGGGCGACATGGGCGCCGCCGGCCGTTCTGGCGATCACATCGTCGGCGCCAGACCGGATCGCCAGGAGGCGGGTTGCATCGTCGATGGTCGCCGCCGCGGTGACGATCGGCGTCAAGCGATGCGCCGGCTGCTGCCGAATCCACCTGATCAGAGTTGCCGCCGACGTGTCCACCAAACTCCATTCTATCAGGATCAGATCGGGCGGTTCCCGCGCCAGCTGGTCGCGCGCCGGCAACCCTCCGATCACCTGCGTCAGCTTGATGCCCGCTCCCTCCAGCGCGGACATCAACGTCCGGTCCGCGCCGTGGTCACCGGCGTCGACGATCAGAACCGAGCGGGGAGCCGTAGCCGCCCACCCCACCGCTCGCACCGCGGCCAGCAAATCGGTCTCGATCCGATCCGGGGCCACGACCCGATCGGCCGACGCGACCGGCTCGACCAGAGGGTCGCCTCGCTCGGGCGGGGCCACCAGGACCACCACCCCGGGCCGGTGGGCGCCTCGGCCGGTCCATTTGGGAAGGAGGATCGCCAGGGGCTCCTTTGCCGGCGGCACGATGACCGCCACGTCGGGGCGCTCCGACACCGGGATGGTGGCCGGCTCGGCGGCGATCGTTTTGCGCTGCACCTGGTACTGGGCGTCCACCAGAGTCGCTTCGATCCGATCGACGAGCGGGGACTCGCCACCGACGATCACCGCCCGCCACCCAAAGGCGGCCGGGCTCGCCGGCGTGCTCGGGAGCCCCAACTCGATGGCCGCGGCGTCGAAGGCGCGGGCAATCTGGCCGATCGACTCCTCGAGGAAAACCAGGCCCGGTTCGTCGGGGGTGGGATTCGCGATGATCCAATGCTCGGTCACCCGACTCGCGTTACTGATCTCCGGGAACCCGTAGCTTCCGCCTGAGCCGGCGAGTCGGTGGAGCCGAACCTTGAGCGAGCCGGCGGCGTCGCGCTCACCGGCCCGGAGGGCGGCGAGGTCCTTTCGTAATTCTCCCAGCCGGGCGGTCGCTTCCGACAAGTATTCCCGACGGAGCTCTTCGAAAAACTCGGCCGCTCCCCCAGTCGCTGTCACCGTGTTCCTATCCGCGAAGGAGTCCGATCAGCGCGTTCGCCGCCGCCACGAAAACGGCGTCGGTGCCCCAATGGCCACTCACCACATCAGGCTCGACCGCTCGAGCGGCGATGATCGCGCCCCGGTCGTCGACGGCGAACACGATCGGCTCACCTGGCCATCCGACCGAGCCCGCGGTCTCCCCAACTCGGGCGAAGGTCAGGTCGACCGCCCGGTCCGCGGTCAAATCGAGCGTCACGTTGTCGCTCGCGGCCTTACGGAGCGCTGGCGTGAACATCGGATACCCGTCGGCGGGGGCGACTAGGGCTACCCGCCTCTGCGCTCGGGCAATCTCGTGGGAGATCAGCTGGAACGTCCCTCGGGCGGACGTCAGTTCCACTAGCGAGGGGCTCACCGGGACGGACAGCTGGGCCAGAACGCTGCTCAGCGTGTCGAGGGCTCGACCTTGCTGCTCCACGATTCGAGCGGTGAGGGTGGCCGGCGGCTCGGGTCGGAACCGCTTCGGCCGACCCTCCTCCACTCGGGCCGCGCCCTTCTTCACCAACCCTTCGAGCGCGCTGTATGCGTTGGCGCGGGCCAGCCCAGCCGCCCGCGCGATCGCGTAGCCGGTACCCGGACCGGTGCGAACCAGAACCTCGTAGACGAGGCTTTCCGTCGGCGTGAAGCCAAAACCCGTGAGATCGAGCGATCCGATCATGACCTCATCGATACTCGAGCTGCCAACCCAGCAGCTTGGCGATGAGGGCGAGCCGGAAGGTGACGTCGACCGCCCGTGACTCGACCGCTTTGGTCTCCGGGTGAAGCGGGTACCAATGGTAGGTAGCCTTGTTGGTCGCCTTCGGTTGCGACTTGAGCCCTTTCGGTTGCCAGACGCCGTTGCCGTCGCAGTCGGCGAGTAACCGATGAAGCACCTTCGTGGCGACCGGCGCAGTGTGGAGGGCGCCGATCCGCGTCAGCAACTCGATCGTGTAAAGCGCCAGCGGGATGTCCTTGGTGTTACCCTTGGAGTCGGCTTCGATCGGATCGCCAAGCAAGAGGTAATCCGGCTTGATCGATTTCTTCCCGGCCAATACTGCGAAAGCCTTCTTCGGCGCCGGCTGGGCGAGGTACTGGCCGAGCCGCTCGGTAAAGCCGGCTCGCTCGCGCTGGAGATTGGGGAGCGCCGCGATCATCGCCACCGAATACCAGGTCGGTGGATGCGCTTCGGGATCGAGGACCGACTTGGCCCCAATCCGGACGAACGGCTTTTCGGATAATGGGCTCCGAAGAAACTGCGACACGTTCGAAGCGATCCGGTGCCCTGCCCCCCGGATCCGGGGGTCTTCCTGAAACCCAGCTTCCGACAACGCCGCCGTCGCCGCTTCCCGCATGTGCTCCCGCGCCCAATCCAAGGCGCCCTGTCCCTCTTTGGCGAGCTTCGCGAACTCGAACTGGAGAAAGGAGTCCTCGTCGCGAGACAACAGGCGAAACAGCAATCGCTCCGAGAGCTTGAAAGCGCGGGCGGCGCGGGGGACGCCGAGCTGGACCAGCCTCCGGTGCTGCGCCACCGTGCCGATGTCCTTGATCCCGTCCTTCGCCGACGTCGCCAGCGCGAGGAGATTCCCCCCCCACACTCCATTGTCTTTCTGCTTCTTGATGATGGCCTGAGTGGGTTTGGCGCTGAGAACGGCGGCGGCGAGCGCCTCAAGGGTCTCGGCCGTGGCTGCCCCAACGTGAGCTAAGTCCTGATAAACCCTGAGTTTAACCGACTCATTCCCGTGCTCTAACAACCAAGTCAGGGGAACCCGATGGAAGGTGGCGTAGTCCAGAGTTGCCCCCACGCTTGAGGGTGAAGGTAGGGCGTGAAAACGGCGCGAAAATAGTAGTTGTCGGTCGGGAATACTAGTAGCTGCAGCGAGGGTTTCCAACGAACCTCAAGATCTCCGATGCCACGGTATCCGGGATCTCGAGTTGCGGGCGATGGAGCGCGTTTGGGAAAACGACCAATTGCCGGCATGACAACTGGCTCGCCAGGGAGTCCGCGATCGCGAACGGTATGACCGGATCGAGCCCCCCCCAGAGCAGCAGCACCGGCTGCCGGATCGCGGCAAACCTCTCGCGGAGACCGCGAAAGTCGAACTCCTGTAACACCCGCGCCGTCGCCCGGCGGTAAGCGGGGTCGCCCATCAGGGTATAGCCAGCCGCCGAATCCGGCTCGCCAAGCCACTCCAGATCATGTTCGGGGAGCAAGAACGCCCGGCTCGACAGGTACCAGCCGATCGCCGCCGCTTTGTCGGGATACATGGTGTCGGCGATGCCGCCCAAGCCGACCGACCACCCGGCCGGCGCGATCAGAACGGCAGCGGCGATTCTGTCGGGGCGATCGAGCGCCAACGCCGCGGCCAACTCGCCGCCCATCGAATGGCCAACTACGACGATCGGTCCGCCGATCCACTGATCCATGAAGGCCGTCAGTCGACCGGTCATCGCCTCGAGCGAGTAACTGGTGTCGGGTTTGTCGCTCCCGGCAAAGCCGGGAAGGTCGATGGCCACGACCCGATGGTGCTGGGCAAACCGGTCGAGCACCGAGCGCCAGGTGAACAGCGACTCCCCGAAACCATGGAGGAGGAACAGGGTGGTATCGCCCGAGCCGGCCCGCACGGTTCGAACCCGCACGTCGTCGGCGGCGAGCCACTCGGCCTGGTGAAGGGGTTGGGTCTGCCGAGGCCGATCGATGAACACGATCAGCAAGAGGAGGGCCGGGGTGATGAGCCACCAACGGGAAAACCTCAGCGGAGACGGCATTCTAGGAGTGTAACGGCACCCGGACCCATTCGGGTGACTTCGCTGGTGAGAAGGAGGGTTCCGGCGTCCCACCAGGCAAGCCCCTCGCCAAGTGTGAGGTTCCCGCCGATCGGACAGACACCGGCCGGTTGGTCCGGGAGCCAGCGCGAGGCCGCCGTTCGACGAAAGAGGTAGATGTCCCGATAGGTCCGCACCGCCAGCACTTGCTCGTCCTCTGAAAGGGCAGCGTCGGTGACCAGCTGGCCCAGGAGGAGACTGGTGTGGATCGGCAGAGCGCCGATCGGGCGCGCGGTGGCCCGCCCAACGGTCCAAGCGGAGTGGCCGATCCAGTAGAGGCTCGCCCGGCCGGTCCGCCCCTTGGTGATGATCGCGATGTCTTCAGCGCGGGTGACCACCATCGATTCGGCGTCGGTGGGACTCTCGGCGTACCGGACGACCAGGGAGTCCCGTGGGGTCGCGGCCCGAGCGTGGAGTTCGGCCGGTCCCGGCTCGACAACCCGGAAGATCGTCACCGAGGGACGAACCGCCCGGTTGTCGCCGATGTCGCCGACGTAGAGGCACCAGTCCGAACCGCACGGTCCCGCCGAGAGGGCCTCCCAATCGATATTCTCGATGCCGGCGAGCCGGACGAAGCCGCGGATCGCGGCGGTGGTGTCGGTGAGGAAGAGAGTGGCCGGGTTCTCCGAATCGTTGAGCGACCAGAACCGGCCCGGGTTGGCTCGGCTGGCGACCGCCCCCGAGCTTTCGGCGAGAGGCGGCGACCGGAAGGCGCCGGTCTGCCTAACGTTGGTCGGCTGAATACGTTGCCAGTCGTCCGTGCAGGCTCCAGTCAGGAGGCTTGTCACCCCGGCGGTCAGGAGCCACCGGGTCATCCCCTAAAGCCCGAACACGATGAGTACCCCGCCGGTGTTGCCAATCGGCCCCGCGCTGGAAGACCCGGCGACCCCGCTCAGCCCCAGCCAGCCGCCCATGCCGGAGAGCACCGCGACGTACTGCTTCCCGTCGGGCCCCGAGAAGGTGATCGGGCTGCCGACGATGCCCGAGGGTGTCTTGAACCGCCACAGCTCGAGCCCCGAGCGATGGTCGACCGCCTTCAGCCATCCCTCCATCGTGCCATAGAAGACCAGCCCGCCGGCCGTGGCGAGCGCCCCTCCGGTGACCGGGTGGGCTTCCTGGGCCTGCCACGCGACCGTGGCAGTGGCCGCGTCCCAGGCGATGAACCGGCCTTGCTGCGGCCCCGGGCCGGGGGTCAACCTGATGGTGGCTCCGGTATATGGCCGTCCGGCCAGATAGCTGACGGCGGTCGCTTGGATGTCCATGCACAGGTTCATCACCGGGACGTAGAACAGCGAGGTGATCGGAGAGAAGGCGGTTGGCTGAAGGCCCTTGGCGCCGACCGCCGCCGGGCACACGCCGGTCGTCTTGGTCGTGGTGGTGGCATAGCGAGGCTCCCTGACCGGGCGGCCGCCGGGGCCGTCGATTCGGGAAGCCCAGTTGACCGGCGCGTAACGCTCGGCGATCACGACCCGGCCGGTGGCCCGCTCGATCGTATAGGCGAATCCGTTGCGGTCGAAGTGCACCAGCGCCTTGATGGCCTCGCCGCCAACGGTGAGGTCGACCAGGGTGTTCTCGTTCGAGGCGTCGTAGCCCCACTCGTCGTGCGGCGTGATCTGATAGGCCCACCGGACCTTACCTGTTTCAGGAACCCGAGCGAAAATCGTGGCGCTCCACTTGTTGTCGCCCGAGCGGCCCGACGGATTGTAGGCGCCCGGGTGATCGGTGCCATAGTAGATCAGGTTCAAGTCGGGGTCGTAGGAGATCCACCCCGAAGCTGTGGCCCCGCCGCGCCTCCATTCGTCCCCGGGCCAGCTCGTCACGCCCAAGTTCCGACCCTTGTGCGACGGATAGAACGGATTGGCCTCGCCTTCGAGGAGCACCTCGGCGTCGGGCCCGGTATGATAGGCCCGCCAGATCAGCCGCCCCGTAGTGGCATGATACGCCGTCAGGTAGCCCCGGACGCCGTACTCGGCCCCGCCGGTGCCCACCAGGACGAGGTCTTTCACCACCACCGGAGCCGAGGGCATCGTCGCTCCGAGTCGGGAATCGGCATTCTTGGCTCGCCACAGCTCCTGGCCGGTTTTCGAGTCCAGGGCGACCAGATCGCCCGAGAGGAGCGGGACGTAGAGCTTGCCGCTCGGGTGATAGCCGAGGCCTCGGCTCCCAACGTCGCAACAGCCGGTGGGCATGGTTAGCCGAGCCACCGCCGGCGGGAGGCTGAAGCTCCAGACCACCGGCGCGCCCGGCTTGGTCAGGTCGAGGGCGAAGACCGCGTTGGGAAAGGGACTGTGGACGTACATCACCCCTCCGACTACCAACGGGTTGCCTTCATGGGCTCGGAGGGCCCCAGTGCTGAAGGTCCAGACCGGCTTCAGGCCGACCACGTTGGCGACGGTGATTTGGGCGAGGGTGCTGAAGCGGGTGAGCGAGTGGTCGCGGCCGGGGAGTTGCCAATCGCCGCTGGGTGGTTGAACCGACGCCCGCGGCGGAGGTTGGGCCGCCGCCGCCCGGCCGATCGACAGCATGGCGACCATCGCCGTCAGCCAGCCTACCATCACGCCCGCCACCCGGCGGTTCATCGCTCGGTCATCGTCAATCCGGCGCGCCCGTCGCCTGCCCCCGTCTGACGGGACACCCAAACCCGTCAACCGACGTGCCTCTCGGAGTGGTCGGGCAGCGATCGATCCCATCGAGCACGCCATCCTGATCGAAATCGCTGGGACACCCGCGCGAGTCGACCAAGGCTCCGAACGGGGTCTCCCGGCAGCGATCGCGGTTGTCGGCCACGCCATCGCCGTCGGAGTCGATCCCGACCGATTGGGAGCCTTGCCCAAGGAACGCCAACCCGATGCTGGCGCCAAAGGACGTATAGTCGTAGATGGAACGATTGCGAACCATCGCTTCGGCCCGCAGGAGGACCGTCCCGCCGAGCGGCACCCGAAACCCCGCCGATCCAGTCGCGGCGCCGTGGGCGCTGCAAGGTCCGTAGAAGACGCAGTTCTGGGGCAGCAGCTTGCCGTATCCCCCCCGGAGATACAGGCTCGAGCCCCCCGCGAGCCGAAGGTTGTAGAGGAGGCTGCCGGCGACATGGATGAGCTGGAATCGGCCACCGGCGATCGAGTTCCTGGGCAGAGTAAGGTCGGCTTGGCCCTCGATCTCGAAGCCGGCCGGCAGCCAAATCCCCAGTCGCGATCCGGCGCCGAACCCGCGGAGCCCGTCGTGGGTGGTCGTCTTGTTGTGCCAGACGCCGAGGGCGGCGAACTCGATCGCTCCCGCCCGCTGGCCCGCGACGGCGTCGGGCCACGAGAGGCCGATCGCCACGATGAAGACGATATCGCGAGGGCGCATAACGTTATAGATAGGAATGTTGCCAACGGTTGACAAGCCGCGCCACGCCTTGGCGATGACTCTCGAACCCGCTAGCATATCACCGTTCACCTTGGGGATTCCCGTGCCCGGAGCCGGTCATGCAGGCGTCGATCCAATACTGCGTCCAGTGAAACTATGAGCCCCGAGCCGCCAGGCTGGCGGCTGAGCTCAAGAAATCGTTCCCCGGGGTCGATATCAAGATGGTGCCTTCCGGCGGAGGCGTTTTCGAGGTCACCGTGGACGGCAACCTGGTTTTCTCGAAGAAGAGCCTCAGGAGACATGCCGGAGAGGGTGAGGTGGTGGAGAGAATCCGGGAGCTGGGAATTGGGGGAAACCCCTAGCAAGCAAGAGGAAGCGAGAGCCGGTCTGGGCGACCTCGAACCCTCCCAACCTCCCAGTGGCCCACCGTACCGAGGATGCCGAGTGCCCCGCTCACTGTGAGGCCCGATGCGAATAGCAATCTCGACCGGCGGCGGTGACGCTCCCGGGCTCAACGCGGTGATCCGTGCGGTGGTGCTCACGGCCCACCGAAGGGGCTGGGAATGCTTTGGAATCAGGCGAGGGTATGACGGGCTGTACGTTCGGGGCGGCGCCTACGACTTCGCCTACTCGCGGCCGTACGACGGGGCCGATCGGCGTCGCGGCGATCCGTTGGGCGGACTCATGAAGTTGGGCCCCAACGAGGTGCGGGGGATCACCCATCTCGGCGGCACGATCCTCGGCACGACCAACCGAGGCAACCCGTTTCGATGGCCGACCCGAAAACCGGACGGGACGGTAATCGAGATCGATCGGTCGGACGAGCTGGTCAATGCGTTCAGGGGGCACGGGCTCGACGCCCTCGTGGCGATCGGCGGAGACGGCAGTCTCGCGATCGCCCACGACCTCTGGAAGAAGGGAATCCCGGTCATCGGCGTTCCCAAGACGATCGACAACGATGTCGCGGGGACCGAGTCGACCTTTGGATTCGACACCGCGGTCGCCACCGCGACGGACGCCCTCGACAAGGTCCATACCACGGCGGAAAGCCACGACCGGGTGATGGTGGTCGAGCTGATGGGCCGGTACGCCGGTTGGATCGCGCTCCATAGCGGACTTTCCGGGAGCGCGGATGTGATCCTCATCCCCGAGATCCCCTTCGACATCGACCTGATCTGCGACAAGATCCGCGAGAGGGAGGCGGCCGGCCGCCACTTCTCGATCGTGGTTGTTGCCGAAGGCGCCCGCCCGAAGAACGGTAACGTCGCGCTGGTGGAGGCCGCCAAGAAGGGCATGGTGGAACGACTGGGAGGAATCGCGGCCCAGGTCGCCGAAGCGATCGCCGAGCGCACCGGCAAGGAAACCCGGAGCGTGGTGCTCGGCCACCTCCAGCGAGGAGGCTCTCCGACGACGTTCGACCGGCTCCTGGCGCTCCGGTTCGGCTCCGCGGCGGTCCGGGCCATCGACGAGGGGGCCTTCGGGACGGTGGTGGTCTACACGCCGCCGAACGTGACTCGGATCCCGATCTCGGACGTTGTTGGCAGGCAAAAACTGGTGCCGCTCGACAGCGGGGTCATCCTCACGGCGAGGAATCTCGGGATCTCCTTCGGGGACTAGAGCCCGGGTGGGCCCTCGTCTTTGACCAGCTTGTTGCCCCCGAGCGAGGAGTCGGGCCCCGGCGTCCAGGTAACCTGTCGCTCCACCAGCTCCGCCACCTCGAAGTCCTTCTCGGTGATTCCGCCGGCGCTGTGAGTCGAAAGAGAGACGGTCACCCTCGGCCAGGTGACCAGGACATCCGCGTGGTGATCGGCGGCCTCGCAAATGAACCCGATCGCGTTGGCCACCAACATCGACGCCCGCCAGCCGTCGGTCTGGTAGACCCGGCGGATCACTCCATCGGTGGAGGTCCAGCCCGGGAGCCTGCGGAGGCTGGCGTCGATTTGTTCCGGGTTCAAGGGGTGGTCGCGCAAGATCAGCCTCCTAGGTCAGCCTCGTGTGATACCGACCGCTCTGGCCGGGACTTTCCTCGACGTCCACCAGGACCGAGGCGGCGGTCCGGCACCCCTCGGCCGCCAGCCCTTCGATGACCGCGGAGGCCAGGTACCGGGCCAGCAGCTCGGCGGTGGTGTCGGTGACCGCGATCAAGGCGACGTGGGCGGTGGGAAAGACGAACCGCCGCCGCCCGCGATACTCGATCACGGTGGCGTCGCCGTCGGCCCCGATCACCACCTTCTCGTTCTCGGTAGGGACCAGGACGCGATGGTCGAGGAGGTCGATTACCGGTCGGAGGATCCGCTTGAGGATTGCGAAGTCGACCACGAAGCCGCTGTCGGGATCGACGCCCCCCTCGACCACCACGGTCACGACGTAGTTGTGCCCGTGGAGGGCTTCGCACTTGTGACCGGCGATCGTCAGAAAGTGAGCCGCCGAAAAGGTGAGGTAGTCCTTCGAGACCGAAACGCAACTGACCATACTCGACCCGCAGCTCCTTCTTGAGGACCTTGCCTAACGCGTTGCGCGGAAAGCTCTCCCGAAACTTCACCCCGGCCACCCGCTGGGCCTTGCCCACCCGTTCGTTGATCCAGGTCTTAATCTGGTCTTGGTCGGGATTGGTTCCAAGCTTGGGGATGACCAACGCCAGCGGGACTTCGTCCCATTTGGGGTCGGGGATGCCGATGACCGTGACGTCGGCCACGTCGGGGTGTGTCGCGATTACTTCCTCGATGTCTCGCGGGTAGACGTTGAAACCACCCGAGAGGATCATGTCCTTCTTGCGATCCAGAATGTAGAGGTAGCCCTCGTCATCGAGCTTGCCGATGTCGCCGGTCTTTAAGTAGGTCCGGCCGTTTTCGGCGACCCACACGGTTTCGGCCGTCGCGTCGGGGAGATTGTGGTAGCCTTTCATCAGGCCGGTGCCATATCCGATGATCTCACCGACTTCGCCCGCGGGCAACTCCCTCCCATCTCCGTCGATGATGCGGATGTCACCGCCGAACAGGGGGGTACCGACCGAGTCGGCCTTCCGAAGGACGTCCTCGGGCCGGAGGATCGTGGCGATGCCCTCGGTGAGCCCATACAACTCGAGCAACACCGGCGCCATCTCGGCCATGATCCGCCGCTTGATCTCGGCCCGGAGGGTGGAACCCGCCGAGGCGAGGAGTCGAAGCGAGGTCAAGTCGGTGCTGGGGAGGTTGGGTTGGTTGAGTACGGCGAGGTATTGGGGGGGAACCATGAAGGCGTGGCTGATCCGCTCGCGCTCGACCAATTGGAGAAAGGTGCCGGGATCGAACTTCGTCATGATCACCAACGGGGCCCGCACCCATCAACGCGGGGAGAAACATCAGCCAGGTGCCGTTGCTGTAGAGTGGGGTGGTGACCAGAGCAACCGACTCGGTCGTGAACCGAAATTCGAGTGCGACCCCCAGCGCAAACTGGGTTCGATTGTACTGAGTGTGGACGATGCCCTTGGGCGCCCCGGTGGTGCCCGAGCTGTAGATGATCACGCACTCGTCGGCGTGATCGAGCCGGACGGCCGGTCGGGCCGTCGGCTGCCGGTCCCGCCAGGGCTGGTAACCCCGCCACCCAGGGGCCTCGAAGCCGACGCCGAAGGCCCCCTCGGCCAACCCCGGGAACGCCTCCAGCCGGGGGCCGATGACGCCCTCGAAGCCGGGACTGACGAATAGCGCTCGGGCTCCGCTGTCGGCGATCATCCTGACGAGCGCCTCGCCGGGAGCGAGGAGCGACAGCGGGACCATGACGCACCCGGCCCGATTGATGCCGAGGAGAATCTCCACCATCGCGGCGCCGTTGGCCGTTATCAGGGCGACCCGGTCTCCCTTGACGAGGCCGAGGCCGAGGAGGCCATTGGCGACCTGGGTGATTCGTCGATCGAGCTCGAGCCACGTGAGCCGTTCGTCGCCCGACACCAAGGCGGTCTTCGCCGGAACGAACCGAGCGTGACCGGCCACGATGTCGGCCAACGTCAGCAACGGCAGCTGATCGAGTTCCCTCATGGCGTCACGGTGGCGGCGCTCTCCAGGCGAGGCACGCATGGGCGGCTCGACGAAACGGTTTCAAGGTGCCGACGAACACCAGGCCCGCGAGTGCCAACCCGACCACGGTCACGACGACCAGCGACTGGCCGATCGCCATCTCGTCTCGAAAATAGTAGTCGGTGAGGCCGGCGACCGAAAACGGGCCCACCGTGTGGCCGATCAGGTTGATGACGAAGAGATAGATGGCCGACGTCTGCGCCCGCATCGGCCCGGGCGAGATTTCCTGGATTCCCGCCGCGGCCGCGCCAAAACCGAACGAGGCGAAAAACGTCGACGGGATTAACGCCCATTCCATCGACGCAGTGGGGGCATAGAGAAACAGCAACCCCGCCAGGACCTCGCCAGTGATCCCGATGAGCCCGATCCAGATCTTGGCATCGGGATGGCCCCGACGAGCGATCTGATCGCCCAGCCAGCCACCCACGACCACGCCCGCGACGCCGAAGGTCGCGGTCCACAGCCCGTAATAGAGGCCAACGTGCTGAGGGGTCCAGCCGTGGATTCGCTGGAGCCAGGTGGGCACCCAATACGCCCAGGCGTAGTTCACCAGGGCGATCAGTCCGAATCCCACGTTATGCCCCAGAAACGCTCCCCGATGCCGCCACACGTAACGACGGACTTCGGCGAGAGGCAGCGGAGCGCCCAACGCCACTGTCGGACCGCCCATCGCCCCTCGGACCGGCTCTCGAAGCGTCCGGACCCAGAGCGCCAGCAACAGGCCCGGCAGCCCGATGATCAGAAAAACCGCCTGCCACGGCCGGATCTCGCCGAGAACCGGAACCACCCACGCGGCCTCGCCAGCTACCCGACCGGTGATCCACCCACCCAGCATCATCGCCAGGCCGCTGCCGAGGTAGATCCCCAGGGAGTAGACCCCGATGGCGGTCCCGAGGCGTTCCTTGGGGAAATAGTCGGCGATCATCGAATAGGCCGGCGGCGAGAGCGCCGCCTCGCCGATCCCCACCCCCATCCGGGCGAGAAACAACTGCCAGAAATTTCTCGCGGCGCCACACAAGGCCGTCATCACGCTCCACACCGCGATGCCCCAGGCGATGATCGTCCGCCGGTTCGCTCGGTCGGCGAGTCTCCCGATCGGAAGGCCCAAAAAACTGTAGAACAGGGCGAACGACAACCCCATCAACAGACTCATCTGGGTGTCGGTGATTCCCAGATCGCGACGGATCGGTGGGACCATCAAGGCGAGGATCTGCCGGTCGACGAACGAGCAGACATAGGCCAGCATCAAGACGCCGACCACATACCACGGATACCCCAAACGAGGACGATCGCCCGCCGGCGGCTCAGTCACCGCTCACCAACCGCCGCCCGATGATCTCCTTCATGATCTCGTTGCTGCCGCCATAGATCATCGCCACCCGATTGTCGACGAACGCCCTCGAGATCGGGTATTCCAGCATGTAGCCGTATCCGCCGAACAACTGCAGCGCGCGGTCGGTTACCCGCTGGGCCATCTCGGTGGTCCACCACTTGGCCATCGAGGCGGCTTCGGTCGACAGGGACCCCTCGGTGAGCTCCACCACGCACTGGTCCACGAACGCCCGACCCACGGCCGCTTCCGTCTGGAGCTCGGCGAGCACGAACCGAACGTGCTGGAGCGACGACAGCTTGCTCCCAAACGCTTCCCGCTCTCGACAGTACGCCACCGTCATCGCCAGAGCTGCCTCCGCCGCCGCTACCGCCCCCGCCGCGATGATCAGACGCTCGACCGGCAGGCTCTCCATCAGATAGCGGAACCCCATGCCCTCCTGTCCGAGCAGGTTGTCTGCCGGGACTTGGACATCCCGAAAAAAGAGCTCGGCCGTATCCTGGGAGTGCTGGCCGATCTTCTCGAGGTTCCGGCCCCGCTCGTAGCCCGCCATTCCGCGCTCGACCACGAGGAGGCTGATGCCCCGGTGCCCGAGGGACGGATCCGTTCGGGCCACCACGATCACGAGATCGTTGAGAATCCCGTTGCTGATGAACGTCTTCTGGCCGTTGAGGAGAAAGTGGTCGCCCTGGCGGATCGCCGTCGTCCGGATGCCCTGGAGGTCGCTGCCCGCAGCCGGTTCCGACATTGCGATCGCGGTGATGCGTTCTCCCGACACGACTTTCGGAAGCCACCGTTGCTTCTGAGCCTCGGTGCCGTATTTGGTCAGGTACGGCACCACAATGTCGGTATGGAGGGGAAACCCCACCCCAACGGCTCCCACCCGGCCGAGCTCCTCGGTGATGATGAGGTTGTATCGAAAATCGGTCGCGCCGGTCCCGCCGTATTCCTCGGGCACATCCATGCAGAGAACCCCCTGAGCGCCGGCGCTGGTCCAGGCGGTGCGGGCGACGATCCGGTCCTTCTCCCAGGTGGAATAGCTGGGGACGATCTCCCGCTCCACGAAAGTTCGGAAGGCGTCTCGGAAGACCTGATGCTCGGGCTCGAAAAGTCGGCGTTTCACGGAACGGGACACCTCGGTTAGCGAGCGCGTAAGGTATCGGGCAGGCGGGCAGGCGGACAGCGGCCAGCCGGCCATATCGCCAAGAAACTGTCCTCTCGAGGAGATCCCAGCGTCCGCCAACGAGGACACTCTGAATCTGGTCGTTTTTCGAAGTCCCTTGTAACGCAACGACTTACGTCGTGGCATGCTGCTCGCATTGGGAAACCTCGGAGACGCTTCACAGGACAACGAAGGAGGACACCGTGATCACCCGGCATGCAGTCGGTTTCGGATTGGCGGCCTTGGTCGCTCTGGCGCCCGGCAGTGAAAGCCAGGCACAACGAGTCTCCGCCGACATTCACATCGGAGGGTGGCCGGTCGCGGGGACCATTCGAATCGGCGATCGCCCTTACTATCGCGACCAGGGGTACTACGGACGGGCGCGACCCCGTGCCGTGATCGTGGTACCTCGGGCCTATCCCCAGCGGCTGTCGGTCGAACGCCGTCACGGGTGGAACTGGAAAAAGCACCGCGACGCCCGATTGGTCGTGGTCTACTACGACCGGCACTGTGGCCTCTACTTCGATTCGTATCGCCGGGGTCTCGAGGAGGTTCGAGTGCTCCAGGACAAGGACCGGTATTTCTGGTACGACGACTACGATGGGAGCCGCGACGATCGGTATCACTACGACCGACGAGGCCGCGATCGCGATCGCGATCGCTACTCCGACGACCGGCGGGACGACCGGCGCGATCGGTACGAGGACGACGAACGAGGTCGCTGGGAGCACGATCACTAGCCCGGCGACACCAGGACCGAGTCAGCCAACCCTTCCTTTTCAGCCCCCTTGCTGAAATCCGGTTGACTCGCTAAACCCGAGCACCCAGCTTGGGTTCAAACAACCCCGCGACGGCGGGGTTGTTTGCGTTCGAGGTTGCCCGTTCCCGGCCGGCACCTGAGATTCGAGGTTGGACATTCACCGGAGGTGGCTGGATGGTCTGGGCGATTTTGGCTCTGGCGGGGGTGTGCACCACGACTAGTGAGCGCCCGGGAACGGTGGCGTCCGACTCGTTGGCGACGCTCTATCGAAGTGGGATTACCTGGCAAGAGTTTTTCGCTGGGGCCAAAGCCCGGAAGGAAATGTGGCGCGACAACTTCGATCGGGGGGCGCCGGATTCGGCGGTCGTCGTCCGGGCCCGGGCGGTGGCCGGCTCCTGGAGGCTCCTGGCGGTGGCCGAGGACTGGTGCGGCGACTCGGCGAACACGGTTCCTTATCTCGCACGATTGGTCGATCAGGTTCCCGGTCTCGAGCTGCGGATCGTGGACTCGAAGAAGGGCAAATGGGTGATGGAGCGACACCAGACGCCCGATGGTCGTCCGGCCACCCCGACGATTGTCTTGTTGGACCCCGAGGGGAACGAGCGCGGGTGCTTCGTCGAGCGGCCCGCTCAGTTGCGGGCGTGGGTCGCCGAGAATAAGCCCAAGCTCAGCGAGGACGACTTCCAATCGGCGAAAATGGCCTGGTATCGGAAGGACCAGGGCCATCAGACGGTTCTCGAAATCGTCGAGTTGCTGGAAATGGCGGCGGCGGGCACCCCTCGCTGTTGACCGGCCGAGCTAACGCCGGCTCAAGCGAACGACGAGCCCGGAGACGGTCGCTCCGTCGGGGTTTGACTCCATCACCACCCGGATCGGCGGCCCGCTGCCGAGCGTTGTGGCCGGGTCGACCGCCAGGTCGTACTCGCCGGGCTTAACCCCCATCACGTAGAAGTCGCCGTCGCTGAAGCTGGTGATCCGCCGCACCGATCCAGTGGCCCGGTTGGTGAGAAGAAGGGTTACGCCGGCGACTCCCACCGAATCGGTGGCGCGAACGACCCGGCCGTCGATGACTCCTCCTGGCGCGATCGGCAGGTCGACGATCCGGTAGCGATTCGGACCGGGTTCGATCGCGATCGCCGAGAACGACGGCACCCAAAGCGGTGACTCGAGGGTCGTCGAGTCGACGGCGATGATCGCCGGTTCGTGCGGGGTCACGTTCCAGAGATGGTACTCGCCGCGACTGTTCGAAAGCCGAGTCTCCATGCCCACCATCACTCGAACGTTGGGCAGGACGACCTCGCCCGGGTCGAACCGCTCGTTGCCGTTGCCGTCGAGAAACACCCGGCCCGTCAGCCCGGCCCGCTCGACCGACGGGCCAGCTGCGAAGGAAAGTTGCCGGGATTGGCGGTTGTAGAGCAGCGACCCCTGAGCGAATTGCGAGCCGACGGTGCCGCCGGCGTTCCGAGTCAAGCTGGTGAGCGACCGGATCGTCGTGAGGTTGGCCGCGAGTTGGAACGACGCGATGGGCCCTTGGAACCGGCTCCATCCGCCTCCGACCTCGAGCCGGATCCCGTGCCAGAGGTTGCGGCTGAGATGTCCCGTGAGCGTAATCGGATCGAGCGTCGAGGCCGTTTCGATCGACGCCCGCGCGGAGATCTGCCCGAAGATCGGGCCGAGCCGCGGTACCGGGAGGGCGTAGGTATAGAGCGCGAAGGTCGTCTGGCCTCCGCCTCCGCCCACAGCGCGTGCTCGTTGCCACCGGACCGAGGGCAGAAACTGGAACTGGCCGTGCTGGTACGACAATCCCAGGCGGCCGCTGGCCGTCGCGCTCGTGAGGGTTCGAACCAGGTCGATGCTGCCGTCGACGTAAAACGCTCCCAGCGGTTGCCGAGGGTAGTAGACCCCGCTCAGGGTGACCTGCTCGGTCCTTCCATCCGGGGTCTGGATCGGGGCCCGAACGCCCCGCGCGAACCGAGTCGCTTCGGCAGTAAGGACCAGGCTGGTCGACGGCTCGTAACGGAGGCCGGCCCGGAGAATGGCGTTCACGACCGCGTCGAGTTGGACGCCAACAGAGTTGCCGAGTGATCCGGCGACACCGGCATAGGGGTGAAAGAGCGTTCCGAGCGAGTCGTGGCGCCAGAACTGATCGACTCCGCCGTGAATCGTCCAACGTCAAGCTGCGGTATCTTGTCTCCGACCGAGCTGGCCAAACCCGGAGCTTGGATCTCGAAGACGCGATCGCCGGCCCGTTAGGCGCTGCCACGGCCTCATCAGTCTCTTTCAAGGGCGTGACCATGAAACGGTTCACCTTCCTCGCCGTGGTGCTGGCGGGCTCTGTCGCCACCGCTCCCGCTGCCGGCCAGGCGCCGATCCAGGTGCCTCCGGTCGAGGTCCACCGGCTGCTCTCGAAGCAGGTGGGCGACTCCTTCGAGATCCGGGTCCTCCTGCCACCGATGATTCCCGGCGAACAAACTCGATTCCCGGTCGTTTACATGACCGATGCCCACGGCGGCTTCATCGACGAGGACGGGATGAGGTTGATGATGCTGTCGGATACCCCGCGGTTCATCGCCGTGGGGATCGGCTATCCAGGGGCGCGGACCATCCTCCAAGGGCTGGGGATCCGGGCCCGGGACCTGACTCACGTGCCCGTCAAAGACGCCAACGCCGGTGCCGACATGCCGATCGCCGGGATGCTCAAGCCCGCGGTCGCCACCGGCGGCGGACCCAAGTTCCTCGCGTTCATTCGTCAGGAATTGATGCCGTTCATCGATGCCCGCTACCCGACCAACCCGAAGGACCGGGCCTACTGGGGCGATTCGCTGGGTGGCCTGTTCGGCTGCTACGTGCTCTTCACCCAGCCCGACACCTTCAACCGCTACATCATCGGCAGCCCGTCGATCTGGTGGGCGGGCGAGGACGTCATCAAGCTCGCCGAGCAGTACTTCAAGACCCATGACGACCTCGCGGCCAACGTGTTCATGGGGGTTGGGGGACTCGAGGAGCTTGGACCAGGAGCGTCGTTTCGAATGGTGACCACGTCCTCCGTCTCGAGGGGATGCTGCGCGCCAAGAAGTATCCCGGCCTTCAGCTGTCGACGCGGGTGTTCCCCGATGAGAGTCACACCACGGTCGTCGGGATGAATCTGGTTCGCGGGCTGGTGTCGGTGTTCGGCGCTCCGTCGCCCGATGAAAGCCTGATGGCCAAGTTGGCCGAGATGGCGAAGGCGTCGCGTCCGCAGTAACCGAGGGCGGGGGTCCGCCTTACATTCCTTGACAGGAATATGCCCGTGTATGCATATTAGGGCGTGATCGAGACCCTTACCGCCCTCGCCGAGCCGAACCGTTTACGGATCGTGGAGTTGCTGCGCACCCACCCCCGCCCAGTGGGCGCGATCGGCGCGGCCTTACGTCTGAACCAACCCCAGGTATCGAAGCACCTCCGCGTCCTCAAGGAGGCGGGGCTGGTAACGGTAGAGCCGCGGGCCCAGCAGCGGGTCTACCAGCTCAGCCCTGAACCGCTCCGCGAGCTGAGCGAGTGGCTCGACCGCTACCGCCGCATCTGGGACGAGCGTTTCAATCAGATGGACGATGTGATCGAAGCTATCCAAGCCAAGGAAGGAAAGACCCGGCATGATCGCCGAAAGAAAAGGTGAACCGATGATGGCAACTTCCCTGGAACGAACCTCCGATTGCGAGCTAGTCATGCGGCGCGCCTTTCGCGCTCCCGCAGACATCGTGTTCGACGCCTATACCAAACCAGAGTACGTGAGGCTCTGGTGGGCGCCCAAGCCGCGGGGCGTCACGATGGCCCAGTGCGACGCCGACGTGCGTCCCGGCGGCCGCTACCGCTACGTGCTGGCTCGGGGAGAGACCGAACGCTTCGCGTTCTCTGGCAAGTATCTCGAAGTCACCCGCCCGACCCGCCTCGTCTACACCCAGACGTTCGAGGCATTTCCCGACGGCGAGGCGATCGTGACGGTCAGGTTCGAGGAGCGGGACGGTGTCACCACGCTCGTGGCGCACGACCGATACCCGTCGAAGGAGGTGCTCGACGGGGCACTGGCGTCGGGCATGGAGGACGGCGCGAGGGAGAGCTTCGAACAACTCGCTCAGCTCGTCGCGTCGCTGTCGGGCTGATCCGCCCTGAGGCGGAAGGATCGGGGGCCGGGCGGCCCGACCCGACCGACATGCTTCGATCCGAGCTCGGCGATCGTTCGACAACCGAGGAGCGCCAGGCTCCGCTCCAGCTCCGAGCGGAGCAGGCCGAGCGCCCGCTCGACCCCTTCCTGCCCACCAGCGGCGAGCCCGTACAGGTACGATCGCCCGATCGAGCAGGCGTTGGCCCCGAGCGCCAGCGCCTTGATCACATGGGTGCCGCGCCGCACCCCGCCGTCGACGATCAGCTCGAGTTTGTCACCCACCACCTCGCGAATCGGGCCGACGCAGTCGACCGGCGCCGGCGCCGCGTCGAGCTGCCGGCCGCCGTGGTTCGAGATCATCACCGCCGATACCCCGACCTCGACCGCCCGCTTGGCGTCGGCCGGCGACTGAATCCCCTTGAGGACGAAGGGACCACCCCACCGCTCGACCAACCAGGCCACGTCGTCCCACGTCACCGTCCGATCGAATTGGCCGTTGACGTAGTCGATCAGCGAGGTCGTGCCGAGGTTACCGACCCGATGGACCACGTTGGCCAGCTGGAAATCGCGGTTCCGCAGCAGGTTGAGAGCCCATCGCGGGTGCGACGCGAAGCTGGCGAAGCTCTTCAGCGTAAACCGCGGCGGCAGGGTCATCCCGGTGACCCGGTCGCGCTCCCGGTTGCCGGCGAGAGCGGTATCGACCGTTAGGCAGAGCGCCTGGAACTTGGCGGCCTTGCACCGCTCGACGAACTCCGCCGTGAGGGCCCGGTCCTTGAGGATGTAGATCTGGAACATCCACGGCCCGGCGCCCTGAGCGGCGATCTCCTCGATCCGGGTCGTCCCCATCGTGGACAGCGTGTAGTAGCTGCCGAATTTCTGGGCGGCCCGGGCCACCGCCGGCTCGGCCCCGTGGTGGAAGAGCCGCGACATCCCGGTCGGGGCGAGGAACACCGGCCAGGCGATTTTCTGCCCGAGCAGGGTGGTGCCGAGGTCGACGGCGCTGATGTCGCGGAGATAATTCGGCCACAATTGATAGTCATCGAACGCCGCGGTGTTGCGACGGAGGCTCCACTCGTCATCCGAACCGCCGTCGATGTAGTGGAACATCGGCGCGGGGAGCCGAGCTTTGGCCATCCGACGAAGATCGGCGATGTTGTGACAGCGGGAGAGTCGCATGGCGGCCTTCCGGTCCGGCTACTCGATAGGGAAGACAACTTACTCGAATCCCGCGGCGCCGGCGACCGGAAAAACGACTCAGTGGATTCCCAGGGAGCCCGAGTAAACGACCCTGCCGTGCCCGATGGTCCCGAACACTCGAATCACCGCAAGCTCAGATCGGGGCGCCGTGAGCGGATTCCCGGACAGCACCACCAGATCGGCCGGGTCGCCGACGCGAATCACCCCGCCGCGGCTGGTGCCGTCTGGCCCGACCCACATCGAATTCATTCGATACGCAAGCCGCCGAGCTTCGTCATCGGGCCGAGTCTCTCCCACGGCGTGTCTCCGCACCAGGCTGGCAACGAAGCCGGCCAGCGGCTCACCGGGCACGGCGAAGTAGTCCGACCCCTCCACCAACCTCGTCCCCGATCGTTCGAGCCGATCCCAGGCATAGACCCGCGCCTCGTTGGCGCGGCCAACTCGGATCCCGCCGAAGGTCGGCTCGTCGGCCGGCATCGAGTTGAAGTTGGATTGGATCGAGAGGACGACCCCGAGTCTCACAGCCCGGGCAAAGTCCGGCTCTCGGGCATAGGAGAAGTGCTCGATCCGGAGCCGGCCCGGTGCCAGGCCGGGCCGCTCGGCGATCACTCGTTCGTAGGCATCGAGCGCCCGGCCGACCGCCTCGTCGCCGATGGCGTGGGTCGCGACCCCCAGTCCTCGGTCGAGAGCGCGCCGAGTCAAGCCAATGATCGCCTCGGTCGACATCCGAGCGACCCCGCGAGACTTCGAGTCGTCGACATAGGGATGGGTCAACGCCGCCCCTCGGCTGCCTAACGCCCCGTCGGCGAAGAGCTTCAAGTGGGTGATCCTGATCCGGGGGGACACCTGGATATCCAGACTCGTGGCCAGCACCGAATCGGCCAGCCGACTCGGCGCCGGAACCATCAGGTTGATTCGGAGCGGGAGCGGCACCACAGAATCGGCTCGCCGCAACAAGGTCAGGTACCGTCCGAAATCGAGGTTCAGGGCGACGACGCCAGGATAGACCAGCGGCCCCGCGTCGTACCCCTCGACCACGCCCCGCTGCGCCAAGGCCTCGGCGGCCAACCGAAAGGCCGCCATGATATCGGCATCGACCGGGCTCGGCAGGCGGCCGGTGACCAGCTCGTTGGCTCGCTCGAGCAGGACACCGGTCGGCTCACCCGAAGGGAACCTAACGATCGACCCGCCTTCGGGATCGGCCGTGGTTCGGTCGATCCCGGCGGCGGCCATCGCCGCCCGATTCAGCCAACCCGCGTGGCCGTCGGTCCGGGCCAGGAAAACCGGATGACCGGGCGCAGCGCGATCGAGCACCTCGTGGCTGGGCAGCGCCTGGGTTCCCCACGAGGCCTGGCTCCACCCGCTGCCCAGAATCCACGAGCCCGCTGGCTGAGCGGCCGCCCGGGCGCGGACCAGCGATCCAACCTCCTCCAGCGACCGAACCCCGCCAAGCTCGATCGCCAGACGACCCCCATCCCGGGCGTTGAGCAGGGCCATCCCGACATTGAAGAGATGGACGTGATGGTCGACGAAGGCGGGCATCACCACCGCGCCGTCGAGGTCGATCACCCGGGGCTTGCTCGCCAGCCACTCCGCCCTCGTCGAGTCAGCAAGGCCCACCACCCGACCATCCGCGATCGCCACCGCGCCGGCGGTGGGCCGGGTGGCGTCCAACGTGATGACCGAGCCGCCGTGAATCACCAGGTCGACCGGCACCGAGGTTCGGCATCCCGATCCCGCCGAGGCAATCAGCACCAAGAGGAGGTGGTTCCTGCCGAACCCGCTTCCGAGTACCTTCGGCGACATGTTCATGGGTTTCGCTGGAGTCTGCCGAGTCGCCGCTTGGAGCGCAACCGCGGTGAGCCCGCTCGCGACCACGGCCACCACCCAACCACCAATGACCGGCTTTTCCACCGCGGCCGCTAGCGCGCAGCGCGATCTCGAGGCGACGCTCGCGGGTCGTCTCAGCCGCGACTCGACCGGAGCCTTCTTTCGCTACTTCACGGCCGAGCCGCATCCGGCGGGCTCGGCCCGCAACAAGGAGCTGGCCGATCACCTCGCCAGCCGGTTCCGTGAGTACGGCTGGGACGAGGTCCGGCTTCACCGTTATGACGTCCTCCTCCCCTGGCCCACCCGAGTTCGGGTGGCGCTCATCGCGCCAACCAAGTACGTGGCGACGTTGCGGGAAGACAGCTACCCGGAGGACCCCGACACCAAGAAGGATCCCGGCCCCACCTATCTGGGAATGTCCGCCTCCGGCGACGTCACCGCCGAGCTGATCTACGCCAACAGCGGCAACCCCGCCGATTATGAGTGGCTCAAGTCGCAGGGAATCGACCCACGGGGAAAGATCGCCATCGTCCGCTATTCCAACCCGTACAGCTATCGCGGTTTCAAGGCGCTGACGGCCGAGCGGTACGGCGTCAAAGCCATGCTGATCTACTCCGACCCCGCCGAGGACGGCTTCAAGCGTGGCGCGACGTTTCCCGACGGTCCCTGGGGTCCGGCCAGCCACATCCAGCGAGGCGCCCTGACCTACGACTACCTGGTGGCGGGCGATCCGCTGACACCAGGCTGGGCCTCGATTCCCGGAGCCAAGCGAATCACCGAAGCGGAAGCGGTCTCGATCCCCAAGATCATCGCGGTCCCGATGTCGTACCGCGATGCCCAGCCGCTGCTCGAGCAGCTCGGCGGACCCTCGGCGCCACCCGAGTGGCAGGGCGCACTCCCCATCAGTTATCGCGCGGGGCCCGGGCCGGCGACGGTTCGAGTCGAAGTTCGAATGGATGGCAAGACCAGGCCGATCTGGGTGGTCGAGGCCCGGATTCGCGGCTCCGAGGAACCGGACCAACTGGTGGTCCTCGGCAATCATCGCGACGCCTGGGTCTACGGGGCGGTCGACCCGAGCAGCGGGACGGCGACCCAGCTCGAGCTGGCGCGGGTGTTAGGCGGCCTGGCACGCGAAGGACGGCGGCCCCGGCGGACCCTGGTGATGGCGAGTTGGGACGCCGAGGAGTGGCACCTTACCGGCTCGACCGAGTGGGGTGAGCAGTTCGCCGAGGAGTTGGGGCGGGGGGCCGTAGCCTACCTCAACGTCGATGGATCGACCAGCGGCTCCCGGTTCGGCGCGAGCGCCGTGGCGAGCATGAGCCGGGTGATCACCGAGACGGTCGGTGAGGTGACCGATCCCGCCTCGGGCAAGACCCTCCTGGAGGCCTGGGCGGCGGCCGAGTGGCGAGGTCAAGCCAGCCAAGCCGACTCCGTCGCCCTGGTCGACACCCGACTCGGGAGCGGCTCCGACTACACCGTGTTCCTGAACTTCCTCGGCCTCCCGATCGTCGATCTCTCTTTCACCGGGCCGTACGGCGTCTACCATTCGATCTACGACAACTATTACTGGATGACCAAGTTCGGCGATCCGGGTTTCCGATATATGACCGCGATGGCCGAGGTGTGGGGCCGGCTGGCGCTCCGATTGGCCAACGCCGAGATCCTGCCCTACGACTATCGCGGGTATGCTCGCCGGGTGGGAACCTTCCTCGACGAGCTGAACGCCATTCCCGGCGTGGCGGGCAACCTCGATCTCGGGCCGGCCCGGGCGGCGCAGCGACGGTGGCTCGAGGCGGCCGAAAGCCTCGAGGCCCCGCTCGCGGCCGGGCTCCAACCGGCCGCCTGGTCGGCGGCGAAACGGGCTCGCTTCAACACCGCGTTGCGGGGCGTCGAGCAACAATGGCTCCTGTCCGAGGGGATCCCCGGGAGGCCGTGGTTCAAGCACGCGCTCTACGCCCCGAAGTACACCTACGCCGCGATGGAGTTGCCGGGCATCCGCGAGGCGGTCGATCGAAGTGACTGGGCCCTGGCGAGAACTCAGCGCGCCAGGCTCGTGGAACGGATCGCCGCGGTGACCGCCGCGGTGGAACGGGCGACGGCGATTGGGGGGTTGGAGCAATGACAGAACGACGGAGAGGGTGGTTGCTCGTCCCGATGGCGCTGTTCGTCGCGACCTCGTCGTTGGCGGGGCAAGCGAGCCTGCGGGTTGTCGGCCCGACCGGCGAGGCGACCAGCTATGACTTGGTCGCGCTGCAACGCCTTCCTTCCGACACCATTCGGGTGACGCCCCATCACGGCGACCCGACCGTCTACCGCGCCGTTCGCGTGGCCGAGCTGCTCCGTCGGGCGGGCGTCCCGATCGACTCACTGCGGGGCCGGCCGCTCGCGTGGACCGTGCTCGCCGAGGCGGCCGACGGGTATCGGGTGGCGTTCTCGGTGGCCGAGCTGGCGCCGGGAGTGGGCGGCACCGAAGCGTGGCTGGCCTTCGAGGAGGCTGGCGGCCCGCTGCCGGCGAGCGTCGGGCCCTTCCGATTGGTGGTTCCGACCGATGGACGGCAGAGCCGCTGGGTTCGCCAGGTCGAAACGCTCACCGTCGAATCGCGGAACAAGCAATGAAAACCGGGTCACGACCTCAACTTGCAAGGAGAACGCCCGGATGCCGAAATACCTGATCGAACGAGAAATCCCCGGCGCCGGAAAGCTGTCAGCGGCCGAGCTGAAGGGCATCTCTCAGAAATCCTGTGAGGTGTTGACCGAGATGGGTCCCTCGATCCAATGGATCGAGAGCTACGTCACCGGCGACAAGATCTACTGCGTGTATATCGCTCCGTCGGAGATCGCCGTCCGAAACCACGCGACCAAGGGCGGGTTCCCGGCCAACCGGATCGCGAAGATCGAGCGGATGATCGACCCCACCACGGCTGAGAGTTGAGCCCAGCCCCCGTACCAGAGCTCAGCCCCGAGTACCTGACAGCCCTCTACCAGGCTGTCAACGCAAGCCCGTTTCCGAGCCACCTGCTGATGCGGCTCGTCCTGGTGGAACGAGAGCGCTCGCGGGTCGAGTTGGATATTGCCAAGTTTCATCTCCAACCGTTCGAGATCGTTCACGGCGGCGCGATCGCGACCTTGATCGACACGGCGACCTTTTGGGCCGGGTTCTCGACCATCGCCGAGGATAGTGGCTTGGTCAATGTCGACCTGAAACTGAACTACCTTGCGGCGGCGAGGTCGGGGAAACTGGTTGCGGAAGGGAAAACCATTCGGTTCGGGAAGACCCTCACCTACGCCGAGGCCAGGGTGCTCGATGCAAGCGGAGAGCTGATTGCCCACGGCACCTCGACTCTCATGGTGCTTCCCGGCAAGGGCTTGAGTCTCGGGATCCCGAAGTTTCGCTAGCCGGTGGCGGCGATGACGCTGTCGTAGTCGCGGTCGGGGAGGTAGAGAATCTCGACCGCTTCACCCGGCTGCCAGCGCTCCGCCACCTCCGGCATGGCGGTGTCCGAGCTTCGAATCACCCGGCCGCCGACTTCGAACTGGTATTTCACTCTCGTCAGCTTGGTCTCGAACCCGACATTCTCGCTTTCCATGCTCAGGATCGTCGCCGTGGCCAGGGTTCCTCGCTCCAGGAATGGCCGGAGCCGCTTGCGGCGGCTTCCCGACAGACTCCAGAACCACATGGGAAGAATGCCCGCGGTGATCAGCGAGAAGAACCCCAGCAGCAGCACCGACCCGGCGTCGACGGCGCCCGGCTTGCTCCCGGCGTTCATCATCCGCCAGGTGTTCGGCGCCAGCTTTCGGTACAACTCCCGGGTCGCGCCGGTGAGGGATCGAGGCCCCTCGGGGAGCACGATCGGAGCGCGAACGGCTGGCGGGAGCGACGGCGGCGGCGGAAGGGCGATCGCGAGCCCGCTCGCGCTCCCTCCCAGCATCGCGTCGCGGGCCTCGGCCGCCGTCTGGTACCGCTCGTTAGGCGCCGGCCGGAGGAGCTTCGCGAGCACGCTCGCGAGCGGCTCACCGCACGGCAGCGATCCGGGAACCTCGATCCGACCGCTCTCCACCATGAAGCTCGCCGGCGCCGACCCGGTAATCAGGTGGAGGAAGGTCGCCGCCAATCCATAGAGATCGCTGGCCGGAGTCGCCTGGCCCATGTATTGCTCGTAGGGCATGTAGCCGTAGGTCCCCGCCACCGTCGATCCGTCGTCGGCCCGAAGCACCGCTCGAACGACCCCGAAGTCGACCAGGACCGGACTACCGTTTTGCCGGACGACGATGTTGGCCGGCTTGATGTCGCGATGGAGGATCGGCGGGACCCTGGTATGGAGGTAGTCGAGGACCCCCAGCAGCTCGACGAAAAGCCGGACCACTTGCGTTCGGTCGAGCCGCCGGCCGCCGTCGATCCAGGCGTCCAAGGTCTCTCCTTCGACATACTCCATCACCAGGCAGTGCACCGGGGCGCCGTCCAGCTCGGCCTTGACGGTGTCGAACACCTCGGGGACGGCGTGATGGCGAAGCGACCGGAGGACGTTCGCCTCCCGCTCGAACAGCTCGAACGACTTGAGGTCGGTGGCGCGGGCGGGGTCGAGGATCTTGAGGGCCACCCGGCGACCGTCTCGCTCGTCCCTAGCGAGGAACGTTCGCGCGAACCCGCCCCGACCGAGGGGCTTCACGATCGAGTAACGCCCCGCGACCCGTGCTCCGATGTCCGCCATGGCTGCAAAGATACTGACACCCGCGGGCGCCTGGATTGCTGGCGCCGAGTCAGCTGGGGCGGTAACATGGGCGACCCGTCATCCCGATCGACTTCCCGATGCCTATCCGGTACCTCGCCCTCACGGTGGCCGTCGCGCTCAGCGCCGGCTGTCGGCAATCCGACCCGGTTCAGGCTTTCCACGGCCTGGCCGACGAGTGGTGGGCGATGGAGTTGGCCGCCGACCCCCTCCGCGCCACCGCCGCCGGCGAACACCGCTACGACGATCGGCTCGCCTACGAATCCGTCGACTCGCTGAGGGCCGCGACCGAGCGACGCCGGGTGATTCTGGACCGGCTGGAAGCGATCCCGCGCGATCGGTTACCGCGATCGGACCAGGTGAGCCGCGATATGATGGCCCAGGAGCTGACTGCGGCGATCAAGGAGTTCGAGTTCGGCGCCTGGGAAATGCCGATTCTCGCGGATGCCGGCTTCCACATCGGCTTCGCGCGGCTTCCCGACGAGCTGAACTTCGCCACCGTCGTCGACTACGACAATTACTTGTCGCGCCTGGCGGCGTACCCTCGCAACAGCGCCGAGAACATCGCCAACATGCGGGAGGGCATCCGGACCGGCTTTACGATGCCGGCCGTGGTGCTGCGGGGGTACGAGGCTACCATCGCGTCCCACGTGGTGGACGATGTCGCCAAGAGCGTCTTCTGGCGGCCGTTCACCCGATTCCCGAATAGCGTCTCGCCGGTCGATCGAGCCCGGCTGACGGAACGGGCGCGGGCGGTGATCGCGAACGACGTGGTCCCGGCCTATCGCTCGTTTCTCGAGTTCATGGCCAGAGAGTACACGCCCAAGGCCCGGACCTCGGTGGGGGCGTCGGAGTTACCGAACGGGAAGGACTACTACGCCTGGCTGGTCCAGAAATTCACGACCTTGCCGCTGACTCCCGACTCGGTCCACCGGCTCGGTCTGGCCGAAGTCGCCCGGATCCGCGCCGAGATGAACGAGGTACTCCGAGAGACCGGGTTCAAGGGGAGTTTCGCCGAGTTCCTGAAGTTCCTGCGGACGGATCCCCAATCGGTGGAGAGGCCCAATCGCAGGTCGAGGTTCGCGGTGGCGACGCACCGATCGGTTCGGCAGGCCCCCAACGCCGTGCCGTACTCGAACCGCCGAGCGGGAAGGCGATTGGTCTCCGCTCGGTAGGTTCGATTGAATCGGCGAACTTCGCCAAACGGACCGTACGCCACCAGCTCGACCGGGTTTTCGCCATAGGCGATCGGAGCGTCGATCGCATACCGTCCGAGGGCGTTGACAGAGTCGAAGCCGATCAGCCGGCCGCCCCGGTAGGCTTCGACTTGCCAACCGGGGCCCAGGTCGCCGGAGAACGTGACCTCGCCTAACGTATTCGGACGGACGAAGGGGCTGTTGCCCAAGGAGATGCCGCGAACCGTCCGGGGCCGCGGGCCCGACGTCAGTCCATCACCGAGCCGGAGCTGGGTGAGCCACCGCTGCTCGCGCCAGACGCCGGCCCAGGCCAGGTCGGCGCGAACCCTCTGATGCTCGGCCGCCTGATTCTGAACCGTCGCCGTGAACGCTCCGCCGAGGACTTCGAGGCCGAGGGAGGTGGCGTACGCGGCATCGGCCAGACGGGCACCGGTGGGGGCGAAGACGCTGTAGTCAAGCACCAGTCCGTCGACGGCCGATCGGTCCGGCGGAATGAAACGATCGGCGGTGAGACCGGCGGCATCGGTCGGTCGGCGGGCCCGTCGTTGCCAATCGCGGACGATCCGCTGAGCGACGGGCAAGGCAGCCGGATCGACCACCGTGGCGGTGAGGTCGCTCCAGTTGATGCTCCATTGGAGATCGAGCGCCCTGCCGATCAGCTCGGTGCTGAGGTAGATCCGACCTTCGGCCGACAACGCGCTTCCGCGCGGTATTTCCAACGGGCGCCGCCCGAGGCTTCCTCGGTGCGACGTCAGGTCGACCAGGAAGGGGACCGCCCCCGGCTCGATGGCGGCGTCGATCGTGCTGTCGGTGGCCGCGACGACCCGGATGCCGCTCAGCTCGAGGAATTCCGCGGCCGGAATCAGGAGGGAGGTGCCGGCCCGGTAACCCCGGACGGTCTGCGACGTTAGGCGACCCAGCGCGAGTTCGATGATGACCGGCTCAGCCGTATCGCGTGCAGCCGGTTGCAGCGGCGGAGGCGCGACCAGCCCCACGGCGAGACCGAGCGCCACCGCGATCATGGCAGAGTCAGTTCGACGGTCGCGGAGGCCGGAGCGGCCCGGAGTACCTGCTCGGGCGGCAAATCGGCCCGTTCCGCGATGACCGACAGGTTGAGCCGGTAGCGGCCGGGGGCCAGTCCGGCGGAGGCGAGCGTGAAGCGAGGATCGATCGTCCGGTAGACAGCGATCGGGACGGTGAAGGACGCCACCACCCGATCCGCGGCGTCGGTGAGGTTGCCGCGAACGGTGCCGAGGAATGCGGCGTTGCCCTCCCGAGTCATCCGCGCCCGAACGACCAGGGAGTCGCCGTCGCGGGCGACTCGGGGCGGATCGAGCGCCAGGCCGGTGCGAGCCGTCCCGACCCGGTACTGGAGCGGGATGATGGTTCGCACCTCGAGGTTCAGGCCGACCGCGATGCCCGGAGGGGCCGAATCGGGCAGGGTGACCGGGACGGCGCCACCCTTGGCCGCGATCATGATTCGGCTCCAGTATTCGCCATCGGCGAGACGGCCGGGGGGTCGGGCCAACAGCCTAACGGTCTGACGCTCGAGCGGCCCGATCACCATCCGCCGGGGATAGGCTTCGATCCACCCCGTGGCGGACTGCGGGTCGCGGCCCTCGGGAGTGACCAACTCGAGCTCCCCGGTCGAGTCGGTGACCGGATAGCCGAAGAACAGCGAAATCGCGATTTCGGCCGGCTCGGCCCCGGGATTGTAGAGCGTCAGGGCCGTGCTGCGGGCCCGGTGGTCGATGATTACCGCGTGCGGAGCGACGAGGACCCCCTGGGCGGAGGCGGCCGACCCACCCGCCAGGAAGCAAACGACGGCGATGAGGGTCGCCCGCATCAGAACATCGTGACCGTCATGATGACGGTGTTGGAGTAGGTGCCGACCGCCTGGGCCGCGGCCGGTGCGACTCGCCCGCCCAGCCAGACGTTGGCATCGGGACTGGTCGTCATGGTGAAGACGGCGGCTCCATTCGGATTGAAAAGAATCGGGAGGCTCGCCGGGGCCGTGCCCTGGGCCCGGGCGTCGTTGTTGGCGAACGAGATCGGCATCGAGGCGCCGCCCGGCCCGTTGAGCTGAGTGGGTAGCGTGAACCGGATCCGAACCCGGGTTCCGAGACCCGGCGTGCGAAAGTAGAACTGGCCACTCTTGACGGGATCGGTTGGTGGTACCACCGACGCCACACCCTGGAGCACCACCCCGAAGTCGAGGTTCCGGATCCCAGTGACGATGAGCTGGGCGGACGCCTCGCCGGGGACGGCGATGACGAGGGCTGCGAGCACCAGGCCGCGGGTCAGCATCATGGTCGGTAAAGGCGACGAGGCTCACGGGGCGGGACCTCCAGACTCCGTGAGCCTCGATTACTCTAACCAGCGTTCGAGATCAGAAGTAGGTTAACGTCATCGTCACCGTCCCGTTATACGTCCCAACGACCTGGGCCGCAGCGGGTGAGACGGTGGCGCCGACGAAAACCCAGAGCCGGCCGGTGCCGGCGACGTTGCCGAAGGTGGTCGGGGTGGTCCCCGCCATGCTGGCGATGGCGGTGCAACCGCTGGAGTTGACGGCGGCGGTCTGATTGAAGCAGCCGCTCCAGGTTCCGATCGGGAGGTTGTTGGCGGCGCCGTCGATGAGGTTCGACGGGAGCGTGAAGTTGATGTTGACGTTGGCGTTGGGGGTGCCGGTGGCATCGAATCGGCCCGCGGCGGCGGCGGTCGAGGCGATGGTGGCCGGGGTGCCCTGAATCACGATCCCGAAGTCGAGGTCCTGACCGGCGGCGACGTTGATCGGTTGGCGGACCCGGGCGATCGCGTTGATGTTCCCGCTGGTTTGGGCGATGACCGTCGTGGCGAGGCCCAAGCTCGCGACCAATCCGGCCGATAATCCTAGATGCACGCGCATGTTGTCCTAATCCCTCGGTGGCAAAAGTGTCGGGGATCGTTCGAGGGGAGTGGCTGCTCCCCTTGGTACCATCTGGGGGTAGGGCAACGTGTATGCCAGGTGCAAAATAATGTCATCCGATCGAGCGGAGCGTTGCTTCTAACGACGGTAAGCTATTCATTACTATAGTGTTACGGTATACATTCGATGTACGCTTTTCGAACATCTAACCTCGGCTTCACCGGCCCTGTCCTCGTTGAGAACACGGCCAAATGGCCCCATTTGCGGCTCGGCGTCCGGAGGGCGGTCTGGGGGGGCGTAGTCGGAGCGGCCGTGATGATCATCGCGTCTGGCTCGGCGGCGGCGCAGTCGGCGGGTGGTTCGGTCCGGGCCACGGCCGAGGTGATCCGGCCAGCCGCCGGTGCCTCCGCTCTGCAGCGCGGGAAGGGTCTGATCGTCGATTGGGAGCGGGCCCGGGGAGCGACGGTTCGGGCCTCGATTGGAGTCGCCACCCTCTCCGTCGCCCGACGCCCGGGGGGCCCGGCCGGGGTTCCCCGCGCCGCGGTACTCTCGGTCCAGTTTCTCCGAAACTAGCTGCTCCAGGCCGGCCGGGAGGGGGGTAACCCCTGTTAGGCCCAAGCCTTGCACCGTGTTTATGTTCATGATTCGAACCGCGTCGAACCATGGACCAATGAGCACCCACGTTTCCCATCTAGACGCCCTCGAGGCCGAGTCCGTCTTCATCATCCGCGAAGTGGCGGCCGAGTTCGAGCGGCCGGTGCTGCTTTATTCGGGTGGGAAGGACTCGATCGTGATGCTCCATCTGGCCGAGAAAGCGTTTTGGCCGGCCAAGGTTCCCTTTCCCGTCATGCACGTCGACACCGGTCACAACTTTCCCGAGGTCATCGAGTATCGCGATCGGCGAGTATCGGAGATCGGGGTCCGACTGGTGGTCGCGTCGGTCCAGGAATCGATCGATGCCGGTCGGGTGACCGAGGAAAAGGGCCCGAAGGCGAGTCGGAATCGGCTTCAGACCGTGACCCTTCTCGACAACATCGAGCGGCACCGATTCGACGCGGTGTTCGGCGGTGGCCGGCGCGACGAGGAGAAGGCCAGGGCCAAGGAGCGGGTGTACAGCTTCCGCGACGAGTTCGGTCAGTGGGATCCGAAGAACCAGCGCCCCGAGTTGTGGCAGTTGTACAATGGGCGACACCGCAAGGGCGAGCACATCCGGGTGTTCCCGTTGTCGAACTGGACCGAGATGGACGTCTGGATGTACATCGCTCGAGAGCGCATCGAGGTTCCGTCGATCTACTATGCCCATCCCCGATCGGTGTTCAAGCGCGACGGGATGTGGTTGGCGGTGACGCCATTCGTGACGGTGCTGGCCGGTGAGTCTGTCGAGGAGCGGGTGGTTCGGTTTCGGACCGTCGGGGATGCCAGTTGCACCGGGGCGGTCGAGTCGCCGGCGGCGACGATCGAAGCGATCATCGAGGAAGTCTCGGCGTCGCGCCTCACGGAGCGAGGGGCCACTCGGGCCGACGACCGGATCAGCGAGGCTGGGATGGAGGATCGCAAGAAGGAAGGGTACTTCTGATGGAGCTCCTCCGGTTCGCCACCGCGGGGTCGGTCGATGATGGCAAGAGCACTCTGATCGGCCGGATGCTCCTCGACGCCAAACAGATTTTCGAGGATCAGCTCGAGGCGGTGGAGCGTACCAGCCGAGATCGCGGGTTCGATTACGTCAACTTGGCGTTGCTCACCGACGGGTTGCGCGCCGAGCGGGAGCAGGGCATCACGATCGACGTGGCGTATCGATACTTCACGACGCCGAAACGGAAGTTCATCATCGCCGACACGCCCGGTCACGTCCAGTACACCAGGAACATGGTGACCGGCGCCTCGACCGCCGACCTGGCTTTGATTCTGATCGATGCTCGCAAGGGGATGCTCGAACAGTCGCGCCGGCACTCAGTGATCGCCTCGCTGCTTCGGGTCGGGCACCTGGTTGTATGCATCAACAAGATGGATCTAGTCGACTACGACCAAGACACCTACGACCGGATCAAGGCGGATTTCGTCGACTTCGCCGCCAAACTCGAGTTCGCCGATCTGACGTTCATCCCGATTTCTGCGCTGAATGGCGACAACGTCACCGATCGGTCGGCGAAGATGCCGTGGTACAGCGGGCCGACGCTCCTGTGGCATCTGGAGAACGTCTACGTTGGGAGCGACCGGAACCTGATCGACGCCCGATTCCCGGTGCAGTACGTGGTCCGGCCGATGTCGAACGACCACCACGATTACCGGGGATACGCCGGGACGGTCGCCGGGGGGATTTTCCGCCCCGGCGACGAGGTCCAGGTACTCCCGGCCGGCTTCACCACGACGGTCGTGGGGATCGATTTCGCGGGCCGCCAGATGTCGGAGGCCTATCCGCCGCAATCGGTGACGGTGCGTTTGGCCCACGACATCGACATCAGCCGGGGCGACATGATCTGCCGTCCGAACAACACGCCGACGGCGTCGCAGGACCTCGAGGCGATGATCTGCTGGTTCGACGAGCGGCCCATGTCGCCGAAGACGACCTACGCGATCAAGCACACCAGCCGGTCGGCCCGCTGCCAGGTGAAAGAGCTCCGCTACCGCCTTGACGTGAACACGCTGTCTCGCGACGAGTCGGCCAAGCACCTGGGCATGAACGAGATCGGTCGGGTGACCATCCGGACGACGGTTCCGCTCTTCTTCGACGAATATCGGCGAAACCGCACGACCGGGAGTTTCATCTTGATCGACGAGGCGAGCAACAACACCGTCGGGGCCGGGATGATTCTGGGCGGTTAGGGAGGGCTCACCAGATCCAGACCGTCGCCAGCCCGAACGTCAGGTTGCAGAGATCGGGGCCCTTCTTGAGCCAGAGGCACTGGAGATCGAAGGTGCCGGCCAGGGGCTGCGAACTCGCGAACCGGAGGCCGACCCCTCCGAGGAGCGCCGCGCCGGCGCCGCGTCCGAGCCCTCGATCGTGGAGCAAGGCCGGTCCCACCGTGGGCTGAATCGAGAACGGCAGTCGCATCCCGAGATTCTGGATCGGCGCCGCGACCGTGGGCCCGAGGTAAACCACCGAGCTGCGATTGACCCCTCCGCCAGCCGCCGTCCTGCTGACCCGATCGATGCCGGCCATCAGCCGCAGAATGGCGCCGTCGCCGAGGAAGGGGACCTTGAACGGCCACCGTCCCGGGCCATACTCGATCAACCCCAGCCGAATGGAGCCGATCCGGCGATCGGCACCTTGATTTCCGAGGACGTAGCCGACCGACCCTATGATCCGATGTCGATTGGCGCACAGCGGTACCAGCCAACTCCCGATCTCGGCGCAGGTCCGGATGTCGCGCTCGTCGGGCCAGACCTCGACGGCCTCGGCCGGCTCCGGCGGGTCGGACATGAGGGTCCTCGGTGAGAAATCGGGATCGTGGGGCGGGGCGACCTCTCGCTCGGGCGCCGAAGACCGTTGATGGTGACGGAGCATCCGCGAGACTCGGGCCGGCTCGGCCTGACTCCGCCGGGCCATCAGTTGTTCCGGCCGGGCGACCTCGACGTCGATCTTGGTGGGAATCTGCTTTTCGGGGCCGGCCACGATCGGCTTGGCGGCCCCCGTCCATGTAAGCAGCAGCTCGCCGATCGCGAATGCGTCGGGCTCGTCGCGCCCCGCCGATGGCAACTCGAAACCGATCGACAGTCCTCGCCCGACCTCTTTGAGCAGGTGGGGGCCGGTGACCGCGTGGTGGGTGGTGCTCACCCACGATTCCCCCGGCCCGAACCGAGTCCGGACCTCCTGGGCCGAGGGCACCCATGGGAGCCGGAACCGGAACGGGCGGGGGGTTTCGGAGGCGTGGAGCGCCACCTGGCCGTGCGAGCAGTTGCCCTCGTCGCCGAGGTTGCGAACGAAATAGGCCCAGCGATCGTGGCGGTCGCCGCTGGTGGTGGCGGAGTCGGACTCCACCAACCAGGCGATCGCGAACACCGGATGGACTCGATCGGGTAGCCGTGAACGCCGTCGATCCCGAAGAGGCCCGTCACGATGGTCGGGGTTGCGGTCAGGAGGGCGCGCGCCGCCGCCTTGCTCTCGATCGCGGCTCGATGGAGCTTGGTCCACCACCGGCCCTCGTCCTGGCGGAGCCGCAGCATCGTTTCGGTCGAGTTGAACTCGAGCTCGATGCCGCCAAGCTCGACGTTGCCCGTCGTCTGCGCGACGGGGCCGTCGCCCTCGAACAGCAAGGTGTAGTCGCCGTCTTCGGCGTAGGATTTCCAGGTCGAGCGGCCGGTCATCGTGACCGGGTACCAGTGCACGTGCCCTTGGATCAGGCCATCGTCGTTGCCCTGGCGACAGAACAGTCCGCCACCCTTGGGGTCGCGCGCTTCGTTCATCCGCAGTACGTCGGCGCCGACCAGACACTCGGGGTTTCGAACCACCAGCGACCGATACCCAGGCTGCCCTGGTCCGGCGAAGAACCCGCAGCGGCGGTCGATGTCGACGGGGCCGGCGCCGGCCGCCCAGGTGGGGTTCAAGGGGAAGCCGTTGAGGTCTCGGGTTGTCGCCACCAGGGCGACCGGCGAGCCGGGTCCCTGACCGGAGAGCGCCGACAGCGGGGCGGCCAGGACCAGGGTGAGGAGGATCGGGTGGCGGAGCCTGGTCATCGCGGCCGGTTCCCGGGATATACGGCGATCAGGTGGCTCCGGTAGTACGGCGAGAACTGGGCGGTCGGCGTGTTGATCTGGATCGCATTCGACTTCTGGTCGGGCATGTGGCAGCCGATGCACCCGCTCATCAGCCGATCGCCGATCTCGGTGACCCGGGGGTGCTTGTCGATCTGGTGACAGCCGAGGCACTTCTCGGCCATCTGGGTGAGGTCCCGCTGGGGGCGATGGACGTCATGGCAGGTGGCGCACGACATCGCGGGGCTGGCCCGAAAGCACTTGGTCTGGCGGAGGAGCGCGATCTGATTGCCGTGAACGTCGGGCACCCCGGCGGTGGAATCGGTCTCGGGCCGAAAGAAATCGTCCAGGGGCTCGCCGGGGCGGTAGGAGAAGGCCGGCTTGGTCCACTCCCGCACTCCCGAGTGACAGAGGGCGCAATTATCGAGCTGCCGGTCTCTCGGGAATCGGGCCGGGTTCCGAATCTCGGCGCCGGCGGTTGCTTTGGGATTGGCGGTGTGAAACGCGATGTGGCGCCGCCCGTCGCCGTGGCACTTTTCGCAGGTGATGCCCAGCCGGTACTCGCCAGCATAGCTCAAGCCACTGGGGTCGCCGGCGACCTGAAAGGTCGTGCTGTGGCACTCCAAGCAGCGCGGCCCGATGGGCCGATCGAAGTCGACCTGGCCATCGAGGTACCCGGGGCTGTTGATCCACTGATCCAGCCCGGTGAGATAGGACACCGGCAGCTGGAACAGCCGGCCGTTCTTCCAATAGAGATAAGACTGGCCTTTTCTCGCCGAGCCCATCACTAGATCGAATCGCTCCGAGCGGCTGGTGAGCCGGGACTGATCCGCCGCGGTTTGGTAGAACCCCTGTTGCCGATGGTCCATGGTGAACCGCAGGCTCAGGTTCCGGGTCTGGAGGGTGTTCCGACCTTCGGTGAAATGGCCCTTGATCGTGTGGGAATCGGCCGGCGCGGAGGTGTTGAAGTGGGCTGTTTGGGTGTAGCTGTCGACGATGGACTGATGGCAGGCGCGGCACGTCGACACTTCCAGCAGCGGGGGGCCGCTCAGGTCGGGGCTTGCCGGCCGGTTCGAGCATCCGCTGGCGAGGAGCGCGACGGCGAGGAGTCGCCACCGGGCGATTGGTGATCCCCTCATCGAAGCGCTGTCCATGCTCCGAAGGCGAGCGCGCCGAGCGCGCTGGAAATGAGAAAGGCTCGAGCGGCGATGTCGTCGTAAGCGCCGGCGCCTCGGCTGGGGACGCGACGGAGCACTTGGGAGAGCCAATCGGGGGCCCCGATCCCGGCGAGGCCGAGCATGGCGGCGAGGTAGAGGAGCGTCGCGGTGATCGCGGGGAGGGCCACGAATCCGGCGAGGAGATAGCTGGCACCGAGGCCGATGCCAACCAGGAGGAGGCCGCTTCGCATTTCGCCCGGCGCGAGCGGCCGACTGGGCTTCCAGGTACTCATCGCGATCCATCGCGTGGCAACGGTGGTTGATGATAGGGCCGGCCCGCGGGCGTGGCTAGAGGAATCGCGCCGGCGGCGGTGGGGTAGTAGCATTCCCTCGTCTCCCACCGGGATTAGCCGTCATGAATCGAGTTCTCATCGCCGCGGTCGGACTGTCGCTTTCGGCGGGCGCCGGGGCGGCGCAGGCCACGCCGGAAGCCAAACTGCGGGAGTTGGGGATCACCCTTCCGGCGGTGGGGCGCCCGCTCGCGAACTACGTTCCGGCGGTTCGGACCGGCAATCTGGTGTACCTGGCCGGTCACGGTCCGGCGCAGCCGTGGGCCCCGAGCGCGACTGGCGTGGTGGGACGCGATCTCACGGTCGAGCAGGGATACGAGGCGGCCAAGAACGTCGGGATCAACATGCTGGCCACGCTCAAGGCGGAGATCGGCGAGCTCGGGCGGGTTCGCCGGATCGTGAAAGTGCTGGGAATGGTGAATGCGGTGGACGGGTTCGCTCAGCAGCCGGAGGTGATCAACGGTTTCTCCGACTTGATGGTCTCGGTGTTCGGCGACCGTGGCAAGCATGCGCGATCGGCGGTGGGAATGGGGTCGCTGCCGAGGAACTTGTCGGTGGAAATCGAGATGATCGTCGAGGTGGAGCCGTGACGGAGGGCGAGCGGATCGTCGATCAGTTGGAACGTTCGTTTCGCGGTGATCCGTGGTTCGGATCGTCGGTGACGGGGGTGCTCGCGGGGGTGAGCGCGGCGGTAGCGGCCGGCCATCCGATTGCCGGCGCCCATTCGATCTGGGAGTTGGTGCTCCACATGACCGGATGGAAGCAGGAGGTTCGCTCGCGGCTCGAGGGCGGTCTGGCGGGTGAGCCGGTGCCGGGAGACTGGCCGGCCCAACCGCAGCAACCCACCGAGTCGGCGTGGCGGGAGGCGGTGGCGGGGATGACCGCAGCCCACGTCGCGCTGGTCGGGTCGGTTCGCGGGGCGAGTCCAGGGGCGCTCGATGCCGCGGTTCGCGACGAGCGGAGCCGACCGTTGGGGACGGGCCTGACCCAGTGGCAGACGCTCCATGGCATCATCCAGCACGACGTCTACCATCTCGGTCAGATCAGCCTCCTCCGGAAAGCCTCGGGGATCTAGCGGGTGCACCCTTCTCGGGATCATCACCTCCCCGTCGACCCGGCGGCCTACCGTGCGGCCCGGCATCCGCGCGGTCGAGTCATCGTCATCGCCCCGACGCGGGCAGCCTGCGAAACCATCGAACTGGCGCTCGGGACCGCCGTCGAGACGCTGCTCGTCCGGGAGCACGGGCCCGAGCTGCTCGGCTGGGCCGGGGCGCGAAAAGGGTTCGGGATCGTGGCCGGTACCGGTACCGGGAAAACCCTCTCGATCCGGCTGATTGCCCAGGCGATCCTGACCGAGTCGCTTCGCTACGGGGTGGTCAACCGGGAGCGGGAGGCGACGCCGGAGACGCCGACCTGGAACGTGGTGATCGTGACCACCGGGATCGCCCGCCGGTGGTTTCAGGACGCTCTGATCACCGCCAACGACACCCTGATCGTCGACGAGATTCACCAAACCTCCGCCGAGCTGGAGCTGTGTCTCGCGTTAGGAAAGCGGACTGGATGCCGGTTCATCTGGCTCTCGGCCACCGTCGACCCGGGCTTCTACGCGAGTTATCTCGAGAGCGAGCACGTCCTGGTGACCAGCGCCTTCGATCCGGCGCTCAAGGCCGCCGTCGAGGTGACCCCGAAGGACGTGGCCGAGTTCGTCGACGACCGCTACCTGCGACGGTTGATCCGGGATCGTCGGGGGGTCGCGGTATTCGTCCCGACCCGAGCCGAGGTCGAGCGCTTGGCCACCGACCTGGGAGCGCGATGGCCAAAGCTCAATTCGGCGTTCTATCACGGCGGCGAGCCGATTCGGGTGATTCGACCGTTTCTCGAAGGGGAAGTGGAAAAGCCGTTTCTCCTGGCGATGACGGCGGCGGGTCAGTCGGCCCTCAACATTCCGGGGCTCGACACCGTCATCATCTACGACGCTCGGTACGGCAACGTCGTCGATCGGGGCCGCAACGTCCTTCACCGGCTCTATCTGGGCGCCAACGAGATCCTCCAGATGGCGGGGCGGGTGCACGGTCGGGTTGCTCGGGGCGAAGTGACAATTCTCTCGGACCGGCCGCTCCGGTTCGACGACCTGACGCCGACGCCGCCCGAGTTTCAGCTGGCTGGCGATGCCGAGCGGGTGGCGCTGACGTGCGCTGCGTTAGGTGTCGACGCGACCGATCTCGAGCTGCCGGTCCCGCTCGACAAGGTCGCCTACCGTCGGGCGATAACCACCCTGACCGACCGCGGACTGGTGAGGGATGGACGGCTGACCCCCTTCGGCCGGGAAGTGGAGGCGATGCCGGTGGACCGCGGCTGGGCCGAGCTGCTGGTGATGGCCCAACCGGAGCTGGTGCCGATCCTGGCCGTCGCGTCGAACGTCGACTCGCTCCATCGGATGACTCGGCAGGAGCGGGACCTTCGCGGGGTGGGGGTGCCCGGCAGCGACCACCTCACCGTCTACAACATCTACGCCGAAGCGGTCAATCGATTCGGCTTTGTCGGCGAGGTGTATGGTCTCGAACGTCACCTGTTCGAGGAGGGGATCGCCGAATGGGGCGAGGAGCGGGGAGTGCTGATCAAAGCGATCGAAGACGCGGCGATGGGAGTGGCGTCGGTCTGCCGATCGCTGGAAGTCCCGCTGCCGAGGACCCTGCCGTACGCCCACAAAGAGCTGAAAGCCGGCTTCGTCGAGTTGATCGCTCGGATAATGCCGTTCGATCTGGTGATCGACGAGCAAACGGCCGACCGGCAGGAGGCCCGGGTCGGGAAAAACTCCTTTGCCGGGGGTTGGGGCGCGGTGGCGGGGACCCTCCGGTTCTTCGCCGATCGGTTCGGAGTGCCCCGGGCGTCGATCGACGGGACGACGATCCCTTACGACCTGGTTCGGAAGCACGCCAAGGGGAGGGCACCGGCGGTCGCCATCGGCGGGCCCCGCAAGCATCAGGGACTGGTCATGTCGCGGAAGCTGGAGTACTTCGGGTTCGAGTTGGAGACGGTCGAGGAGCCGATCAAAGGTGGGGTGCCCGCCGAGTTGCGCGAGGCGGCGGTGGCGGCGATGGTGGACGGCTTGCTCGACGGCTCGGCGGTGCATCCCGACCACGGCCGAGTCCGGCGAGCCGCGCACCACATCGATGAGTTCTTTCGGCGGTCGGGGGGAACGATCGCGAGCGCGGCGCCCGCCGCGGTGAGGGCCGCGGTGGCGGCCCAGCTCCACGGAGTGGCCAGCTGGGCCGACTTTCAGCGGCGGCGGGTCGAACTGGTGCTCCGCCACCACGTCGGCGACGAAGCGCGGGAGTCGCTCGAGCGGCTCCCGTCCGCGGTCCATTTGCTGGGCGATGCCACCGCGCTGGAGTACGATATCGAGCGGGGCGTCGGGATCGTTCGCCTTCGGCTCCGGGAGGGTCAGGCGAGGCGGCTCACGGTCGAGGACCTTCCGCGGTTCGATCGGCCGGTGCGATATCGAGTGGTCCGGGGGGCCGAGCCGCCGATCGACGCCGAGTCGCTCGACGCGCTCCGCGCGCTGCTCCGATCGGCCAGCACCAAAGTGCGCGGCCACCGGCATGGCAAGGGCCACCGACGGATCCCGGCGCCGCGGAGGCGCCGGTAGCCCGGCTTGGCGCCGGGACGGGGACGCGAATACCTTGGATTCCCTCCTGGTTCGGGTGACATCGTGATGCGTCGGGTTGCTCTCGTCGTCGGTTTCGCTGGGCTCTCTGCTTGCTCCTCATCGGGCTCGTCCGATCCGGCCGCCGCTGCGGTCGAGCGGATCGCGGCGGGCCTCCGACCGCCGGTCGCGCTGGCCAATGCTCCGCCGGTGAGGTACCCGCTCGCCGAACGGATGGCGCGATACCAGGTGCCGGGGATCTCGATCGCGGTGGTCGACAGCGGCCGGCTCGTGTGGGCCCGCGGTTTCGGCGTCAAGGAAGCGGGGACGGCCGACTCGGTGACGGAAACCACGCTGTTTCAAGCGGCCTCGATCAGCAAGGCGGTGGCCGCGACCGCGATGCTCAAGCTGGTCGAGGCTGGCAAACTCAACCTCGATGAGAACGTCAACTCCTTTCTGACCAGTTGGAAAGTTCCCGAGAGTCGGTTTACCTCGCTCCACAAGGTGACGCTCCGACGCATCGCGTCGCACAACGCCGGCCTCACGGTCCATGGGTTCCCGGGCTACCGGGCCGGCGACTCGCTGCCGACCGTGGTCCAAATCCTCGACGGCAAGAAGCCGGCGAATACCGGGCCGGTCCGCGTCGACACCACGCCGGGCGCCATTTGGCGATACGCCGGGGGTGGAACCACCGTGATGCAGCTGGCGATGATGGACGTCACGGGCGAACCGTTCGCGGCCGTGGCGAAGCGGCTGGTGCTCGATCCAATCGGGATGGCGAACAGCACGTTCGAGCAGCCGTTGCCGGAATCGCTGAGGGGGCAGGCGGCGGCGGCTCACGAGGCGGCGGGGACCATGACGCCGGGGCGGTGGCACACCTATCCGGAGCAGGCCGCGGCCGGACTGTGGACCACGCCGACCGATCTCCTGAAGTGGGCGATGTCGATCGCGGCGTCGCGGGGGCCGGCCACCACGGGCGTCCTGTCGCGCGACATGGCGATTCAGATGTTGACGGTGCAGATGGCGCCGACCGGTCTGGGGCCCTTCCTCGACGGCAAGGGTAAAGGATTCCACTTCGGGCACGGCGGCTCCAACCAGGGATTCAAGTGCGAGTTGATTTACTTCCCCGCCACCGGACAGGGTGCGGCGGTGATGACGAACGGCGATCTGGGGTCGACGCTCATCCAGGAAGTTCTCTTCGCGATTGCGGCGGAGTACGGTTGGGTCGACTATGCGCCTAAGACCCTCACGCCACTCGCGATGGATACGACGGCGCTCGACGGGTACGTCGGTCACTATTCGCTGATCGGCCAGGCCTTCCCCCTCGAGATCACCATTACGCGGGAAGGTTCCAAGCTCTTCGGCGAGGCCTCGGCGCAGATGAAAAAGGGCGAGGTGGTGTTCACGGCGCCCAACAAGATCGTCAGCCTCGATTCGGGCACCGAGCTGACGTTCCTGCCCGGCAAGGGCGGCGTGATCGAGCAGGTCGAAGTCGGGGGGCTCAAGCTGATCAGGAAAGGGAAGTGATCATGAACTCGATCTGGCGGTTCGCCACGTTGGCGCTGCCCTCGGCCCTCGCGGCCCAGGTGCCGGGCCCGTCGTTCAAGGACGTCATCGATTTGGAAAGCGTCGGCTCGGCGGCGATCTCACCGGATGGCAAGGCGATCGCCTACGCCATCCGGACGACCGAATGGAAGGAGAATCGGTTCGACGCCGAGGTCTGGCTGTGGCGCGAGGGCCAGGGCGCCGTCCAGCTCACCCGGACGGCCAAAGGCAGCAGCGGAACGCCGCGGTGGTCGCCCGACGGGCGCTGGATCGGCTTTCTGGCTGACCGGGGCGACAAACAGCAGCTCTATCTGATCGGCGCGACGGGCGGCGAGGCGATGAAGCTCACCTATCTCAAAGACGGCGTCGCCGATTTTCGGTGGGCGCCGACCGGCGGGCGGGTGGCGCTGCTGGCGCTGGAGCCGGAGACCGAGCAGGCGGCCAAGCTCAAGTCGCTCTACGGCGACTGGGCGATCGAGGACCAGGAGTACCGGCAAAGCCATCTCTGGCTCCTCGACGTCGATCCGACGCGGTGGGCGGCGGACTCGGCCTCGTTGCCGAAGCCGAGCCGGCTCACCGAGAGCGCCACATTCACGGTCACCGGGTTCGCCTGGTCACCGGACGGGAATCGGATTGCCTACGAACATCGGCGAGATCCGTTGATCACCTCGGGTCCGACCGCCGACATCTCGATCCTGACGGTGGCGAATCGGACGGTGGCTCCGCTGGCGACGGGGCCCGGGTTCGACGGCAATCCGGTGTGGTCGCCGGACGGCCAGTGGCTGCTGTACACCACCAACGCCGGCGATACGGTCGCCAATTTCTATCGCAACAACCAGCTGATGAAAGTGGCGGCTCGCGGCGGCCCGCCGATGCGCCTCGCCGCCGGGTTCGACGAACAGATCGGCGGCGTATCCTGGACGCCGGAAGGGATCTGGTTCCTCGGCTTCCAGAAAACCAATCGGGGAATGTTCCGGATCGATCCGGAGACCGGCGCCGTGTCGGCCGGGCCGGTGACGCTGGGGTTCCTGGCCGGCGTGGACGTTTCGAGCGACGGCCAGCACCTGGCCGTGGTCGCTCAGGAAAGCGCCGGGTCGCTGGCGGAACTCTACCGGATCGGAGCCGCAGGAACGGCCGCCCCCGAGCGGGTCACCAACCTGACCAATCAGCTGGCCAACTGGGGGCTCGGGACGAGCGAGGTCGTCAGTTGGTCGAGCCGAGACGGTGTGACCATCGAGGGCGTTCTCCACAAGCCGCGGGACTTCCAGCCCGGCAGACGGTATCCGCTCCTGGTGGTCATCCACGGCGGGCCGACCGGTATCGACTATCCCCAACCGGTTCCGTTCTACGTCTACCCGATACCTCAGTGGGTCGCCAAGGGCGCCATCGTGCTGCGCCCCAACTATCGCGGTTCGGCCGGTTACGGCGAGCGTTTCCGATCGCTCAACGTCAGGAACCTGGGCGTCGGCGACATGTGGGACGTGATGTCCGGCGTCGACCATCTGATCAAACAGGGAATCGCCGACTCTACTCGAATGGGCGCGATGGGTTGGAGTCAGGGTGGCTACATCTCGGCGTTCCTCACCACCAACACGACCCGGTTCAAGGCGATCTCGGTGGGCGCGGGGATTTCCAACTGGGTGACCTACTACGTCAGCACCGATATTCACCCGTTCACCCGGCAGTACTTGAAGGCCACGCCGTGGAGCGACCCGGCGATCTACGCCAAGACCTCGCCGATGACCTCGATTACCCGGGCGAAGACGCCCACCCTGATTCAGCACGGCCAGTTCGATCAGCGGGTGCCGACCCAGAACGCCTACGAATTGTTCCAGGGGCTCCAGGACCAAGCCGTGCCGACCGAGCTGATCATCTACAAGGGCTTTGGCCACGGCATCAACAAACCCAAAGAGCAGCTGGCCGCGGTGTGGCACAACTGGAAGTGGTTCGGGAGGTACCTCTGGGGCGAGGACGTCGTGATTCCGAGCGACGACGGCACCCCGGTGAAAACCGGCGGCCAGTAGGTCCGGCGTGCGGGTTCCGACTCTCGATGAGATCGAGGCGGCGCGCGGCCGGCTGCGAGGTCTCGCGGTTCGGACGCCGCTGGTGCGGTGGTTCGAGGGGCCGCTCGAGGTGTGGCTCAAGCTCGAGACCCTTCAACCGATCGGCTCGTTCAAGATCCGCGGCGCCGGGAACGCGATGGCGACCGCCCCGCCGGCCGCGCTCGCCCACGGCGTCTTCACGGCCAGCGCCGGCAACATGGCGCAGGGGGTGGCCTGGTGTGCTCGGGAGATCGGGGTGTCGTGCACCGTGATCGTACCGGACCATGCTCCGGCGACCAAGCTCGCGGCGGTGGAGCGGTTAGGCGCCGCGATCGTCAAGGTGCCGTTCGAGCGGTGGTGGCGGGTGCTCGAGGAGCGGCGCTTCGACGACCTCCCCGGCTATTTCGTCCATCCGGTGTCGGACCCGGCCGTGATCGCCGGGAACGCCACCATCGGTCTCGAGATCGCCGAGGATCTTCCCGACGTCGATTTGGTGTTGGTGCCGTTCGGCGGCGGTGGCTTGTCGTGCGGAATCGCTTCGGCGTTGCGGGCGGTAGCACCGGCTGCCCGGGTGGTGGCGGTGGAGCCGGAAACGGCGGCTCCGTTGGCGGCATCGCTCGCCGTGGACCGGCCGACGGGGGTCGACTATCGCGCCAGCTTCGTCGACGGCGCTGGAGGTCGGGCGGTGCTGGCGGAAATGTGGCCGCTGGCGCGGGAGCTGGTGAGTCGGGCGGTGACGGTGTCGCTGGCCGAGACGGCCGCGGCGATCCGCCTGTTGGCGGAACGGACTCGCGTGGTGGCCGAAGGCGCCGGGGCGCTGGCGTTGGCGGCGGCGCGTTCGGGTCTGGTTCGAGGGGAGCGAGTCGTCTGCGTGGTGTCGGGCGGGAACATCGACGCCGGCCGGCTGGCCACCATTCTCGAGGGAGGCGTCCCGTCGTGATCGATCCGCCGGCGGCTGGTTTCCTCAGGAAGGACGCCCCCAGGTGAGTCAGCCCGATGTCTGGCTTCGCGGCCCGGTCGAGGGGATCGATCCCATGTTGCAGCCGGTGGCGCACGGGCTGCTCCAGGCTCGGGAGGATGTCGAGCGGGTGGCCGCCGGCTTGAACGATGGCGATCTCTGGCGGAAGCCCGGTGGGGCGGCGTCGGTGGGGTTTCATTTGAAGCACTTGATCGGCGCGACCGATCGGTTGCTGACCTACGCTCGCGGGGAGCCGTTGTCCGAAACGCAACGGGCGTGGCTCGCGAAGGAGGCCGGGGATTTCGACCCGTCGGAGGGGATCGCCGGGTTGGTCGAGCGGTTTCGGGGTGTGGTTCGCGGGGGGTTGGCGCAACTGCGGGCCACCCCGGTTGGGTCACTGAGTCAGGCGCGAACGATCGGGCGGGCCCAGCTACCGACGACCGTGATCGGATGTCTGTTCCACGCGGCCGAGCACGCGGCTCGTCACGCGGGCCAGCTCATTACGACCGTCAACGCGCTCAGAGCCTCGGAGCGAGCAACCCGCCCATCAAGTGGGCGGTGACGTTGAGCGACTTCGAGGTGCCGACGTCGGCTTCGTCGGCCTGTTGTGGCCCCGCTCTGTGAAGGGCAGCCGTTGGGGTACCCCACGGCCCGAACAAGGAGCGCAATAGATGAAGAGCGGGCCGCAGGATGGAAGGTCTCCATCGCGGACGATCGACGAGAGGATCAAGGAGCTGGGCGACTGGCGGGGCAAGATGCTTTCTCGACTGCCCGCCTTGGTCAAGCAGGCCGACCTGGGGGTGGTCGAGGAGTGGAAGTGGCGAGGGGTTCCGGTGTGGTCTCACGACGGGTTGATCTGCACCGGCGAGACCTATGCGAACGTCGTGAAGATGACTTTTTTCCAAGGGCGCCGCGCTCGAGGACCCCTGCGGCCTCTTCAACTCCAGCCTCGATGGCAACACTCGGCGTGCCATCGACTTCCACGAGGGCGAGAAGATCGACGAGAAGGCGCTAAAGGCCCTGATTCGCGCCGCTGTGGCGTTGAACGCGACCCGCGCCCGCTGATCGAGCCAGCGGACGCGCCGCCGCGCTACCCCGTTCCGCTCTTGCTCACCGCTGGGTACAGTTCGCCTCCGCCGGTCCGGGCGCCCACCAGATGACGTAGGCCGCTTTGAATCGCCCGGGGATGAGGGGTGTGAGCGATGGGTCGCCGGTCGTGGGAGTGCCGGTCCGTCGCTCCACTGCGATTGTGACGTCGAGCTTGTCGGCGCTGAGCGTGACCTCGCGCTTGGTCACCGACTGCATGTCGGTAAAGCGGCCGTCGATCATCTCCAGACAACGCAACGTCTCGCCACTCTTCGCGGGATCGTCCGGAGCCATGCTCTCCGTCGTTTCGGCCGACGGGCTGGAATAGGTGATGACGGAAATGACGAACGGGGTCTTCCTCACCGGCGGGTCGGCCGCGGGCTCGACCCAGTCGACCGGATGGATCTCGAGCCACGCGCCTAACCGGCCGTTGAAAAAGGCCCAGGGCGAGCTCGTTGCGTTGGGGGCGACGGCGAGGTCGTGCGTCGCGTCCTGCCACAGGGTTCCGGTCAGGCGTACGTATTGACCGGGCACGAGCGGCGCTCCGCCGGCGGGGGCCCGGGGGTCGAACGGCCAGCTGGTGTTGCCCCACGCGGCGACGTTCGGGTCGGCGGGATCGATGGACGGCGTCGACCAGCCGGCCGGCGGGGCTCCTCGCCCTCTCCAATGACGCGAAAAAGTCGCCCCCTGATTCGATGGATGCCACGCATTGAGCTCCCCTTTGACGATCCCGACGCTCCGGTCGTCCGCTCGGTTCTGGGGAAGGAGGAACGAGTTCACGGTGATGCCGCGACTGGCGCCGTCCGGAGCCTGATCGGCGAGGGTCACGACCGGCGATTGCGAACGCGGGTTCCCGGGCAGCGCGAGGCTTTCGAACCATTGCGCCGATCCCATCAGCGCGGAATAGACCCCGCCACGGCCATAGTACTCGTCGACGAAGTCGGGATCCGGAAAGAAGCCATACTGAAAGTCCTCGATGCACAAGCCGCCCAGGCAGTTGGCGCCGGGCCCGGTCAGCCATCCCTGCAGCGTGAAATCGTGGCGGATGATGCCATCGGAGTTCTTGCAGTTCCAATGCCAGCGTCCGTCGATCGCATCGTAGTCGTCGCCGCAGTCAAAGAAGACGGCACTTGGCTTCGTGACTGTGGCCGTCGCCTCGATTGCCACGAGCATCGCGGGCGATTCCGGCGGCGAGCCCCCGGGCGAAAGATTGACCACCCCGATGGTATACCCAGGTCCGGTACGCTCGGCCGGAGCGGGGGTGACGATCAAGTTGTAGCCGAAGTTGTCGATCGCGATCTCGTAGTATCCAGCCTGGTCGAGCGACTGCTTGCCGGCAACGTCCTCCCGGCTCACCCAGGCCAGTACCCGCGGCGGTCCGCCGGTCGGCGTTAGGCTGACCCTCATGCGGTCGGAGGAGCCGGGATAGGCGTTCGCCATCCGCAGAATCGTGGCGCTGGCGGGGAGCACCTCGTAGCCGCCGGTGAGGAAATTGCGCCTCGCGAAGACCGGCGGGGTGCCGGCGTGCAGCACCGCTTCGACCACCGGTGTCTCGGCCGGGCGGGGACCGGATTTGTCGCAGGCTGCCGCGCTGCCGCTCGCGGCGACGATCGCACCGATCGCGATTGACCGTCGAATCGGGCCCATCGGGTCCTCGTTCGAAGGGACGAGGGAAAAATAGCAAGCTCGGCCTCGGGCGCCCTCCGGTCGGCCGCGGCCTGCCAAGCCCAACCGGACGATGGCCGTTACTCGATTGCCGACGGGCCAGGTCAGCGTTCCAATGATCCACGAGTCACCGTGGCACGGAGCCCTTTGGTCAGCGGGATCGGCCCGCCTTCGGGCGGCTCCCGACGAATGCCGCCAGGTGCTCGCCCGTCAGCGTCGACTTCGCGGCCACCAGGTCGGCCGGGGTCCCCTCGAACACGATCCGCCCGCCCTCGTGCCCGGCGCCCGGGCCGAGGTCGATGATCCAGTCGGCGTGCGCCATCACCGACTGGTGGTGCTCGATCACGATGACCGACTTGCCGGAGTCGACCAGCCGGTCCAGCAGCCCGAGCAGCCGCTCGAGGTCGGCCAGGTGCAGCCCGGTGGTCAACTCGTCGAGCACGTAGATGCTCCCCTCGGCACCCAGATGGGTGGCGAGCTTGAGCCGTTGACGCTCGCCACCCGACAGGGTGGTGAGCGGTTGACCGAGCCGGAGGTAGCCGAGCCCGACGTCAGCCAGGCGCTGGAGGATTGCGTGCGCGGCCGGGGTACGTGCCTTGCCGGTGCCGAAGAAGGCGACCGCCTCATCGACCGCCAGGTCGAGCACCTCGGCGATGTTGCGCCCGCCGAGCCGGTACTCCAGGACCGATGCCTGGAACCGTCGGCCCTCGCAGTCCTCACAGACGGTGGTGACGCCGGCCATCATCGCGAGATCCGTGTAGATCACCCCGGCACCGTTGCAGGTCGGGCAGGCGCCCTCGGAGTTGGCGCTGAACAGGGCGGGCTTCACGCCATTGGCCTTGGCGAACGCGGTGCGGACCGGATCGAGCACCCCGGTGTACGTCGCCGGGTTGCTCCGGCGCGACCCGCGGATCGGGGTCTGGTCGACCGACACCACGCCGTCCCGGCCAGACACCGAACCGTGGATCAGCGAACTCTTGCCCGACCCGGCCACTCCGGTCACCACCACCAAGAGCCCAAGCGGGATGTCGACGTCGACGTTCTTCAAGTTGTGGGTTCGTGCCCCGCGCACCTTCAGCAGTCCTGACGGCGTCCGCACTGACGGCTTCAGGCGAGCCCGGTCGTTCAGGTGACGCCCGGTGAGCGTGGCGCTTTGCCGCAGCCCATCGACGGTGCCCTCGAAGACGACCTTGCCGCCGCCGTCGCCGGCGCCGGGGCCGAGGTCGACGACGCGGTCGGCAATCGCAATCGTCTCCGGCTTGTGCTCGACCACGAGGACGGTGTTCCCCTTGTCGCGCAGCCGCAGCAGCAGGTCGTTCATCCGACGGATGTCATGGGGGTGGAGCCCGATCGTCGGCTCGTCGAAGACGTAGGTCACGTCAGTGAGTGACGACCCGAGGTGGCCGATCATCTTGGTGCGTTGCGCCTCGCCGCCAGACAGCGTGCCTGACGGCCGATCGAGGCTCAAGTACCCAAGCCCGATCTCTCCGAACGAGTCGAGCGAATGCCGTAGCGCCGCCAAGAGCGGTGCGACGGACGACTCGTCGAGACCGCGCACCCATTCGGCCAAGTCGCTGATCTGCATCGCGCAGGCCTCGGCGATGTTCTTCCCTTTGATCTTTGAGGACCGGGCGGCCTCGTTGAGCCGGGTGCCGCCGCACTCGGGGCAGGTGGAGAAGGTGACGGCGCGCTCCACGAACGCCCGGATGTGCGGCTGCATCGCGTCGACGTCCTTGGACAGAAACGACTTCTGGATCCGCGGGATCAGCCCCTCGTAAGTGAGATTGATGTTGTCGACCTTGATTTTGGTCGGTTCCTTGTGGAGGAGGTCGTGGAGCTCCTTTTTCGTGAATTTCTTGATCGGCTTGTCCGGGTCGAAGAAGCCGCAGCCGCCGAAGATGCGGCCGTACCAACCCTCGACGCTGAAGCCGGGAATCGTGAGCGCCCCCCCGTTGAGCGACTTCGTGTCGTCGTACAGCTGCGACAGGTCGAAGTCGGTGACCGAGCCCATGCCCTCGCATCGCGGGCACATGCCCCCCGCGCGATTGAAGACGACCTTCTCGGCCTTGCTCGTTCCCTTCTCGATCGTGATCGACCCGACGGCGCGGACCGAGGGGACGTTGAAAGAGAAGGCGTTCGACGAGCCGATGGGCGGCTTGCCGAGGCGGCTCCATAGCACCCGGAGCATCGCGTTGGCGTCGGTCGCCGTGCCGACCGTCGAGCGGGCGTTGGCGCCCATTCGCTCCTGGTCGACGATGATCGCGGTCGTCAGCCCTTCCAGCACGTCCACCTCGGGCCGCGCCAGCGTCGGCATGAACCCCTGCAGGAACGAGCTGTACGTCTCGTTGATCAGCCGCTGCGACTCCGCCGCGATGGTGCCGAACACCAGCGACGACTTGCCCGATCCCGAAATGCCGGTGAACACGGTCAGCCGCCGCTTGGGGATCTCCAGCGTCACGTCCTTCAGGTTGTTCTGGCGGGCGCCCCGGACCCGGATCAGGTCGTGGCGGTCGGCGGGGTGCTGTCTGGAGGAAGCCATGTTCGCGTCCGTTCAGTCGGTGTGGCGTCCGCTGCGCCACTTGGTGGCGTACGGCAGCACGAACATGTACAGCCCGGTGGCCAGAAGAAAGGCGAGTGGGAACAGCGGCGAGTACGTCACCCAGGCGGGAGGTTGACCCCGCGTCATGGCGATGAAGTTGGCGATGACTGTCGCCGTGAATGCGATGGACAGCCAGCGGTGAACCTGCCGAATCCAGCTACTCCATTTCATGGCGTCCTCCCGAGCAGCGCGACGAGCTTCCCGCCCATCATCTTCCAGCCGTAGCGGGCGCCGCCGAAGTTCTGCTTCTGATCCGGTCTGAAGCCCGACTGGACCAGGGACAGGCGGGTGCCCGACGCCGTGGGGGTGAGCGTGAAGGTTACGACCGTGTCGATCTCCATGGCGCCGACGGCCCAGGCGTAGCTGAGCTTTCTCCGTGCTTCGATCTCGCGGATCCGGCAGTTCACGGTGCCGTCCCAACCGGGGTACGGCTGCGTCTTGAAGGTGAACGCGGCCCCCGGCTCGAGCTCGAGCTCGACGACGGGAAGGAGCCACTCGGTGAGAAGCACGGGGTCGGTCAGTGCGCGCCACACCTTTTCCGGGGAATGATGCAAGTCGAACTCGAACGAAAGCGATTCGGTTTGGGATGGAGCGGTCGTGTCGATGGGGTTCATTCGTCCATTGTCTCCAGCAGTCGTTCGAGGCGACCGACGTGCTCCGTCCAGAAGGCGCGGTAGTGCGTGATCCACGCGACGAGCGGCCTCATCCCCCGCGGCTCCACCCGGTAGTAGACACGGCGCCCGGCGCGCCGGCCGGTCACGAGGCCGGCGCCCTTCAACGTGGCGAGGTGCTGCGAAACCGCCGGCTGCGAAATGTCGAACCGCGCCGTGAGGTCCTTCACCGCCGCTTCGCCACCCGTGAGGGCCTCGAAGATCGCCCGGCGGCTGGGATCCGCTAGCGCCTGGAAGACCTTGTCCTCGATCACGGCCGCGCTCACGGATAATACATAAGCAGTGGCTTATGAGTTGTCAAGAATTCAGCTCGGGCCCGCGCGCGGGATCGTTGGTCCGTCGGGGGTTGGCGACCTGGAGGACTGGCGCTTGCCGCCGCTGGGACGCCCCAATACCTTGTCCTACAAAGTCGGTGGGCAAAGGGTTACCAGGGTGGGCCACGGTGTTCGGCGCTGCTGCGGCCGCCGGTTCCATGGTGCTGGTCCGTCGCGCGGACGCGCTGCCGGAGGGGCCGCGTCGTGACGAACTCGGGGGCGGGGACGACCTGAACGGCCAGCCAGCGGCGAGACAGCCGGCGACCTCGATGTCGTAGCGTCCGACGCCGATCTCGAGCCAACGGACTCGACCGACACGGCCATGACTCTCCAAGACACTCTCACGCAGCTCGAAGCGCTCGGCACCGAGACGGTCCGTGCCCACAACAGGAAGAATGGCGCCGTCGACAAGCAGTTCGGCGTCCGGCTCGGTGACATCCGGAAGTTGGCCATGAGGAGCAATGGCAACCACGAGCTGGCCCTTGCTCTGTGGAAGACCGGCAATATCGACGCCCGGCTCTTGGCGATCCTCCTGATCAAACCCAAGGACTTGTCAGCCGACGAGATGGATCGGATGGTGCGGTCCGCCAGCTTCGCTCAAGTAGCGGACTGGCTCAACTCCTATGTCGTCAAGAAACACCCCGACAAGGAGACTCTTCGCCAAAAGTGGATGGCTGCTGCGGACCCCTGGGCCGCCCGCGCCGGCTGGAGCCTGACTTCCGAGCGGATCGGCAAGAGCCCGAACGGGCTCGACCTGCCAGCGCTCCTGGAACGGATCGAGTCCGCAATGGGGGACGCCCCTCCTGAAGTGCAATGGACGATGAACTTCTGTCTCGCGGGAATCGGAATCCACTTTCCCAAGTATCGGACGCGCGCAATCGCCGTCGGCGACGCTTTGGGGGTTTATCGCGACTATCCCGTCTCCAAGGGTTGCACCTCACCCTTCGCCCCGATCTGGATCAACGAAATGGTCAGGCGGCAAGGTCGCTCGATGTCCACCGAAAGCTCATGACGCCCGACAATGGGACGGTCAGTCGGCGCGGCTTCATGGCTGCGAGCGCCCTGTTTTCGATCGGCGCCGGGGCCAGGGGGCCGCGGTTCGGCGGGCCGGCGCCGCGAGTGCGCGTGACCGGATGCGAGCTGGTACCGGTACGAGCCTCGGAACGCACGGTGTGGCTCTTCGTGCGGTTGCGCACCGATGCTGGGTTGACCGGACTGGACGAGGCTTCTGATGCGTTCGGCTACGCCAACACGACCAAGCAGGACGCTGCCCGCATGGAAGAAACGCTCCGTGGTTTCTTTGGACTGATCAACGGGATGTCGCCGTTGGAGATCAACCGCTATCGAGCGCGGAGTGCGCCGCTGATCGCGAAAGGGGACCTCGTACTGGCCGCGGCAAGCAGTGCCATTGAACAGGCGCTGTGGGATCTTGCTGGGAAGGCGCTCGACGTTCCAACCCATGCGTTGTTTGGCGGGAAGACTCGCGATACGCTGCCGGTGTACGCCAATGTGAATCGAGCCACGAAGTCACGCACTGCCGCGGGGTTTGCCGCGACGGCGAAGGCCGCGGTAGCGGACGGATTCCGAGCGGTGAAAGCGGCGCCGTTCGAGGGGGTCCCTCCTTCGGGTTCGCCCGTATCGAGGATCGAGGCGGCGGTCGAGAACGGCATCGCCGCCGTGGCCGCGATGCGCGAGGCGATCGGAGCAGACGTCGACTTGATGGTGGATTGCCACAGCTTTTTCGACGTGCCGCTCGCTGTCCGGGTCGCGGAGCGGCTCGAACCCTATCGATTGGCCTGGTACGAGGAACCGGTCGCGCCTGAACGCACCGAGGAGACGCGCGAGATCCGACGGCGGATTCGACAGCCGATGGCGGGAGGGGAGGTCCTGTTCGGGACGCGCGGCTTCGCACCGCTCTGCCGCGACAAGACCGTCGACGTGATCATGCCAGACGTGAAGCACTGTGGAGGGCTCCTCGAGCTGACACGGATTGCGGCGGTCGCCGAGGGTGAGGGCGTGGAAGTGGCCCCTCACAACCCAAGCGGCCCAGTTGCCACCGCCGCAAGCGTCCAGGCCTGCGCCGGGTTGCCGAACTTCCGGGTCCTGGAATGCCAGTGGGGCGAGGTCGGGTGGCGCGGCGACATCGTGACGCCGCCGGAGCGGTTCGTGAATGGGACGATGGCCGTGCCGGAACGCCCAGGCTTCGGCATCGACCTGAACGATCTGGTCGCCCGGGCTCACCCAATGTGACGGCCAACCGCTGCAGTCGCCGCGGTCGCAGGGCGGGTTGGCAGGGTCAGGCGACCGAGCCAACGGCGGCTTGAAGTCAGGACTGTGGGGGTTCACCTCGAGGGTGATCGACATGAATCGGATCCTTCGGTTCTCCGGGGCAGTCGAGCGCGATCCCGCGATCGGCACCTGGATGCATGACCATGCAGGTGAACTGGGCGCCATCGCCCGGCATTGGTTCGACGTCATCCGTGCCTGCGGCAACGATGTCCGCGAAGTGCTGCATGACGGCCACCCGACGGCGTGCATCGCCGATGCCGCGTTCGCCTATGTCAATGCGTTCAAGGCCCATGTCAACGTCGGCTTTTTCCGGGGCGCCGAGCTGGCAGACCCAGCGGGTTTGCTGGAAGGCACCGGCAAGTACATGGGGATAAGAGATAAGAAGCATAAACTGGCAGTGGCCGAGTCGCGTTCCTTATCATGGCGTCGTGGTACCTAACTTCCTGGCCTTTGCTGCTACGGGGTCTCGCTGTTGCGGCTACCCAACGTGTTTGCCCGTTAGCGCATTCCAACTAGCAACGAATCGAACAGCCTCATCGCGAGCAACCTGCTTGGTGAGACCCTGACGCGATTGGCTGTGACGTTGCTCCGCACTGGCAAGAGGGCTGAGATGATCGCCGCCAATACCGCCGCATCCGAAGCAGGCCGAACCCTATTGAGCGGGCCAGGTGCCGCGACGAGGAGTTACTATTGTGGCAACTGAGCGCCGCGCGAACGAGCCCGATACAGCAATACCAGCGCGCATACTCGCGTGAGAACTCCGATTCCGACAGCGAGCTCTGGCAACGGAAGTCGATTGCTGAACCGTGCGTCGATGCCGTCCCTGTAGACGTAGACGCTGTTCAGGACGACGAAGCCGAGCAGCTCGAGGGACCCTAACCAACGGGCCGGTCGGAATGCGGCACGCCAAACTAGCAGGATTGCAAGCAGCAGCAGATTCGTATCTACGAAGGCTGCCCAGCGCTGCCACGGGTACTGAGGCAGCAGTCCGGCGTCGGGCGTCACGTTGCCGGTATCGCTAGACGTTAGGCCAAGGCTGTACTGATCGAGCCATATCAATCCGGCCCCGGTCGCAAAACAGAGGGCTGCCGCTAGGCGCCGCCACTCGCGAAGGCTCACGGACATGGTGGTGTCGGGTCTGGAGTGCCAAAAATGTTGACTTGAACGAATCGCGATACACTGCTGATGTCGTGTCGTGTCCGAGGGCCGCAGGCGTCTCGGCGCATCCCCCGCGCCGCGTTTTCAAAATCAAGGGTCCGTCGCTGATTGGCTGACTCGGCCCCCATGCCAAAGGCTAGCCCTTCTATGAGGAACCCGTATGCATGCCCGAGCTCATGCGCCAACCGTACCTGGGAATTCACTCCACCTGTCGATCCCGGTTCAATGAAGATCCATAGGTTACTCGTTTCATAGAGTTGGCCTGTGAACGTCTCCCGCGGCCCGACGTTGGTTTGCTCGGTCGTGATCAGGATCTCGGCGGGGTGTCGGTCCAATGCAGCGAGTTGCGCGAGGATGGTTCTACCGGCCGCCGCGCGCTCTGAGTTGTGTGAACGGGCGGCCCGCATGGCTGAGAACCTGAGAGAGTTGAACAACAGTCTTGCCCGAACATCCCGAAAGACCAGCACGAGGCCGAATGGGTCGCTAAAGTTCACTGGGTCACTGCCCGCGAAGCCGTAGGCATTCAGCCCTCCAGCAAGCCCGATGGGATCTTCTTGGGTAAACCGCCCGGTCTGGGGGTCGTAGAGCCGGTTCCGCTTGTCCTCCAGCCCGCTCCCATCCCGCTTGCCCTGGATCAACGACCCGTGCCAAGCCGGAAAATACACGTTC